>Ga0068712_1003022_pt1 | contig 16865 bp, 11 predicted proteins | sample MTBAKSrepl1MetaG_FD_62987 | JGI IMG/M metagenome (GOLD analysis project Ga0068712, IMG submission 62987) | Enrichment culture microbial communities from Arthur Kill intertidal strait, New Jersey, USA, that are MTBE-degrading - MTBE-AKS1... | ecosystem: Environmental > Aquatic > Marine >... | reverse complement strand
CCTGACGAGGGTGGGCAGCAAGAGATGTCCCCGCAATATGGACTGTTCCGGCGGTCGGCATGACGAGGCCGGCGATCATGTTGATCGTAGTGGTCTTCCCAGCCCCGTTGGGCCCCAAAAGACCAAAACATTCCCCGCCTTCTACGCGAAGAGACAACCCGTCGACTGCGACAAAATGAACGTAAGTCTTACGCAGGCTGTCCAGAAGGATCATGGGACCGGTCATTTGGCGTGCCTCCGCAGCCGCAATTTTCGGCACAGGACTTCCAATCGAAAACGGTTGTACCGCTGAGCCATGATCAGCGGTACGTTTTCGGACAGGGCATAGAAAATCATGATCCAACCCACGATCGGTTTGTTCCACAGAAAAAAGAAAGGGGCGAAAAAGATCGTTGTCCAGTGGGTCAATTCGGCACGGCAGGTCTCCAATCGGAATTGATCCAGGTAGCGTGTATCCCTGGAAGCCAATATCTTTTTGGGGAATCCTCTGTTCTTCATCCATTTAGCCCCGTCGGGCAACAGGGACTTCCAGCGTTTGATTCGAAACACCTTTTCATATAGATCTCCTCCTTTTTCCCAAGGTCTCTCTCTGTACAGTCGGCTGTCCGGATGAAACCAGTCTTGGGGAATCCGAACCATCAACAGGACCACTCCCATGTGAATGACAAACCAGGCAACGATGTCCAGTGCGACCGTCCAGAATGTGGGCAGATGGATGATTCTCATTTTATCCGCCGGCCTTTCCAGAAGATTTTTCCAATACCCATCCTGAGCAACAGGGAGCGAAAAAAAACGACCACAAAAAAAAGCAACGGCGCCGGGTAAAGAATGCACGTGAGAAATCCGAAATTCCCAATGCGCCGCAGCATCCAGTGAACCTGCGCCGAAAAGCCCGCGTACAGGCCAGCCCAAACGAAAAAGGATACATCTGCAGGGCTGAACGTCGACTGGATCAGATGGCGGGTCACGGACATGCCTCCCGTCACCCAGGCCACGAGCAACACAAGCATGGGAAGAGAAATGGCCTTGGAGCCTTCTGCAAAGCCTCTGCTGAAGCCATCTGCCATGGAGCGAAAGCCGTCCGGATACATGCGGAAGGAGACGGCGCCCTTTCCCCCATAGCAGGACACCGGAATCCCGGCTTCCCTAAAGGCATCAGCCAGCCCCATGCTTTCGAGTACTTGGGCACTGGCGCGACCATGGCCCCCCACGGCGAAATACTCTTGACGGTAACAGACAAGGCACGGTCCGAAGGCGCCATGAGGCTGTATTTTGGATGTGAGTAAACTGAACGCCCCTGTCCCCGCCATGGTGATGATGTTAAAAAAGGCCGCGAACCTCTCATAGGGCTTTTCCATCACATGGTAAGGCTGAACGGACAGGAGCCCCCCATGGCGGTGATGTGCGTTTAGAATTCCGGCAATGCCATCAGGTTCCAGGAAAGTGTCCGCATCCAAAAACAGAAAAATGTCCCCCCGGGAGACCTCGGCTCCCTGCCAGCAAGCCCAGGGTTTGCCGAGCCACCCTTCAGGCAGGGGGGCAGAGGGAAATACGGTTGCGCCCCTGGCCACCGAGACAGAGGCGGTGCCGTCCGATGAGTGGTCGTCCACGACCATGATCTCCCCGGGGGTAACTGTTTGGGAGGCAAGCGAGGCAAGCAATCGGGTTAGCGTTCGTTCCTCATTTCTCGCCGGAATGATAACCGAAAGGAGGGAACCGGAAATCTCTGGGGACCTGACGTTACGAAGCAGCGGGATTCTCCATAGGACAAGGAATCCCAGGGCCCAAAGAACCAGAATCACCCAATACACGTGGCTCTCCATTCGGGTCGTACAGGCAAGAACTGGGTCCGCAGAACCCAGGATTCAGCGCCTTGTTGATTACTTAAGTTTTCGAAAAACAGTTCTCTCACCAGGCTCCCCCTGTACCGGCACGGCACGCCACAGGGAAACTGTTGTGGCCTTTACAGGGATTGAAACAGAAAAGATATTGGACTTTGGTCCAATGGGGAATTTCAAAGCGTTAAAGAGCGGATCCCGAGTTTTTCGGCAAACCGGACGAGGTCTGCAAGGGACTGGGCGCCCATCTTCTGCATCACCTGGGCACGGTGAACCTTGACGGTCTTTTCGGTAATACCCAGATCATAGGCCACCTGCTTGTTGAGCATGCCGCGCACCACAAGCCTGAAAACCTCGCGCTCCCGAGGCGTTAATGTATCGAGCCTGGCGTGAAGGGTTTTCATTCGTTCCCTCTTTTGCCGAAGGCGGCCATGTCTGGCAATTGCTCGGGAAATGACGCTCAGGAGTTCATCGTCTTTGAAGGGTTTCTGCAGGAAATCCATGGCGCCGGCCTTCATAGCCCGGACGCTGTCAGGGACTGTCCCATGGCCCGTGATGAAGATGATGGGGATGAAAATACCCTTTTCAGACATGCGGTCCTGGAGTTCGAGACCGCTCAGATTGGGCATCTTGATGTCCAGGACCAGGCACCCAGGCACATCGGGATGGTCGAAATCCAAGAATTCGAGGGCCGAGGCGAAGGACATGGCGTTATAGCCAACCGACCGCAGGAGACGCTCCAGGGCCTTTCGTATGGACGGGTCGTCGTCGACCACGTAGACAAGGGGGTTTTCTTCTATCATGCCGGATCTCCCTGGTATGCCGGCAGCGTAAAGGCAAATGTGGCGCCGCCTTCCGGGTTGTTTGAAGCCTCCAGGGTCCCGCCGTGGGCCTTGATGATCGTCCGGCTGATGGCAAGTCCCATCCCCAGCCCCTCCGATTTGGTGGTGTAAAAGGGCTCGAAGAGATGACCCATGGCGCTTTCGTCAACCCCGGTCCCGAAATCGGCGACAGATACTCTCACGGTCCTGTCTTCCTGGATAGCCGTCTCAATGATGAGTTTGCGCCGTTCGGGAGGCGTATTCTTCATGGCGGCCGCCCCGTTGAGAATCAGGTTGATAATTACCTGCTGAAGTTGGATCCGGTCGCCCAGGACTGGCGGCAAGGCCGGAAAAACCTCCGCATCGATCACCAATTCCCGCAGGAGGGAGTCGGCCCTCAGCAGGGACAGGACATCTCGAATCAAGTCGTTCACGTCTAACACTTCAAAGGCTGCCGCTTCCCTTTTCAGCAAGGCGCGGATCTTACGGATGATATCGCTGGCGCGTGTATTGTCGCGAACGATGTCCTCCAGGATCTGACGGACCTCATCGATGTCCGGCTCGGATCGAGACAGGAAGCGCTGAGCAGCCTCTGCATTGCTTTGAATGGCCGTGAGCGGCTGGTTGATCTCGTGGGCCAGCGATGCGGTCAATTCCCCCATGATGCCGATCCGGGTCACATGGGCCAGTTGTTCCCACTGCTGCCGGGCCTCTGCCTCTGCGTTCAGACGTTCCGTAATTTCGAGGGAGACGCCCATCAGACATACCGGTTTTGTGGCGGGATACCGTTGCCCGTGAGCGACCAGCCAGCGGATGCTTCCATCAGGGAGAACGATCCGGTAATCGCACTTGAGTTTTTCCCCGGAATGTAGGGCATGCTGGACGGCCTGGCGGACCCGGTCATGGTCCTCCGGATGAATCGCCTTGAAGAAGCTCTTATTGGTGACCTTTTCATCCGGGGCAAAATGAAACAGCTCCCGCGTCGTTGGAGAAACCCAGACATCGTCGGTGTCCAGGTAGAAGATCCACAAACCCGCCCCTGCGGCATCTGTCGCCAGACTCAGGCGTGCCTCGCTGTCACGCAGTTCACGATCCGTGCGCTTCCGGGCAAGGGCATTGGCAACCACTTGAGCGATAAGCCTGAACCCCGTCACGGCCGTTTCCGACCAATCTCTCTCTTCGCGCATGACAGCAAAACTTAACAGCCCAAATACCGGCACTTCTCCAACGGATAACGGAACACCCACCGTGGACTTGGTTTTGTAGAAGTGGAGGCTCTCCCGGTCGCGACCTGCTTCCGGAGGGAGTTCGGCAAGGGTTGAAATGGCGACAACCTCACCATTCAGAATTTTCTGGGTCACCCATGGTAAGAGATCCTCTGCAGTCTGCCACTCAGGAGGCGGGGTGCTTCCGGAAGGCTGATGGATATGTGTCAGAACCAGCGACCGGGGATCATTCTGGCAAGCCTGCCAAAGTGTGGAACGTTCAAGATGGAGGAATTCGCAGATGCGGGCCTGGGTCTCTTGGATGGCGCTGTCTATCTGTTCCGCCGGCAGGTTGATAAACTGCGCGGAAATCTCAGCCAGCAATGTCTCGAACCTCAGCCGCTCTTTGAGGGATTCTTCAGCCTGTTTACGCTCGGTGACATCCCGCGCTGTTGCGTATATGAAGGCGCCGGCCGGCGCTGAGGCCCAATCCAGCCAGCGATAGGTCCCGTCTTTGCAGCGGTACCGGTTTTCGAAATGGACGATGTAGCGCTGCGATGCCAGGGTGGAGACAGCCTCCAGGGTGGCATCCCGATCGTCCGGGTGGACGAAATCGACGAACCGCTTCGTCATGAGTTCTTCCCTGCTGTATCCAAGGATCCTTTCCCAGATCGGGTTCAGGCGAAGGAAATAGCCCTCGGTGTTGGCAATGCACAATAAGTCCAGGGAAATATTGAAGAAGTGATCCAGTTCTTCTTTTTTTTGCAGAAGAGACATTTCGGCTGATTTCCTGCGGCGTATCTGTAACAGCAGCAAGACAATCATAACCAACTGAGCCAGCATAAAAAGAACGACGCCAACGACATATTTTTGATAGCGCTCCCAAAAAGACATGGGGCGATTCACAAAAATCGTGTCATTGGGGAGATGAATCGCTTCTACCCCCCACCGCTTGAGCTGTTGCCAGTCAAACATGGGAGTTCTGCTGGCTGAAAGTATCGTCACCGGTTTCGTAAGCAAAAGGGTCCCGTTCAAGATGTCAAGGGCCAGCGTTCCCGCCCGCAAGCCTTCCACCTCAAAATTGAAGACCGAGCCGCCAATGATGCCATTTCCGATAAGGGTATTATACATGCCGAAAACCGGTGAGTTAGAGGCTTTCGCCATCACCTTGGCCATATCTTTGGGGACAAAGGTGCGACCGGTCTTGTCTCTGAAAAGGTTGGAGTACAGAACGATGGTCCGGGAAGGAAGGGTTGCAATGCGCTCAAGCATTTTTTCTACGGTCAGATCGCGGGTATATTCGAATTCCAATCTTCCCCGCCACTGTTCGAAAACGCCCCTGGCCTCAAGTTCAAGCCTCTTTTCCCCCTCGCCAACCCCATTAATGAAGACAACCCGCTTTGTTTGCGGAAAGAGCTTCAGCGCCAGTTCCAGTGTCCCTTGAAAATCCATCTTCATAGGCAGGATCAGAAAGCGACGTTCGATATCCGCAGTATCAATCCTGTCCGGCGATAGATAGGACAGAATGGGGCTCCCAGGGAAAAGATCCTTCCCTTCATTCAACAGAAAATCCAAAGCCTTTGTATGTAGGGTAACAACCAGGTCGATCTTCTTCCCCTCGTATTTATGGCGCAACAGCGTGGTCAGGTTTTCATAATGCGCTATGTCTTTCTTACGCTCAAGGTCAAGGTATTCTAAGAACAGGTTGTTGATGCTGACGTCGCCCGCTTCCATGGCGGACAAAAAGGCGCGCGTAGCCTGTTGATACGCTGGAATCCCGTCTCCATAGGAATAAAGGATGATCACATTTCCGGGAGCGGACAAATTCTTGCCATCTACATCGGCATGGGCCCGGAAGTCGTGCTTCCAGAACAGCGACATTAGCAAAACAAGAATCAGCAGGCTGAAAGGGCCGGTCCTAAAAAGCCCTCTCAGCCTCAACGACTCGTATGAAATAGTGGACATCTTTCCTCCAACGTTACATGCCTACCCCCCCTCGTTGACGCTGTAGATTATGGCCAAACACAACCCTGAGGCATCAGCTCCACTGGACAGGGACTATATGGATCTTTTACCCTGCGGACGAGAAAAAATCAAGGCACATGAACACGGAGGGATTTGCGCTGTACCGTTTTTCGAAGGATCTAAAAGTGATAATTTTAACCAAACCATACCTATTTGTTATAGTTACAGAATGCTTATTCTTCACAAGGACACGGCAAATTACCCGAAAAGAGTGGCGTGAAATAATTTTGGAGTATCCAGAATTTGATATTATTTCAAACGTTTAAGGACAGCGCAAATCCCTCACACGATATGCTTGAAGTTGACGTTCGAGGGTGTAATACACCTGATGAAACCATTGACCATTGGACCAAAGTCCAATATCTTTTCTGAATCGATCCTACTATGTTATATCACATCCTGTTATTCTAACATGTCGCCTTATCGTAAAAGAAGAGAAAACCCTGCATGTCAGGGTGCGGTCAACCCAGGGGAGCGTAAGCTGAAACGGGGTCTTCGTCATGAGGAATGCAGCGGTTCATTCGAATGTGATCGGCGAAGAGATTCAGTTGTCCATTTGAGGGGAAAATGGCGGTTGGCGGCGGCCGTTCTCTTTCCTCAGACGATGAAGGAACAAACCGGTTTTGATTGAAGCATAGGAGGTCTCATGAAGCAGATCGTAACCATCTCTGTGCTTGTTTTTATGTCCGTCGCGATCGCATGCTCAGGCTGCGAAACCGTGCGCCTTCCCACCGGAAAGGGGTATACCGACCTGTGTCAAGGGTATGTCGGGCTGGATGCGCAAAGACTCATAAATGCATGGGGACATCCCGGCAGGACATTTGACGCCGCAGACCAGAAAAAGGTACTCGTCTATGTTGAGACGTGGGATGAGCGTACCATGAACCCTTTGGCCCATTCGGCCCTCATCGAATACCCGCCCCGGGTCGATCCGCGTGCGGGAGCAATGGGTGAAACCTCGGGCGGTGTGACTGGACAATCTGTCTCTTCCATGAATTATTGCATCACCTACTTTGAAGTGGACAAAGCCAACAAAATCGGCCGGGTCTTCTGGAAGGGGGACTGCAAGGCAGTGGAAAAGACGGATACGCCACCGCAATAGCTTATTGCTGGATCGCTAAGCAGCAAAGGTTGGTGATCACTCCGCAGGTTGTCAACGCACTGGGTGTGGTGATGACTTTACCTGTTGCCGGCACTTCCCGGCTACCTGGATCGTACATAGATAATCATGGTCTCCGGGAAAAACGAAATGGCGGTGGATGAATTCAGTGGTTTGTCATTGGGGCAAGCTGAATTTGTCTATGACCCGCCGGAAAAGATCCGGCACGAATTTGAAAAAACGGAATTCCATTTATCACCGCTGATGTATTTCAAGCCCAGGGCATCGCACACAAGCTGAGGCGGACTGAGGCGGGTAATGCTTTATTTCCGGCTCGGAGTTTGAGAGCTTCGGCCATCCTGCGAAAAAAGTATCCCCATTTTCAGGATTGGAAACCGGTCTGTTTCTTGAAATCATTCCGGATGAAAACTTATGAGGAAACCTTGATGAAAATATTACTTGTTCAACCAAAATCCAGCGGCTTCATGGGCCAGATTTCCAGAAGCGGCAAGGCGGGTTTTGCCAGGGTTACACTGACAACCCTGGCATCCTCACTCCCGCTGAGAATGAGGTGCGCATCCATGATGCCCGCCTCAGCAAACCTGATTACCATGAGGACTGGGATCTCGTCGGGTTCACCGGGATGACCTGCGAAATTCCCCATGTGTACCTGAGGCAGTTCTGGAAACCTACAAACTATCGAATATTTTTCAGCGCATTGTTCGACGTCATAAAGGCTGGAAATGGCGTGTGGCTGCTTCCTACAATTATATGCGGAAAGCCCACAAATACTGCCCATCTGCTGTTACTCCTGCAGGAAGGCATTCTGCAAACCTCCTCCATTTTGTTCTTTCGCCCGAACTCCATGAGTTGCGACATGCTGCCCATTTACCGAGGCGCTCAACTGCATGATAGAAATCTAGCCAAATATATTTGAAATTTGGACTCGATGCGCGTTGCAGGTTACGGGTTCCGGGTTCGGGACCCTAAAAATGGAATGATGGAATATTGGAAGGGTGGAATATTGGGTAATAAGCGGAAGGCGTTTTTTTAAAATAGATACGTTCCTTATTCAGACCCAATATTCCATTGTTCCATCATTCCACTATTCCAAGGCGTCATGCAATTTGGAAGTTACCTGGCAAGCGCTTTATTATCAAATAGTTCCCGATATTCTGAGAGACAATCTCTCACATTGAACGTGTAAGAATCTATAGCAGGACCCTGGCCAGTGCTATTTCCTCCGTGTTTGTGGTGTGGTTGAATGAAACGCTATCCCATCAGCATTCTTGACAAACAAGCCTTCTTTTTATATTTAATGAATAAGAAGTGGAAGGTGACGAGTGACAAGTGAATGGTGAATAGTAAATGGCGGAAAGTGTAGCTGTAGCCTTTGCGGACCTTGTTTACCCCGCCTGCCCTGTGGAATGCGAAGCCTATTCCTCCGGAGTAGCTCCGGAAGATGGTACTTGGGCGCCTTTGCCTGCCCTGTGAAACCTTTGTCGGTATTTTTTCACCGGGGCGTGAGACCATTTTTGTAGTGCCATCTCGAATCACTCCTCTTTCGATTCTGTCTCAGCGCCTCTTTGTGAGACCTAAACGTGCGGAGATCTTCCCATGTTGAAAAAGACCGTTTCTCTTCTCTCCATAGGCCTTATTTCCTTTGGCGTTATTTATTTTATTTCAACCTATTCAAGACTATTCATGCCTATGGAACGGGCGATGCTGGATGGGTTTTTTTACATGAGGGAGTATGACATTCATGAAGAAAATCCCCTTGTGTCGGATCAGGTAAGGCTTTTGGGGTATGATGAGGACTCCATTGCCGTCATTGGAAAATGGCCCTGGAAACGCTATGTGCACGGTCGGTTTCTGGTCAATATGGAAAAATTTTCGCCAAGGGCTGTTTTTTTCGATGTGGTGTTTGCTAAAGAGGAATCGGTCCCCGAATTTGTTCGCGAAGGCCTCCGGGAGGATACCGAGATTCTCAAAAAGGTGGAAGATACATTCTCTCAAATGGACGGAGTTTTTACCGAAGCGCTTAAAAAATACGACAACGTCTATCTGGATCTGCAACTTGTGGAACATTCCCGGCCGGGATTGCCCGATAAGTACTATGATCGTATCCGGTTTAATGAGGAAATTCTGAAACAATATTCCCTGCCTGTGGACGAAAATGAAAGCCTTCTCGTCTTCCACTCCCTGGAACCCATACTCGGTGATTTCATCGGAAATGCCCATCCTGCCGTCATCAATGTCCTTCCCGATGACGATGGGGTGGCCCGATCCTTTCCCCTTTACTATACCTACCGCATGAGCGACGGAAGCTATCGCAACGCATTCACGGTGGTTCTTTCTCTTGTTCAAAGGTTTTATCGGGTTTCCAGAGAGGATGTTATCCTGACTCCTCAGAAAGTGATTCTTCAATCGGCAAAGGCCCCCATTCTGGATGCCGAATCCCACCAACCCCGTGTTCTTCTCGAAAATTTTCAACATCTCGAAAAATCCCTAACCAACCCCGCCCCTCCGGAGGCATTCAAATACAACCGGGAATTCTACAACTTTTTGTACAATCAGCTTGTTCTGGGTGTCCAGACCGAGGAAAAAACTCCTCTTTTTCCCATCCATCTCCTTGCCGTAGGGAACAATTCCTATGAAGTTTTAGAAGGATGGGAGGTGTTCGATGCGGCAAAAAAGGCAGGGTCGAAAAAGGTGCTGGCGGTTTATTATGAAAAGAGAAATGTGGAGATAAATACGCCCGTGCCCGGTTTCTTCTACATTAACTATGCCGGCAGGGAAAAGAGGTATTTCATCGATTCCGCCGGCGGGGCTCCACGGGCCGTAACCACGATCCCCACGGAAAGCTATAAGGAGGTCTACAAAATCGGGGATCTTCCGGCAATTCCTGAACTGAACGATGCGGGCGACATAAAAGAAGGGTATGACACGTTGCCGCTCAAGAATTGGTTCCTTGCCTATTGTGAACAAAAAGCCCAGGAAATCTATAGCCAGGCGGAAACGGATTTAGGCGAACAAGCGCTCCAGGAGGATCTCCTCCAAGAGTATATGAACAGGCATCCGGAAGAGGGGCGGTATTTCTTCTACACTCTTTTTTTCATGAATGTTGGTGTTTCGCCAGAGAATTTCGGCGCTGCCGTTGAGTTGTATCCCGAATTCGGAAAGGCTGTGGGCCAGCCCGTGGAATATTTCCTCAGCCAAAAGGAGATGGCGCTTTCTCTACTGGATTTTTATCGCCGGGGATTTCAGAAATATTACAATAAGTTCGTTTTTACAGGAGCCACCGCCCTGGGACTTGGCGATATGCAGCAGACACCTTATGGCGCCATGACCGGCATCAATGCGATTATCAATGCATTTAATACCATTGTGACGCAAAACCCCCTTTTCATGTCATGGGATATTCCCCATTTTGATCTGTCCGTGCTCCTCGTGCTGTCCATTCTGTGTTGTTTCATGTACGGTTTTGCCAGCATACGGTGGGGGAGCTTTTTGGCGTTGGCGACCCTTTCGGGCACTCTTGTCATGGGGTTTGTACTGTTTAAGGATAAACATCTTTTCTTAAGCACCATCCCTTTGATTTTTGCAAATCTCCTTATCTTCATTTCCACGGTTGTCCTGAAAGTATTGACGGAAAGAAAAGATAAAAAGTTCCTGAAAGCCACATTCTCAAGCTATCTCGCCCCCGAGATTATTGACGAGATGTACCGAAGCAAGACCATGCCCACCCTCGGAGGTGAAACCAAATCCATTACAGCGTATTTTACCGATATTCAGGGCTTTTCCACGTTTTCAGAGAAACTGACTGCGGATCAGCTGGTGGAACTGATCAATGAGTATCTCTCCGCCATGACCGACATTCTCATTGGGGAAAGGGGTACGCTGGATAAATATGAGGGGGATGCCATCATCGCCTTTTTCGGTGCCCCCATGAGCCTTCCCGACCATCCGCTCAGGGCATGCCGAGTGGCTCTTCACATGCAGAAGAGGCTTGAGGAACTGAGAGAAAAATGGCGAGTTGAAAAAAAGAGAGCCGATGAACCGGACAGGATCGGTACGGGTGCAGGGCCTGAAGAATGGGTTCCCGGCGAAAAATGGCCCCGGATTGTGCACCAGATGAGGATGCGAATCGGCATCAACACCGGCGATATTGTGGTAGGAAATATGGGAAGCGCCATGCGGATGAACTATACCATGATGGGGGACCCGGTCAACCTGGCGGCCCGGCTGGAGGCGGCTGGAAAACAGTACGGGGTTTACATCATGATTAGTGAATATACCTTAAACTGTGATATTATCGGCGGGGACGGTGAAAGGAAAGCCGTCATGGACCTGGTGGAGACCCGGTTCATTGACAGGATTACGGTGGTAGGAAAGGCAAAGCCGGTGCGTGTGTACGAACTATTCGCCATGAAAGGGGAACTTTCCCCGGAAGAACAAGATCTTCTGGGTCTGTTCGAAAAAGGGGTGGCGCTCTACTTGAAAACGGCATGGGATGAGGCCCTGGGCTTTTTTGAAAAAGCGTCAAAACTAGAGCGGAACCCCGATGAGCCTACGACCCCTTCAAAGGTTTACATGGAAAGATGTCGGCTTTTCAAGGAATCCCCCCCCGTACCTCCGGGGGAAGAATGGGACGGAGTATTTCGCCTGAGCAAAAAATAACGTAAGCGTTCACAGGTTCCGGGTTTAGGGTTCCAGGTTGAGGGCAAAAGCAACAACAGCGACCCGATTCGAACCTGGCATGAGATCTCTTTGGCAATAGACGTTCGTTCCATAGCCTGTCCCTTGTTCTGAAGCGACGAATGCGGGCCGGCAGACGGCGCCTATATCTCCAAACAGAGCTGGAAGAAATAGAGAAACAACCCTGAACGCCTGAACCTTTGAACCCGTGAACGGTTACAAAAAACCTTTAATACGCTATACTTCATAACTGACTGGTAACATCTCAATAACTGGGGGTAACCCGTCTGGATTCCGGCCTTCGCCGGAATGACGAAACAACCCCCCCGTCATTCCGGCGAAGGCCGGAATCCAGGAAGTCTTTGGAGAAAGTATTCACCCCGGTTTATTGAAAAGATACAATGACTGATCGACCGGCAACAATTGGCAAAGTCGAGTGAAGGAGATTTGAGCTGTCATGGAAAAAAAGATCTGCTGTTTCATTTTGTTCCTTTTGTCCCTGCAACTTTTCTCCTGCTCGAATGAAGAAACACATCCGCAGGAAATACTTGCCAGAGTAAATGGGTACAACCTCACCACCGATGAGTTTCAAGCCAAGCTGGCAGGAGAACTTGAGCTGAATCCTGATTTCAAGCTCACGGAAGAGGCAAAAAGGGATTTCTTGGATAACCTCATAAATAAAGAGCTTCTTATTCAGGAGGCCAAAAAGCTTGAGCTGGACAGAAAAGACAAATTTATCAGGACAATCGAACGCTACTGGGAATCCACCCTCATAAGAGATCTGGTTGAAATCGAAGGAAATGAGATAGCCCGGCACATCTTGATTCCCGAAGCGGATATTCAAGCACAGATAAAGAAAATTGAAACGTCAGGGACAGGTGCGGGAGATTCCGAAAAGACCAGGAAAAAGGCCATGGCTGAATTGATGGACAGGAAAAGCAGACAAATGCTGAAGGAATGGATGATCGGTTTGAGGAAAAATGCCGATATTGAGATTAATCAGGATCTTCTTCAGAAGGAGAAATAGGAGGCGGCATGGGCAGCAATAAGCCTGCATACAAAAGACGGCACTATCTTGTGAGGAAAGAGTTTCAGGTCAAATTCATGTTGAAGTTCTGCCTTCTCCTCTTTTTAGGAGTGATCATTTCGACGGTAACGCTTCTGCTTTTCACCCATGGCACTCTAACGACCAGCTTTGACGACTCGAGGCTGGCGATCGAGAATACCGCCTTCGCGATTCTTCCCAGTGTCCTTTTAACCAACCTGATCACGCTTGGCCTGGTGTCTCTGGCTTCCGCTGTGGTGATCCTCTTTGTCACTCATAAAATAGTAGGTCCCATGATTCGTTTTGAACAAGACATCATGGTAATAGGGCAGGGAGATCTGACCAAGCGAATAAGGCTCCGAAGGACGGACCAACTTAACGAAACCGCTAATAAAATTAACAGGATGACGGAAAGCTTACACGAAAAAATGCTGGATATCCGAAGTGAGCTGGAGCATATAGTAGGAGCTGTCTCTGAAAAAGACGTGCCACAGGACATTGTTGCGGAGCTGAATAGCCTGCATCGGAAAATTGAAAGCTATTTCAAGATCTGAAAACTCACAACGATGGATGGTTGCACGGAAATAGCAGGGCCTCTGGATGATAACGCTAGCCAAATATATTTGAAATTTGGACTCGATGCTCGTTTCAGGTTACGGGTTGCGGGTTGGGGACCCTAAAAATGGAATGATGGAATATTGGAAGGGTGGAATATTGGGTAATAAGCGGAAGGCGTTTTTTTAAAATAGATGCGTTCCTTGTTCAGACCCAATATTCCATTGTTCCATCATTCCACTATTCCAAGGCGTCATGTAATTTGGAAGTTACCTGGCAAGTGCTTGATTATCAAATCGTTCCCGATATTCTGAGAGACAATCTCTCACATTGAACGTGTAAGAATCTAAATAGGCGCTTCATGACGAATGCATGTATTGGACTCATGCCTGTAAAAAGGGAAGAGCAGTGAGACAGCTTCCATTGGTTTTTGGGGGGTGTTTTTATCTCCTGTTTTTTTTAAACGGTTTTGTGATGGGAGAGACTTCTTCCCTCGCCTTGCCTCTGTCCCTTGAAACAGCCTATACGGTTATACAATACCGATCCCTGGAGGATTTGGAAGCTTTCGACGACGAAATAGACTACAATGAGGAAGGCGTGTTTAGCCGGCTGTTCTCCGGATCGTATGTTGATGATCCCGAGGGAAAAGTAAAAAGTAAGGTGGATGCCCTCTTTAGGAGGGTGCAAGAAATACTCGACATGCGGAAAACCATGAAGAAGGTGACAATCCAAATCCACAGCAACAGAAAAGAAATAGAGCAGGCTTATACGGACATTTACGGTAGCCGATCCTCTACCAAGGGAATGCTCAGGGCCTGGTTCAGGGATAAGAACAATACAATATACATCAACCTCGAAGATCTCCATGCAGGAATGTTAGCGCATGAAATGGCCCACGCAGTAATCAAAAATTATTTCGTAATTAGACCCCCCGAGGCTACGGATGAGATTCTGGCTCGATACGTGGACAGTCATCTTTATGATTGACGCGGATGGCCGGCCGCAAAGAACAGGGCGCCTGACCTTGAGGACGCCAAGCCGTGGCGACCCGTCTTGGCCAAATGGCTGCCCCATCTCTTTTTTTCACCCCTGACCGCGATTATAAATGATTGATCTTCACGCGCATATTCTGCCCGGCGTTGACGATGGCCCAGACACCTTGGAGGAGTCCCTGGAAATGGCGCGCATAGCTGTGGAGGACGGTATTCATACCATGGTTGCCGCTCCCCACTGCCTCAACGGTATCTACCTTAACTGGCGCAAAGAGATTCTGTCGGCCTGCGAAGGACTCAACGCGGAGCTTGAGGCGAATGGGATCCCTCTCAAGATACTCCCGGGTTCCGAGGTCCGCCTGAGTCCGGAGATTATGGATGCGTTTACGAGGGGCCGATTGATGACCCTTAATGACACCGGGCGATATTTCCTCCTGGAGCTTCCGGATCAATTCGTCCCTCAATCAATAATCGATTTCATTGCCCGTTTGAAGGAGAGAAACGTGAGACCCATTATCACCCACCCTGAAAGAAACATGGCCATACAGAGAAATATCCAACTCCTTCAAGATTTTATCTCAGCAGGTGCGCTTTCCCAGATCACCAGCAGGAGCTTGACAGGGGGGTTCGGCCCCTCCACCCGCCGCTCATGTCTGAGGATAATCGAACTGAACCTGGCTCGTTTCATGGCCACGGATTCGCACTCTCTCCGGGCGCGGCCACCCAGACTCTTCCAGGCTGTCGCAAGACTCTCTACCCTGACAGGAAAGATCCATGCAAGAAAAATGGTGCATGATTTCCCCCAGGCAATCCTGGAGGGAAGAGACCTGCCGGCCCCCTTCTGTCTACCCTGATCGGTCTAAGGACCGGGGTCAAGCGGGCAGCGTCAGGCCATGGGAGCGGAACTCACGGCCGGCGTTAGGATTAGAAAAGATAGTCCTTGACATTATCAGTCGAGATGCACATTTATCAAGTCTGCCGGGGTGGGACCTGCAAGGCTGTCGCTCTCCGGGAGGGTCTGAGTCACGCTACGGTTAAAGAGATATTCAACCGTGTTGCGGGTCTGAAAAAGAACGCTCCTATTGTCGATACAATCAACGTTCCTGGAATTAAGGATTGTCCCTTGGTCCTTTCTGCGTGGAGCGAATTCGTCGACAAAGGGCCGCTGTTTTCGGATCAGGGGTTGCATCCAGTTCCCTGCACAGTCGGTCCTCGAGGGCGTTGTAGACGTGCAGGGCACGGGCGCTCTCTCCCCGGCGGGCGTAGAGACGCATGAGGCGCCGACAGGCCTCCTCATCGTAAGGGTCCGCATCCGCGATCCTCTGCCAGCAGCCCACGGCCGCTGAATCGCGTCCCTCCTTTTCGTAGATCTCGCCCAGATCCATCAGGACCTGGACATACCCCTTCAGGAGGCGCTCCCTCGGCCCCGCGGCCCAATCTGCATAGAGATCCTGGGGGAGAAAGTCGCCCTGATAGAGCGTCAACGCCTCCTCAAAATCGGTCATTGTCTGGTCCAGGTCTCCCCTTTTCCAGGCCCGCCGACCCCCGACGATCAGGGTCTCGAAGCGCTCCGCATCCACAGTCACCAGGTCCGTGTCGAGGCCTACATGGTTCCCCTCCGCATGGATGTAGGCCGACCCGAAGCACCGCTCCATCCGTGGCTCCAGGGACTTGCGCAGGCGGTGGAGGGTGACCTTGAAACTCCTCTCTCCCTTGTCCATGGCGTTTTCAGACCACAGGTCCTCCACGAGCACATCCCGCAGCACATGGCGGCCCCCCCTGGCCACCAGGGCCTTGAGAAGAAGCTTTGCCTGCTGGCGATCCCAGTCCCCTTCAAGTATGGGGGAATCCCCGCGCAGCACCTGAAACCCCCCCAGGGTCAGGATCCGGAGGGGGGGGATCTGCGCGCGGTGGATGGCGTATTGAATGGAGAGGGCCCTGTTCCGCAGATCCTTGAGGGGGCTTTTGGTCAGCCGTTCCAGCTCGAGGCCGGCCTCTTGGGCCAGCCGGGTGGCCAGGAGCCGGCCGGCCCAGTGGCAGGCCTCGGTCACCTCCAGCTCCAGGGCCAGGAGGCAGGCCCGGGCAGCATCCTTCTGGCTCATGAAGAGCATGTGCTCATACCCCCCGGCCTCGGCCATGCCAAACCCCTTCCGCAGATGCCGGGCCGCGTCCGGGGACCTCCCCTGAGAGTGGCGCAGAAGGGCCATGCCCAGGTGAAGCTGCGTCTCAAAAAGAGGGCTTTCGTACGAGGCAAAGAAATCAAAGGCGGCCTCCAGTTCAGCCGCGGCCCGTCCAGGGTCGTGAAGATGGAGAAGCGCCATCCCCAGCGCGAATCGTGCCCCGTTAAGCTGGCCGGGCGCGACCATGGCCTTGAGGGAAAAAACCCCTTTTGCACGCTCCAGCAGCCTCTGGGAAGCGTCAAAATCCCCCTTGCGGTAATAGCTGAGACCCAGGAACAGGCTGATGAGTCCCTCATGAAAAAGATTGCCAAGGGAGACGGCCTGCTCAAGGGCCTGATGACCGATCGCCTCTGCCCGTCCGAATTCCCCGATCGCCGGAAAGACCCACAGTCCATGCATCTGGAGGG
>Ga0068712_1003018_pt1 | contig 16888 bp, 16 predicted proteins | sample MTBAKSrepl1MetaG_FD_62987 | JGI IMG/M metagenome (GOLD analysis project Ga0068712, IMG submission 62987) | Enrichment culture microbial communities from Arthur Kill intertidal strait, New Jersey, USA, that are MTBE-degrading - MTBE-AKS1... | ecosystem: Environmental > Aquatic > Marine >... | reverse complement strand
AAACCCATCCATGGGCGCTTAGCTGCCGCCGTCCGGGCGGCAGATGCCCTTTTCATGGGCAGCCCAACCCCATGGTTTGCTATTGTCTGATGTCGAGTAAACAAGTTTCGCCTTAGTAAGTATGTAACGGACCTCCCCAAATGACCTTCAGGCGATACGTGTTTTCATATCATTGATCGGGCACGGTGCCATGGCAAGCTGTCTTTATCATGTGATTCAGTGGGGCAACCGGAAACAGCAGGTGTTTTTCGAGGAGGCGGATTATCATGCCTACCTTGAACTGCTGACCCAGTTTTGCCCGGAGGCCGACATCCGGATTCTGGCCTATTCACTGTTGCCGAATCACGTTCATCTGGTATTGGTCAGCGGGAGCCTGATGGAGATGCGGAGGATCATCGGCAAAGCCCACCGCCTCTACAGGCGGAGAATCAATTTTCGTACAGGAGCAAGCGGGCGCCTTTGGCAGGACCAACTTTCAGCTTTTCCTCTTCATAAGGAGCATCTGCCGGCGGCGGTTCGCTATATTGAGATGGAACCTGTGAATATCCATCTGGCCGCAAGAGCAGGGGATTATCCCTGGAGCAGTGCGGGAGCACATCTGACAGGGTGCAATGACCGTTATGCCGAAGTGGCCCCTTTATTGAAGATGGTTCCCGATTGGGAGGGGTTCCTGATGGAAATAGAAAATTGCACCCTGGCCAGGCGATTCCGGGGCCAGGAGCGGAGGGCCGGAATTTTCAACGGGATCAGTTTTTCAGGCCTGATGTCCAGGTTTTCGCGGAAAACCTCGTCACCCGGCTTTCTTAAAAAAGAAAAAGGGCCAAAATAGCGGTGGCCTGACTTGGCCCACAGCTTCGTCTTGCTTCGAAACGTCTGACCCGGTTTCCGTTGGGCGGGAAAGTCTTCTGCTTTAATAAATACCGGCAATAAAGACAAGGTTTTGCGCGGGCATGGTTTTTTCGCCCGCCTTTTTCTTGACGTTTGGAACGGTGTTTTAATACACTGGCTGAACCGGCCTCGGGCGCAAACGCTCGAGGCGTTCCCCTCTCCGGCCTGACAGGCGTGCCTTGGGTCGGAGATAAACAGCCCGGAAGGACCCATCAATAAATGGATGAAGAAAAATGCCTCAGGTGCGGGCAATGCTGTTTCATGCCCGACGGCCAGGGAAGACCGACTTTCGAGCCATGCAGATATCTGGTCTTCAACGACGACGGGACAACTTATTGCAGTATTTACGCTACCCGAATCGGCACCCGCCTGAATGATAAGATTGTTTGCGGTTTCCGTAGCAAGGACCGCAACGATTACGAAAACTGTCCTTACAACGATGGTGAAAAGCCGGTCTTCAGCGTCAACAGAAAAAGAGTGCGCCGCATTTTCTGGCAGAACTCCTGAGGCTTTTCAGGTGAGTGCGACATTGTCGCGGCAATTTTCCCCCGGCCGGCGACCTGAGGCTTCGCCTTTTAGGGTGAATTATCCATCGGTCCGGCATCTGTTCGTCCTCCCTGTTTCCCGCCTCCGGCCTGCTGCGCTTTTCCGCCGGACATCAAGAAAGGCAAAACAGTGAATAAACATGTCCCGTTGCAGGAGATTGAGTCACGCTTGGCGCGCTTCAGAGCGAAAATGGATCAGGACTGCCCGGGCTGGGAAATGGCGGCGATCTTCGGCAAGCTCAATCAGTACTATTTTACCGGGACCATGCAGGACGGCGTGCTGCTCATCCCCCGTGGTGAGGAGGCGGTGTTCTGGGTGCGTCAGAGCCTGGAACGGGCTCTGGACGAATCGCATTTCAAGGCTATCCGGCCGATGAAAAGCTATCGCGACGCGGCTGCCGGGATGGGGACGATTCCCGATGCCGTTTATCTTGAAACCGACATTGTTCCTGTGGGGCTTTACCGAAGATTCCAGAAATATTTCCCCTTCAAGGAGGCTCGCGCGGCCGATTTCCAATTATCGATGGTGCGTGCCGTCAAGAGCGATTTCGAGCTTGACCTGATGCGGAAGGCGGGCGAAATTCACCGGCGCATTCTCGAGGAACGGGTGCCGTCCATGTTCAGGGAGGGGATGTCTGAAGCCGAGTTTGCCGCTGAACTGTATGGGGTCATGATCGAGGAGGGGCACCACGGCCTGGCCCGGATGGCCATGTTTCAAACCGAGATCATCCTGGGAAATATCTGCTTCGGAGAAAGCTCCATTTATCCGACCTATTTCAACGGACCGGGCGGAAACCTGGGATTGTGTCCGGCGGTGCCGCTGCTGGGAAGCCGGGAACGCAAACTTCGAAAAGGGGATCTTGTGTTTGTCGATATCGGCTGCGGCGTCGAGGGCTACCATACCGACAAAACCATGACGTATCTGTTTGATGGCGCCCTCCCAGAAAAGGTCTTCGACGAACACCGCAAATGTGTCGATATTCAAAACCGGGCCGCCGCCCGGCTCAAGCCCGGCGAGATCCCTTCCGAGATATTTTCCGACATCATGGACAGTCTCGACCCCGGTTTTCTGGAAAACTTCATGGGCTTCGGGGAACGGCGGGTGAAATTCCTGGGCCACGGCATCGGCCTCGCCATTGACGAAATCCCGGTCATAGCCGAAGGTTTTGACATGCCGTTGGAAGAAGGAATGGTTCTGGCGCTGGAACCGAAAAAAGGGATAAAAAATATCGGCATGGTCGGTATCGAGAACACTTTTCTGGTGACTTCCGGGGGCGGTGAATGCATTACCGGGGATAATCCCGGCCTGATGAAGGTCTATTAATGAATAAAGCCCATGCAGAATATAGAAATTCCTTGCCCTTGACGTTAAGGGCACGAGTGTTGTATACAATGTGACCGGCCTGTGAAGGCCGATCCGCGGCGCGAGGGATTGACGCCTGTCGTCCAGGGCTGTCTCCTGTACGCCTATTTTTTTTTGGTAAAGCCCCTCGGTTCGTGAAATTTTTGGAAAGAAGATGTTGAATCATGCCTTATACACGTTTTTTACGCGCTGACCATGTGGTACCCGACCTGAAAGCCAAGACGCTTGAGGATGCCATCGTTGAAATCCTTCAGGCCGTTACCGGTAAAGCCCCGGATATCAATACCCAGATCCTGATCGACGGTGTGCTCTCCCGCGAAAAGATGAGGAGTACGGCAGTCGGCAGTGGTCTGGCCTTGCCCCATGCCCAGACCGGAGAGATCCGCCGGCCCATGATCCTCATCGGCCGCTCACGGCAGGGGATCCCTGCCGGTGCTCCCGATGGTGAACCTGTCAAACATGTCTTCATGGTTCTCAGCAAGGGGCGCTTGACCTTTCGACTCTTGGGCCGGTTACGTTCAGTTTTGGAAGACCCTTCTTTACGTGAATCCCTTGAGCAAGCTGATACTGCCGAGCAAATGGTGGAGGTGCTTCGCCGCCGGAAAGGGTTAGCCCAAGAGCTGGAACAGGTCTTTTCCGACCCCGATCACCCTTCCATACCTGATCACGAAAAGGGTGAAAAGCTTCCCCCAAAATTTGTGACCTGGATCGGCCGCATGTTCGGTGCGATCACTCAGGATATGGCGTTTTTTCTGGGCCAGCTGCGGGTATCATCGACCTTGTGGAAAAAGTTGCTGCTGCTCACCGTTTCCTCCGGCATTGTCGGCGGTCTGGGGGCAATCCTGTTCAACTGGGCTATCGATACCAGCATGGGGGGGTTCGGCAAGCTGGTGGAATGGGTGGACTCTATGCCCTATCCGTGGCTGGTTGCCCTGATACCTGCAATCGGGGGGATTCTCTGCGGCCTTGTCAAGTATCACGGCGGCCTCCCTTTCGATGTGCCTTGCGCCACCGATGGTTATGTGGAGTGCGTTCAGCATGACGGAGCGGTCAAATCCAAAACCCCCTTTCTTCTGATCACCGCGGCGGCCATCACCATCGGTTCGGGGGGAAGTTGCGGCAAGGAGTGTCCCACCGCCTACATCGGCACCGGCTTGGGGGCCATCGCGGCGCGTTTCCTCCAGTTTCTGCGTCTCGACAAATTTCTCGGAGTCAAGCTGGGCCGGCGGGATTTCCGCCTGCTGGCCATGTGCGGGGCATCGGCGGGCCTGGCGGCTATTTTCCGGGCTCCGGTCGGTGGGGCCATTTTCGTATGCGAGGTCCTCTACGAGCACGGCATGGAGGCCAAGAGCATTCTGCCTTGCCTGTTCTCCGCCACCATCTCCTATCTGGTGTTTACTTCCTTCGTCGGCTTCGAACCCCTTTTTCACATGGAGTCGGTTTGGCAGTTCGGCCTTTACAACCTGATGTTCGCCATTGTCGCAGGGATCGCCAGCGCCGCCGTGGGCTGGTTCTACGTGCGGTTTTTCTACAAGGTGTTTCATATTTCCCGGGCCTCCAAGCTGCCCGACTGGATCAAGCCGGGTATCGGCGGCCTGCTTCATGGTTGCCTCATCGCGATGATCGGCATGCAGCTGTGGGGTCTCGGCTACGGGGCCATGCAGGAGGCCATTGAAGGCCATTTCGGCTTGTGGTTCCTGTTGCTTCTCTGTTTCGGCAAGATCATCGGTACCGCCTTTACCGTTGCCAGCGGCGGAGCCGGTGGCGTGCTTGCCCCCAGCCTCTACATCGGCTGCATGTTGGGCGGATTTCTGGGCATGGTGTTCGAAAACTTCTTCCCGGTAGGCAACCCTTTGGGCCTGTATGCGGTGATCGGCATGGCGGCACTCTTCTCCGCCGTGGGCAAGGTGCCGTTTTCCCTTCCCATTCTGCTGATGGAGGCCACCCGTAACTTCAGCGTCATCCTGCCGGTCTTCATCGGCAGTGCGGTGGGCTACGCTTTGTCGGGTCCATTCAAGATCTACGAGAGCCAGGAACCCTATCCGGGTGGCAAGGTGAGCGGCGGTTTCAATGCCTTGGGAGAGACCGAGGCTGATCTGCTGGCGCCTTTCCCGGTTTCGGCTGCCATGGCAAAGGAGCTTGATGTGATCGATGAGGGCATGCCAGTTTCCGGAATCCTGGCCAAATTCAAGGAGAGCGACCATCTGTTTTTTCCGGTTCAGGGCCGGGACGGCCGTTATAGGGGAAGTATCGCCCTCGACCAGATGAAATCCCTGTTTTTGGAGGAGGATGTCGATCTGTTTGTCGTTGCAGGTGATGTGGCTGACCTCAGCCATCCGGTGGTGACGGCGGACCTGAGTCTTGCTGAAACCCTTCCCCATTTTGAGTCGGAAGGGGTGCGCTATCTTCCCGTTGTGGACGAAGACGACATGCTGATCGGGTTGCTGGACCGCCAGGAGGTGCTGAAGCTTCTGAAAAAACAAATCTTCGACCGCACCGCGGGAATCGAATATCTCGGCAATTCACGCTGGCGGAAAGCGGTTGAATCGGATTAGCCTTAATTCATCTCATTAGGGTTTAAAGGCAGTTTTGCAGAAGTTGGAAAATTTTTGATAGGACTCAACGCGCGGGGCACTTTTTTGTGTCCCGTTTTTTTTGTGTCGGTTTGGCGGGTTTCCGGGCGCACTACTTTCGGGGACAGGGGGGCGCCGTTTATTCTTTTCAAACCCTAAGGCAATTTCTCAGTCCTGAAAGGTAACGAACCGCCCGATGCCGGCGTTTTTTGGTCTTTGTAATTGTAATCATGGGCTGCCCTGCTAATATAGAGACAGTTTTTGTTTCCCAGGGCGGGGGAAAAATGAAAGTAAAAATACTACTGGCTTTGGTGCTGTTGATGGTTGCCGTCCAGTTTGTCCCTTATGGCAAAGATCAGTCCAACCCCCCGGTGTCCGCAGAACCTGTCTGGGCCAATCCGGAAACCCGGACATTGTTTTTCAGGGCTTGCGGCGATTGTCACAGCCATGAAACCCATTGGCCCTGGTACAGTAAAATCGCGCCTGTCTCCTGGCTCATTCAACAGGATGTCGAGGAAGGGCGGGGGCATTTCAACGTTTCTCTCTGGGGAATCCAGAAAAAAAACAAAGGGGATGAAGCGGCAGAGGAATTGCGGGACGGGGAGATGCCTCCCTGGCTTTATTTAATACCCCATTCTGAAGCCAGGCTGTCAAAAAACGAGAAAAAAAAGCTTATCGGAGGGTTGCTCGCGACTTTTGGCGGGGAACGGTAAAACCTGAATGAGCCGAGCGGATGCCGTTGCGCCGCAAATATGAATCAGGGTTTGCCGAAAACGGCAGGTTTGTTGCCGAATGCTGAAAAAGGGATTTAAAACAGACTCCGTTTTAATTTGTGTTGACTTGAAACTTAATGCCATTGTAAATTTAAAACACTGTTATAAAATCGAACAAAACATCTCCAACTCATCGTCGGTCCGGCTCCAGTAGCGAAAAGGGTGGTTGCGGAAATTGGCCTTTGGTTTGGCATAAGCTCCGGTGGCCCGGCTATTAATGGTTTGAGGGTACTGGCGTTCGACCTCCTGGTCGGGCGCTGTTGGGAATAAAAATTTCGAAGGAAGTGCAACGCCCTGTTCCTTCCTCGTCATGCCATGTCTCATTGGCATTGCCAAAGAACTTAACAGCAATGAGTTACCGGGGTAATAAAATATTTTTCGGGAAGATGGCAGGCAAAACCCTTGAGGAATGATCCCTCCGGGGTTTTTGCGTAAAGGCGCCGCACGCCCAGTCCATTTTAATCCTTGCCGATGGTTTTTTCAGCGGCTGGCCGGAAGGGCGGCTGGAATTCCCCCTCACAAAATTACCCCATCAGAATCCGACAGAAAATTTTCTTGCGCGGAACAAAGGAAAATCATGGGATCGATAACGATTAAAAAAGGCTTGCGATTACCCCTAAGCGGGGAACCCGAACAGGTTCTCGGTGAAGGCCGACAGGTGACGCGGGTCGCTCTCATTGGAGACGATTATGTCGGCATGAAACCGACCATGGAGGTCCAGGTCGGTGACGCAGTCAAGCTTGGCCAGGTTCTTTTCACCGACAAGAAAACCCCCGGCGTCAAATATACCGCACCGGGAGCCGGGAAGGTGGTCGAGATCAACCGCGGCGCCCGGCGTCATTTCGAATCCATCGTTATTGAACTGGCAGGCGACGAAGAGGTCGTTTTTGAGGCTTTTGCCCCGGCGAAGCTGGAGACCCTGGAGCGTGGGGCAGTTCAGGCCCAGCTCATCGATTCCGGTCTTTGGCCGTCATTCCGTACCCGGCCGTTCAGCAGGGTGCCGGCTCCCGGGACGGCGCCGAATTCGATTTTCATTACCGCCATGGATACCCACCCCCTGGCGCCCGATATGGAAAAGGTTCTGGCCGGCAATGAAGAGGATTTCAAAAATGGTCTGACCGTCATAGCCCGTCTTACGGAAGGCCCATTGTATTTATGCCGGGGGGAAGGCAGCCCCATTTCCGCGGCTGGCGTGAGGCAGGTGGTCGAGAAGGAATTCAGTGGTCCTCATCCCGCTGGAAATGTTGGCACCCACATTCATTTTCTGGATCCGGTGAGCGAAAACAAAACCGTATGGCATATCGGCCTTCAGGATGTTGTCGCCATCGGCAAATTTTTTACCTCGGGGAAGCTGCATACCGGGCGGGTCATAGCCGTCGGCGGCCCTTCGGTTAAACAGCCGCGCCTTCTCAGGACCAGAATCGGCGCCTGCCTGGATGAATTGATGGCGGGGGAGCTGACCGAGGGTGAAAACCGGGTCATTTCCGGGTCGGTGCTTTCCGGACGCCAGGCGGCGAACACCTTTGCCTACCTGGGGAAGTTTCATCAGCAGGTTTCGGCTCTTCGCGAGGGCCGGGAGAGGATTCCCTTCGGCTGGTTCGCCCTTGGACGGAATCTCCATTCGGTAAAAAATATCCTTTTGCCGAACAAGGGCAAAATCCCCCTGACCACCTCCAGGAACGGCGGCCGGAGGGCCATGGTTCCGGTCGGCAGCTATGAAAAGGTCATGCCTCTCGACATCCTGCCGACCTTTCTCCTGCGTGCCCTGGCGGTAAAGGATATCGAAGAGGCGGAAGCTCTGGGTTGTCTGGAGTTGGATGAGGAAGATCTGGCTTTGTGCTCCTATGTCTGCCCGGCAAAGATGGATCATTGCGGGAATCTAAGAACCTTATTGACATTGATTGAAAAGGAAGGCTAGTGAGAGTATTAAGGAAATTTTTAGATTCGCAGGAAAAGCATTTCAAGAAGGGCGGCAAACTGGAGCGTCTCTATCCCCTTTTTGAAGCGACGGATACCTTGCTGTTCTCGGAGGGGGAAGTCACCCGCTTTGCATCCCATGTCCGCGATGCCCTCGATTTGAAAAGAACCATGACCTGGGTCGTGATTGCCCTGATTCCCTGTGTCATCATGGCTCTCTACAATACCGGCATGCAGGCCAATACGGCTCTGGCCGCTTTAGGCAAAACCGGCGTGGAGGGCTGGCGGGGAGCTATTCTTTCCCTGTTGGGGCTGGGGGTTGACCCGGGCGGGTTGCTGGCCAACATGGTTCACGGCGCCCTTTACTTTTTTCCTGTTTATATCGTTACCGTGGCGGTGGGGGGCTTCTGGGAAGTGCTCTTTGCCGTGGTTCGCAAGCATGAAATCAATGAGGGTTTTTTTGTCACCAGTCTTCTTTTTCCCCTCATCCTCCCCCCCAGTATCCCCCTCTGGCAGGTGGCACTCGGCATTACCTTCGGGGTTGTTTTCGGCAAGGAGGTATTCGGCGGCGTAGGCATGAATATTTTCAATCCTGCCCTGGTCGCGCGGGCCTTCCTGTTTTTTGCCTATCCGGCCCAGATCTCCGGCGACAAGGTCTGGCTTGCGGTAGATGGCGTCAGCCGGGCTACACCCCTGGCCGAACTCGCGGATTCGGCCCTGCAGGTCTCGGCTTCGTGGCTGGATGCTTTCCTCGGTTTCATACCGGGGTCCATGGGCGAGACCTCGGCACTGGCCTGCCTGATCGGCGCCGCCATACTGCTGATCACCGGAATTGCCTCCTGGCGCATCATGCTCAGCGTCGTGGTGGGCATGACCGCCGTCGCCCTGCTTTTCAATGTTATCGGCAGTGACACCAACCCCATGTTTGCGGTCTCTCCTTTGTGGCATTTCGTCCTCGGAGGTTTTGCTTTCGGCACGGTATTCATGGCCACCGATCCGGTTTCCGCCGCCATGACGGAGCCGGGAAAATATCTTTACGGGCTGCTGATCGGTGTCATGGTGGTTTTGATCCGGGTCGTCAATCCGGCGTTCCCCGAGGGTATGATGCTGGCCATTCTGTTCGGCAACCTGTTTGCCGCCATCATTGACCGGATCTTTATCAATGCCAATATCAAAAGGAGGCTGCTGAGAAATGTCTAAAGAGACCAAAAAGAAGACAGTCGCCGTAGCCTTCGGGGTGTGCCTGGTCTGTTCGATCCTGGTGTCCGCCGCCGCGGTATCGCTGAGCGGCATCCAGGCGCAGAATAAAAAGCTGGACAAGCTGAAAAATATTCTCATGGCAGGCGATCTTTTTGCCAAAGGGGTGGATGTCGAAAAAACCTACGAAAAGAATATTCAGGCCCAGATTATCAACCTGGAAAACGGGAAGGTTGTCCCTGAATCGGACTACAATGACCGCCTGAACCCTGCAGCATTTGATATCAAAAGGATGGCTGACGATGCAAAATACGGCGAAAAGATTCCTGCGGACAAGGACAGAGCCAACATTAAACGCCAGCCGAAATTCATGGTTGTTTACAAAGTGATAAAAGACGGCAAGGTCGATAAAATCATCTTGCCCATCTACGGCAAAGGCCTGTGGTCCACCATGTACGGTTTTATCGCCCTCGCTGATGACCTTAGAACCGTGACCGGTTTCACATTCTACGAGCATGGTGAAACCCCGGGACTGGGCGGCGAGGTTGACAATCCGCGCTGGAAACAGACCTGGGTGGGCAAGAAGGCTTTTGATGACAATTGGAATGTGGCTATCGAGGTTATCAAGGGCAAGGTGGATAAGGAGAGTCCGAGAGCCGAGTCCCAGATCGACGGCTTGTCCGGATCAACCCTGACCACGCGCGGGGTTGACAACCTGGTCAAATACTGGCTGGGGAAAAATGGTTACGGTCCCTATTTGGCGAATTTGCGGGAAGGGGGGATGAAGTGAAGAAATTCAAGAAAATTCTGCTGGACCCGGTTTTCAACAACAACCCGATTACCGCACAGATCCTGGGCATATGTTCCGCGCTCGCCGTTACCTCCAAGCTGGAAACCTCCATCGTCATGGCTCTCGCGGTAACCTTCGTGTTGGCCTTTTCCAGCTTTTCCATCAGCCTGATCCGAGAGCACATCCCGGGCAGTATCCGCATCCTCATAGAAATGACCATTATTGCATCGCTGGTCATCATAGCCGACCAGGTGATAAAAGCTTTTGCTTATGATGTCAGCAAACAGCTGTCGGTCTATGTCGGCCTGATTATCACCAACTGTATTCTCATGGGGAGGGCGGAAGCCTTTGCCTTGAAGGAACCGCCCCTCAAGAGTTTTATTGACGGTATCGGCAATGGCCTGGGTTACAGCTTTGTTCTGATCGTCGTCGGTTTTACCCGTGAACTGATCGGTTCCGGAAAGATCCTGGGTTTTACCGTTTTGAGCCCCAGCACCGAAGGCGGCTGGTATGTGCCGAACGGGCTATTTCTGCTGGCGCCCAGCGCTTTTATTCTCATTGGTTTGCTTATCTGGGCCATCCGGACCTGGAAACCGGAACAGGTGGAGGAGGAGTAGAAAATGTTTGAACACTACCTCAGTTTGTTTATCAAATCCATCTTCATCGAAAATATGGCCCTGGCCTTTTTTCTGGGCATGTGTACCTTTCTGGCGGTTTCCAAGCGGGTCGAGACGGCTGTCGGGCTGGGTGTCGCCGTCGTGGTGGTTCAGGCCATTACCCTGCCGGCCAATAATTTTATCTACAATCACGTCCTGCGCGAGGGAGCCCTTTCCTGGGCCGGACTGCCGAATGTCGACCTGACCTTTCTCGGTCTCATCACCTATATCGGTGTTATTGCCGCCATGGTTCAGATCCTGGAGATGACCCTGGATAAATACGTGCCGGCCCTCTACAACTCCCTCGGCATCTTCCTCCCCCTGATTACGGTCAACTGCGCCATCCTCGGCGGTTCCCTGTTCATGGTGGAGCGGGATTACACCTTTGCCGAAAGTGCCGTTTTCGGCCTCGGCTCGGGGGCCGGTTTCGCCCTTGCCATTATCGGCCTGGCCGGCATCCGGGAAAAGATGAAGTACAGCAATGTTCCAGCCGGCCTGAGGGGCCTGGGCATTACCTTCATTACCGCCGGTCTGATGGCGATTGCCTTCATGGCGTTTTCCGGCATCCAGCTCTGAATGGTGTTGCGGAGTTCAGAGTTTTTGCTGACTTGAAACCGTTGTTCGATCAATTGCACACCAGCTTCTATACGGGATTTTAAATGGATGGAATCAGTTTAGTTTTATTTGGGGCGGTCATGTTCACGCTCATTGTATTGGCGCTGGTCATGATTATTCTGACCGCCAAGTCGTATCTGGTGGTCCATGGCGATGCCAGGGTCAATATCAATGATGATCCGGATAAGCAGCTTCTCATACCGACCGGGGAAAAGCTCCTCAGTGCTCTGGCCGGCCAGGGGATTTATCTGCCCTCGGCCTGCGGCGGTGGCGGAACCTGCGGAGAGTGCAAAGTCAAAATCCTCGAGGGTGGCGGGGCGATTCTGGCGACGGAAAAGTCGGTTATCAACCGCGGCATGCAGAAAGAGGGCTACCGGCTCTCCTGCCAGGTGCCGGTAAAGGGTGACCTGAAACTGGAGATCCCCGCAGAAGTCTTTGAAATCAAAAAATGGCAGTGTAAGGTCCGCTCCAACCGGAACGTGGCCACCTTTATCAAGGAGCTGGTCCTCGAACTGCCCGAAGGTGAGGACGTCAATTTCAGGGCCGGGGGCTATATCCAGATCGAGGCGCCTCCTCACACCGTAAATTACAAGGATTTTATCATTGACGAAGAGTACCGGGGCGACTGGAATAAATACAATATGTGGCGCTACGTGTCGAAAGTCGACGAAGAGATCATGCGCGCCTACTCCATGGCCAGCTATCCCGAGGAAAAAGGGACCATCATGCTGAACGTGCGGGTGGCTTCTCCCCCGCCCAGTGATGACAGCATTCCCCCCGGCAAGATGTCCTCCTTTATTTTTAATTTGAAGCCGGGCGATGCGGTCACCATCTCCGGTCCTTACGGCGAGTTTTTCGCCCGCGAAACCGACAACGAGATGGTCTTTATCGGCGGCGGTGCCGGCATGGCGCCCATGCGTTCCCATATCTTCGATCAGCTCAAGCGCATCCACAGCAAACGCAAGATGAGTTTCTGGTATGGGGCGCGAAGCTTCAGAGAGTCTTTCTATAATGAAGAGTTCGACGAACTGGCGGCCAAGAACGAGAACTTCACCTGGCACCTGGCTCTTTCCGAACCGCTTCCCGAGGACAACTGGACCGGCTTGACGGGCTTTATTCATCAGGTCCTGCACGATGAATATCTCGTGAATCATCCCGCGCCCGAGGACTGTGAATACTATCTGTGCGGTCCGCCGATCATGAACAGCTCGGTTTTACAGATGCTCGAGGATCTGGGCGTGGAGCCCGAAAACATCCTGTTTGATGATTTCGGCGTTTAGCTGCCCCTCTTTCCCCTGAGGATTCAGGCGGGGCGATTCCTTGCGAGAAATATGACGCGGTTTTTAATTTCACTTTTGTTCTTTCTGGTGGCGCTGGCTTTATTCTGGGCCGTGCTGCATTGGATACGTTACAAAAAACGGGCGGACACCTGTACCTGCGGCAAGGGGGCCTGCCTGACCGATCCAAAGCGTTTGGACGGGGACCGGCATAGGCATGAAAAGGAAAATTGCAATGCCTCCGATTGCCAATGCGATGAATAAATCCCCTCTGTTTTTTCCTGGCGTTTGGGATGGATTGCTGAATTTCAGCGGTTCCGCTTGAGGCCAGCATTTTGTCTCTTTTCTCTCGCCATTTGAGTTTATCTCATGGCATTTGCAGCAGCCTGGCGTCGGTCCTTCTTTTCCGGGTTATTCTTTCTTATTGGTAATTATTCAACTCATGCGGCCCAATGCCCCGCATCGCCCATTCCAAGGGCCGCATAAACCCATCCCTGGGGCTTAATTGCCGCCATCCGGGCGGTAAATGCCCTTTCCATGGGCGACACAAGTCGTTGGGATGAGCAGTAGCTTTTATTTAAAATAAATCTCAACATCTCCCCAGAACATGAATGAGGAACATGGGAACTTGGCTGAAAAGGCTTTCGGGAATTTTTCTAATAATCTTTCTGACCTGTTGTTCTTCTCCGGAAAAGAAAGACCCCCTATACGAAATAACCGGCATCACCATGGGGACCTTTTACTCCATTAAAGTTGTAAAACGGTCTTCAGGTTTTACGGAAGACCGGTATGCAGACCTAAAGGCGGGGGTAGAAAAAAACCTGCAAAAAGTTAATTCCCAGATGTCCACTTATCTCGAAACATCGGAAATTTCGCAGTTCAACAGGTTGACCAGCAGCGAATGGTTTCCGGTTTCAAAGGAGTTGGCCAAGGTAGTGAAAAGCGCTGTTGTGATTTCTCAAAAGTCCGACGGCTTTTTCGATGTCACGGTCGGACCGCTGGTAAATTTATGGGGGTTTGGCCCGGAGCATCGGAACAACGAGGTTCCTTCGGAGGAGGCCATTTCAGCGGCGCGGAAAAAAACAGGGTTTCAGGGAATTGAAGTTCAGTTGGATCCCCCCCGTATCCGGAAAACCAACCCGCAAATTTATTGTGATCTGTCGGCTATTGCCAAAGGCTTTGGCGTTGACGAGGTGAGCGCATATCTGGATTCGAAAAATATTCCGGACTATCTGGTGGAAATTGGCGGTGAAATCAGAGCCAAAGGAAAGAGTCATTTGAACAGGTCCTGGCGGGTGGGGATTCATTCACCGGACAACAGTCTCGGCATTCAAAAGGTGGTGGCCCTGGATGAGGGTACGGGACGTTCAATTGCAACCTCCGGGGACTATCGAAATTATTTTGAAAAAGACGGAAAGAGGTATTCCCATACCCTCAACCCGAAGACAGGAAAGCCCATCGACCATAACCTGGCTTCCGTTTCCGTTATTCACCGGGAGTGTATGCTGGCCGATGCTTTTGCAACAGCCATAAATGTCATGGGTCCGGAGGCGGGGCTCAGGCTGGCGGAAAAGGAGGATCTTCCGGTTTTCATGATTATTAAGACAAAAGATGGGTTTGTGGAAAAAATGACCCGTCGGTTCAACGGCTTGCTGGAATCCGGCGGAGGATAACATGAATTAGCGCCGCCGGTTTTTCCGGAATTGAATAACCATCAAAATCCAGTAAAATTTGATTAACTTTGAAACATATTGTTTATCCTGGGAAATTTTTTGGGGACACGGAAGTTTTTTCGATGTTTCCCTCAACTAAAAACATGGAAACCAGACATTCGTCTTTTCCCCTGAGCAGGCGGGACGCTTTGAACCTGGTGGTCTGAACCTTGAGAGAGCCATATGAAAAAACAACCTACCGTAAAAGAGATAATGCAAAAGGTTTTTCTGAAATTTGAATCGGATACCCTCCTCACAGAGGCGGTCGCCATTCTGGGGCGGCAGCGGCTATTCGGTGCCTGTGTCGTTGACAAAGATGGAAACGTTCTCGGGGTCCTTTCGGAAAAAGAATGTCTCAAACTCTATACCGAAGCTTTTAAAGAACAAAATACAGAAAACCTCGAAAAGAAGACGGTTTGTGACATCATGCGCCCTGAATTCAAAACCGTTCCAAGTAAAATGAGCCTGTTTGATGTCGCCCAGATTTTTCTCGAAAACGAATTCCGGCGCATGCCGGTCGTGGATGATGGGGAGCTTGTCGGGCAGATTACGCGGCGTGACATTGTCAGGGCCATTCAGGAGTATGTCAGGGGCGAAGCAATCAAAGATTAATGATGGATCTATTTTTTTGAATTGGAACTGCTGTTCAATAAAAGCAGATACCTTTGGTTTTCAGGAGCTGAATATGAGTCAAGAGCCAGTAGTTGCGGATTATATGGATAGGGATTTCGTAACCTTAAGTCCGGGCCTCTCAATCAATAAAGCCATGAGCATCCTGGTGAAAAACAAGCTTATCGCAGCCCTTGTCGTGGATGATCAGGGTTTGCCTGTCGGTTTGCTTGCTGAAAATGATTGTTTAAAAGTTTTGCTCAATCAGGCGTATTACAACAGCCAGGAACCTGAGGACATGGTTGAAAACTACATGCGAAAAGCTCCTGAATCCATACCGAGCACTACGACTATTTTGGAGACGGCTGATATTTTCCTGAAAAATCGTTACCGGCGCCTGCCGGTAATGGATGACGGAAAGCTGGTGGGACAGATTACCAGGCGGGATGTGCTGCGCGCCATGCATACCGAGCTTTTCCTGAAAAAATAGTTTATTTTCGAACGGAGCCAATAAATACAGGCAAACAAGAAGGCCCTCCTCGGTATCGAGGAGGGCCTTCTTGTTTCTGGGCATATTTTTAATTATTTATCTTCTTCGGAACAGGCCTGGGTCCAGCCGCCACGCGCATTCACCACCTTGTCGAAGCGGTCACAATAGGGTTTGATGTCCAGAACGGCTGTGCCATCGAGCATATCCACCCCGGCCACATGCAGGGTGTTGCCTTCGATTTTCAACAATTGGAGAACGGCCAGGCCGATGGCATTGGGGCGGCGGTTGGCACGGGTGGCGAAAATACCGTGTTCGGTTTCCTGCATAAAAGGCTTGAAGCGCAATTGGGGGCGGCCGGTGCGGTGCGGCTGGTAAATGACATAAATATGGGAGAAGCCTTCCAGGTCTTTTAGTCCTTCGAGGAACTCGGCGTTGATTTCGATAGTGCCTTCCAGATCGTTATTGTAAAGGGGTTGAACGGGGGTGGTTTTGGGGTTTTTGAAGGGTGTAAAGATATATCCGATGGGTTTGAAGCTGAATTTTATTTTGTCCATATGAAGGAACCCTCCGCTTGAACAGATAGCTTAAAATAGGGGCCTGCAGGTTTTCCGGCTGTCGGGAAGAGAGCGTGTTGGACCGGAAACTCCCCCTGGCAGCAAACAATTTTTGGGACAAGTTAATAAATGTTATATATAAAGGAATAATTCGTTTTTGGCAACAGGGTGCGGCGCCAAAGCCCAGGTGTTCATACGGCCTGCCGTGAAATGTCCGGTGGAGGGCTAACTTTGAATGGCCGCAGAAAAAGTTGCGGCGGGTTCAAGGCCCTGCAAATTGAGAGTTGGGAATATTTGATGAAAAAAACAGCAAAGCAAGCGGATGACGGGGTGGTGGAGATTTTCAGCGACGGCGCCTGTAGCGGCAACCCCGGGCCGGGTGGTTACGGGACGGTATTGCGCTGGCGCGGGAAGGTTAAAGAGCTGTCCGGCTACGAGCCGGAGACCACCAACAACCGCATGGAACTGATGGGCGCCATTGCCGGCCTGGCGGCTTTGAAAAAGCCCTGCCGGGTGCGTCTCACCACCGACTCCCAATATGTCTGCCAGGGAATGACCACATGGATAAAAGGGTGGCTCAATAACAGCTGGAAAAACGCCAAGAAACAGGAGGTGCTCAACCGCGACCTGTGGGAGCGTTTAAATCAGCTCTGTCAAGTTCATGAGGTCGAATGGATCTGGGTGCGGGGACATGCCGGCCACCCTGAAAACGAGCGCTGCGATCAGCTGGCCAGAGAGGCTGTCAAAGAGGGGCTGGGGGAAAAATAGTCTCTGGACTATTGCAGACGGATAGGGGCTTTAGGAAAACCTCCAACTATGCTATTTTAGTGGCAGTTTTTAAGTTTTTATTCAGGGGGAATAACATGCCACGATTCAAAGAAACCAACCCGGACCAGACCGTCCTTTTAGCGGTTTCCTTCGACCGCCAA
>Ga0068712_1003015_pt1 | contig 16895 bp, 10 predicted proteins | sample MTBAKSrepl1MetaG_FD_62987 | JGI IMG/M metagenome (GOLD analysis project Ga0068712, IMG submission 62987) | Enrichment culture microbial communities from Arthur Kill intertidal strait, New Jersey, USA, that are MTBE-degrading - MTBE-AKS1... | ecosystem: Environmental > Aquatic > Marine >... | reverse complement strand
CCGCGCCGGGCGGGAGTGGTGAGTTACAGAGCATTTTTAGCGAGGTTGCTGTCCTCGATATGTGGTCAGCGTAGCCCTGGCCTGGAAGTTCGCAATCGCGATTAAACTTGGCCTACGGGTTTTGGCGCGCTGGACGCCGTGGGCTTTGGTCAGGACGCCCAATCCTGTCTCGGCAGCCGGCTCGAGAAGTTCGCCTCTGCGATTAAACTTGAACCGGTGGATATATGTATCTGTATCCGGGCGGGACAAACCACCGCAGCTACAGAATTCCGATCGAAAGGGTGTCGAGATGATCCCCCTCAGGATCGGGCTCTCATGGTGGGAGAGCAGATAAAATAAAAAAACAATGACCTGATTATTCTTCCGAATGGCTGAAATCGCAAGCATTTTTTGGGACCGTTGGGAGCGCGTCCCCGTTTATCGGTCAATGACCGATAAACGGGGACGCTTGCCGTGCCTCGATTGCAGGCCTGTGGTCTCTGTCTCTCAAAGACGAAAAAAAAGATGAAAAAAAGACAAGGCATCACGATTCCAAAATCAGTGAAGGAGGATGGAAAAATGAATGACGTGCAACTGGTGGACATGCTGTCGGGGACCACCTCCGACACCCGGAGGCGGCTTCTCAAGTGGTATGCGTCGATGACCGACGAGCAGCGCCTTGTGGTCAAGGCCCATCAAACCAAGCTGATGCGTTTACGCGATAGGCACAGACAGCATCATGGGATGGACATCCACATGTGGGCCTATGCCATGAGTTTTTTGTCGCTGCGCCAGCTCCAACATGCCCGGGAGTCCATGGGACGCAAGCGCCGGGTAGATGAGGACTCCTTTGTCCTGCTCGACAAGTATCGCCGGAGCGGGTGGCGCAAGAAACGCAGGGGACGTCAAGCGACAACGCAGGAATTTGTCCGGGCTAATTACTCCGTGTTGAAGCAGTGGCGGGAAGCTGGCGCCTCCTGGTGGGACATGCCCGATTTGATCAAAGAGTATTTCGGCGGCCGGCGGCTCTCGCGGGCGGCCCTCAATAAGGCGTTTCGTCAGGTCGAAAAAGATATGGAAGGCTGGGAAGAGGTCGACTCTGCCAAGATCCGGGATTGGTGATCCGTAGATAAAAATTATGAGTGATCGTCTGTTGGTTTCAGGTATACGGATGAAAAAGGCGGCTGACTGTCGCAGAACACCTCAACTTGAGACAAACTGCTATTTAAGCGAGATTGATGCTGGCGGGTTAAACGTCACCAGCAGCGATTTGTTGGGTATCGCCGACACTAGCCCTGAAGTGGCCGAATGAGCATGCTCCAAAAGTACTCAGCAGCTCCTTCTTGCGAGAGCAGCTCATCACGATTTCCCGAGTGAAATTGCATTCCGAGTGCCTTGAGGTGCATCGAATACCCGTCATCCTCGACGCGGACGGACTCGTTGAAGTTATTCCTCTCCGTGGTTTCGGAACTTGAGTATCGAATGTCGCCGGACCGGAAGCCATCAGCGCAGTACCAAATCGAGCAACTTGAGACCTTTTCACCATTTTCGTATACAGTCGCGGTAAAGCTGGTTTCGCTAGTTCTCTTCAGCCGCGTTTTAATTTGTTGGTTCCGTGCCTGAAGCTCATCAAGCGAGCCAGCGAAGTAACGAGCGATGTACTCGTAGCTATCCTCTAGGAACTGATCCTTCTCATGGTCATCGAAGGTACGCTTGATACGGAGATTGCTTGAACGTGTCGCCGGTGCACTCACAGCTTCAGGTTGCTGTGGCACCTCAGTTGGTTCTGGGTGATGCTCTTGAGCCTGCGACTGCAACTTTTCAGCAACCTCTCGGACATCCCGCGCAACCACTGACAATGCCTGATGTTGGTTAGCGTGCATTGAAATAGGCTTGCCGTCGGTGGGCGTTGCACGTAGCTTCCCGAATGGGCTCGAGTGCCAATCGCAGGGATGCAAAATCACCGGCACAACAACAGCGGTGCCTTCATCGTGCTTTTCAAGCGCACGGCGCATCTCCTTCTCGTAGCAATAATCAGATGCCAAAAAACTCGCGCTAATAAGCAACAAAACCAGGTTTGCCGACTCGAGGTTCTCGCTGATGTCTTCGCCAAAGTCGTTGCCCGCTGAAATTCTACGGTCATGCCATGACGCGATGATTCCTTGGCGTTTGAGCAGCGCCAAGTGCTCCTCCAACTCATTCCTTAGTTCTTCATCCTTGTGCGAGTACGAGAAAAACACCTTGACCATGAGACTCTCTACAAAATTCTTTCTAGCTGTTGAAGAAAGGCTACCAGTCCACCACCAGTAAAGCCCTCGTCATTGAGGCCACGCTGCCGCCAGAGGTCGAGCACTTCAAGCTCACGAGGCCGAGCCTGACGACCTCCTCCTACACCTGAGCCGCAAGTGGGCGTTGAAAGCAGGAGGTCCACTTCTCCATCAGAAATCTTGACCCGAACGCAGACGCTCTCCCCAGCACTTCTTCGTGCATTGATTTGCTGGTTAATCCACTGGGGATCAACTTCATCAATATGCCGTTCTTCTTGCCCGATCTTTACGGTTATCACTGTTGTCTCCAAGACGCCCAACGTTTTAAATAAGGGGCAAGAGGCCGCAGGCCACGCAGTCCCGCTTATTTTTTTTGTTAGATCCAATTATGTCAATCTGCATTTATCGACTTCTAAACTCTCCAAATTATTAATTTTGACTTTCCCTTCTTCTGTCTCGACAATGGCTTTTCGCCTTTTTAGGTCAACCTCTAAAATCTTACCTGTCACTCCTGCCAATTTGCATGCATCTCCTTTTCGTAACATGGACCATTTTGTTGCAGTGACAAAGTTGTCTAATAGGCGAATTTTCCCGACTTTGTCGCTCCAAAATTCGGTAATACGACGACCCGTTCTTCCGTTTGGCGACAACTCCACAACTTTTACGATATAGAATTGACCAGTGTTTATTCCATATTCTGCTCTTACATCAACTATCTCCCACTTGCCTGGGGTCCTTTCTAGTGTTTCAAATCTATCTCCTACCTTTAGACGGAATCTTGGCATATACGTTGATGTGACAAAATCATCTATCTGCCTATCGATGTTTTTGATTTCCTCTTGCATTAGGAATTTACGATGGAGCAGGCGATAAATATGCTCTCTTTCATGGTCACCACTACTTCCTTTTTCATCGAAAGCCCTGATGTTCCACTCGACGTAAGCGAGAGACCAATTTTGTGTTGTTACATAATTGTCGCACTTTTCGCATCCAACCTGAATCACCTCGTCGCCCTCAGTTCTATCCCACTTGACGACTATGTTATCTTTCTGCTCGCATTTTGGACACGGACACACGTCTTCATTACTGGCAGATCTTGATCCTTTATCCATGTACGACACTTTAATTCCTCTAGATTCTAAGGAAAGGATGACTGGCGGGGAGGACCTGCCAGAGCTAAGCGGCGGCAGTTCTCACCGTCCCTGTCCATCCTCTTGTTGGCTTTCCGTTTTGCAGTCGTCTCTCACCGCCGCCGCCCCTGGGAACGGCAGTCGTCCCTGTTTCGAGGGGTTGCGGAGCCGGACCCGGACATTCTTCGCTTTATACTCCTCCACCAGACCAGCCTTCTTGAGATGCGTGACCGTCCAGCCGATCTTCCGTGACAGTTTCTTCCGTGGTTCTCCTGAAGTCCTGAACCCGAAGTGCTTGGTAACCCGCTTTACGAGGTCGTCCTTCTTTGAAGAGTAGTTGGGACATCCCTCCAGTATCTCCACAATAGCGGCCCCCAAGCGACGATTCGGCAAGGACAGTACGTCATCCAGCATGAAGGGCCGGGAAGCATTACGGCTTTCGCGAACGTTTGTTGCGCCCTGACTCGCCTTGGCAGACGGTCTGCCTTCTGGCTTCTTCTTCCTCCGCCTCTCTGATGCCGTTTCAGTCTGCGACGGTTCTGCTACCCGTCCGTCATCTGATTCGCCCGAATGCAAAGGGGCATCCGCCTCCTCAACGCCGTCAGTTGCTTCTGGTTCCTCGGACACATCAGCCGCCGGGGCTTCTCCCGCCTCCTCATCTTGATGCTCCGGCTCAGGCTCTTTCGGCTCCAACATCTCCCAGAGAGGAGACAGTGCCGTTGCAGGATCTCTGTAGAAGCGACTCCCACGGACCCGAAAGAACTCCCAGTCGCACCGTTCCAACTGGTTCTGTCGGTGCAAATCATCTGCGTATCGCTCCGGGCCGTGCCAATGGTCACCATCACACTCAACGGCGAGTTTGCGCGTGCCTCCGACGATGCAGATGTCAATACGATAGCCATGGGCTTCATACTGGGGAATTGCCAAATATCCTTGATCAGCAATAGCAAGGTAAACATCGACCTCGAACCAGCTGTCGAACGGAGTTGGTTGGTTTCCTTGGTTCCGAGGACTGTTCCGGGCAATCCTGTGAAGCTCCTCAAGCGTCCAGGGCAACTGAGCCGTCGGGTCAGGACTGGGTTGTTTCATGTGGGCCAGAAGACGCCGTCTAAGGCAAGTTTGTCCGAGCTCCGCTTCCTGGACTGAGTGGAACAGGAACACTTGGTCCTTCGCTCGGCTTACCGCGACGTTGAAACGCCGCTTCGCCCTTTCATCCGACATAGTGCCGATCCTACCGTTGTCGCTCCTCGCTGAGACCATGCTCAGGAAGATCACGTCGCGCTCATCGCCCTGGAAGTCGTATGCATCGCCGCAGACAATGTTGCGTTGCTCTATTTCCTCAGCATCGAGGCGCTTGATGAGACGACTCTCGATGGCCCGGTCTTGGTCTGAGGAGTGAAGCAGACTGATGACCCCCATTGTTTTCCCGTCATACGCCGGGTCCTCACAACATCTCTCGATGGCGTCAACAACGGCGTCTGCTTCCTTCGGGTTGACCTTCCGTTTCTCTTGGTAGCCCCCGGATACATAATTCGGATGGAGGACTGGAGTCAACCGGTCACTACCGAACTGTCGGAGGGGAACGAGTGGCTGGTCTCGGTAGCAGAGCCGATTGGAGAACGCGATGATCTCCGGCATGCAACGGAAATGCTCCCGCAACCGAATGGGGTTACCAAATCGGACCTCGGCTATACTGAAGAGGCTCTCGGTAGCCCCAAAGATGTCCCACTTCGGCACGTTACGCAGGTAGCGTTGCTGGAGCTGGTGGACATCATTGTGGTCAATCCCCACGTTCTCCGGTCGGATCTGCTGGTCGTCCCCAACTATGACAATCTGCTTCGCAAGGAAAGCCAGGAATAGCGCCTCGGGGCCGGATTGACTCGCCTCGTCAATGATGGCAACATCGAACACCCCGGGGGCGACGGTCACCGTATCCAGGACTTTGTAGACCGGCATAACCCACGCTGGAATCGCGCCACGGCACTCCTCCAAACGCTCTTTCGCGAGTCGCCGGTTTCGTTCAGCGTATTTGCCCGTACCTTTTCCCAATCGCTCAATGGCCTTGCGCCACGCCATGAGGCCCTGGAAGCTCTGCTCAGTCATGGACTCCATGCAGTGTTGCCATGCCTTCTCTGAAGCCAGTTGAGACAGCGCTCGGGAGCCTTCCCGTTTCGCCTGCCTTACCTGCTGGTTCAGTGAGTCCTCAAGCTGGGGATCGGCCATCTGCGATAGCCATTCGTCTGCACACACCCAGTTCCAGGCATCGTCCAGCTCTCGCAGCCGAGAGTCCCAGCCATCGTCGGTGCAGGAGCTGGCCAGCGCTTTGGCGAGCTTGGGGAGGCCCCTCCGCACCTGCGTCAGTAACTGGTCGCGTTCCTGGCGGAGCCATCGGCACTTCCAAAGGTGGGCCAGTTCACCTACGCTCTGGACGTATTCATCCGGTAACCGGCCATGGACCGCGTTGCGGACGCGGTGGTTCTCGGGTGCTGTTCGGGGTTTGAGGCAGAAGGCATGAACGGTGCTCTCCACCTCCGCGAACCGCTGACGGACATCTTGAAGTTGGCGTTCGGCCAACAACGCTTCGACCAGCCTATGCAATCTCTCCACCGCCTCAAGGTCGTGCCAATGTCGGGCAATGCCTCGGTCACAAGCGTCCAGTCGTTCCCCCAGTACAATTGCTTCTGTCCCAAGTCCCAACACCGCCTCCAATCTGACCTGAAGCGCTCTGTAAGTCCCTATTGCCTGATTCATGGGGAGGCCGTCACTCTCTGCGGTTGTCAATCTTGACCACTGCTCGCCGAGCTTCTTTATGGCCTCGTGGAGCCGGAGCCAGCGGATCAGACTTTCGAGGGACACTGGTGAATCGCAGGACCTTCCATCCACGGTTGTTCCTCGGATTAGGTACAGCCCTTGCTTGACTGGGGGCGGCCGGAACAACCAGAAGCCTCGTCTCCCCCCCTGGTCAAAGTGTGCTTTGAGTTCCTCTGCGTCCTTGAGGATGGCTCGGAATGATCGATCCCCGAGACCAGCGACTTCTAAGTCGCCCACTACCTTTGCCTCGGCTTCCATAAGCTCCAGCAATCCGCTCGACGCTTCCCGCAGAGCTTCCCAGGTCGCGGTATTTCCACGAAGCACGCCGTCAGCGACATCCCACTCCCATCCACACTCCGAATTCCGCGTTGCACGTAGTCTGCCGTGGAAGTCTGCAAGCTGAGTACGGAGACTGGAGAGTTCCTCAGTGGACAGGCTAGCCAGGGCAACACCCGCAGGATGCTCCAGATGCTGTGCCAGCTCATCGAAGCGGGACTCGGACTCCTGCTCGTCGGCAATCAGCCTCCGGAACACGTCAATCGAAGGGATGTCCTCCGGCGGTAGCAGAGCCAACCGAGCGCGTTCCTCGTCATCTGGGTCGATTCCACGCAGGAGAGCAAGAAGCCGCTGCGCCGACTTGCTCTCAACCGGGCATTCCGGAGATCTGCCCCCCACGAGATCCGTGGATTCAGTCAAGCGGTCTTCGAACCACGCGAAAGCGTCGGATCGTTGACGCACCTGCCCGGCGATGTCCCCGAGAGTGCCTTCGTACACGCCGAAGAGCACGGGGTGTGTGAACGTTTCCTTTTCCCTGACGGCGCAAAGCCTCTCATAAGCGACCGCCTCAGCTCCTCTTGCACGCTCAAGCTCCCCCTCCAGTTCGTGTATGTGTTGCCCGGACCTTCGGCGTGACCAGCTTGCATGGCGATTTGCGACTTCTCCCACCGAACGGCGCAGTTCGTGCTGTTCGTCCGGTCCTTCACCTAACACCATGACACAAAGATCAGCCACCTCTGAGGGAAGCTTCTTTTTGAGCACCCGAAGGGCAGGGGCTTTCTGGCTCGTGATCAGTATACGTTTCCCTGTGGCCAAGAGATGGCAGGTCAGATTGGCGATGGTCTGCGATTTTCCTGTGCCAGGAGGTCCTTGGACGAGAACCCCAACCTGCCGAGACAGTCTCCCGAGAACCCGTCGTTGTTCCTCATTTGATGGCAGGGGGAAGTATATTTCACCGACCTGTCCACCATCACCATCTGCATATCCCTCCCCGAAGATCTCCTCGTCCACGCCGAGTTCACCGACCAGTTTCCGCACACCTGCCGGTATCGACATTCCCTCTTCGCCCTGCAACTGGTCGATGATGCTGTTGCATACGGCGATCAGACTCCGTGATGTCCGGCGTCTGACGATCAAGGCTGGAGCAAAGGCAACGATCGGTTTCGCCGGCGGCGTACCAGTGACTCGCCCAAGAGCATCGACGAATGCGCCTTCGGAGTCCAAGCCCTGGACGTACGCTCTAAGCAGTTTTTTCGCATCCGCATGAAACAGGTTGTCTCCAAGAAGACCACATCTGGCCTCAGCGTCCTCTTCTATGTCGATTGGTGGACGATCATGGGTCAACATGTCGGCTTCGAGGTGGACTTCAGGTGCCGTGCCTGCCGAACAGACTGCAACGACGGCGTTCACGGAGTCGAACTCAATGGTGATCGGTAGGGTCAGCAGATGACGCTTGACCTTGGCCCCCGTCGGCGTGCTCCAGTGAAGACAACCGACGGTCAGTAGGAACTCGTATTGCTCAGCAACGGAAACCTGTGTGCGGTGCATGGCAAAAAGCTCGTCATAGCAGAACTGCACACGTGCTTTCCGTCCATCCATTTCTGCCCACGGCCACCACTCCTTCTGTACATAGTCGTCCCAGGCTTCTTGGATGTGAGGGAAATCCTCTAGGTCAAGGAACTGGGTCTGTGCATCAGAATCTTCGTCATCCCAGTCGGGATTCAGGATTCGGGGATGGAGTTCGGGGACCTCGGTGGACGAGTCCTGCCAATGGCGCTCGTTGACCCATGGGATCAGGTCTTCAGTAACGGCTGGTGGGTCAGGACGTTCTGGACGTTCTACGGTAAGCCAGTTCTCGATAACCGTCTCATCGCCGTCATCATCAGGGCCACTCAGTCCTACGAAACTGCACTCGGATTCCTCTGGTATTTCATCCAGCCAGAAGGTCTTGATGTAGGAATCGAGCGATTCGACCGGCTTCGTATTCAGCTGAGCGAACTCACGGACAAAAGTGAAAAGCTGGACACCTTTGTTTTGTTTTGTCTCCTCAGTCATGCGCTATATCCAAGTATCACAGTTGTGTGAGCCACGACCTGCATCACCATGATATCTTCACATGCTCAAATTTTCTGTTCTATCCGCACATAAGATCTACTTGATGGTTTAGTAGTGGTAAAAAATTATTTAGTATGGACTGAAAGTTCTTAATTGTCTTACTTTGTCCAAGTATTCGTATAGAGATTTGCTCTCTGTTGCTCTGGCGAGTTCAACAATTTTTTCGTTGAAGACGTTACGCAACCAACAGCTTACTAATGAGTCCCTCTCTGTCAGAAGAACCTCGCCGGAGAGGAGTGGGTCTCTATTGATTTTAGCGGCTATTTTCTCAATATAGTCGTAGATGAATCTATCAACATATAACTTGCATTCATTAATCATAAAATCAAGATCGACGGTTATCATTCCGCCTGTTTCTTTTTGCTTTTCGTATCGAATTCTTTCTGTGAGCAGAGATGGTTCAGGTCGCTTGGTGATAACATGATATTCACCAATAAAATATTGTTGCATGGTTTGTATACCTACAAGAACTACATACGCTTCTCCAAAAACTAATGGATGTATTCCTTCAATTTCAAAAATCTTGTACTTGGAATTTTCGTAATATGACATTATTTTATTCCTTCAAACTCTGAAAATTTTTATTATTAAAATATTCCATAGTCATCATATTCTCTCATGACTCCATAATACTCCCCTAAAGGGTTGATGACCACTGGCAATATCAATCTGCTTACAAATCCGAAAAGTTGAGATCATCGTAAGACACACTATTGCCTGGAATGAAAAACTCTCAATCGGAATGACTGAGGGTGATTTCATGGGTTCGCAGAACATAATTAACTGAGAATTATTACTACCTAGTTGAGATTGAAAAGGCCATCTAAACGCAGCTTTCAGAGAGTTGGCAGACACGAAGCGGCTATCAATCTGCTAAGGGCATGTTGGGGCCCCTTGCACTCAAGAATGAAGCCTTTTCCGGATAGCTGTTTCTGAATCCTGCCTACCTGCTTCGCGCTCATAGGAAGCGGCTATATCTTCTATGACTCCTCCAACATATGGATAGTCGAAGTGCAATCGCTCTGCATAAGCGCGGTACTTCGCGGCAAGCTCGCGCTCCTGATCACCACCTTCTCCCCGAATATGAACGCCACGAGAGTTACGAACTTCAACATAGAATCCTCTACCTATTTCAGGGTTTGCTACATCTTCCATGGCTTCACACACTGCTTTACAGGGCCACATACCGTTCTCATCTTCGGACGCCTTAGCAAGCAGTTCACCGAGACAATAATCACCAATACCGACACGGGCGCACTCGCGGAATAGGCGACGAACCTCACCGATCCATCCGGCCAATTTAGTCTCGCTAACTCTGCCGTTTTCCTCAGTTCCGGGAATCTTCTTTATCTGACGAAGAAGGTGAAAGGCTGATGACACCACTGCCTTCCGCTGATCGGGACTATCAATTCTCAATTCCGGCGGATCCTCTTCTTCGTCATCCCGTTTGTAGAGAATGGCCGCAGCTTGAACGAATAACGCCGGCGATTCCGCAATCTGGCTTTCTAGGTTAGGGATGCCGTGGTTGCTATGATCAAGGGCTTGAATAAAGAGAAATTCAAGCTGCGCCATTTCATCACGGGTGACGCCTGCACGGCCATCAAGCGCATCCAGTCCCCTGGAGATGTAATGACGGTCAAGCTTGAAATGGTCTGCCGGCTCGGCATTTATCATGGCGACATCGTGCAGCAGCCGTTTGAGGCGCGACGTTTCGATATCCTTGAAATCTATGTGGACAGCATGGAAAGCAGCGCGTGGTCGCCGAGCCTCCAAAAGGCGGTCAACCATTTCGGTAAGCTCGGCGGGGGTGTACCTACCAATATATGGGACCACATTTTTCCAATATTCGGCACGGATTTCCTCGCCAAAACTGTCCAGAAGGCGCCAAGTGGGTGCCTGGAATGGTGCACGTATAAATAGCCGTATACGTTCAGCGGCAGTCAACCCTTTGGCCGCAGCCTGCAACACCCTTGGTCTTGATTTTTCTTCGATCGCCGAAAGGAAGCCCTGCAGGCACCACTCGGCCTTGCTCCGAAGGGTTCCATCAAGGGAAATGCAACGTAAGATAAAATCGACCCGTGATTTAACGCTGGCAAAACATAAAGCCACGTAATGACCTATGGTGCCAGCTGCGCTGCTGCTGGCAAGCAATTTTTTCACACCCTCGAAACCGCTCTTGGCCCATATCTCGCCAATCGCTTCGCGTCGTAGCCCGTCGATCCGCTCCTCGCGCTTCTCAAAATCGAAATCCTTCTCTTCAAGCTCGTCTGCTGATTCTTCCACCCACTGATTGGCGAACAGCCAGCCGTGTCGGATGACTGGATCGCGTGGACAGAGTGTGTCATAGGCTTTGCGGGCAAGGTCACAGGTTTCTTCCTCAAGATTCCTATGTTGGCTGCGTCGAGTGAAAGCGTACCGTCGGATACGCTCACGCAACTTGGCCTTGGCTCCTTCATCGGCTCGTCTGGACCATTCATTGATCTTGTCCCAAACTTTTGACTGGTCTTCCTTGGACATACCCTCAAGAGACTCGACGAGATCGCCAAGGGTCATATCGTTGTGAGAAGGCCAAGCGATCAAGAGGTCCAGAGTCGGTCGGGCGAAATCGTAGAACTCCTTGTGTGTGACAACTTGACCTGCCCCTGATGCATCGCTTCGCCAACGGGGCCTGTAGCTGTATGTGCCGAACCGGGAATTAGGCTTAATTTGCTCAATACCAATCTCCCAGCCGACATCTGGAAAACGTTGCATGAGTATTTCCAGTACCTTAACACGCTGCTTCACAGAAGCTGCCGTCTGTGGCATCCAGGCCCTGAAAATGTCATGAAGGCTTGAGTTAGGTTTATTCGACCAATTATCATCGATCTTCGGTTGAGAAAGTTGGGCAAGGATGACCGAAACGCGCGACAAGTTTTGAGGTCTCCAGGCAAGGCATTCCAGTGCCCAGAGCAGTCCTGTTCTGGACGGCGATGCACCTAACAAACTACTTTCTGCTGGCTTGAGAAGGCCAAAAACAACAGGATCGTCTTGAAGTAGGTCTTTCTCAATTATTTTCAAAAATTCATCGGGTGATGCTTCTGCATATCTGGGCAACTCATAATTATGAGAGAGCAGTTTTTCCAGCGTCAGTGGTGTCAGGAGATTGTGGATCAGAATTGCGACTCGTCTTTCGACATTAATTCCGAGGCGGCTCTGGAACAGGCTATTGCCGTGGACTGAGAGGATGACGAGTGTTTCGCAGATACCTTCGCGTAACGCACTGGAGTAATCTCGTTTCTTGCCATACAGTGCCGCTGCCCACCTTTCCTTTTCAGGTAATTCTAGCGAAGGGTCAGTCTCAGACAGGACATATTCAGCGGCTTCGAAAAACCGGTCGAGGTTCGCTGTTGTGATAATCCTCGCAATAACGAATAAGGAGTCGATTTTCGAGACAATACCCCGACAACCTCCTACAGACCAGACTGGACTGTCGTCGTATCCAAGCAGGCATGCAATCTGGTCTTCAATCACCTCGTATTTTCGCTCAGCCATATAAGAGACGATCTCGCGATCCGCCTCTGGCTCCGCGTGCCAGGCACCAATTAGGGTCATCGGCACGAGGGTCTTTGCTTTCTCATTATCGGTAGCCCATGCTGGCGTTCTGATCGCAGCATTTCTTGAAAGACGACGACGAAGGATCGTAGGTGAACATCCCGACTCCCTCGCATACCTGTCGACATCTTCTTCCTTGATACCCATATCTTTGAGCGCTTTCTCAAAGGCTTCGTAACCAAGTAAGTCAAGTGCAATGTCAGCCTCCCTATCGACAGCGTTGCGTGGATGAAAAACGATGCAATGAAGCCGACGATGAGCGTCGACAAGCTCTCTCTCTGCTTCATTAGAATAAACTATCGGAATGAAAGGTATGGATGACGCAATAAGAGTTCTGAGTGTTGCGGGAGTTGCGAAGATCGCAGAAAGATCTTTGAACTGACGGAGTTCTTCATCATCAAACAGGCAAGCGAGAAAGGCAAGCGCCTCGTCACGGGAGTCGGCAGAGACTACAAAAGGTCTTTCGCTAGGTTTCTCAAGCCACTCTATGAACTTGCGCCGGTAAGCGGCAATCGACGATGCAAAAATCTCGGGGGTCAAATGAGGCTCACTAGCGTCAGCCCATCGGATCCATGCCTGCTCCAGCGTTTCATAACCGGTAATAGGCAAAGCGAGCTGTTCAGCAAACCAGACCTGCGTTGGTACAGACTGCTCCAACCACTGCTCGAGATCGCTCGCATCGAAAGCTTTGACGGCCTTCCACTCGCCAGCCTCGTTCTTTTTTTCTGCCCAAGCGGTTTTACCGGTCCAGTTGCGAGGCGTCACGAAAATGAAAGTACTGTTAGCCCGCTCGGCCGCTTTAACTGAAATGAGCCGGGCATTGTAATCCTTATTTGCTTTGATATCCGGCTTCTGATCGGTGCCGAACTCCCAATATGATTTCCCTTCTGGAACCCAAGGTGTTGAGGCACCAGCTTCAACGATTCCATCGGAACCTTTTCGCTGCGCATTGTCATAGCCAGGGAAGTCGACATGGTGGAGATCGTTGCCTGTAGAGTGCACAAGCTTTCTCAGAAAGACGGGAAGATGGGTTCGGGCTTCAATATGTTTTGCTGCCCACTCCTCAATCTGGTTCGCTTTGATAGTCAGGAAATTCGGGACGAATGCGTGAACAGCAACCTGTTGGTCACCGGCATACCGCTTCTGTTGGTCGTAAGCAGCTTGTAAATTGAGCAACTTCTTACTGTCAGCGCCAAACGCCTTCTCCAGCCTGACTGCCATTTGGGAAGACAGGGAAGATTTTCCATTAAGTAAATTAGACAGGGCTGGCCTACCTATACCAAGACGCTTAGCGGCCTCTTTCACCGACATCCCAACAGGAATGACTTTCTCACGGATGTAGATGCCGGGATGAGCGGATTTTTTGCTCAAGTTTGTCATTACCACCCCCTATTCGTATTGTGTTGCGCTACACAATACTCGCCTTGACTTGCATTGTCAAGAATAGCTTTCTCTAAAAAGTTCAAAAGTGGAGGAGAGGAAATGTCGGGAAAGATACTTGAAATAGATCATTAATGTTGAGAAAAACCGATGGCAATCCTTCTCTATGGGAAATAAATCCATTAAGATTCATCGTAAATATACGTAACCAGATACGTTATTGCCTAAGGAGGAAGGTCAGGAGGAGGTCAACTCTGCCAAGATCCGGGACTGGTGATCCGGACGGCAGACCGGTCAAATTGAATCGCATAGGGAATTCGACCAGTGGCTGTTGATGCCGTTGTAGCATGATAGTATCGGCCTGGTCGAGCTTCGCTCCTATCACGAGTTTATAAACCGTGTAGCATGAAGATCGAGCTCGGTCAAGGTCAAGCCCTTCTGGTGCTTCGCAGCCTTGACCGGTCACGCCCTTCATGCTGACCGAAAAGTGGCGATGGCGAGAGGGCCGGCAACTACAAGCCCTCGCCTCCGGAGGGGCTCAGGTTTAAGGGCTAGACTTTTGCCGCATTTTCTGTATTGGTTTCGAGGCCTGGATTTCTATTTTTAAATCAAGGGGTTTTGTGCTATGTACGACTCTCAAAATGTAAGTAGAATTGCCACTTATTTTGTAAATGGCACGGCATTTCTCTCGGCCTTTGACCCTTCCGGGCGGCCCTTTCATCCAGTCGGTGTCCGACGGTTTTGTTAGGCGTATTTAATGCCTCGTATACATCTTTTCAAACGGTGAGCCTCCAATCCCCTGAATCCGAGAGCGACGAATACAGCCCACGCCAGTGCCACTAGTGTACCCAAACCCTTTCCTTCGCCAATGTAAAAAAATGGGCCACGAACCCGGCATCGGAAAAAGAGTTTGCATGTGCACCAAAGCTTCCCGATGTTCCACTTCCTCCGGACTATCTACGACTCGATAACGTTTGTATTGGCCTTCCACTTTATCTAACACTGAATAGTGTAATACGTGCCGTGATGGCAACCTGCGACTTTTGAGAGTTTTATATTCTTCATATAAGGCTGTTGTGTCATAGTTCGGCCCGGGAAAAACATTAGCTCTGCAATTCAAAAATTGAAGCTGATTGACGGAACGAACGTCATCCACATTCCTTGTATTCGCTATGCCTGATTTTTTTGAAATCGCGTAAACATCTGGGTCGTATGCTATAAATACCAACCTTGGCGATACTGGCATGACTAGAAGCGCACCGGCGCTTCGCAGACCAAATGAATGTCCTCGATGTCTTCGATCAGACATGAACCATCTGTTAGTCAAGACGGCTGGGTCATCAGATGTTACGAATGGCAAACTGGTAGAGTTCTTAACCAAACATACCCTCATGTCGTCGATTAAGTGCATCTCCTGGGCGAAGGTATGCATTGCCATAATGACGGCCTCACGAACACCCAATTTGAAAGACGGGCCAGCTTTTGTGACCTCACCCAAATGATTGTTCATTTCGACAGCGCGCTTAGACGCAGCTTCGGTTCGAAGGTATTGGAACAACCAGAACCGTTTGAGCACTGTTTCATCTCTCGGAGTCAGCTGTTTATAGCTGGCGACCCGAATATTTCGTAAAGTGGCTGCGTAAGATTGTTCTAAGAACTGAATGGCATTTTCGAGTTGTTCATCATTGCCATAAAAATACGAACCGCAGCATTGGTGCTTTACCGCTGCATTTTCGATGATCTGCTGTCGATCGATATTGAAAAGCCGGATTCCCTTGCCTTCCTCCTCATGTGAGAATGGCCGTAAGTAGCATCTCGGAACGAAGTGCTGGTTCTTGTTAGTTGCCAATTATTTTATCCGGTCCTTGTTTGCTGACGTAAAGCCTAATGGTAAGTTCAGCGGTTGACCCCCTGAAAAGATCGGCTGGAAGGAATGTTATACCTCTAGCCTCCTTCGGCAGCACTTCTTGAACTTCTTCCCGCTGCCGCATGGACAGGGTTCGTTGACGCCAACTTTGCGGTCTCCCATCGCCGCCGCCACACGCTGCCTTCTCAATGCGGTACCAGCCTCTTCGGCGTGGGCACGTTCGGCGTCGGGTACGCCCTCGAGACTGATATAGGACCAGTGAACGTCAACGATCGAACCCTCCGTGTTGCATTCCAGCTCGATCATCAGTCGAACCTTTTCATGTGCAGCCGCGAGCACAGCCCTCGTGTGCCTCAAGGCAAATTCGGCGTCCCGCTGGACCGATGGAGACCAGGTCCAGAGCGTGAAGGCGTGATCGCCATAAGTCGAGAGTGGCTTGGGACGCCCGAGTTCCGCATTCCCCTTGAGCTGTTCGTCAATGATCCGGGCAATAGTTTCGCGGTGATCGCCAGCGGCATCGAGAAGGAAGCTAGCGATGGCGGATCGCTGCGGCTTTTGTGATTTGTTCAGGAATTCGATGATCTCGGCAATCCGGACCGGCATTTCCTGGCGCGGCGCGACAGCGGGCTCGCCACGAATCACAGACGTGTAGTACTCGTCAATCGGCGTGCGGTAGCCATTAAACTGCAGCTTCGCCGTGTCAGGTCCAACCAGCGCGGCGGCATACATGGCGTAATTGTTCTCTTTCACATAGAGGCCGAGATGATCCATCTCGTCGAGCAGATCGACTAGCTCGGATTGTGCTGCGGTCATTCGTTGCTCGACAAAATGCAGGAATGTCAACGGATCACCGATGAGATCCGCGTACACTCGCAAGTCATCGACCGAAAGCAACCAGACGGGCCGTCTGCCGAGATCCACTCCGATTTTCTTGAGGTGCTGCGCTCGAGCAGCTAACTCTGTGAAGGGATCGAGCGTAACCGCGCAGATGGTGACCTTCCTGAAGCTAGATCGCTTCAGCTTGCCGATCTCATTATGATTACTATCCGCGATAACGATCTCAGATGCGCTTTCCAAATAATCGACGAAGCGGTTGCCCTGTAAGGCTGGGCCGTGCGCCAGGTTCTCAAGTGACGCGATGTGCGCAGATAAGTCCGTTGCGGGCGACGTGTAAGTGAATGCACCGGCCTTTACTTCCACAACGATCAGATGGTCGTCATAAATGACAAGCCCGTCGGCCTCGTGCCATTGGGCAGGCCCTTCACCGGATTTCCAACGGTAATAGACCGGCCGAATGACTTGTGCGCCAGGCAAGAGCCGAGACAGGTATTTGAAAGGCAGCTCTTCGGAAACCGTCTTCTGGCGATCATTCCAGACAGTCCGGTAGTCGGGCGCCAAGCGAAACACTATGCGCTGCATGACGCGATAAAACCCATCGAACAATGCAAACATGTCGAAGCACAGCGTGCGGCCCTGCAG
>Ga0068712_1003014_pt1 | contig 16897 bp, 19 predicted proteins | sample MTBAKSrepl1MetaG_FD_62987 | JGI IMG/M metagenome (GOLD analysis project Ga0068712, IMG submission 62987) | Enrichment culture microbial communities from Arthur Kill intertidal strait, New Jersey, USA, that are MTBE-degrading - MTBE-AKS1... | ecosystem: Environmental > Aquatic > Marine >... | reverse complement strand
TATAAATAGACAGCCTTTATTAAATCACGCTTTTGCACTATGCGTTCCTGTATAATCTTTTTTATTCTTTCAGTTATATCCATACAGGCCTCCTGAAAAGCCTTGCAGACATTATACCATCCACGCAATTTCTTCTCATGATATGATCTCTTTCAGGAAGGCTGAAAATCCCTTTGCATAATTCGGAAAACCTTTAGGATTCTCTGCAATTCTTTTCAGGTAGTTGAGTATTATTTTAGGTCTGAGGTAAAACCTTCTGAACATTTCTTTTAAATATTTCCTTAGTTCCTCTTTTGTCAAACCATGCGGAACGAATACAACATCCAGTTCATTCATTTTTCCCCAGTTATCTTCGAATTCTCCATACTGTGATGCGATCCTGTATAACTTGCTGCCGGGGAAGGGCGTCATCATGCTGACACTGATATCGTCAAGTGGTATCCTTAATGCAAGGTCAATAGTCTTTCTGATCGTATCGTGCGTATCTGTCGGATGGCCCATGATGAAAAAGCCTTTTGAAAGTATACCTGCTTTGTTGGTCATCCTCACAGCCTGTTCAATCTGCTCAAGGGTAATATGTTTTCCGATAAACTTCATGACCTCTTCATCGCCTGTCTCGATTCCAAAACTTATACTCCAGCACCCTGCCTTTTTCATGATTTTCAAGATTTCAGGGGTCACGGCATCTGCCCTGCCGAGACATGACCAGCTTATCCTGATACCGCGCTTTAGTATCCCTTCGCAGACTTCAATAAGCCTTTTTTTGAATGTTATGAATGTGTCGTCTTCGATCAGAATCTCCCGTACGCTGAATTTTTTATATAAGTGCTCAATTAATTCAAGAATGTATGCAGCGCTGTGACCCCTGCATTTGTTGCCGAAAACAGACCGGTCACAGAAAATGCATTTATACGGGCACCCGCGTGTTGCGACGATATAGGCTGCCGGAAGATGTTTGAACCGAAACGGCGGAGGATGATATTTCTTCGGAAAGCCGGTGAGAAGATCCCATGCAGGGTAAGGGAGCCTGTCGAGGTCATTTATAAATACCCTTGGAACAGTTTTTACGACACTGTCTGTACGGCGGAAAATTATACCGGGAATATCTGATATATCCCCGCCTTTCTCAAGGGTGTATATCAATTCCCTTATCGTTTCTTCACCCTCTCCGATGACGCCAAAATCGAATGACCTGAACTGTTCCATTGTCTCTTCGGGAATTGCGGTGAGGTGAGGCCCTCCGATAATTATTTTTGTATCATTGAGATTTTTCTTGATCTCATCAGCGAGTGACGCAGCATGGAATATAGAGAGCGTTGTAGCGGATATACCCAGGTATTTTGGCTGTAATGTAACTATTTCTTCTATTAATTTTTTCTGAGAAAGTCCCAGCGAGGAAGCATCGATCGCAGAGACCCCATAGCCTTCCTTTCTGAGTACCGAAGCAAGATAGAGGATGCCGAGTGACGGAAGGGTATTTGCTGCCCATGACAGCCTGCCATATCTTTCTTCAAGGGATACGGGGGGTGTTGTCAGAAGTATTTTGGGTATTTCTTTACTCGTCAGTTGCATAATTCTGATACCTAACGTCTGCAACTGCCTGACAATAGTGCATTAATTTCGATTATTACTTTACAGTTAAATTTCACCAAAAGTTAACTCCTCATTGTACTATTTCTCGTCATGCCCGAAGTTTTCAATCGGGCATCCAGTTCCTTTATATTCTGGATTCCCGCTTAAGGATTGCGGGAATGACGACTCTAAAATACGTCGTTTTATGTAACTTCAGGTTTTATTAACCTGTTTTCAGGAATATCTTCATTATTCTTTATAGTATATCGAAACGTTGCAAAAAAAGAGATTGATTCACACCCTATGGGTGTTCGCAATGACAAAGGGGCAAATGGTTTCCGACGTCTATCAGCACATGTGGGTGCTGGTTATTGACAATCACGTAAATATGTGATATACATAAACAAGTGTTAAAAAAGGGGGGGACAGATGGAAAAACAGAATGTTACTCTATCACTACCAAAATCTCTCCTGAAGCGGGCGAAGGTTATGGCAGCTCGACAGGAAAAATCCCTGAGCGAGTTTCTGAAAGAATCTCTGGAAGAAAAGCTGAGAGGATCTGCCGGCTATAAACAGGCAATGGAGAGACAGGTGAGACTTATGAGTAAAGGCTTTGATTTCGGGATAAAAGATCGCATAGGAATATCGCGGGAAGAAATTCATGAAAGGCGATAGAATTTTTCTTGATACAAATATCATCATTTATGCCTATGCATCTACTGTTGAAAAAAAACACCTGATAGCCATGAACATTATCGAAGACTTATGGCGTTCGGGATCAGGCGTTATAAGTACACAAGTGTTGCAGGAATTCTTCGTCAGTGTTACAACAAAGATCCAGAAACCGCTTCATAAGGTAATCGCAAGGGAGATCGTTTATGATTTATTAAAATGGGATGTTGTCCTGAACGATGGTGAATCAATAATAAAGGCCATTGATATTCATCAACGGTATCACTATTCATTCTGGGACGCACTGATAATTCATGCTGCGATTCAAGGCAATGCTGACGTGCTCCTTTCGGAGGATTTGTCTGACGGTCAGATTATCCAGGGAGTGATGATTAAAAACCCATTCGCCTGATTCAGTAGCTCATAGCTCTTAATAAGAAGAGGGTCACTTTTTGAAACTATTACAATTCTGATAATATTCAATAAAAGAGGCTGGCTGAAGCCGCAGGGTCTTTTTAAGATTAAGAAAAAAGGAAGCGCAATCGGCAAGATGCTGACAAGTTTGGCTAACTCAATAAAGAAGTCTCTGTGAACTACGAGCTGTGAGCCATGAACTACGAGTTATGATTGTTGATCATTTTGCTATTATCATCCCCGCCTATAACGAGGCTGGAAGGATTTCGGCTACTATTGAAGAAATCAGAAAATACAGTGATGCAGATATCATCGTGATCAGTGACGGCTCAACGGACGGGACGGCAAAAGAAGCAAGGGCTCTTGGAGTTAAGGTCATTGAACTGCCTTTCAATCTGGGCTACGGCGCAGCGCTTCAGACAGGGTTTAAATATGCGTTGAAAAAAGATTACCGGTACGCTGTCCAGATGGATGCCGACGGACAGCATGACCCCTCGGCGATTCAGGCTCTTATTGAACCTGTCCTCAAAGGGGATGCAGATATGACTTTAGGCTCAAGATTTCTGGGAGGAGGGGATTACAGGGCTCCTTTTGCCAGGAGAGCCGGTATGATCCTCTTCTCAATCATCGTACGTGTAATAACAGGCAGGAAGGTGACAGACCCTACCTCAGGTTTCCAGGCCATGAATAAAAGAGTTATGAAATTCTACGCAAGCGATGCATATCCTGTTGACTATCCGGACGCGGACGTCATAGTAATGCTGCACAGAAGGGGGTTCACGTTCAGGGAGATTCCTGTAACAATGAAAAGGCTCCATGGCAAGGTATCGATGCACAGCGGTCTCAGGCCTTTTTATTATACATTCAAGATGTTTCTGTCCATATTCGTTACATTATTAAGAAGCAAAGGGGAAGGAAAGGCATGACACTCCATCAGAAAATTTTTGCATTGGTTATAGGCATCGGCATGTTGGCAGTGATCCTGGAAATGGTGCGGAGGAGAAGGCTCGGTGAAGAGTATTCATTTCTATGGCTGCTCATCGGAGCGGGGATAGTAGTCCTTGTTTTGTGGCAGGGTCTCCTTGAATGGATAACACGTCTTATCGGTGCAGTCGTTCCAACGACCGCGATATTCATATTCGGTATCGTGATTCTCGTCCTGATAAATCTTCATTTCTCAGTGAAGATCACCAAGTTGAGCAGGCAGGTAAAAGACCTCACACAGCAGATAGCGTTATTGAGAGCAGATAAAAACTTAGATTGACTTAATCAATTTGTTTAAGTTAATTTAACTGCAAATTAATTAAAAAATATTATGATGGTCCGTCATTTTATGGCGGACAGAAGACTTCTCCTAAAAGGTGATACGATGAATAAAGCTATTTGTTGCCTGAAATATTATTTCCTTTTTTTCTGCATCGTTTTCGTCTTGATTGCATTGACTCCTGGCATATCCTTTTCTGAAAAGTTCCCTGACTGCATGCAGTGTCACAAGGTCAAAGCAGCCGGGAAGTCTGTTCATCCTACCGGTTGTGTAACCTGTCATACCGAAGCTCATAAGAGAAAAGCAAAATTCCCCAAATATCTGTTTGCCGAAAGGGACAAGCTTTGCTGGGGTTGCCATAAGAAAGACATATTCTCAAAAGAGTATCCTCATCCTCCTGTTGCCAAAATGGAATGTCTATCCTGCCATGATGTCCATACATCTGATTATCCTCCGCTCCTCCTCGCAGCAATGCCTGACGAGTGCTTCCTGTGCCACGACAAAACCGATTTTATGAAGAAGTCCAAACATCCTCCGGTTGCGGAAGGCAACTGTACCGGATGTCACGATGCGCACAGCAGTCCGGTCAGGAAACTCCTCCTCGCAGCAATGCCTGACGAATGTTTTCTCTGCCATAAAAAGGAAAATTATATTTCTGCGGAAAAGAAGAAGCGCCATGCACCCGTAGCAACGGGTTTGTGTCTGAACTGCCATGAACCGCATTCCTCGGATGCCGGAAAGCTGCTTATTAAAGCTATGCCGGATGAGTGTTTTATGTGTCACGATGGCGCCGATTTCAGGAATACCCATAATCATTCACCTGTAGCAGCCGGCATGTGCATGAGCTGTCATGAACCTCATCAGTCTGATGCAGAAAAACTCCTCCTCGCAAAGTCTCCCGACCTCTGTTTCATATGCCATGAAAAGAAAGGGTTTGACAGAAAGAATGAGCACCCGCCTGTTGCAGCGGGTATGTGTGCAGTATGTCATGAACCGCACGCTTCCAGGGACGTAGCCCTCCTTTACCATCCGATTACAGACGGATGCCTGCTCTGTCATCCAAGGATCGGCAAGGAACCCCACGCAGCAGGAGGCGTCCTTCAGGTAGGGCATCCAATTAAAGGGAGAAAGGACCCGATGTCCAAATACGGCGAACTGTCATGCACGAGCTGCCATGAGCCGCACAGCTCCGATTACATAAATCTCTTCAGATACAAGGCCGATAAGCCGTTTGAACTGTGTGCGAACTGCCATACTTCAAAAAAGCGCAGGTAACAGGTACTAAAGCTGCTGTAAGTTATAAACGTACATTTTAAAGTTTATAAGTGAGGCATTATTTTTAAAAAATCCCTTCTATCCCCTCTTTGCTTTCGCCCTGGAGAATCAGCCTGAGTGCGGAAAAGGGAGGGATAATACCCCTTTTTGATAAAGCCATCATCTATTTCCCCCTCATTGGAAAAGAGGGTTCACCCTTTGGAATATGCAATACATTCCACAGGGCAAATGGGAGATTTTCTGAATAATGTTTATATAAGGGATGAGATCCTTAATAGTTATTCCACAAGGTGTAAGGGGATTACTGAATAAATATTTATATTTATGAAACATATAGGTTAAAATATGCAGCAAACGTATCTTAAGTGTTGTCTGAGGCTGTCCTGTAATGGTAGCCGCAGGCTTTAGCCTGCGTATATGACGCGCAACCTGAAGGTTGCGGCTACAATAATTATTGAAGCAATGCGTCGAGATTTATAATCGTCAGACAGTCAGTTTGGAGGGCGGGGGGTTTTCATGTTTCATAAACAGACTATAATATATTTAGATGCATTTTTTGGGAGAAGATATAGCTTGCTATTTTTCCTGACATAAAATGTCATTGGGACTGGCATTATTTGTGCTTTTATAAATTAGGACGGTCATTGCTGTCCAAAATAACCTTCGAAAAAGGGGCGGGTGCTGAATAAACACAATGACGAGACCCTGGAAAAGCATGTTCGATGATATGAAAATACAGATAGTTTTAAAAGGTCTTATCCTTTCAATTTTATCAGTAAGTATTCTTGCTTTTTTATTCCCGGTTAATATCCATGCTGCTGTTGCCGGAGATTGCGAGGCATGTCATGCCCTGTACCCCGGCATGATGGATGCAACGGAACCGGGGAAGTCACAGTATGCCCTTAAGAATGTTTTGTGTGTGAATTGCCACTCAAATAATACTCAGAATACGATTAAGGAAATCGGTGGAGCGAAAGTACCTGTTGTTTACAACACGGTCCCCCCGCGTAGTCCTCTGGCAGGTGGGAATTTCCATCATGTGGCAAGGGATTTCGGAGACAGGAGAGGCCATAATGTTGATGGTATTACGTCAACAGATGCGAAATTCAGGGGCGCAGCCCCGGGATATGCAAGAACTTATGATCCGTCGGGTATCGGTTATAACCCGGAAAAGCCGCTGGCATGTGCCGGCTCCAATGGTTGTCACGGCAACAGGAATATCGAAGATCCTTTTGCATCAATCTTCGGTTCCCACCATGCAGATGACAGTGTCATTGACGGACGAACGACAGCGGGCAGTTACAGATTCCTGAAAAACACTGACAAGGTTAAAGGCGTTCTGGGACTTGAAGACAGTGAATGGAACCAGGACAGATCTTCGGGAAGACACAATGAATATTCACCCTCAATTGACCTGCTCTGTGCAAACTGCCATGGCTACTTTCATGACAGGACAATGACAGGGAAGGCAAGCCCATGGTTCAGGCACCCAACAGGTGTTTTTCTGCCTGAATACGGAGAGTATGTAAGCTATAATCCTGACGTTCCGCCTCCGGCAGACACACCCGATATACGTGTTTATAATCCGGATGCACCTGTCGGGAGAATAAAAGTTCCAGGCGCACCGGGAGCAGAGGTAACCCCTGGAGAGGATACGGTCCTGTGCCTTTCATGCCATGTTGCCCATGGAAGTCCTTACGAATCCCTCCTGAGGTGGGATTATGAATCAATTGTTGCCGGTGAAGAAGGAGGCAAGGGTTGTGCCATATGCCATACTGGTAAGGGGGAATGACAGATGAATAACAAATGTCAAATGTCAAAATCCAAATATCAAATGATAAATTACAAATTGTCAATGACTAATGACCAGTGACTAATGACTAATGATTATTGACAAAGGTTTTAGATAGATGAGAAAGACACTCATAACAAGTTCTGTCATGATACTGATACTCGGGGTTTTTTATGGTTTTGTTGATGCCCGTGTTAAGGGGAAGTGCAGAGACTGCCACAGCATGCATTACAGTTACGAAGGAGCTGTGATGACCTATGGAGACATCGAAGGACCATTCCCTTACCTTACTGAAGGTGGATGTCTCGGTTGTCACGGTCAATATCCGGGCGGTGGGGAAAATATCATCGTTATGGGCAAGGCAAGGATTCCCCAGGTGCTCCACCATATGGAAAACGGCGACCTTGCAGCAGGAAATTTCTTTTACGTTGCCGATGGATACACCCCGGATTATTCGAAAGGACATAATTTAACCGGAATCTCGCGCCAGGAAGACCCGCCGATGGACATCCCTCCCGGTTTTATTACAGGCGTTGTAATCCCCGGGGGTACAGGGCCTATGGACTGGCCATCGGAAAGACAGCTTACATGTGCCGGCACATGGGGGTGCCACGGAAACAGGACTGTAGAAGACCCCTATGAAGCCATTCGCGGAGCACACCATGCGGACGACAGTGAGATTGACGGCTCAACAGTCGGGAAGAGTTACCGCTTTCTTTACGGCATAGTCGGAAAGGAGCATGAAGACTGGGAATACCTGGCTACCATTAATAACCATAACGGATACAAGGGAGATATTACTTATGACACAATGAACACGATCAGTTACGCCTGTGGTGAATGTCATGTAAAATTTCATCCCCATCCTAATCTCGGAGGGAGATGGGAAGTCGGGCAGGCCTATTCCAATGAGTTGTTGTGGCGCAGGCACCCGGCTGATATTGCCTTTGATACGGTACACGGCGGGTATGCAGGATCAGAGTACCAGGGTTACATAAGGTATAGTCTGGAATCACCTGTTGCCTTTGACGAACCAACGGGTGCGGAGACAGAAGTTAATGAACGAAGTATTGTTATGTGCCTTTCCTGCCACAGAGCGCACGCAAGCCCTTATCCTGACATCCTGAGATGGGATTATAACAATATATTTGCCGGCCGGAGCAAGTCTCCGAGGGTAGGCTGCCTGACATGCCATACAAGGAAGTGAAATTATTAAGGATGCAAAATCTCAAAAGCCTTCTGAAAAAGTATACAAATTTATTTTATATATGTAACAATTTATTTACCCTTGTGTAAATTGATACATAAGAGACTATAAAGAGGGTATGTCCGTAAACTATATTACTAATGGATACGTTTACTATGCCATATTATTTGTCATTCCGACTTGCCTGCCCGCCGTCCTTCTGGAGGGTTCGGAATCCTTCTTTAACCATTTGATTTTTAAAGATAGATTCCCGACGCGCTTCGCTTGCGTGAATGACAACCATGAGGCTTTGTTAAGTTATGTCTTAGTAAGTGGGAGGGTGAATAATCAACACTTATACATAGACAATTATTACACTTGACAGAATATTAATTAATAAATAAAATATGTTAATTCGTATTCTTGACAAACATCATGATGAACGATAATATTAATATAAGACGTATAGCGAGGAACGATAGAATTAATAATAATATTATTACTATCGCATTTTAATTGCCATAAATTGGCACGATGATTGCTATATTATGAAGAGGATAGTAGAGGGACGGGTTTAGAAAACAGCTCTTGGCTCCAAGCCCAATATCCTTTGCTATCCGGTTAAACTTAAAAACAGGACATAAAAGTGTGATGGCAATCACAGACGATTGCAATCCATATAGATAAAATAATACAAAATCAATTTTAAAATGGAAGGAGGTGAAAGGAGATGAGAAAGATAACAAATATTCTCTTCCTTGTTTTTCTGGGTATTGTTTTGATTTCCGGAACTGCCTATGCAATCAGCGGGGTTTGCTCTAACTGTCACACAATGCACGCAAGCCAGGACGGTATCTTAATGGGTGACGGCCCCAATGATTACCTGCTGCTCTATTCATGCATCAACTGCCATTCAGGAGCTGCGGGCTCTGCAACCACTGCAAACGGAGCACCTATCGTACTCCGTATAAGTGGTGTTCCCGGCGGTCAGGGTGTTGCTAATACCCTCGCAGGCGGTGACTTTTACTGGGTCGATCAGGGAAGCGATGCCATGGGGCATAATGTTGATGTTATTGTAGGGGTGGATGGAGCGATCAGTGGTAATATCGGGAACAACCCGCCGGGCTGGGATGAATCTTATGCCACCGATGCACTTTCAGGCGTTGTCAATAATGGTGCTGCTACTTGGGCTAACCAGCTCACCTGCGCAGGACAGTACGGCTGTCACGGAGACCACACCGTAGTAGGCAATGATGCAGGCATCGTTGGTTCACACCACGGCAATGTAGGCGGAACAGCTTCACAGGCTAATGGCGCAATAAGTGTCGGAGCCAGTTACCGTTTCTGTGCCGGGATCAACGGACTTGAGCACAGTCAATGGGAATGGGACGCGACTACATCAGCACACAATGAGTATTATGGTACGACCTACAATGATACTGGCGGAACACCGTCTGGAAATGACCTTCGCACCATCAGCTACTTCTGTGCTCTATGTCATGGTGATTTCCATGCATCAGCTGATATAGGTGGTGCAACAACCCCGTGGCAAAGGCACCCGACCGATATCGTTTTATTCAGCGGTGATCGTGGAACGACCGAATATTCAAATTATAACCTGGGAGGAGGTAGTCCATCGACCTATAATCTTCAAGCTCCTGTTGCTAGAGGGGCTGTCCCGGCTTCTTCTAGTGCAAACGTTTATGTTGCTCAATCTGATGACGACGGAGCTATTGTCATGTGCCTGTCATGCCACAGGGCGCATGGAAGTGATCAGCCTGACATCCTTAGGTGGGACTACAGCACGATTATCGCCGGCGGTGGAAGTCTCAATTCTGGCTGCTTTGTGTGTCATACCACAAAGGACACACCGTAATCTGATTTTTAGAAACCTCTAAAAGGCTCAGGGGATATCCCCTGAGCCTTTTTTTTTGCCATGCTGATTCAGTTGCCTTTTACTTAAGTTACCGAATTCTTTTTAACTTATTGATTTTCTAATGAAAATCATTTGCACTAATTTATCATTCATGCTTCTGCAGGAATGACAGAACTCGGTACTCTCAAGCCTTTTACAAATGTGGCTATAAATAAGGTAACTTTTCTGTCATTGCGGCCTGTCCGCAATCTTTCTTTTTCTCCGGAAGGATTCCCGACAAGCGGGAATGACATCGATGTTGCTTTAGTTATTGACGTATTAGTAGCCTGCTCTTTGCGATTGCCAGTTTCTCCCTGACCTCTGCACTGTGAGGATGCCTCTGAAGGGCTTTTTCAAAAACTTCTACCGCTTCTTCATAGCGGCCGAGCTCTGTGTATATAATCCCGAGATTGTTGTATGCCTTCAGGAAATCAGGATAGATTTCTATCGACTTCCTGAAAGCCTCTATGCCCTCGCTGTATCTGTCAGTCCGAACATATGCCACACCAAGGTTGCAGTATGCATCGGCATGATACGGACTTAAAACAATAGCCTTTTTTGATGCCTGAATCGCATCTTCATATCTCACGGTACTGAGATAGATAACCCCGAGGTTATGGTAGGCATTGGCATTGTCAGGATCAAGGGATAACGCCTTCTCTATATGCGTCACAGCTTCTTCGTAATGCCCCAGCACTCCTAATACACCGCTGAGGTTAACATGGGCACGTACAAAGTTTGCATCGAGCCGGACCGCTTTTCTACCTGCCTCCGCAGCTTCATGGAAACGTCCGGCCTGGGCAAGTCCTATGAGAAGCCCGTTATACGGCCTGGCCTTGTCAGGGGATTTCATGGCAGCATCGCTCCAGAGAGTGATTTCATCCTTCCAGACGTAATTCCTCTCATAACTGGCCCAACCGTATACCAGCAAAAGGCTGAAAATTATCATGAACTCAATCCAGCGTAAGATTTTATGATCAATAGTCATGTGAAAAGAGTTATTTGCCATTGGTCAATGGTCATTAAAATAATGACTAATGTAATGTCTCTTAAACAGGTGGTGTTATTAAATGAGTATAAAGTTCTAATATTGGCGTCATTTTGTCATACCGGGCTTGTCCGGTCGGAGCGACTCTCAGCGAAGACTCGCATCGAGAATCTTTCAAGGTTTCTCAGAAAGATTCCCGACGCGTCCGCCATACGCAAGGCGGACTTGCGGGAATGACACCCCATTTAAGCTGTTTATAACACCAGTCGTTTATGAGACACAGACTCTAATTAGTTTTTATCGTCGTGATATTTTCCATCCTTTCCTTTGCCTGCACATTGCCAGGTTCAATTTTCAGAACCTCTTGATAGATCCGAAAGGCATTTGCCCTTAGCTCTTTGCTCTCCACTCTATGCTCTTCGCTTTTTGCCAGTTCTTCATATGCAATTCCAAGGTTTAACAGTGTTATCGTGTCATCCTGTTCAATGTCCAGGGCCTTTTGAAAAAGAGCAATTGCCTCATCCAGTCTCCCCGTCTGAGCATAGATTATACCCAGATTGGAAAGACTCTGATAATAGTCGGGCTTTAAGTACAACGCATATTCATAGTAAGACCTGGCATCCTCGGTTTTGCCTATCTCGTCATAGAGGAGCCCGATATTGTAATAGACAGATGGCATGTCAGCGTCTATTTCGAGCGCCCTGTTGTAATAATTCAATGCCTCGCTGTAGAAACCTTTCTTATAAAAGACAGAACCCATCCCGCTTAAAAGCTTGGGATTTCCCGGGTCGAGTGTTAGAGCTTTTTGGTAATAGCTGAATGCCGTATCCAACAGTCCCTGTTGTTCATGTATGTATCCGAGAAAGTGCAGTGCGCCGACGAAATCCGGCGATATCTCAAGAGCCTTCTTATAGTAAGCTATTGCATCTTCAATCATTCCCTGCTCTTCGTAAATAAGGCCGATGTTCAGGTATGCCTTTTCCGCAGTAGGTTTCAGGCGTATCGTTTCCAGGAATTCAGCCATTGCCCTGTCGTAGTCCTTTTTCTCTAAATAAGCAAGGCCGAGATTGTTGTGCGGCCTGTATTTTTGAGGGGATTTCGTTGCAGCATCGCTCCATAGGGAGAAGTCGGTTTCCCAAATGCTGTTTCTCTGAAAAGTTGCAATGCTTAAGGAAATCAAAATGAAAGTGATCAGGAAGAATTCTATTGCAGAGCTTCGCTTAATGGAGTTAGCTGATTTCATAGAAAAAAGATGTCATTCCCCGAATTTGTTGTAGCGACTCTTTGCGTAGAGTCTTTTCGAGATACGTGAGGCAAAACTGAGAATGAAAGATTATAAAAAAATTGTAACAAGTTATTTGAGTGTTTCTCAAGACGTTCATTTTCATATCATAATCTTGATTTAATAAGCTCACGATTGTAAAGTGCCTCTTTATCATCGGGTTTTACTGCAAGTACCTTTTCGTATTCCGATAAAGCCTCATCGAGGAGGCCGAGAGAAGAGTAGGTTACACCGAGGTTGTAGTGCACATCGGGATTATGCGGGTCGAGTTCAAGTGCCTTTTTCAGATGGTAGAGAGTTTTATCATAGTTTTGCTTCAGTCCATATGCCGAAGCGATATTTATATGTGCATCAAGACAGGAGGGTTTTAGCTGTAACGTTTTCTGATATTCAGCTATCGCACTATCGAGCAGGCCTTTGCTTGCAAATATATTTCCTATGTTGACATATACGTCATAAAAATCAGGTTTGAGTGACAGCGCTTTATGGTATTGGAGCATTGCGAGGTCGTACATACCTTTTTCACGATAGGCATCCCCCAGCGCTACATACCGTACAGGATGCGGTTCAATGGACAACGCCCTTGTGATTTCAGCTATCGCCTTGTCAATCTGTCCGTCAAATGTGTATGCAACACCGAGAAGGCTGTGCGGTCTTGACTTTTGTGGAGATTTCTTCACCACATCCGACCAGAGGCTCATCTCATCCTTCCATACCGTATTCCTCTGATGGCTTGAAATGCTGTAAATCATTATGAGTGAAATAAATATGATATATTCAATCCGGAGGCAAGCTGTTTTCGTCATAATAGTAATAGCTTTATCTTAACCCGAAAAATGAAATTATAAAAATTAAAAGTAAGGCATATATGCCTGGCTGAAATTGCATTTTTCAGGTCAAAGATTAGTCCTCAATATCTATATTATATGCTACCCTGAAAATTCCCTGCCCGTGTAAAGACTCCCGATGGAATCAAGATATTTCTTTTATCAGCGCCGTTGCATGCCCTTGCGAATCTCTTCCTGGGCGAGGTTAAAGAGTCCCTTTTCTCCGTATGCAATGCCGAGGTTGTAATGTGCATCCCTGTGGGAAGGATTTATTGACAGCGCGTGTTTGAAATGCCTGATGGCAGCATCTGTTTCACCATTATAAAAATAGGAAATACCTATATTGTTGTGAACGTCAGGTTGAAAAGGATTCAAAATGAGGCTCTTTTTATATTCCTCAATAGCCCTGTCAATATCCCCGGCATTGTGATAAGCGAGTCCCAAATACTGAAATGCCCGCGCATTCATGGGTGCTTTTTTTACGTTGTCTGTCCACAGAGACACATCATCTTTCCAGACAAAATTTCGTTGATAGGTCATAAAACCGCACATAAAGATCAATACAATAAGGAACGCTGATTCAATATAACGTGTTGTTCTATTCATAAAAACCATTTACTAATGGATACGTTTACTATGCCATATTATTTGTCATTCCGACTTGCCTGCCCGCCGTCCTTCTGGAGGGTTCGGAATCCTTCTTTAACCATTTGGTTTCTAAAGATAGATTCCCGACGCGCTTCGCTTGCGTGAATGACAACCATGAGGCTTTGTTAAGTTATGTCTTAGTAAATATATTATCAACGTTTTATGTTACCCAAATCCAGCAATTTATTGACGCAATGCGTTATTTATAATTATCAGACAGCCAGCTTGCTAATGCACACACCCCTGCACCCTCCAAAAGGACGGCGGGCAAGCCCCTCCCTTGACGGTCGAAGACTCGACGGGATGGGGGTAGGGGGAGGGTGAATAGTCAACATTTATACACGGACAGTAATTGGAGTTTTTCATGTGAAATTATGAAGGAAAGAAAATTGCGTTGACACATTTTCGTAATCTCAAATAGAATAAATTATTTACAGGAAAAATAACAGAATCCCATGTTATCGAAACTCTCTGAAATGTCAGGCCGGAAAAAGCACGTTCTGAGCGTTTTTTTAATCGCTGCGCTTGCAATCATCATTTATTCGAATACCTTTGATGCATCGTTCCATTTTGATGATACCCCGTCCATCGTTGAAAACTACGCTATCCACAGGTTCGATATCAGGGCGATTTTATCGTCATCTTCGAGACCTGTCCTTGATATTACATTTGCCCTCAATTATTATTTTGGAAAGCTCAATGTCTTTGGCTATCATCTCGTCAATCTCGCTCTCCATATAGCAAACGGGATACTGCTTTATTTTATTTTGTTCTGGACAATTAACGGGATAAAACCTACAAGCGCTACAAACTCGATAAACTCAATTAACACAACAAACTCAACGAACTCAATAAACCAGATAAACTTTAGGATCCCTCTATATGCCGGCCTGATTTTTATCTCGCATCCCATCCAGACGCAGGCAGTGACCTATATTGTGAGCCGCTCTTCCGTTCTTGCCACGACGTTTTACCTGTTAGCGCTCTTCCTTTTCATAAAGGCTTTCAGGGGCTCAGGCCCGTCACTCGTCACTCGTCACTCGTCACTCTATTTAGGAGGGGCATTTATTGCCTCGTGTCTTGCGATGGGGACAAAACAGATTGCAGCCACACTGCCTGCAATGATCCTTATATACGATTTTTATTTTATCTCGAAAGGCAATCTGAAAACGCTCAGTGGTCATTACAAAAGCCATCTTTTGATGTTCTCTACCATTGCCATAGTAATTTATTTAAGCTTTTCGGGCCTGACCCGGTTCATCTCCTTTGATTATGCACAGGGTGTTCCCATGCCGCAGACAGAGCCGGTCACTTCCTTCCAGTATTTCCTGACACAGCTCCATGTTATCCCGTATTATATAAAGCTTCTTTTCATTCCCACGAACCTGAACCTGGACTATGACTGGCCGATTACAAGGAGTGTTGACTTTGCTACGGTATTCTATTTTCTCCTCCTCACATTTCTGGTTGTCGCAGCTTTATTTCTATACCGCCGGGCCAGGTTGATATCATTCGGCATTATCTGGTTTTTTGTGACACTATCTGTTACATCGAGTTTTATCGTTATCTATGATGTTATTTTTGAGCACCGGCTTTACCTCCCGTCTGTTGGATTCGTCATGGTGATTGCCTTTCTCATAAGCAGGATATCAGGACTGAGGTTAAAAAAAGTTTAGAACAATTTTTAAAAGGTATTTTATTTATCCAGTTTAAAATGCTGCCAAATGCGACATTACCGTGGTAAAATATTAATAGAAATGAAACACAGGAATCAAAAGCTTAAGTCGGGAGCACGGATACGCGTAACAGCAATTTTCTGTCTCTTTTGCCTGTGTTTCTCTCTTCCGTCCATACTTCTTGCTGAATTAAAGGGGACACCCATTAAGTACGTCGGCAAAGTCACTGAGGATGAGGAAGGAGGGAAAATACCTTTCCCTTCAACAGTATTCGTAGACCCTGTGATGGAAGAAATCTATATTATTGACAGCAGATCAAGGATCATTATTTATACATCAGATTTTTTCCCCCTTTTCACACTTGACAGAAGGAGGGGCATTGAGTCACCACTGAGCATGTCTGTAGACAAGGAAGGCAATCTCTATGTCATACAAAGCCCTACAAAGGAAAGTCCAGGCCACAGAATTTCAGTTTTTAACGCATGCCTGCAATGGAAACGCGATATCTACCTGAAAGGGTTTGAAGGGGCAGAGTCTCTCATCTTAAACCGTCTTGCCATAGACAAGAGCGGCAATATCTTTGTTGTTTGTCTTTTGTACCCCGGTGTCATAGTACTGAATAATAACGGCGAATTTCAGGAGATACTTTCCCCCGGAAAAGAAGAGGGAGGAGTCACATTTGTTAATGTTAGCATAGATGAAAAAGGCAGGATATACCTGGTGAGTGAGGTCGAGGGGCGCGTCTATGTTTATGATGAGAACAGAAAATTCCTTTTTGAATTCGGTGAAAAGGGCGGAAGTACCGGAAAACTGAGCCGTCCCGTTGCTGTAGGGGTGGATGTTCCGAGAGAAAGGATATATGTCCTGGACTATATGCGCCACACGATATCCGCGTATGGCATGAAAGACGGGACTTATCTCTTTGAATTTGGCGGCCTTGGATGGGGTGAGGGGTGGTTCCAGCATCCAAAGGATATTGCTATTGATTCCACAGGCATGATACTTGTAGCTGATACATTTAATGACAGGATCGAGATCCTGAAGCCAGAGGACTGAAAAGCAAGGCGTGAACTGTAAAACGTGAACTGTAACGCGTACACAGTAAACTGTAAAACGTAAAATGGTATACATTGTATTTGTCATTTCGAACGGAGAAAGAAATCCTGTCCTTCATTTGTTATCCCGAATTTATTAACCCAAAAATGTAATTAATTGCTGCAAAATACTTTTCAGTCAACCCGGCCTCCGGTAAATATTGGTTTTGGGTTAGGGATATGACTTGATTTCAGGAGCAAAATCACGGGTAACCTCGAGGAGATCGGAGTCGAAGCGGAGATCTCATCTGTGAATTGGCAATAACACTGAAGTGAGATAAAGTTATTGAAC
>Ga0068712_1003013_pt1 | contig 16924 bp, 14 predicted proteins | sample MTBAKSrepl1MetaG_FD_62987 | JGI IMG/M metagenome (GOLD analysis project Ga0068712, IMG submission 62987) | Enrichment culture microbial communities from Arthur Kill intertidal strait, New Jersey, USA, that are MTBE-degrading - MTBE-AKS1... | ecosystem: Environmental > Aquatic > Marine >... | reverse complement strand
GGGGTCAAGTCTTGCAATCCGACACTAGGATTCCTTAGATTCTCTTTGCTCGAACCGCTTGAGACGGCGGCTGATCGTCGCATAGTGGACGCCCACATGGTCCGCGATCTCCCTCATCGTGTAGCCGTGTTCGCGATACGCCGTGGCAATCGGGCGATCATCCTCTGCGTCGCGGAGGATCTCTTCCAGCCTCGGCCGGTCGACCCGCCGCTGGCGTCGCGGGATCTCCCTCAGCTGCATGGGTTTGGGCAGACTGGCCACGAACGAATCGGTCCCTAAGTAGATCTGTCCCTTCAGGTAACGCCATGGCGACACACCGCCCCCGGCCGCCACAAACCGGCGATACTCGGCCTCCGCCCGGTTTCGAGTCGCCTCGAACTGCGAGAGGATCCAGTCAGTCGTCAGGCACGCGTGAGGTTCCTCGACCCCTGCCGTTGCGCGATGGCTGCTCCATCTCCAGTCCTTCGCGCTCCGAACCATTCGAGCCCGAACCGGATTGCGCGCGACATACCGGCAGAGCTCGAGAAGGTACGCGTCCTTCTCCACGAGAATCGCCTTGTAACGCCCCTGGAACAGGTGTCCCACTCGTCCGTGACGCCGGTTGAACGCCTGCGTGTATACCCCATTCAACTGACGCATGCCTCGGCAAAGCGTCGGATCGACCGTCTCCACGAGAAGATGATAGTGGTTGGTCATCAAACAATACGCGTGACAGAGCCAGTTGTACCGATCGCAGACCTGTCCGATGAGATCGAGGAACGCGCTGCGGTCCGCGTCATCGAGGAACACCGATTGCTCGGCATTCCCGCGGCTGGTGATGTGGTAGACCGCGCCGGGGTACTCGATTCTCAGCGCTCTTGCCATGGGTCCACCCTAACGGAAATGGGTGTGTGATTGCAAGACTTGACCCCGGGTGTGCTCGGCGTCAAGCTCCCCCTCGGGGCAAGGCCACGACCCGGCCGGCGTGGAGGCGGAGGAGCCGGTCGGCGGCGCAGCGAGCGAATCCGACCTCGTGCGTGACGATCAGCATTGACACCCCGCTTGTCCCCAGCCGCCGCAACGTCACTGTCAGGCCGTGGATCCGCTCCGGATCGAGTGCCGAAGTCGGCTCGTCGAGCATCATCAGCCGCGGCTCCAGCAGCAGCGCCCGGGCGATCGCCACCCGCTGCTGCTGGCCGCCGGAGAGCTCGTGCGGAAACGCGCGGATGCGATCCCCGACGCCGAGTTCCTCGAGCGTCGCTCGGGCTCGCGCCTCCGCGTCTCGTCGGCGGAGGCCGCGGACGGCGCGGAGCGCGAGGGCGCAGTTCCCGACGGCGTTCAGGTGCGGGAAGAGGCAGTACTGCTGGTAGACGAGGGCGGCGCGGGATCGAATCCGATCGGCATCGCAGCCGCGGGACGTGATCTCCTCCCCTCCGATCCAGATCCGTCCGCCGTCGGGCTCCTCGAGGCGGACGATGCAACGAAGGAGCGTCGTCTTCCCGGAGCCGGATGCCCCGAGCACCGCGACCGATTCGCCCGCCTTGAGACGGAGATCGATTCCGTCGAGGACGGCGAGCGGGCCGTACGCCTTGCGTAGTCCGACGACCTCAAGGCCGGCCGGCATGACCCCTCCCCCGCGGCGCGCGCCCGATCTCCAGTCGCCGTTCGACGCTCCGCCCGATCCCAGCGACGACGCCGACGAGCAGCAGGTAGACCGCGCCGACGATGAGGAAGACCTCGAAGAATCGGAACGTCTGGTACGCGATCCTCCGTCCGGCGCTGGTCAGCTCGACGAGCGTCACGAGATAGGAGAGCGACGAGTACTTCACCAGATAGACGATCTCGTTCCAGCATCCCGGGACGGCGCGGCGCAACGCCTGGGGCACCACGACGCGGATTACGGCTCTTCGCCGGGTGAGGCCGAGGGCCCGCGCCGCCTCCTCCTGCGCCCGCGGGATCGAGAGGAGCGCCGCTCGGATGTACTCGGAGTGGTACGCCCCGCTGCAGAGGGCGAACCCCGCGATCGCCGCCGCAAACGGCGAGAGGACGATCCCGACCCTCGGGAGGCCGTAGTAGAGGATGAACAGCTGCGCCAACAGCGGCGTCCCGCGGATCGCGCTCCGATAGACGGCCGCCAGCCATCGGACGGGACGGGGCCCGTAGACGCCAGCGAACGCGCTGACCCCGCCGAGCGCCAATCCGAGCGGCGCGGAGACAATGATGAGGACGACCGTCATTCCGAGCCCGTCCCGGAGTCCTCGGAGGGTCTCGACGATGAAGCTCATCGTCTCCCCCGCGGCCGGGCGCCGAACCCGGGGATCCGCGTCCGCCGCTCCGCCCACGCCAGGGCGGTCGTCCCCCCGAACGTGAGGAGCCAGTAGATCGCGGCGACGGCGAGGTATGCGGTGAGCGGATCCCGTGTCCGTGCCGCCATAAACTTGGCGCGGCTCGTCAGCTCGACGATCCCGACGATGAACGCGAGCGCCGAGTCCTTCAGCACGATCGCGTACTCATTCCCCAGCGAGGGGATCGAGAATCGCAGCGCCTGAGGAAGGAGGATCCACAGGATTGTCCGGGGGAGAGAGAACCCCAGCGCGCGCGCGGCGTCCGCCTGTCCCCGGTCGATCATCCCGAGCGCCCCCCGGAAGATCTGCCCTTGGTACGCGGCGCTCCGGAGGCCGAGGGCGAGGACGGCGGCCGCCACGGGAGGGACCCGCACCCCGGGGCACGCCCCGAGCCCGAAGTAGAAGAGGAACAGGAGGACGATCACCGGAAACCCGCGGAAGACGCTGTCGAACCCTCCCAGGAGGACTCGAATCGTCCTCCCGGCGTAGCGGTGGCCGATCCCGATCGGAATCCCGAGGGCGAGCCCGACGCCGACCGCCGCAGCGACGAGGCCGAGCGTCGTCCCCACGCCCGCGAGCAGGGACGGCAGCGCCCGGACGACTCCGTTTAGCGCGTCCATGGAGAAAGGGGGGAGGGGCCGCCTCCCCCCGACGATCGCTTCGCCGGCCTATTGGCCGACGAGCCACTTCTCGATCAGTCCGTCCCAGATCGGCGTCGAACGGATCCGCCGCAACCCCTCGTTCAGGAGCTGGAGGAGCTCGGTGTCTCCCTGCCGGACGGCGTACCCGTAGATCTCGCCCGTCTCAATCGTCCCGACGACGGTCATCGCCCGGCCGGCGATCGACGACCGCGCGGTCGGCTCATCCATCACCGACGCATCGATCCGGCCGATGGCGAGATCCTCGAGGGACAGAAGGAAGTTGTCGTAGAGGACGAGCTTCACGCTGATCCCGGCGCCGATCACGTTCTCCTCGATCCAGTCCTGCGCCGTCGTCCCCCGCTGAACGCCGATCCGGCGCCCTGGTTGGATCGCCGTCACCACGTTGAGCTGGGGGGATCGCTCGCCGTCATCCCCGGTCTCCTCGCGGACGACCACCGCCAGATTCACGCTCCAATACGGGTCGGTGAACGCGACCCGCTCTTTGCGCGCCTCGGTGATCGTCATCCCCGACGCGATGAGGTCGATGTTCCCGGAGAGCAGCGTCGGGATGATGGCGTCCCAGTCCACCGGGACGATCCCGACTTCGAACCCCATCTCCGCCGCGATCCACCGGACGACATCCACGTCGAATCCGGCGGCCTCTCCGCGCTTATCGATGTACGAGAACGGAGGAAACGCCGCATCGATCCCGTCCACGTAGCGCGGCGCGCCGGCGGCCAGCAGTGAGATCCCCAACACCAGCACAGAAACCATCACAGTCCATCGGTTCATCGTTTGCTCCTTTGGGTCGTGCAACTCGGCCGCATTCCTGCGTGCCGATCGAAGTCACTCGCCCCGCGACGGGGACGAAGCGGAACGACAGAGCGGGACGGCCCCCTGCTCACCGAACTACCGGTACGGGCAATACGGATCGCGCGTGCTCTCCGGCGAGCGGGGCCTACGGATGAGGATGCCCTCGATGGGCGTGATGGGGAACGTGGACGGCGGCGAGAAGCGATCGATACTGCATAGGACGTACCAGGCGGGTCAACACAGTGACCACCTCCACGTTCGAAGATGGCGTCAATATAGCGCCGGTCGGGCCTCCCCGCAAGGGCGTCCCTCCCGCGGCATGCCCTCCCTCGCTCCCCGCCCTACCCTTACCGCCCGCCGCCAGGTATCATTGCGCGCCTGCCGGCATTGCCCGGCGACACAGAACGATCCAACAAGGAGTGAGCATGGGTAAGGCACAGGACACGAAGAAAGATACGAAGAAGGCGCCGCAGAAATCACTCAAGGAGAAGCGCCTGGAGAAGCGAGCGAAGAAGGAAGCACAGACGAAGAAGTGGTGAGAGGAAGCGGGTCAGCGCCCGCCCATTCCCAGCAGCCACCGCATCCCTCGGAATCGGCGGACGGCCAGTTCGTACACGAGGTATGTTCCTGCCACGCCTCCAAGGACCGACGCTGAGAACGCAGCTGTGGCGGGCAGTGCCGTCCCCGCAAGCAACACGCCGACTCCGATCGTGATCGGAAAGTGGAGCACGTAGAACGGCAGAGAGGACTCGCTCAGGTACCGAAGGACGCGGCTGTCCCGGTTGAGATACCGGTGCCCGAGGCCCAACAGCACGACGAGCCACGCCCATCCGTTCAGGCTCCACACCGCGAGCCCGAGCGAGTGGGCCGGTGAGTAGGCCGGTGCGGGGACCCGCAGCGCTGTCCACTGGAGCACCAGGAGCGCAGAAGTCGTCGCGCCGACGGCCACTGCCGGTCGTACCGAACGCTGCAAGACCCGGAGAAACCGCTCGTCTGCGGCGAGTAGGTACCCGTACAGGACAACGGTCAGATACCGGACGACGTTTGCCACATCGTGGATTAGGTTCTGGACTCCCGGCCACCGTCCTCGCAGAGCGATCTCGATGGCCGCCAACGGTACAGCGAGGATAAAGATCCCCCCGGGTTGATCGACGATGCGAACGAGTCGGTCGATCAGCCGTTGCCCCTTCGGCCGCGTTAGCCAGCGGAAGACGGGCAACAGAAGCGCCGTGTAGAGCATGAGATACGCGACGAACCACATATGAAGCCACGTGAGAGTGCCCTCCGGGGCGATGCTCGTGTAGAAGCGGGGGTAAAACGCGACGTAGCTCGTCGGCCACCCAGGCTGACCGAGAAACTGGAAGTATACGAGCGGCGGAATCAGGACAGTCACCGCGAAGATGAGCGGCGGGATCAGCCGCATCACTCGTCGCAGCAGGAAGCGCTTCGAGGAATGGGCCCTCAGCGCATACCAGGAACTGACACCCGAGAGCAGAAAGAGGAGCGGCATGTGCCAGGGGTAGATCAAGCCCGATAGGATCGCCATCGGGTCCTGCCTCGACGCCTCGACGACCGGAATCAGATTGAGCTGCATCCCGAACACGAGCCCGACGTGCAACGGGACCAAGAGCAGCACCCCCAAGACGCGCAACCAGTCGACATCGTATCGGCGGCCACTCGTCGCCGACCGGGAGGCGGCGCGCTGCGGTCTCACTACGCTTGAGGCTTGGTTCATCCGTACCCTTCCATCTCGGCCGCTGTCGCGTAGGTCGAGGTGTTCGTCTCTCATTCGCCACGAGAGGATACCAGCCTCCGGCCATCATGCACAGGGTCAGCCCCCAAAAAAGGGACAGGCTACTTTTCTCACTTCTTGGTACCAACTTCGGATGGGTGTGCGACGATGCGAGAAAAGTAGCCTGTCCCCTTTTTGGGGGCGTTCGAGCTACTGCTGCTTCTTCTTCTCCTCTCCCTCCAGGTACTCGAGGATCGCTTCGACGACAAGGTAGTTCACAGAGCGGTCGACCTTCTCGCCCAGCTTGATCAGCCGTTCCACAGGCCGCTTGTCGATCTTGCTCTGCGGAATGTAGATGCTCAACTTGTCCAGCATGTGCTTCTTTGGCATGAGACCTCCCATCTTGTCACGCTCGCATGTAGTACACGCTCGCCGACGATTCGTTTCACCGGGTACGGCGCCCTCTGGGCTCTATCCAGGGACTCTGTCGATGTAGCTGCCGTCTCGATGGATGCTGACCGTCCCTCCGCAGTCGCTGCGTAGCGGACCTCACGCCCCGCCCTCCGGAGATACCCCAAGGGGGCCACAACACCGCCGTTTCGGCCACTGCCGCGCGGCCGGAGCATCCGAGCGCCGTCAGGCCCGACAACCGCGCGTCAGGAAGCCGATACAAGCATCCCAGGGGCCATCGATCTCCCCAATCCGGCACCTCTCGCCAACACGAAGCGTCCATCTTCGTCCCTCCGGAGACGTCAAGAGGCGTGTCTCCGTCCATCTCGATCCTCCTGGCGAAAACTGATGAATCATACGACATATGGCTGGCGAGCGTGTCGGACTCATCGAATCCGACGATCGGCGGCTGGGGATCACTGGACCGAGCTCCTGTTGACTTCCGTTCCACGTTGAGCATATGCTCTACTTCCTAGAAAAACATCAGCTACGGTTCGTCCCTCCTCCTTGCCCCGACTCGACTCTCTCGGGGGTGGTATGAATGTCGGTTCGGCAGTTCCCGTTCGTGCTCATCGTTCTATCTCTCCTCTGTCTCTTCGCGGCCGCGCCCGTGGTCAGTCAGTTCGAGTTCCCCCTGCCTGGCGGCACGACACCGTCATCGGGCGAAACGATCGATTTCGGTTCGGTGCCGGTCGGGCAGACTGCGCGGGCACGGTACACCTTTAAGGTTCTGGAGTCGAGCGATACATCCGCCAATGTCACCATCACGCCGCCCGGCGCGCCGTTCGGGCTTGCCGACCTCCCGTCCCTATCCTTCACGCTCGCCCCAGGGCAGTCGATCACGTTCACGGTGACATTTGCGCCCCCCCAAGCGCGCGACTACACAGGGCAGCTCACGATCACGGCGAGCGGCGGCTACCCGGTGCAGGTGAAGAAGACGACCGTCTCGCTCCGCGGCCGCGGCGTCGCTCCGAGTGCGCCTCCGACGACGACCGTGCCCCCTCCGACGACGACTGCTCCGCTCCCGAGTGAGGTCGGACCGTCCGTGTCGGGGACGACGGACGCAGCTGGAGGGTTCAGCGTTCCGCTGAGTCCGACGACGTCAGTCTCCGGCAAGCTGACGCAGTGTGGGAAGATCCCACTCGGGAACCAGCCGTTCACGATCGGCCAGACAGCCGACGGCTTCGTCGTCGCGGCGCCTGGGTTCGAGTCGGCGCTGGTGACCGACTACAGCACCTTCTCGCTGTTCGGCCTGAAGAGCCATGATCTGAAGACGATCTGTCTTCTTCCCGTCCCGGCGGAGGAACCGCCCCCGACGGTCGGCCAGCCGACCGTCGGTATCGAGGAGGAAGAGAAGCCCGACTACGCGTTCGCAGGGACGCCCTGTGTCGAGTTCGCTCCGGCTGACCTCGAGCCGTTCTGTTATCACGACCGCCGGCTCTACCCGCACGGGAACGGGACCGTCGGCACCGTTCCGAAGCGTCTTCCGCTCGAGTGCAGCATCCGGGTCAAAGCGAGGATCGTTAACCAGGGCGAGATCCCGACCGGGCCACCGCTCGTCCGGCTCACGGTCGACGGCGTGACGGCGGACCTGGAGCTGGTGGCGTCGCCGCCGTCCGATCGCGTTCCGCAGCACTGGACCGTCGAGATGATCCTGCCGACGAAGATCGCCCTTGCCGGCGACCGCCTCCCGTCGTTCGTCGCCTCGATCGATCCGGCAAACGCCGTCGACGAGCTCAGCGAGTCAAACAACACCTGGATCGGAGCGGCGATCGGCGCGTTCGACCTCCTCGGCGATCCCACGATCACGGACCCCGATCACCCGGACGACCAGCCGGCGCTCCTTGCGATCAAGCCCGATGGGACCTGGGTCGTCGCTCTCGACAAGGCCCTCTCGCTGACGGCCGAGGCAGCGCTCGGGAGCCCCGCCGATTGCCCGATCTACACGCCGGGCATGGGCACCGGGTGCCCGGCCTACGCCCCGCTCGATCTCTCCTATCGATGGGAGTTCGGAGACGGGGAGTCGGCCGACGGAAAGCGCACGTCCCACACGTATCGGACCGACGGAACGTACACTCTGTGCATTACGACAACGCTCGGCAGTGCGTCGACGGTTACGGAGCGTCGAGTCGAGGTGACCGACAAGCCTGTCATCACCGACCTCTCCCAGCTGCTTCATCGGGTCTTCATCGGAGGTATTGCCGTTCATAACGCGTTTACTGCGTCCGTCGAGCCAAACGGGAACCTCTTGGACTCCGTGCAGTTCGTGCTGAACGGCGAGCCGAGAGCCGGTCGGCTCTCGGGGACGGTCGCGGTCTACACGCACGATATGGGAAGCCTTCGCCGCTGGCCGGACGGGAACACGCTCTATGCGATCGCGTACGCACACAAGCCGAGCGGGGACCCCGTCGTCTCCGACCCGTATCCTGTGCCGCCGCTGTCGATCCCGGTCGCGCCGATCCCCCTCTGGCTTTCGTGGATGCAGCCACTCTCGGCAGCGGTGGCCCGGAATGCCGTCGACTACACATCGTCGTTCGCGTTCCCGAACATCCCGATCGACGTCTCCTATACGATCCCGAGCTGGGTCCCGCTCGTGAACGGCACCTACTCATTCAATGCCGGGTCGCGGTTCTCGCTCTCCCTCAGCTCCCTCGGCCCCGGCCGCGCCTCCGGAGAGGGGGGCGCCGGGTTCGAGAAGTCCGGAGGGGATTGGACGTTCGGCTTCAGCGGAAACGCGGACGGTGAGGCTACCCTGAACATCGGGCCGCCGATCACGCTCGTCGGAGGAGCGTTTTCGGTCGACCTCACTGGCTCGGCATCCAAGACGTTCGACCTTTGCGATACGTTTCCGCCGCTGCGCGCCGCGTGTCGGATCCCGATTATCGGCCGCGGCGTCCAGTGGCTCTGTCGCCGTGCAGAGCTTGGTGTCGGCCTGTCGCTCGGCGTCGGAGGAGAAGTCTCGTTTGCCTCCGCCGATCCGGGGTGCTGCCTCCGGGGGATCGACTGCGAGGGTCGCGTTCGGCTCTCGGGCGGCCTTCAGGCGAGCTTGACGCTGAGTGTCTCGATCGCGTCGGTCAGCGTCTTCGGCGGGGGAACTCTGACGGCAGTCTTCATCGCACCGGGGGACAGCCTCGGATTCCTCGACTTCGAATCGCTCACGCTCGCCGGCGAGGTCGGGGTGACGGTCGAAGTCGATCTCTGGCTCGTCAGCGCATCGAAGACGTTCTCGTTCCCGTTCGAGTGCCAGATCCTCTCGCCGCCGCAGGGGTTCGCCACCCACATCGAGGAGCCGTGGGTCTTCCCGGTGCGGCCGTACGCCACCCCGACTTTCTCAACGTACCGCGGCGATCTTCGATCCGACGAGGACCTCGAGATCACGGAGCTTTGGCTGATCGAGGAGGTCTTCCCCCAAGCGGCCCCGCGCTTGATCCACACCGACCCCGGCCTCGCCGTCGCGTGGAACACCGATGATCTGAGCAAGCCATTCCCGTTCGGCCGGGAGATCGCCTGGGCGGCCGGCGAGCGCCTTGCCTCGTTCTCCTCACCGGAACTCATCTCGGACAACCGCCTCCCCGACGCGCAGGTCGTGTTCGGGAGGGACCGTGCCGGCCGGTTGCTCGCCATCTGGGCACAGCATGTCTCACCCCCTGACGCTCCGACGTCGGAGGACGATCTCGATTCGCAGCTCCTGGCGGGGCTCGAAGTCGTCTGGTCGTCGTTCGATCCCGCGGCCGATCGATGGATCGAGCCTGTGCGGCTGACCGAGAACGTGTTTCCGGACCATTCCCCAACTCTCGTCATGGGTCCGGACGGGCTCCTCGGCGCAGTCTGGGTGGGAAACCGCCGGGGGGAGCTGTTCCCGAGTGACCTCGCTCCAGACACCGTCTACTTCGCTGCGCGCTCCAACGACGGCTTCGGACCAACGGCGACCCTCCGAGAGGGGGACGCTGCCGTCGCCCGGTCGTTCGCCGCTGTCGGGGACGTACTCGTCTACGTTCGCACCGAGGACGCCGACGGCGATCCGACGACCGTGGGCGACGCGGACCTCTGGTTCGAAACGTACATCGACGGCCGCTTGGAGGCCTCGGGGCGGCTGACCGATACGAGCGGCGACGACGTCGCCCCCGCTCTCGCCGCTGTGACACCCGACCGCGCGGTTCTCCTGTGGATCCGCGAGCAGCCGGACGGACGAAGGGCGCTCCTCGCCCGATCGATCGGGCCAGCCGGATGGGAGACAGAGTGGACGGTGCGGGAGGAGTTCCCGGCGTCGACAATCGTGACAGCGGCCGCTCCGAACGGCCGCGCAGCTGTCGTCTGGGAAGGCTTCAGCGCAGCCGGCCCGGACCTGTTTGCGATCGTCGTCGATCCCGCGGGGCGAACCGCTTCCGACCCGCGTCAGTTGACAGCCGACGCCGACGTCGAGAGTCAGGTTTCCGCCGTCTACGACGGGACGGTGTTGACGGTCGCGTTCGTGCGGACAACGGTAGCGATCGAGAATCGAGTCGTCCGCTACAGCGGTCCGGACGCCGAGGATCCGTCGCGAACCTACGTAGATCGGGAAGTGGAGATCGAAGTCCCCGCGCGCGGGGCAGCGCAGCTCTTCCTGCTCGAGGCGCCGCTTCCCTGAGCGCTCAGCCCGCTGTCTGCGGCCGCTACAGCGCGCAGACCTTCGGGCGTACGGGCGCGTTCACCTCGATGGCATCGGCGAGCTCAACGTGGCACGGGGCCTTTTGGGACCATATCATTGCGCCTCTGTGCGCACGCACTATCCGCAAGGACGGGAGGTCCGATGAAGGTCTACATCAGCGCCGATATCGAAGGCGTCGCCGGTCTCGCCCATTTCGATGAGGCGACACTCGACAAGCCGGTCTGCGAGGCGTTTCGAGTGCAAATGACCCGTGAAGTTGCAGCTGCTTGCGAAGGAGCAATCGCGGGCGGTGCGAACGAGATCTGGGTCAACGATGCACACGACACGGGCCGGAATCTGATCGCCGAGCAGCTCCCGGACGTCGTCCGACTGATCCGCGGATGGAGCGGGCACCCGTACTCGATGATGCAGGAGCTCGACGCGACGTTCGACGCCGTGATGATGATCGGGTACCACGCACGCGCGGGGTCCGATGCGAGCCCGCTCGCGCACACGTACTCCGGAAGACTCACCGGGTTTCGGTTGAACGGACGTTCGGCGTCCGAGTACCTGGTGAACCTGCACACCGCCTCATCCGTCGGGGTCCCGGTCGTTCTGGTCTCCGGCGACGAAGGCGTCTGCTCGGACGCGTCCGGAGAACAGCCAAGCATCGAGGCGGTCGCCGTGAAGCGCGGCATCGGCGCGTCCGTCATCTGCCTCCATCCCCAAGCTGCGGTCGAGCGGATTCGCGCGGCCGCTCAGCGGACGCTTCAGGCGGGACCTACCCGTTGTCACGTTCCGCTGCCGAAGGAGTTCGAGGTCGAACTGACGTATCGAACCCATGAACCCGCATATCGAGCGGCGTTCTATCCGGGCGCTCGCGCGATCGATCCCGTGACGATCGCGTTCGGGTCGCCCGACTATTTCGAGGTCCTCCGGTTCCTGCTCTTCGTGCTGTAGCCCGCGCGGAACGACGCTCCCAAACGACGGACCGAAGAACGCGCCCGTCGGGTCCGGCTGAGGCCGCCTACTTGGCCTTCTCCTCGCGCTCGAGGTAGTCGAGGATCGCCTCGACCACGAGGTAGTTGACAGAGCGGTCTCGCTTCTTTCCCAGCTTGATCAGTCGTTGCACGGGTCGCTCACCCTGTCTCCCCTGCGGGATGTAGATCGAGAGCTTATCCGTGACCGGTCTCTCCGCCATCCTGCATCACCCCCTCTTCACCGTCCGATCGACCATGTTACGGAGAAACCGGCCGCCCTGTGAATCCCCGTCCGTCGGTCGATCGGTCAAGACCGACGTCCCGTACCATCGAAAAACTGCTCTTCCACGTCGTCTGCCACTCCGTTCCTCCCCGGACTGAGCCTCTCATTGACTGCCATGCTCAAGGGAACGCGCCGACAGGCCGGCGTCATCCCTCTTCCCGCGGAATGACACAGCGAGGCTTCCCCGGTGTATAGTGGGTAGCTACCATCGGAGGTGAGGTACGTGATGCGCAGGTGGATGTCGATCGGATGCTCGGTGTTGGTGGTTGTGTTGTTCTCGGCGGTCCTCGCTTCGGCGGCGACCTCGACGTTGTTCGGAACGCAATTCAAAGTTGGTGAGGCCATTCAGTTCAGGGTGGAGGACTCCACAACGTGGTGGTGGGGGTGCTGCACCTGTACGGAGTCGACGATCCTCAGCTGGCGGGTCGTTGCTTCCTCCGGGATGACGGTCTACTCGGTCTCGCACGATGCCCCTGTCTCCTCTTCCCTGTGGGTCGGGAGCTGGTCGCAGACCGATTCGATGGGAAACCCCGTTCCGGCCGGCCAGTACACGCTCTACGTCACTACGTCCGCGGGGACCCTCTCACGGTGTCTCTCGATCTACGATCCCTGCGGGTGCTATCCGCGCTGCGTGCGGTGTCCGTGTCAGCAGGTGTCGACGATCACGAACTGCGCTTGTCGAACGTCGTTGGTGTTTGTGCAGCCGTGCGCTCCCACATGCGCTCCGCTGTTCTGGTGGTTCGGGACCTGCACATCGGGGTGTTCGCCCTGTACGAGCTGCCCGTAGTCCCGGCCGCCAGGTCGATCGCGGCCCGCCGCGACCCCTGATCCGGGCTACCCATGTCAAACAAGGAGGTACAAGTGAAGACGACAAGACTTCTATTCCTAGTCTGGGGGGTGATCCTGCTCTCTCTGCTGCCGGTTTGGGCGCAAACCCAGACACAAACGGAGACGCCGATCCTCCCCGATCTCGTGGCGATTGCGCGTGCCGCGGCGTCCGCGGCCGCGGAAGCCGCGGCAGACGCACAGGCAACTGCTGCGGAAGCCCAGAGACTTCTAAATGAGTGGAACCTTGGCTCGCTGGTCTCCGCCGCCAAAACAGCCAGCGAGACTGCGAGCCAAATCTCCAGTGCAATCTCCAGCGCGCAGAGCGAGGCGGTCGCGACTGCCCAGGCGCTGGCGTCGGCGTGTTCTGATGCCGTCGCCGATGCGCGGGCGAGCGCGAGCGCGATCGCGAGCGTTGCTGTCCGTGCTCAGGCACAAGCCGACGCCTTCGCCGCAGCGTGCGCTGACGCCCAAGCGAGGGCTCAGGCGAGTGTCCAGGCGTGCGCTGCTGCAGCCGCGAAGGCGGAGGCGGTCGCCGAGTCGTTCGCGCTTGCGTGTGCCAGTGCAAGCGCGCGGGCCGATGCATCCGTTAGCGCGTGCGCGGTTGCGCGCGCCGATGCGAACGCGGCGATCTCCGTGATTCTGCAAGCAATCGCCAAGGCCGAGGCCGAGGCGCAAGCCAGCGCCGCTGCGTGCGCCGCCGCGGCCGTCGATGTCCAAGCGTACGCGGACGCAATCGCGGAGGCTCTCGCTGAGGCGGTCGCGATCGCGAGCGTTCGCGTTGACGCCGCAGCAGCAGCCGTCGCCAGTGCGAGGGCCGAGGCGACCGCCGTTGCGGAAGTCGCTGCGACCGCGGCTGCTCGAGCCCAGGCCGTCGCTTCCGCGGCGGCGCGCGCCCGCGCGCAAGCCGACGCATCCGCCGCCGCCTACTCACAAGCGCAGGATGTGGCCCGGATCGTCAGTCAGAACATCGAGACAGCGGTCCCGTGCGGGTCCGTCGTAACGGAAGTGAGCGGCGTCGTGCAAGCGATCGCCACTGCGGTCGCCAAGGCAGATGCCGCCGCGAACGCCGCTGCGGAAGCTGCGTCGTTCGCGTATTCCGCTGCTCAAGCCCGCGCCGAAGCCGCCGCGTCGGCGTACGCCAGAGCACAGGCGCAAGCGGAAGCCGCTGCGGTCGCGTACGCTCAAGCGCAAGCATCCGCACAGGCGGTCGCCCAAGCGCACGCCAGAGCCCAGGCACACGCCCGCGCCGCTGCATCCGCAATCGCCCAAGCAACTGCGGTTGCGCGAGCACAGTCGCAGGCCATCGCGACGGCCGCTGCACAGGCACAGGCCGCTGCCAGAGCGGCCGCGACAGCGATCGGTCAGTCGTACAGCTCCGCTCAAGCTCAGGCGAGTGCAGTCGCTCAGGCGTGCGCCCTCGCCGCCGCGAAGGCGGAAGCGATGGCAGAAGCGATCGCCGGCGCCCGAGCGAGCGCTCAGGCGAGCGCAAGTGCGATCGCGCGCTCCTGCGCCAGTGCTCGGGCGGCCGCATCGGCCATGGCGGAGGCTGTCGCTGACGCCCGAGCGGAGGCCGAGGCCGAGGCTCAGGCAGCTGCACGTGCTTGCGCGCGCGCAGACGCCAGCGCCCAGGCAGTCGCATCCGCGTATGCGTCCGCGAGTGCACAAGCCCAAGCAAGCGCCAGCGCCGCCGCCGCCGCATATGCACAGGCGCAGAGCGCCGCGTCGTCGATGAGCCAGGCGCTCGCTAGCGCGGTCGCGACCGCGCAGAGCCAAGCCCAGGCAGCCGCAAGCGCCGCCGCGCGCGCGCAGGCGGAAGCAAGTGCATGCGCGACCGCGGCCAGTTCGGCCACGGCGTCTGCGCAGGCGAGTGCCGCGGCCGCCGGGACCGGTGAGGCGTACGCGAGTGCGTTTGCGGCCGCCGTCGCAACGGGATCCGCAGAAGCGTTCGCCCATGCGCAGGCAGCAACTACAGCAGCAGCGGACGCGCAAGCAGCCGCTCAGGCGTGCGCCGCTGCGTACGCACAAGCGCAGGCCGCAGCAGCGGCCGGTGCACAGGCCGTCGGCAGAGCGACGGCACAAGCCGAAGCCGCCGCACGGGCGTGCGCGGTTGCTCAAGCGACCGCTGAGGCCGACGCGTCGGCCTCAATCGCTGTGCTCGCGGAGGCTCTTGCGGAAGCGAGCGCTGCGGCGCGAGCTTGCGCCAGTGCGGAAGCGCAGGCGCAGGCCCAGGTCGCTGTCGGTGTCTCCGCGATGGCTGAAGCTCAAGCCAGCGCGGAAGCGTCCGCGCATGCCTGCGCTCTCGCACAGGCCGCGGCGCAGGCCCACGTCGCTGTCGGTGTGGAAGCGATTGCGGTCGCTCAGGCGAGCGCCGAGGCCGCGGCACACGCCGCCGCCCTCGCGCAAGCCTCCGCTCAGGCGTACGTGTCCGTAGGAGTTGAAGCTGCAGCAGCAGCCCACGCTGAAGCAGCCGCTGCTGCATACGCAGCAGCGGCCGCCGAGGCGAACGCGTTCGCCGAAGCCTACGCAGCGGCACAAGCGTTCGCGAGCGCTGAAGCAAGCGCTTACGCGTCCGCCGAAGCGTGCGCTCTGGCGGTCGCCGCCGCCCGAGCGTCAGCGACCGCTGGCGCCGAAGCGCTGGCACGCGCCGAAGCCGCCGCCGAAGCCACCGCCGAGGCGTTGGCACAGGCGATGGCAATGGCGAATGCCGCAGCGGACGCGGCTGCGACAGCGCGAACATCGGTCGAGGTGGTCCCCGACATTGAGACCTCGGTCCGAGCGGTGATCGACCCGGAGTGCCTGATCCCCGTATGCGAGGAGGTCGTGCGGACGGTCCCCTGTCCGCCATGCCCGCCCTGCGACTCGTGCTGCGAGGAGGTCCCGACGACGCCAACCGGGTGTCCGGAGCCGCGGGATATGACATGGGAGTTCGGCGACATCGTCACCGGCATCTTCTTCCGCGGGAGCCGCTCGATACCGACGGACATCATGACGGCGCTCAGCCGATATACGATCGTTTCGACCCAGCAGATTGGTTCCGATCTCCCGCGGGACGCGTCCTTCGACCTCGATCTTGACCGTCGAACCGGGACGGTCAGCGGAACGTTCGCTGCCGGCGTCACCTACAGGGTCACATACTCGTTTATCGACGCGAGGAAGTGCGAGGTCGGCCGCCTCACGGTGCTCATCGGCGGCGGCGAGGCACCTCCACCGACGCAGCAGCCCTGCATGGCCGTCTCGGCGGTCTTCGAGCAACCGGGATTCCTCATCTTCCGGGGTGCCACAACGGAGATCGCCGTCGGGATCTCGGTCAATCGGACGCAAACGCGGACCACCCCGTTCGAGCTCTGTGGGAAGCTGCGCGAGCAGTTCATCCTGACCGCTCCGAGCGAGGCACGGACGCAAGATCAGCGGTTGGCCTTCTCGCGGTGGGATCGGCGAAACCCCGGGAGCGAGTCCTGGGAGCCGGTCAGCGAAAGCGCGACCATCATGGTCCCGCTGGCCGATGGCGCGGCCTATCGTGCCGTCTACGTCTCCGGCGGAACGAGCACAACAACGCCGACGACTCAGCCGTGCCTGACGGTGAGCGCAATCTACGCCTACCAGCGGATCGGAACGACGACGACGTACTCGACGCCGCAGACGGTCGAACAGCCGATTAGCATCCCGGTGGTCGTCAACGGCAGCCAGACCCGGACCACGCAGTTCCAGCTCTGCGCCGCCGCGGGGACTCGGTTCACCCTTCAGGTGAGCCAGTACGCCTACACCGAGACGCAAGCGCGGGTCATGTTCTCTCACTGGGAACGCTACAACACGTCGACCCAGCTGTGGGATGCGTTCTCGGAGACCCTGATGCTGCAGGTCACCCTCCAGCAGGGCGGCCAATTACGGGCCGTCTACCGGCCGTACGCCGACTGACGACGGACCAACGAAAGGGGGACGGCAATTGCCGTCCCCCTTCTTTCTTCGTACCCCCGCAGCTCCGAGCATCGGGAGAGCGAGGAGATCGCGCGCCCCTCATCCAGGATGCTTCCTTGACGGTTCCGCAGATCGTCAGTACGCTTCTGCCGGAGATCGCGAGGGTGGCGGAATTGGCAGACGCGCCAGCCTTAGGAGCTGGTGCCTTCGGGCGTGCGGGTTCGAGTCCCGCCCTTCGCAGAGTCTTCTCTCATCCAAAGATGAGCATGAGGACGTGAGTCGTCATGCCACTGTACCCGGCGGAGCAAAGGAACGGAAGAGCTCGGCCTTG
>Ga0068712_1003011_pt1 | contig 16932 bp, 18 predicted proteins | sample MTBAKSrepl1MetaG_FD_62987 | JGI IMG/M metagenome (GOLD analysis project Ga0068712, IMG submission 62987) | Enrichment culture microbial communities from Arthur Kill intertidal strait, New Jersey, USA, that are MTBE-degrading - MTBE-AKS1... | ecosystem: Environmental > Aquatic > Marine >... | reverse complement strand
GTCCTGCCTGCTTTGTTCGTGATAACAAAGCGGCTGTTTCCGTCGATATACTGCACTCGCCTGCTGTTTCCTGCTGGTGGTCTGCGTTTCATCTTTTTTCCCTTTCAACTGGTATCTGTCGCAGCCGGACGAATTCTAAAGTTAGCCTGGAATTCGTCTCGTTTTCCAACATTAGACCGGAAGATTAAGGGCAAAAAGTGAACAGCAGCATGAAAATAGCGGCTTTCTATTCTAAAGTTACGACGGAATCCACAACCCCGAATAACACATCGCAGCGTTTGGAAACATTGCGCGACAGGTGACATTGTTGATGCGCCTCTGCGCCCCTTCCATCCAGCGCTGACCGTGTGTAAACAGATGGCGGTCGCGATGGTGGAATGGCTCAAGCGTGATCAGGGCTGGAAGCCGCTGGCCTGGAAGATACGACCTATGGATGAGGGGCGAAAGGCAGGTGAAGCATGGGCAGAGGAGATGGCAACAAAACATGCAGAACGGTATCCACCCTGCACATTCCACTTATTGTAGACAAGATAGGCAGTGGGAGACGCGCGTCTCCCCGCCTATTTTTTTGCGATCGGTGGCGGAGATATTTGTGTTTTCTTGTGCTTCCAACGTTCAATGAAGTATATGGCAAACAAACCCAGGGTCATACCAATGATTAAACCTAACACAAGTGCCAATACTCCCCCCGCAGCTCTTCCCAACTCGGGCTCGTGGGGGCCAACGATCAGTTCGAAAAGGATGAACGTAGACGCTGCGGAAAAGAGGATGCTAGCAAGCACCCAAATTCCAAAGAATACTAGTACTCGGCCAAAAAAGTTTCGAAATACAAAAGATTGGATAAACTAAGCCTCCACCAAGGAGGCAGATATGAGCAAACGAATTGAAATCGAACTCTCAGCGGAAGACCGCCAAACACTACAGCAGTTGACGCGGAAAGGCAAAATATCAGCCAGGAAACTCAACCGAGTACGGATATTGCTGTTGGCGGATGAAGGACGAGCCGAAGGCGACATCAGTGAGATCCTCGGAACCAGTGGCAACACGATCTGGCGTACCAAAAAGCGGTACACTGAAGGTGGATTGGATTGGGCGTTAAATGAGCAAGCACGTGTTGGCGCACCTTCCAAACTGGATGGCAAACAAGAAGCCTTTCTCGTGGCGCTGGCTTGTAGTGACCCACCCGAAGGACGCGAAACTTGGACGATGCAACTGCTAGCGGACAAATTGGTCGAACTCGACATCGTACCCGCGATTTCGGACGAAACGGTGCGCACCATCTTGAAAAAAACGAACTCAAACCGTGGCAAAAGCAAGCCTGGTGCATCCCCAGTGTGAGCAGCGAGTTTGTGTGGCGCATGGAAGATGTGTTGGACTTGTATGCTGAACCGTATGACCCGGCTACGCCAGTGGTCTGCCTGGATGAACGCCCGGTCCAGTTGTTGAGCGATGTGGCTGAGCCATTGCCTGCCCAACCGGGCTACAAACGACGATTTGATTATGAGTATCATCGTGAAGGAACCTGTAACCTATTCATGTTCTTTCAACCACTCACGGGTTGGCGGCACGTCAAAGTCACGGTTACACGCAAGAAAACAGACTTTGCCCATTGTCTGCGCGATCTCGTAGATGTTCATTTTCCACACGTGCCCTGTATTCGGGTTGTGCTGGACAACTTGAATACGCATACGTTAGGCGCACTTTACGAAACGTTTGAACCGGCAGAAGCGCGACGCATCGCCCGCCGATTGGAGTTCCATTTCACACCCAAACACGGTAGTTGGCTGAACATGGTTGAGATTGAACTCTCGATCCTATCCCGTCAGTGCCTGCAGCGTCGTATTCCTGATCCGATCGTGCTTCAAGCTGAAACATCAGCCTGGGCCAACTCGCGTAATGCTCAACAAGCGACCGTTAATTGGCGTTTTTCAGTACATGATGCCCGTACCAAGTTGAGTTCTTTGTATCTTTCATAATTTCTCTGGTCGAGTACTAGCCACGATTTTGCTTCCGTCAAAACTACGCTAAGCATTCGTCGGAGCATCTAGTCTTACTCACTCATCCGTATGCTCTGTTGTATTTCCACCCAACGACTGCCGTAAGACATAGAGCATGTTGACCAGCCATTGTTCTGATCCATGCTCACGGATGGCCTGCGCAGCGGCCCTGATCCAGGTTTCGTCGTCAACCAACTTCGGGAAATTCGCTGTGATTCCCGCATAGAGTGGGTTGCAGAACATCGCCCGGACTTTCTCGGCGGTCATTTCGCCATCGTCGCTGGCAGTGAGGTCCACATTAGGTTTGGGCAGCGGCTTTTGGTCTGGTCGTTTGAATTTCTTCGGGGTTGGGGACATCGTATTCCTCCTTGGCTTATGCAGATATTGTAACCTTGCGCCAACTGAATACGCTAGCACAACTCCGATCACCGCGACACGGCCCCAAAAGCGACACTGCGTGCCTGTGGTGTCGTGCAAGCGGTGCATCCGTTATTTCCGGTGTCTCAGCCGCGCTCAGATGAACCGCGTCGTGCGTCCTTCTGGCCCGGCTGTCCTGCGCTCCGCCACCTTCGTTCCTATGTGAATCAGATCGCCCAGTTTCCCTGATGCAACATTGGCCGTTTGCCTCATGCGCCGCACGACAGGATCGTTGCTCGCCTATCATCCCTTGCATTTTGGCGACTTGCTGGTTGGTCTGGTGCTGGGGATGTCTCACAGCAGCCCGCGATGAGCGGCTGTGGTGGTTGACTGTCACTCCTGCCGATTTTGCTGCCCAGGGCTGATGACACACGTTGCCAGTATGCCGAACCGCGCAGACTGTCAAACGCGAGCACGCTCGCGTTCCATGCAATTTCGACTTCCGGGCTTGTGCCGCTGCGCTCATCAGTCGAAATTGCGCCTCTGGTGACAGTCTGCCGGGAAACGGTTCGGCTGATCCAGGGCAACGCATCAGCCCATACGGGCGCAAAACAAAAAAGGAGTGTTACAAATGACCACCACCAGCGCTACCTTCATAATCCGCGGACGACTTGGGGATAGTCCCCAGATTCGCACGACCAAAACCGGCGAGCCGGTCGCCAACTTCAATCTGGCGATTGACCAGGGTTACGGCGAGCGCAAAACGACCGCCTGGGTGCGGGTCACGGTCTGGGGCAAACTCGCAGAAGCCATGCAGCACCTAACCAAAGGCGACCTTGTCGAAGCACATAGCTCACGCTTCCAGGTGGCAATATGGAGCGCACAAGACAAAACGCCGATGGGCCAGTTGGAAGTAACCGCACACCGCGTGGATTTCATCATCACCAAGCGCGGGCAGGCCGCCGACACCGGCGCGGATGCGTCCGACTAATCCGCACGACTTCACCCCACACAGAGCGGCACGCGAGAGCGTGTCGTTTCTGTTGGAGGGCCGGTCGCTTTACACCTCATCATCCGCTTTTGGAGGGGCATAACCTTCTTTGCGCTTGGGTTCAGTTGCCAATCGTACCCAGACATGGGAAGCGCCTTTTCTGGCAGGAGCCGACCATTTCACTTTGAAACGTTCGGGATGAGATTCAACAAATTGAAGCAATGTCTTACACCCGTAATCAGCCGGACGGAAATCCGGATACTCCTGATGCAGGTGTTGTCCGATATCCGAAAGATGGCGATATCCATACGCCTTGGTGGTGGCTCGGATAACCTGCTCGATGGCGGCTAGAATATCTTCGACTGGGTAGGGTAGCTCGGATAATGTGTTGGTTGGATTAGACATGTGCTGTACTCCGTGTTGGTCTTTCGATATTGTACCGGAGTTTTGGAGGGGGGCTTGTGCCTGTTGTCGTGCGTGTGTGCGTTTCGGGCGCGCCTCGCAGCGCGCCCAGTCACCGCGTCGCGGTGACCTACTCCTCCGGCCAGCGCAAGTAGCCGTGTAAGACAGTGTGTGTCTTACGGGGCGTTGGCGCGGAATGGCTGCCCGGAGGAGTAGCGAGCTAAAAGCTCGCACCTCAGACGCCGGTGAGGCTGGCTCGCCGCGCATAACGCGCGGCACCCCTGCGCGGGATAGAGCACCCGCGCAGCGGCTCAGCCCGGCGCGCCGGGCTGATGTGTCGCACCCCACAGCGTGCCTACCGGCGGCGCTGTGTTTCCGGGTGCGACGGTCGCGTTTGCGCGACCAACTCACGCGCACGGCGCGTGAGCCAACGCGACAACCGTCGCGTGCGGAATTTTGCGTTGCCATTCCGGTAAATTTCCATGCCCCAAATGGTAATTCTCCGCATCTGACAGCACCCCGGTTTGAGACAATGGGGAAGCCAATGTAGCTGAGAAAGGGCTTTCCATGCGAGCAACCAAAACCGTGCGGCGCAGCGTCGCGATGACGCCTCAACTGCGCGCACGCCTTCAACAACTCATCGATCAACAGGATAAAGAGATCACCGAGGCCGAGATCATCCGGCAGGCCATCCGCGAGTACCTGGACCGGCAGGAAGATATCACCGGCAGCAAAACTCACTTCCGCAAGACATTTCAAAGTCGGATCGACCTGCTGCAAGACGATCTGGAATTCCACCTGCATGTGATCATCGCCCTGATTGCGCATGGCTTGGCGGTCATGCTGCCTGTATTCACCGAACAGCCGATCACAACCCTTGAGTTGATTCAGGCCGCCATAGTTTCCGCGCAGCAAAACGCGGATTCCATCCGTTCCCAGATCGATACGGTGCGTGAGCAGTGACTAAGGCGATCATCGTGCCCGATCTGAAGTACAAGTCGCCTAAGCGACAGGGGCGTGGTTCCGGTTCAAAAGGACTACGCAACGGTCTCAAATATTTCCAGTATCGCGAAGATCACAACACCAAAGCCAGCCCGGACAGGCTGCGAGATCGCTGGCAGGACCGGGGATTAGGTGCGCACTACCGCGAAATCGACGCCAACTGCCAGCGTCTCAAGAGCCAGCATGTACTGGCGTGGACCTGGGTGATTTCACCTGCACCGGACCTGATGGCGCTGGTCCCTGAAAATCAGCGACGAACCCTGGTGATGGATGTGACCGAACGCATCGTCGAAGCCTACTACGACGCGCGCGGTTTTCAGATACCCCTCTACAGCTACGTATTGGTGCGCCGTGTGGCGGAATGAAAGATAGCGTGAAACACGCCGCAGGCTGAAGGAACTGCCTGCGAGGTCAGCCGACTAACCGAAAGGGGAAACCTGACACGGGAACAGAGCATGTCGGCAAAGGGGTGAGCTGTGAAGTCGTTTAACAGGACTGTGCCCCAAGACCTGGATGGTATGGGTAAGGCTGAATTGCTTGAAGTCTAGTGATGAGTGGGTGACTAGCATGCCACTGACACAACGACTGAAGTCAGTCCTGGTAACAACGCTCAGTGCAGGACGGAGCGTGAAACCTTCTTACCAGGCACAGGGGTCAATGAGACCGATGAAGTCACGAACGGACGCCCTAACCCATCCTGATAACGTCTTTCATGACCGTACCACGGGATTGCCTACGGGGTGCGAACCCTAAGGCAACGGAGACCTCCATAGTAGTCGTGGGAGTAACGCCCCACCAAGGCGGTTGGGAAAGCCAACCACAGGGCCAAGGGGGTCAGGAAGTTGAGCTTGAAGAAAATGCGAGGTATGCGAATGCAGAAAGCCAATCAAATTCTACAAGCAGTACGCAAGTTGGGAGAGAAGCGTCTACCCCTCACGCGCGTGTATCGCAACCTGTTTTGCGAGGAGTTGTTCATCGCAGCCTACGGCAAGATATATCGAAACGAAGGAGCAATGACGCCGGGAACAGAGGATGATACAGTGGACGGAGTGAGCCTCGATTACATACGGGGCATCATTGAACAACTGCGATACGAACGCTATCGCTTTCGTCCTGCACGTCGCCGACCTGTTCCCAAAGAAAGCGGTGGAACACGACCATTAGGGGTCCAGAACTTCACCGAAAAACTGGTCCAAGAAGTACTACGGATGGTGTTGGATGCCTACTACGAACCCCGTTTTCGGAACAGTTCGCATGGTTTCCGACCCCATCGGGGCTGCCATACCGCCCTGGCGGATTTGCAGTACCGCTTCAAAGGCTCAAGTTGGTTCATCGAAGGAGATATCAAGGGCTGCTTTGATAATCTTGACCATGACGTGCTTATGAGTATTCTGGCACGAGACATTCAGGATAAACGGCTGCTCAACCTCATTCGCATGAGCTTAGAAGCGGGTGCGTTGGACGAATGGACGTACTATGAAACGCACAGTGGCACACCGCAAGGTGGGGTACTCAGCCCCCTGCTGTCCAATATCTACCTGCACGAGTTGGATGTGTACATTGAAGACGAACTGATTCCACGCTATACCGCCGGGAAGAAACGAGCACCTAATCCCGAATATGGGCGTTTGAGAACACAAATGCGGTCAGCCTGGAAGCGGGGAGATAAGACAGCAGCGCAACAACTGGACCAACAACGGCGAAAGCTGCCCTCAGGGGATACCCACGACCCAAACTACCGGCGATTGAAGTATGTTCGCTATGCGGATGACTTTATTCTCGGTTTCATTGGGCCAAAAGGGGAAGCCGAGGACATCAAAGCCGCCATCGGAGAGTTCTTACGCGAACGGCTAAAGCTGACACTCAGTCCCAAGAAGACGCTCATCACCCATGCGCGGACGCAACATGCACGTTTCTTGGGCTATGCCATCAGCACACAGCAGGCGGATACCCGATATATGCCTCAGGAAGGCACGCGGGTCAAATCCCGTGCCGCCAATGGCAAAATCCGGTTAGGGATACCTTATGGTCTTATAGCCGCAAAAGCACGACGCTACCAGCGCAAGGGAAAACCCATTCATGAAGCAGGCTTGCTGCACTTCAGTGATGCCCACATTATCCTGACGTACCAGATGCGCTATCGCGGCTTGGTCGAGTACTACAAGTACGCGGTTGACTTGCATCGCTTCGGCTACCTCAAATGGGTGATGGAAACGTCACTGACGAAAACACTGGCGCATAAACTCAAGCTCAGTGTGCGCAAGGTCTATCGCAAGTATCAAGGTCATCGTGAAGTGGATGGGCGGACCTATAAGACCCTGCAAGTTGAAGTGCCAACCGAAAACGGAACCAGTCTCATCTATTGGGGCGCAGTTCCACTCCGAGTGGTCAAAGCAGGGACTGAACCGTTGGTAGATACCATACAACGTGATATGAGCCTGCACTATAACGATCTGACCAAACGTCTCTGTGCCAACGTTTGTGAACTCTGTGGGTCAACCCAGGACTGCGAAGTGCATCATGTTCGCAAACTGTCTGACCTGAAACGACGTTGGGCGGGGCGTAAAGAGGCTCCGGTCTGGGTGCAGCGCATGATCCGTATGCAGCGCAAAACGTTGGTGGTGTGTCGGCAATGCCACGTGAAAATCCACGCGGGCAAACCTCTTCCCAACAAACGTATATCAACTTCGGGAGAGCCGGATGACGCGAAAGTGTCACGTCCGGTTCGGAGGGGGGACTGTGGAAAAGCGCAATAATTGTGGCTCGCCACTTTACCTACCCTACCACGACCGGCAGACCAAAGAAGGCGAACAGCAGCTTCATACTCATGTCATTCTGCCAGGATTGGCTCCGACCGTCGGGGGATGGGAACCCATGTACATCAACAAACGGCAGGGGCATGACGAGCTATTCAACGATGTCGCCCGCGAAGAATTCGAGCAGGCGTTAGATCGCACGATTGGCCCGGAGTGGCGTCGGCTGCGTGATGAACCGGAGATCGCGGAAGATATCCCGCACGACATTGACGACCTGAATGCGTGGTTCCCACGTTAGCGGAGGGTAGAAGATGTTTCGAGCCGGAATGCTGTCATACACTGGCGGGTTAGCGCTCCTCGTAATGTTGCTGATCGCGTCCGCTTTACTTAGGAAATTGGGGATCAGTTTCAGCGAAGCGTTGTACCTGTCTGTGCTGGGGGTGGTTGCAGTCGGCTACGGCGTGACCGAATGGCGTTTGCGCCGGGAAAGGTAGCTTATGTTCTACTGGTTGTTCACCGAAGGGCGAGCGGCGTTGGGCGGTTGTCTTGCGCCGCTATTGTGCCTGATTCCACTGGCTCCGGTTATCGCTGCGGCTTTGATGGGCGCATCCATCCGGCGCACCGATGAGGAAAAGCAGAGTACGGCGCGGGATCATGTCTTGCGGCTGTTGGCACACCTGACCGTATCGTTAGGGATTATGGCAATCTATCTCACCCTGATGAGCAATTTTGCTATCAAGCACACCCGTATTCCCCAGGTCGATCAGGGCTTCATCACAACGGTAACCGGTGGTCCGTCCGATATTCACCGCGCAAGGCTCTTCATGGCCGGGCTGATGGGGTGTATGGTGGTGGGTGTGGCGAACGTCGTCCTGCACGACGGGCTGCGCCAGGGTGGGTGGCTGCGCGAGCGGGTAGACCGGCTGCGCCGCCCGGCGATTCGTCGTGGCTCGCTCGGCTCGTCACATTTCTGCACCATGCGCGAATACCGCCGCTACCGCCGCCATGACCGCGAGGGTGTGAGTTTTCTGGGCGCATTCTGGGGTGAGAACAAGTGGCGGTTGGATTACGGCACCGGCACATTCCATCTGAGCGGCGAAGACGCGGCGCGTGGTATCCTGACGTTAGGTGGTGCAGGGTCAGGTAAGACACAGGGCGTGATCCTGCCGGTCATCGGTGACCGGATGCTGGCCGGGCACAGCCTGGTGGTGGCTGACCCGCAAGGCGAACTCAAGGAGCATGTCATCCGCTTCGCGCAGGTGACCGGGCACCTGGTGGCCGTGCATGATCCCACCAGCAGCGCCGGGCCGCGTTACAACCTGGCGGCGGATATTCTGAGCGTGTCTGACGCTCGCGCGATTGCCGATGTGCTCGTACCCAGTGCGCAAGGCGACAACCGTTTCTGGACCGACAGCGCCGCCGCACTGCTGGCTGCGTGCCTCATTCGTTTCGATACGCTGGGTGACATCTACAACGCGCTCAACGACCTGAAGGCGCTCGCCGACACCCTCGCGGCAGGCAAAGACGACGCCTCACTGCTGGCGAATGCCTTCATCGCCAGCGCAAAATCGGATGGCAAAGTGGCATCCAACGTAGTCGCTACCCTGGCTACGGCATTGACCGGCTGGGCATCGGCGGATGTGCGCGCCAATACCAGTTCATCTGACTTCGGCGCGGAGATGATCGTCTCACAGCCGACCGTTGTCGTGCTGACCTGTCCGGGCCGGATGCGGGCGGTCTATGCATCGTATCTCGGCGCGACGCTGCGTAAGTTGATGCTCGACCTCGATACCATCGGTGAACAAAACGGCGGACCGCTGCCCGTACCGGTAGGCGTCGTGCTGGACGAGTTTCCGACTCTGGGCAAGCTCGACAGCCTGGTGGCGGACGTGAACCTGGTGCGTAAACGCCGTATCTCGATCCTGATTGGCGCGCAGACCAAGGGGCAGTTCCACCTGATCTACGGGCAGGAAGGCACGCAGGCGCTGCTCACCGGTCTTGCGACTCAGATCGTATTCGGTGGGTGTGATGCGGAAACGGCGGAATACTACTCGAAGGCGTCCGGTATAGCCACTGCGGACGCGAACAAAGACGATCTGAACAGCCATCTGAGGCAGCGCCCACTGCTGACAGTGGACGAGGTCATCACCCCGCAGTCGGGGAACTGCTCGATTTTCGCGCGTTATGTCGAACCGAACTTTGCCACCCAGGTGATCCTGACTGCACGTCTCACACGCCTTTACGAGCGCCGCGACTGGCGGGAGCGTTTCGCCACCGCAAAGAACGTAGAACCGCTGCTGTTGGAACGGGGCATTGTCCTCGATTTGAAGCCAATCGTCCTGCAACCGGACTCAGTATCGACTGACAAACCCGGCACGGACCGTGAAATGCTGGAACGCGCGCACCAGCGGGTGATGGCACAGTTAGAACAAAAGACGCCGGGCAAAACACCGTTCACCGACCTTACGCAGATGCGACAGGCACGGCAAACCCGGTTAGCCACGATGGAGCGTGATTGATGGCTTTGACGAAAAACAAGATGGTGAGTGAGATTGGCCGTCGGACACGGCTGCGCAACCACGACGTGCAGCGGATGCTGGAAGCGCTGGTTGATGTCTGGTTTGAGGAACTGGCATCCGGTGGGCGAATTGAGTTGCAGAACTTCCTGGTGTTGGAGGTGCAGCGCATCGACCGGGGGGAGAATCGTGGGATGCTAAGTTCTGGCGAGCCTCGGCGGGTGATTCACCGATTAGTGGTGCGGCCCAGTAAACAACTCCGAGACCGGTTCCACAGGCTGTAACTGCCTCGTTTGGAGTATAATGCCAGCAGACAACACGGAGGAGGAAACATGACGGGACTGATGACCCTTAACCAATTCACACAACTCTACAACTACCTGGCAGGTCCGATGGGCTGCAATTTCGAGGATGCTCCCGATGAACCGGATGGTATGACCTGGGACTGTGATGAAACATTGAACCTGACACGTGAGTGGCTGAAACACCACCATCTGGATGTTGAAACCAATGTTGCCGCATTGGAAGCTTGTGGGGGTTTTTGTGACTGCGAGGGTGCGACGTGAAAGTCGCTTGAGTGATTGTTTGGCTGATTTTTTCTGACTAAACCTGCTGTCCCATCAGCAGTACCCTGGAAGGACATCCCAAATTCCTCTGGGATGATAAAGAGCAATCCTTCGACTAATGTATCCCGCAGCCGTAAGGCTGGAAGTCAAACCGTGAGGGGCGGCTTTTACTGCCAGTGTTCAGGCGGTTAGGGGCTAGGGTGGATGGCATGGGTAGCGTATGCGAACCCTCGATAAACGTCGTCATCGCAGGCAAGCCAAATGAACGCTGATAGGCTTGGGCCAAAAGGCATAGAGTGGGTACGGAGGCTTTTCGCTCCTCCGTCATGGGCAAACAACACTCTCGGCGGAAAGAGGGACACCTAAACCATCCGGTCACTCAAACGGAACACGGTAAGCTCGTACTGCTCCCGCAAGGGTAGGGAAGTCGCAAGACCGACCGATGGCGTGCGAGTAAAGGAGGTCGGAGAAAGCGAAGGCTGGGCTGTAATGGCCGGGATACGGATTGCGTCGAACCAGACAACATTATCCGGCGCGAAAGCGAGCAGACTTCCGACTGGTCTTCATCACGAGAAAGTTTGGCGAACCGATAAAGGAAGCAAAGCAAATGATGGCAGAGATAGAACTTGCTGGTGCGGTTTCCCATAATCTCGAAGGCTGGCATGACATTGACTGGCGTGCTGTCCACGAGAACGTGCGTCGGCTCCAAGCCCGTATCGTGAAGGCAACGAAGGAAGGCAGATGGGGCAAGGTGAAAGTGTTGCAACACCTGCTGACCCACTCGTTCAGCGGCAAAGCCCTTGCTGTCAGACGAGTGACGGAAAATCAAGGCAAGAAAACTCCGGGAGTAGACAACGTAGTATGGGATACCCCGGAGAAGAAATGGATGGCAATACATGACCTGAAACGGCGGGGCTATCATCCCCTTCCGCTGCGGCGCATTTACATCCCGAAAACAAACGGTAAAATGCGCCCGTTGGGTATTCCGACGATGAAGGACAGAGCGATGCAGGCACTCTATCTGCTCGCGCTTGATCCGGTCGCCGAAACACTCGCCGATCCGAACTCTTACGGGTTTCGGAAAGAGCGATCAACGGTAGATGCGATAGGAAAATGCTTTACTATCCTGCATCAATCAGGCTCTGCCCAATGGATATTGGAAGGCGACATCCGCGCCTGTTTTGACAATATCAGCCACGACTGGTTGCTGGAGCATATCCCAATAGATAAATCCATCCTGCGGAAGTGGTTGAAAGCGGGCTACATGGAAGAACACGCCTTCTATGAAACGGTAGATGGAACCCCTCAGGGCGGGATAATCTCTCCCACCCTGGCTAATCTGGCGCTTGACGGGCTGGAACAAGTTCTGCGAGAAGCATTCCCGCAACGGCCCAACAAATCAAGTAAAGGAAGGGTTTATCTGGTAAGGTACGCGGACGACTTCATCATTACCGGGGAAACTCAAGAACTACTGGAATACGAAGTCAAACCCCTGGTAGTACAGTTTCTAGGGGAACGCGGGTTAGAACTCTCACCAGAGAAAACTGCCATCACCCACATAGAAGCTGGTTTCGACTTCTTGGGCAAAACGATACGCAAATACGGCTATCGTAAGCAACTACTCATCAAGCCATCCAAGAAAAACGTGAAAAGGTTCCTGGCGAATATCCGAGAAGTCATCCGCCAGAACCAGGGAACCAGTGCTGCCGCATTGATTGGGATACTCAACCCGAAAATCATCGGATGGGCCAACAGTCATCGACATGTGGTGAGCAAGCGGGTTTTCACCTATGTAGACCATGCCATCTGGAAAGCGTTGTGGCGATGGGCCAAACGAAGACACCCCAAGAAAACCAGTCAGTGGGTGATGGATAAGTACTTCGGAACTCACGGCAACTACAAATGGGCGTTCTTCGGGGAAAAGCTGAACGATAATGGAAAAAAGCAAATCGTATGGCTGAAACGCGCTTCGACAATACCCATCAAGAGACGTACACGTATCAGAGCGGAAGCGAACCCCTACGACCCCGATTGGGAAATCTACTTTGAAGTACGCCTGGGAATGAAAATGGCGGATGACCTACGGGGGCGACGGAAACTGCGCTATCTGTGGATGGAACAAAACGGCATTTGTCCGGTCTGCAACCAGAAGATTACCAAGGTAACGGGATGGCACAATCACCACATCGTTCATCGGGTAATGGGAGGTCACGACGGGGCAGAAAACCGTGTATTGCTTCATCCTACATGCCACAACAAAGTCCACAGCCAAGGATTGACCGTAAAGAAGCCGCGTTCCCGCAAGGGGGCGTTAGCGAAGGCTTGAGCCGTGTGAGGTGAAAGTCTCACGCACGGTTCTTAGGGGAGAGTGCGTCGGTAACGGCGCATCTCTTACCCGACTTGTTTTCAACGTTAGAAGCCGTTGGGCAGACTATCTCAGCGAGCATGACGAATAAGTACAAAGGTTGGCCGAGAAATACACCGGCCAACCTTTGCGTGCCTACAGGTCGATATCGAGGTATGCGGCTTCGAGTGCCGGATTGGATGCTTCATTCAGCCGAGGCTGCCATTGCTCTGCCGGATGCTCAATTCCCCATTCCCCGGCCTTCAGCTTTTCGAGCGACTCCTTGCCCATCGTTTGCCACCCGCCGCTCATGCCCAGGTCACCCGCAACTGCCTCCGCAAACCCAGGGCCGGTGAGATCGCTCAGTTTGTCCATGCCAGCCAGTGACATGAAGTCCTCGCGGAACTGCTGGGCGCGCTGTTCCGTCCCAAACTGCGCGACTTCAAGCCACTGCGCACGTTGCGGTGCATCGGGTGAGAGCGTTTCGGCGAGGTCGCTGAAGTCCACCACGCACACAGCGGAATACCCCAACGGCGCACCCTCAAGGTCGCGCGCAGGCACGATGTCCAGCCGCCAGGTCGGGGCGACGTCCTCCGGCTTGAAATCCTCAAAGACAAAATCCTGCGCCCGGAGATACGGCGCGTCCGGCTGGATGCTGGCTGAGATCAGAGCGTCATCAGCCAGGTGGGGTGTGGCGGTGGGCAGGTTTTCCCGGATCGCCTTCGCGTCGGGGATGATGTCCGCGACCGTCTGCATGTGGTCACGATAGGCGTCCCATTCCTTCGACGTGAGGGTTTCCCAGATCGGTTCGTGGTCGCCATCGTAGTCGGGCGGCAGATGCCCGTCGTTCTGTTCAAGCAGATCGGTCAGCGCGGCGTCGGCTTCGGCCAGCGCGATCCGCTCGTAGATCGCCGGGCTGTCATTGAAACCTGCCGGTGAGAATGCCGATTCGCGGTCTTCGGTGACGCGGGCGAGCAGCGTCTGCTGCTGGTAGGTCAACGCTTCATCGAGCGTGTCGAACTCGCCCATCGGTAGATGACGCGCGGCCCATTGACCAGTTTCATGATTGGCGTAAACATCGACCACACCGACACTGTAGCCATCATCGACGCCCTGCGGAGTAGCCGATACCAGCGCGGCGTCAAAGTGATACCAACCGGATTCCGAAGCGATCTGCCGGTCGTCCGGCCCCAGGGGAGGCGGTTGGTCAGGAAAAGGCAGATCATGATCCCCCGCCGTAATGCGGGCCAGTTCCTGTGTCGCAGCCAGGTCCCCATCTTCCAGGTGCAGGTGCAGCGCAGGCAGCGGCCAGGGCGAGCGGTCGGGATTGGTCACCGGCATGACCGGCAACGAGTCGTGCATGATGATCCCCTCCTCCGTTTGGTGGGCGCGGAAGTAACGCAGTTCGTGCGCGCTATCTTCCGGCAGCGGACTGTCCGACGGACGATCAATCACCGAGAAGAAATGCACCGTATTCGCTTCGTCGTGGTGGTGCGGCACATAACGTCCCTGCCTATCGAAGGGCGTCATATCGTCGCCGAACGTGACCGGCAGCACCAGGGCGGCAGGTCGAGGGGTGGGCGGTTGGTCCCAGGCGCTGAGGTCGGGCCAGTCGGGGTGGTCTTCCCACGCCGGTATATCGTTCAGCACCAGAGACTTGTCCCCAATCACCTCGACGCCTTCAATGCCAAACAAAGGGGTGTTGGGGGCGAGGGTCTGGGAGCGCACCGCTTCGGCAGTGGCGGCTTTGAGGAATACATCCACGTCGCCTTCGGCCTGCACTTCAAACAGGCGCTGTTCAATCGCCGCCATCTCCGCGACCGGACCACGCGCGACCGGCACAATGTCCAGCTGTTCGCCATCAATCCGCAGCACGTTCAGCGTGGCGAAATCCGCATCGGGGGCAGGTGGGTACAACCCGACCAGATACAGCGGCTCGTCGGTTTCGTAGGGCATGGCGGCGACCAGATTCATTTCGGCTTCCAACCCTGCACGTCCCTGGTCCAGCAGCGTCTGCTCGACCTCGCGGACGTGTTCTTCGGCTGCCATCTGCGAACGATATTCGGCCAGCGTCAGACGCTGCTGGCGTTCCAGACCGTCCACATCGTGCGTGGTGCGCACCAGGTCCACGCCATACGGCTCGTCGCTCAAGAGGCGTTTGGGCAGATCAAGTTCAACGCTGTAAGCAGCGTCCGCGGTGCGGTACACCAAACCCTCGCCCACATCGAGCGCGACGTCGCCGTTGGGAAACTCTTTGCGTGTCATCGTTTGTTCGTCAGTCATTCCACACGCTCCACCGGTTGCAACTTGAGTTGGAAGGTTTGCCCGTTGGCAGCGAACTGGCCGTTACCATTATTCGTCAGGTTGAGCTGCGAGTGCCGGATCAAACGCCGCAGCGCCGCCCCGCGATCACAGCCCAAGCGTTCAGCCAGTTCAGCCAGAGCCGTTTTGTCCTCATGGGTCAACCGGAAGGTGAAAGAGGTGTCGAGATCGCTCATAGGTCCAGCTCCCACTGTTGGGCCGCGTATTCGCCGATGTCACGGGCCGAGTCGGGTTCGAGTTCGACACCCCGCTCGTGCTGCCATTCGCCACGTTGATTGCTCGCAATCGCCATGCCTTCAGCCGCTTCAAACACGCGCTCGATATCCTCACTGTGATCAGCGATCCGGATCAGGTGCTCGCTGGCTTCATAAGCCTTGTCCCAATCGCCAACTACACACGGCGCAAGCTGCGCTTCATACGCGCCGGAGTCGGGATCACGGGTCAGCGACAGGATGCTGGCGACACAGACTTCGCGGTCATCGGGATCGGGCTGGTAGACGCCAATCCAGTAAGCGGTGTTGGTGTCTGTATCGTAGAACGGCGGCGGATCGCTGTCAGGATCAAAACCATCGGCGGACAGCCCAATCTCTTCCAGCGCCTGCGCTGCCGGGTAGTGCTCCGGCTCATCCATCTCGACCATAACGCCGCCCAACTCGTAAGCCGTGCGCAACAGCTCGTCGTGGGTGTATTCGGGTGGAATGTCCGGCTCAGGGTTTTGCGCCAGCCCAAATTCACGCTCGAACAGCGTATACTCGTCTGGAGTCAACGCACGCCATTCGGGAGGTTCTTCACCTTCACGTCCGGCGATCTTAGCCGCTGCGCGTTCGGCCAGGTCGGGTATGTCGTGCGCACCCAGCCCCTGGTCGTAAGCGTAGTTGTTCAGGCGATTGAACAGGTCTTCCGCCTGGTCGAGTTCGTCAGGACCAAACGTCTGCACGCGCAGAAGCGTGCCGCCCAGGTCGCCGGACACGGTATCGGCGTAGAGGTCTACACAACCGACCTCATAGCCGGTGACTTCCCCTCCTGCGTCAACCTGTTCCAGCCCGACGAAACGCGCATCCAACCAGGACCAGTTGTCGGGTGGTTCCGGTGGGGGCGGTTCAAAACCGGGCAGTGACTGCTGGTCCGGCGAAACCACAAACGGCTCCGGTTCATAGTCGTAGGACTCTGGCGGGGCTTCATCCATGAAGTACAGGTCATCGGGCGGCGGCATGGAGATCACGGCTTCCGGCGGCGGCTCGTAGTCGTATGCGTACTCGTACGCGTAGTCGGGCGGCGGCTCAGGCGGGTAGTCAGCGTAAGTCATGGTTCACCCTCCTTATTGGCTCGACGCGCCGCGCAGCGTGACCGGCTTGTGTTCCTGACCGCGCGTGTAGCCGCAGTCGGGATAGTTCATGCAGCCGATGAATGAACCGTGCTTACCCTTACGCTCGACCAGCTCACCGCCACAGGCCGGGCAGGTTTCATCGATAGGCGTGGGCGGCTGGCGGCGAGTTTTGGTCTGCTGTTGGGCCGCCTGACCGGCAGCGCCTAATTGGGGCGTGAAGTCGGCCCAGAAAGCTTTCAACACAGCCAGGCGCGTTGCTTCGCCGCGCGCGACCGCGTCTAGCGCTTCTTCGAGGCGGGCGGTATAGGGCGCAGCGAACAGGTCCGGGAAATGCGCCACCAGGAAATCACAC
>Ga0068712_1003004_pt1 | contig 16970 bp, 12 predicted proteins | sample MTBAKSrepl1MetaG_FD_62987 | JGI IMG/M metagenome (GOLD analysis project Ga0068712, IMG submission 62987) | Enrichment culture microbial communities from Arthur Kill intertidal strait, New Jersey, USA, that are MTBE-degrading - MTBE-AKS1... | ecosystem: Environmental > Aquatic > Marine >... | reverse complement strand
TTCCCCGACGTTTTCCCCGACGTTTTCCCCGACGTTTTCCCCGACGTTTTCCCCGACGTTTTCCCCGACGTTTTCCCCGACGTTTTCCCCGACACTTTCGGCGCAACATCTACCAGTTTCATCTTATCCACCGGTTTCCGGTGCACCGTGGCGGTAAACAGGCATCCTTCCCGGTCGTCGATAAAATCGATCTCGGGCCACTCATCCAATGCGCGCTTTATTCCTGAGCCGAGCCCGTGATAGGGCAGCAGCCCTTTGGCAACATAAGAAACGAGAATGGGATTGCGGATATTGGAATTGCCGGCCAGTATCTTCTCCACCGTCAAATTGTTCGGCAGATGACCGGTGAAAGCAAGGGTAATTCACACATACTAATCAGTTGGCCTATTATCCACATAATATTTTATGATCTGCCTCTTCTGTCTCAGGTATTTGAAAGGGGCACACTCAGAAGTTTTTCAACAAATTCATGGTTCATTTTATTTTGCTTTATTGCCACTTTAAACTGAGGTCTTACACTGCCATATTCCTTGCCAACAAATTCAGTGCGTATTTCTTTCAGTGAAGTAAATATCTTTTTTGCATAACCAAGGACCTTATCCGGTGATATATAATTTACGCCTTCTACATGGGGCATTGCTGATTTATGGCACTTACTACTAGGTGAGACAATTATTGCCTTAATTTCGCTTTTTGAAAGATCATGCCTCTCTTTTCTAAGCCAATCAGGATGACCTTTAGCTTGCTGTATATTCTTTTTTGAAAGAAACCCATTATCCTTCTTGCCGGACTTAGCTTCAAATGTAAAACTACATAAATTTTGAAAAATCCAAATTACATCTGGATCACCATCTTCTGTCGGTCGCAAAACTTCTGCACCAATGCATTCACCGAGCCGTTGTAGACCAATATGGAACTGAGTTGAGTCGGAAAATTTCATCAGCCCCTGCGTCATTTCTTTCAAGTGCTTTTCAAAACTAGGACCTTGCCAACCCCATTTTTCAATACGGTTCCATATAGATTCGGCCTGAATATCTAAATTGTCAATTTTCTCTACCCCTGAAGCGACCGTACTCTTACGCTTTAGAATTAACTTATCCAAGAAACCTGAATTGACCCCCGTCACCCTTGCTCGCCTTAGAGCTTCAATTTCTGAATCTTGATCATTAAGGTGACTTGCGGCAAATGAGGTTAGATACCACCACCATGCACGATAACCAGATAAATCTGGATGATTAGCGTGATCTGCCACATCACTAGCAAAATCTTTAGCTTTTGAAAAATCTTCCGCCCAAAGAGCTTTTGCAAACTTAACTTCACTTTTTCCGCTGTCTTCATATTCATTCAAAGACCCTTTAATCTTGGGCAATTTCAGCTCTTCAAGTGATTCATTTGCTTCTTTCCTGTATTCAGAATCAGAAAGTAACCCAAGAATCATTTCTTTTAAGCCTGAAATATTACCGCGAGCGACCTCACCTTGCTCTATTCCCCAATGAAGTTCTTTTTGAATTTCTTCAGGCAGCCCTTTAACAAGTTCAGATGTTGTTGCACTGTTGATCAGACTTTGTCCCAACATGATAATAATCGCAAAATCAGTTGCATCTCGTGTGCAACGTCCCATACCTTGAATTAATCGTGTTCTTTCCAAACGCCTTAAAAGAGGTCCAAGACGCCAATGACTACGCAAATGGTTTTCCATTGCACCAACAGCAGCGGGAGTTTCAACCATTAATAATAATCTGCAATCATCACCTGGCAGGTCTAAACCATCATACCTTCCCGCAAGACAAAGCAAGGCATTTTTTGCTTTTGTGAAGGGATCAAGAGTATCTTCAATATTTTTGGCTGTTAATTTTGCGGGTTGGGGAGAGATTTTAGAAGAGATATTATCAAAGTAATTATCTGCAATTTTAAATGAAGGAGCAATCAATAGACCACGTTTGATTGTCATCTCTTCCCAAACATCAGCGGTCAATTTTATTGCCTCTTCTTCCTCCATGCAGAGACCGGGCAAAAAAATGTATCGTTTCCCCCACTGGGCATGCTGAGCCTGAATTGTTTTTATGCCAGTAACACCATAACTCCTTTCTAAATCACCTACTCCCTCTAATGTGGCAGACATATAAATTCTTTGTCCAGTTTGGCAAAAGGGAGGATGTGTATGTGTCGGCGGAACCAAAGGTCGAATCACAATTTCGTTAATTGAAACAAAAAACAGACAGGCATGAAGTTTATTACGGATAAGTCTCCATGGAAAATAAATCTCTCCATCACCTCTCTGGATATTGTCAAGCAAAGAGGTCAAATCCTGCAACACTTCAGGGTGGTAATGCACATCCACTAATTCCACAGCTCCGATCTCCGATTCATCAGTAACTAAACGATATTGGGAATCTGTTAGAGCTGTGCGTAATGTTGTTAAAGCATGCCCATAAAGATCAAAATGCTTCCTCGTATTGATTTTAACTGTCCACATATCAATTGCATATCGTGCACCCCCGTGGGAATCATCAAAAATCAAAACATCTGATGGTTGAATCACCGGATTAATATTAAATAAATTAGAATACGTAGTGATACCGACAGCTTTTCCTGAACGGTAGCGTCCTTCTTCAGCCGGTTCTCGGGTTTCTTTGCTACCTGTGAGATCAGCACACTTAATACCGAGCCTTTCAGCCTCTATCAAAACCTGCCGTGCCAACTGATTTGTCAAGGAAAGAAACGCAACCTTATCTTGCGATCGTCTTCTTCTCCATTCAGCTATTAAGAGTCCAACAGTTGTTTTACCAGTGCCAGTAGGAAGCTCAAAAGCTATATCGACATTTTTCGATTCAAGATTCTCATATGCTCTCAATGCATCAACCTGAGGCCCTCGGAGATAGCCATGGCTTTGCACCCTATTAGGTAATTTTGAAAATAACTCCTCTGCAGAAGCATATGTTTGAACAATTTTCGGTTTTCTAAATGAAGGTCTTTTTTTTGCCATGCTTTTCCGGCCTCATGAAAACTAATTAAAAATTTTCGATAAGTTTTTCTAAAATTAAAATTGCTTTGTCTTCGAGTTCATCTGCCAGATCTTTGAGCGAATAAACCTCACGAACAAGAGATTCTAAAGTATGTCTTCTCTAATATATAAAGTTTTTACTTTTTACCAGTTTCGGTCAAACTATAAATAGTTGACTTCTGAGACTGTGGGTGACAGACAGGAGTTAATTTCTTTGCTGTATCGTGTGTCCCCGGAATTAGATCAAACCTGACCTTCAGCTCTCACCTCCTGCCCCCTTCCGAATTCAACACAGTAGCCCAATTGTCTATGACAACTGCTCGCACAGCTTCTGGCTCTTCTCCCCAAAAATCTGCTAAGCTTTTAATTGTCCAAGGTATGTCTCGTGGGCGTGCGCGTCGACCTTGGATCAAGGTAAATGGGCCATCAGATTCGGTCAATACCCTTGATCGTTCCATCCGCGACACAAGTTTTCTACCATTCTTCGATGAAAGCATCTTGGAATTGACGGAAAAGTAACAGCCTTGTCGCTGGGCTGTTTCAAGGTGCTTCACGGCGCCTGAATACCAGTGGAGAATCGTAGTGCCACGAGCTAGGTCGCCGATCATCGACACGGTGTCCGCCTCAGCTCCCCGGGAATGGATGGTCATGACGGTGTCGCCCCTCTGATTGCACGCCGCGATGATTCGCCCAAAAACTTCTCGCTGAATCAAGTGTGTTGCCGGGTCCGTTACGCGGTAATCGAGCCCAACCTCCCCAACAAACCTAGTAACCTTAAGATGCCTTATGAGCTCGGTTACTTGTTGGGCATATTTCCCCACGAGTTCGGGATGTAGCCCAACCGCAACCCACACGTTTCGTTTGCCCTCAAAAAGATCACGGCATGGCCTAAAGACAAACGGTGCATTTGTCACCACAAGTACACCAACCTGATCGGCCTCTGCTTTATCAATTTCATTCAGGGGGGCATCGTACAAATCAACATGGCAGTGCGCATCAACAAAAAGCATGCTTCATCTGCCCCTGTTGAGGAATGTGGCTAGCTCAGACATCCCCCTCTCGTACACGTCTGCAAACTCCGAAATCTCTTTGGGAGGTAACGGCCCCGCCTCCAACACGCGAAAAAACTTCGGCACTTTAGTCAAGTCATCTCTTGTCAGAGCCATTTTGACTGCGCGGAGATCGCTTGCTCGCTTACCAGTCGGCTCACTACGACGGACATCGATCGTATATGGTGCATCGGCGTCTTCAAGATCCGCCAAAGTTACAGCTGCCCGTCGTATTAGACAAGGAAAACAGTAGCCACAATGAGTACCAGGAGTGGCGCCGTCCCATCGCGCCACTTCGGGATGTGAGCACGACATCGTAAGTGCGAGTATAGTCTCCAGAGCCACACTGTCACCAATGTTCACAAGCATCTCTCCCTTAGTCATGTGTCGGTACGGCATCAAAATATCGTTTGAGATACGAAGATCGCTGAGCACCTGCCTCACACCAGCAATAAAATGCGGATGTGTGGTACGGGTACTTGAACTACCCACACGTGTTTTTGTCAGCGGAACATTCAACGAAATTAAGCCATTTTCCGGTACCACAACCGGCACTTCATCTCCTAGTGCACACGCGACAGCTACTCCGAGGCCGAGGAAGAGGATGGATCGGCTTCGCATACTGTTCTCGCCGTCATTACCCAGTTGCGGACCGACTACATAGAATTGGTTCTCAAAACATTGATTCTCAAATCGAGATTGAAGTGCTCCGAAGGTGTCGTTCTGAAATTTCGGCGTCATTCCTCCGCCGTGATGGCTCACGAACGCCACGACATCCCCATCACTGAGTAAGTCGATTGCTCCAACCAATGAATCCAATCCTCCAGAGAGAAGGCACACGATCTCCGGCAGTTCCGGTTCAGTTGGAGTTATCGCCCTTGGTGTCTCTCCAGATCGTACTCGGACTGATATTGCCCAGTCATCACCTGTGAGGAACTTCAACGCCTCTGCAAGCGAGTTACTAGCTTTTCGCCATCGAGATTGTTCGAAGACAGGCAAATGAAGTGTAAATTCTCGTGCCCAACGATCCTCTGCAGTACGACGGGGAATGCATAAATCCGCAAGATAGGCTCCCATCGACGCATAGAGTAAATCTTGAACGGATCCAGAAAGCGTCGCCTCGTATCTTTTTTCGATTGAGGCGACTACAGATTCACGTACCATCTCGTTTCTGGCACCACCAGAGAAGTGCAGCACGAGGCATCGTTCTACTGACTCGTCTACAGACGGGAGAAACGCATCCTCCTCTCCGATACGACAAATTATGTTCCATTTCATGCGCCAACCTCCAGAAGTGCATACGCGTCTCGATATACCTTATCGATTATCTGTCGACCTTCGCGTCCACCCCAATTGATCTCAATAACCTTCTTGCTATCGAGTTCAAGACCAACACACGACTCGACGTACTCCTTAACTTCCCGCTCCAGACGAACCGCAGCAGCCTCGCTAACCGCTCCTTTTTCGATGCTCAAACCCAATTCATCAAGCCAACGATTGTAGATGTATCCAGAGACACTTCGAGTAACGGCTTCCTCCACAGTTTCTTGATCCATTTGCTCGAGGGCACTGAGTTCACCATTTTCGCCGATCACGGTCTCGTAAAGGAATTCAAGTACCTCGACCGTCGCACGTCGTGCCGCTGCCTCCTCCTTAGACGCCCCGGAAGGAGCGAGAGCATCAACAAGGCGCGTCAAAACGTAATCGGTTGACTGACCAACGACATCAAGAAGTCCGACGGAACCCAACGCTTGCTGAACCCCTGACTTAACAGCAGAGGAGAGAAATCCGCCAATATAGCTTGATGCCGCTCGACCAGATGTGGAAGATAATGCAGCTTTTCTCGCCCCGCCCTTTGCCCGAACGTATCCAGAACCGGCAGGACGCAACCCCGCGCTGCCTCCACCTGATCGTGCGAAACGAGTCATACCTGATTTGGCTGATTGCCAGTATTTTGGTGTTGTGGGGGCAGAAACAGGAGTGAGTGGCGTTTGCTGCGCGTTGTTACTCTGGCTATCCTCGCTGGCAGAGTCGCTTGCGTCCACATCTGCAGCGTCACCAGCTGGGACGCTGATATCCCCGTTACCGGTTGCCCAAGACGGCAACAGTCCAGGGCCGTCACCAGGACCTGAATGTGAGCTTGATGTACCCATTACTGGGGGCCCTTGTCGATCCGACGGAGTTCCGTCTTTGCCGTTTTGGCAAGTAGCAAGTTTGTGCTATTCGACCACTTTTCAATTATCCTACGTGCCGCGGTGATCAACTCCGTATCACGGACTGCGGCATGCAACCGAGGTGGCATCCAAACAGGGAGTTGATCATGCGGCCTCATTGCGAGAAACGTCACCATGTCTGTCGCCAAGTCTTTTCGGACATTGCATACCTTCAGCATTAGTGAAAGCGCCTGGGAGCCCTCTTCTGCTCGTGCTCGATCACAGAGTTCGGCCAAAACTGATGATGCCTCTGATAACGATAAACCAGACAAACTTTCGAGTCCTATCTTCTGCATTGCATCACTTTGGCTAAGCAGCTTGCGATAAATCTCTCGAGCAGCTGAGCCCATTCTCTGTGCTTGCTGTCCATGGCCGGTCAGCACATCACGGGAGAAGTAGAAGTATGGGCCGAGATCAGTGTCGTTTAGTGCTGGTTCGACCATCAACCATTCCCTTGCGACGGCATCTTTTAACCACACCTCCATACGAGGATCGGACTTACTGTCAGTATCTTCAGCCGAATCCTCGTCCGATTCTGTTGATTCCGACGATCCCTCTTTCTGTACCTGCCATGCTAGAATAGGTTCTGGACATCCATGCCCTTCTGCTTGCATGTCGCCAAGCTGCCTAAAAAGCTCTGGCTTTAAATATTCCAAGATCATTAGCTTTGCCAAGAGCCTGCGACTTAGAAAAACACCTCGAGACTCTGCCATGCTCAGTCTCATCATGAGCATGTTCAGGAACCGCTTACACTGCCGTGGATTGCCACTAAGTCCTTTCCCGAGCAGAGGCCCGATCTGAGCAGAAATGGTTAGTCCTTCGCCCAGCACGGAAGGGATGTCGAGCTTGAGTTCATGCATTGTATCATGGCCAAACATGACGCCGGATACCGAGCGTTCCGAGGTACAAAACCACTCCATCGACTTTTCGATTACCGAGGAATCTCCCTCAGCATGCAGAAAAAGAAGAGCAATGTAAGACTGTACTTCGGATGGACTAAGGGAGGGGATACGCACGGGATACTGAATAAGCTTTTCAAGATAGTCACGCCCAACGTCAACGCGCTCACCTGGAAGTTCCGGGAACCGTTCCCGAACCGCGTATTGCACGAGTCTCTCATCGGCCCCAATCACAAAAGCAACTTCTCCGACGGATAGAAATAGCTTAATCGCCTCAAGCGTCTGAATAATCGTAGGCGGCAGGCATCGATCAAGATCATCAATAAACACTACAAGTCTCTTGATCTTTGACTCTTCAAGGAGTTCTCTGAAATCCTCGCGGAAGCCCATAACGTTGCGATTGAACGTCTGCTCCTGCCCCTCTTGAAGGTGTTTGTCGAGCTCTCCTTCATCGATCTTATCCAGCGCTTCGCCTGCCAGTTTAGCAAGTCCCCCTAGATCCGTAAATGCAGCAATTGCAGCACCCGGTGGACCACCGAGTGCGAATGCCCCACCCACCTTCAGAGTGGTACCGGCGATTCGAAGCCAGTTGATCCGTCGAAAGAGACGAATCCCAAGTTTTTTCATCTTGGTCGAGGTGCATCGCTTCTCGATTAACTCGTTGACCAAGCGCTCCATTAGCGATGACTTTGCTTGATCGTATCCCTCGAATAGCCATCCATTGAACCACAAGGCGAGCGTCCCATCATCCTCTTCCAGTCTTTTCGCTGTCATCTTTAGGACACTAGTTTTGCCACTGCCCCAATCGCCGAAGACACCAATCGTTGCGGGCAGCAAATGCTCTGATGTTACTAAGCGCTCAACCGCATGGACGAGGTGAGTAAATCCCAGAAGATCGACCTCAGTCTCCGCGTCAGACCATAGACGGCACGTGTTAGTTTCTTTTTGACTGTTAACCATGTTGACATGCTCCCCTTATGCACTTACTCGCGCCGTCTAACAATGAACTTAGGAAAATGCCCTTTATGCTGATAATAGGGTTATTGGCGGAGTATTTTTCACCATCCATTATCAAAGTATTAAAAAATCAATATTTAACGAAAATCAGTGTGCCAATAATCCCTAAGCCGCTATCGGCCAGCCGGCATAGAGCGCCTCGGCCTGGGTCATGATGAACTGCATAAACGGTTCCAGATCATCCGCCTTGATCTTACGATTTCGGAGCACCCGCTTCACCGCCGCCCGGATGGAAGCTTTGATGTCATCACGGTGCGGCTCGGTCCAGTCGACCTTGAGATTGCGTTTTATGGTCTGGACCACATCGTGCACCAAACTGGAAAGAAACTCGTTGCCGTAGATTTCCTCGAAGTTGGCGGCAATGGCGTCGTAGAAGGCCAGCTCTTCTTCCTCCAGGCCCATGGCTGTGGCTCGTTGTTTATCCGCCTCCCATTCCTTGCGCATCTCGATCATCGCCTTGATGACCGCAGCGGCATCAATCAGCCGGTTATGGTATTTGCGCAGGGTCTCTTCCAGCAGTTCCTTAAAGCTCTTGGCCTTGGCAAGGTTCTTTTCTCGCTTGAGAACTATCTCATCGCGGATGAGCTTTTCTAGGAGTTTCAGCCGCAGGTTCTGTTGAGGTTTGTCCTTAAATGTCTGCAAGAAAGCGTCGTCCAGAATAGACAAATCAGGCTTGTCGATGCCGGCAGCCTTGAAGATATCCACCACCCCTACGGACTCGACGCTGTCATCCACCAGATCGCGGACCGCATTCTCCAGGTCCCTTTCGCCTTGAGGGCCGGGCATGGTCTTCTTGATTTGCTTACGTACCCGTTGGTAGAAAATGATCTCATCGACATAGGGGCGGCAGTCGTCCAGATGTTTGACAAGCAGATAAGCGTGGGTCAGACGATGCTCGGCCAGCAGAAAGGCGTCTCGCCGTTCCTCGTCGTCAATGAGCTTTCCGAACACCAGGGCATAGCGGTCTTCCAGCTCCATGCCGGTCAGTTGCCGCCAGTCCCCGTAATCAATGCCCTCGGGCAGCAATCGCCGCGCTTCATCAAGACATGCGAAAAACACCGGTTTAGCTTCCTCGGTCAGCGAAGGCGCGGGCTCGCCCCGGCCGCCGCCCTGGGTATATGTAGAGGTAGCCTCGCGCAATTCGTCGCCGATGCCGATGTAATCGACGATCAGCCCGTGGGGCTTGTCCCGGAAGACCCGGTTCACCCGCGATATGGCCTGGATCATGGTGTGTCCCTGCATGGGCTTGTCGATGTAAAGGGTGTGCAGGCAGGGGATGTCGGTGCCGGTGAGCCACATGTCACAGACAATGACCAGTTTCAAGGGGTCTTCCGGGTCGATCATCCGCTGTTTGATGGTGTCGCGCTGCATCTTGGTGGTCAGGTGGCCGGCCTGGCTCCACTCGATCGGGTCTTTGCCCAGGTTGCCGGTCATGACGATCTTGATTTCCGGGCACCCCTGCAAGGCTGTGAGTGCATCATAGAGACGGACGCAGTTCTCCCGGGTCATGCAGACGATGATGCCCTTGCCAATCAGGGTGGCGATCCGCTCCTGGAAATGGGCCAGGAGGTCAGTGGCCAGTTCAGTCAAGCGATCCTTGGCCCCGGCCGCCCTGGCCAAAGCCGCCCATTTGCCCTTGCGGCGCTCCACTTCATCCAGCTCGGCCGCGCTGGTGATCTCTTGCAGGGCCGCGTCTACATCTTGGCGGCCCAGGTGCAGCTTGATCTGGCGCGGCTCGTAAAAGATGGGGACCGTGGCCTTGTCGTCTTGGGACTGTTTGATGTCATAAGTGTGGATCACATCGCCGAACACCTCCACCGTGTCTGCGCTGGAGAAACTGACTGGCGTACCGGTAAAGCCAATGCGCCGGGCTTTGGGCAGGGCATCGGCCAGGTAACGGGCAAAGCCCTGCAGAAAACCATACTGGCTGCGGTGGGCCTCGTCGGCAATGATGATGATATTGGTGCGCTCGGAAAGAATCGGGTGCTCGATCTCGGCCGGGCCGTTGCCGTTGGTCTTCAAGCGGAATTTCTCAATGGTGCTGAAGACCACCTCGCCGCCCTCGGTGCGCAGCATGTCACGCAGGGCATCAACATTTTTGGCGTGCTTTACCTCGCCCACCAGACTCCGCGCCGCCACGAACTGGTCGTGCAATTGGTCGTCCAGGTCGGTGCGGTCCACCTGCACCACGAAGGTCGGGTTTGCCAGTTCGGGACGCTGCCGTAAAATGCCCACCAGGAAGGCCATGGAAAGCGACTTGCCCGAGCCGGTGGTGTGCCAGATGACGCCGATGCGTTTCTCGCTGCCTCTGGTCACCGTTGCAACCGTCTTCTCGGCCGCGATGCGCACCGCGAAGAACTGGTGGTACTTGGCGCCCTTCTTGGTGATCTTGTCGTTTGCCACCTCAAAGAGAATGAAGCTCCGGATGTAGTCCAGCAGCCGCTCCTTATCGAACAACCCCTCGACCAGGGTCTTCATGCTGCCGGTGGTATTGGCCTCCACCTTGAAGCCGTTGATGGATTTCCAAGGCGCGAACCATTCCCGGTTCGCGGTCCACATCCCGTGCAGGGTGGTGATGCCGTCCGACACTACGGTCAGCGCGTTGAATTCGAAAAGCTGGGGGATGTCGTTTCTGTAATGGCCGATCTGGTTGAGGGCGTCGTCCACCGTGGGCTGGATGGCATAAGGGTTCTTCAGTTCAAAGACGATCAGGGGCAGACCGTTGATAAAGATCACGATATCCGGCCGCCGGTCGTTCCTGCCCCGGATGGGCAACTGGTTCACCACCCGGAAATCGTTGCCCCCTGGATTCCGCCAGTCGATGGCGTAAATATGCCGAAACTCGACCGTGCCGTCGTCGCGCTCCACCTTGATTTCTATGCCCTTGGTGAGGTCTTCATGAAAGCGTTTGTTGCGGCGTAGGGTGTCCACCCCTTCGGGCCGGGCCAGGCGGGCCACCGCCTCGTTGATGCTGGCCTCTGGCAAGTCGCGATAGCGGCCGGCCAGGTGATTCTTGAGCACATCCCGCAGCACCACCTCCTCGTGGTCACGCTCGATCTCCTCGCCGTGTGTGTGCTCGTACTTCTGTTGGATCAGGCGCTCGATGGTGGTGAGTTCAAACTCGGTTTCTGTACCGCGCCGCGCCATGTCAGACGACCTCCTCTGCTATTCTTTCAGCCTGACTCACACGGATTTCACCGGAAAGGAGTTTAGGGAGTAGGGTATCGCGGGTGGTTACAAGGATCAGAGATTCCCGTTCGTTTTGATGTATGCGATCATACAATGGGCCGACCACATAATCCATGGCATCTATAAGCTCTGGCATTGGCAGTGCCATTTTCGCCTGGAAGAGATGTTCACGCTTGATGTGACCCATGGTGGTTGCTTTGTCAGCCGCAATTCCCTGGAAGAATGAAATAGCTTCACGCAACTGAAAATATACAAACCACTGCGGAAAACCATCTGGAATCACTTTGAAAATATGTTGATTGACCAGCGCTTCATCTTGGTGCCATCTGTAAATATCAAGCGAACCAGACCAGGAGAATAACAGGTCACTCGGGTATGCTGTGTTATCTGGATTTGCCTCAATTTCGTTATAAACCGTTGACGCTCCGGGACCGGAATTCAGCTCGGCGATCCTTATTACCATGCGGCCGGTACCGGATGCATTTTTGGTAAAGTTCTTTCCGTTCACATACTTTGCTAAATTTGCGATGGAACTTACCTCCCACCCCTGCGGAATTGGCCCCAGTTCGCTTTCTTCAAAACGGGAGGGGAATAGGGCGGCGGTTTCGGCGTTCATGCCGTATGGCCGGCGGCCCTCGGCCTTGGCGACCACGGGATCGAAATCCACGAACCACGACTTGAAAGTCGCCTGTGCCATGGCCTCCAGCGTATGGTTCATCCGCCGGTTGAGTTCGATTTTGTCGTCAAGGGCTTTTAACACCCTCGCTATCACTTGTTGCTCTGCAAATGGCGGGAGCGTTAATTGGAATGCCTCGATTCTTTTTGGTGCTGTATGCAAAATTTTCGTGCCAGAGGAAGAAGCAACAAGTTCTTGGTTAAACTCAGGCCAAAGAAATACCCAGTATAAGTAATCAAGTGAGACCATTTTCGGCTTATTTAAGACAACTTTCCCCATTCGTTGATTATGAAGATATGTTTTACCATCGTCAGGAATCCGACCTGGTATACCGAGGATTTCTCCTCCTGCGGTTTGGCATGTCATTACTAATAAAATGTCATTTGGTTTAAGTACGAAATCTTTTGGGTAATCTCCCCGGTATTCTCTTACCCTCGTAGAGCTAAAACGAAAGCCTCCTGTATATTGAAAATTCCCAATATTTACAACGATCGGGTCGCCCAGCAACTTTTCGCTTAGAAATTCAGACTTGAATGGCCAACCATGTTTTACTGATATCAGGTCACCCAAGGCTACTTTTTGCCATTTTTTAGGAAGCATAATCAAGGTTTTTCAACTGTCCCCTAATACTCTTTTCGAGTATCGCGGATTTTTCAAACTCACTTATCAATTTGTCCACCAAAAGAGGCATCCTCACCTCAAATGGCTCATCCTCATCCTCGGGTTCCTCGGTACCCACATAGCGCCCAGGGGTGAGGGCGTAATTGTATTCCCGTACTTCGTCCAGGGTTACCACTTTGCAGAAGCCCGGCATCTCATCGGGCACTCCGTCCTGCTTGAAGGTGCGGTAGACGGCGGCGATTTTTTCCAGTTCATCGTCGGACAATTCCTTTTGCTTACGGCTGCCCGGGATAAGAGCGCCGAGGTTGCGGCCGTCGATGAAGAGGATTTCACCGGTACGCTGGCGGAAGCCGTTGCCGCCAAGGCGGTTTTTCGACAGAAACCAGAGGGCACAGGGAATCTGGGTGTTGGCAAAGAGCTGGCCCGAGAGTTGGACAATGCAGTCCACATAGTCCTGTTCCACTAAGGTCTTGCGCACGATGAGTCGGGCGATCTCGGAGTTGGAAAGCTCGCCGGTGGCCATGACAAAGCCGGCCGTGCCGGTCTCGTTCAGATGGTGCAGGAAGTGCATGATCCACATGGTATTAGCGTTGCGCGGCGAAAGCGGCATGAGCGCCTTGCCACCAGTGTCGCTGCGCACCCCGAGATCGAGGCGCGGGTCCTTTTTGGGAACCCGGTTGGCTCCCCAGCCGTTCTCGCCCTTGGCCCCGTCGTTGAAAGGTGGATTGGCCAGGATGTAGTCCGCCTTGATGGTGGCGTGCTGGTCGTCGAAATAGGTGTTGCCGAGCCGGATATTACCGTCGATGCCGTGGATGAACAGGTTCATCTTACAGAGGCGGTATGTGAAGTCCTTTGACTCCTGGCCGATGAAAGACAATTTGTGGTTGTGATGGGTGAAGATGTCGGACTGCACGAACATGCCGCCCGAGCCGCAGCAGGGGTCGTAGACAATACCTTCCCTGGGCTCCAGCATTCGGACCAGGCATTTGACGATGCTCTCCGGGGTGAAGTATTCACCGCCGCGTTTGCCCTCGGACGAGGCGAACTCGCCTATGAAATACTCGTACACCCGGCCGAGCATGTCGAGCCCGCCCAAGTCTTGTTTGAAGATGTCCTTGGAAAAGAGGTTGATGAGCCCTGTCACTTCCTCGCGCGCCAGATTGGAGCCTGCGTAGATGCGCGGCAGCAACCCCCGGAGCTTGTCAGGATAAGTGTTTTCCAGAAGTTCCAGGGCGTCGTCCAGAATGACCTTGATGTTGTCCTTCTGGGCATTGACCAGGATATACGACCAGCGGGCCTTTTCAGGCACCACAAAGGCACCGGCGCTACGGTATTCGTCCGGGTCGTTGAGAATGGCCTCGATTTCGGCCTTGTCCATGGTGTGGTACTCGCCTTCGGGCTCGGCCACCATGGTAGCAAGCTCAAGGCGCCGCTTTTCAAACCGCAGCGACAGGAAACGCAGAAAGATGATCGGCAGAACGTAGCGCTTGTAATCGGCCGGCTCGATGGAGCCGCGCAGACCCACCGCCGCCTGCCAGAGCTGCTTGATGACATCGGCCTGGCCATTGTTATTTACTGGTTTCTTCTGTGTTTTTTTTCTCATAACTATCATTGTAGCATTATTCTTAGTTTTTTTCTCTATAAGCGGTGGTACCCGTCACATCAACAGAATCCCTAATGTTGCCTGACCTTGATTACCTTCCATTCAAAAAGCGGTTGTCCCTGGATGCGTTTCTGAGAGTTTGGATCAGCGGTTAAAATCATGAATACCAGCGGTAACTGCCTTGGTAAAGTCGCATTTGTTTTTTTACAATTATTCAAATCCAGGGCAACCAGTATTTTCGGCATGTTCCCTTGATAAGGGATAATTCCTGCAATGGTCGGGCTTCATGTCCTGTATCCGGCAGATGTATTTATTTTTTCCGGGCAACTTGCGCAGCCAGGGGCACCTGGCAACATCTTCGCCTGTCCTCGGGTTGATCCAGATATCGTAGACTCGATCTTCTCCTCCAAGATATATGATGTCCACCCATGCCAGGATATCGCGACGGTCATTCTCCTGCCAGCGTCGAATATCCTCTTCAGTGGCGCATACGTCAATCGCTCCCGAAAGGTTCAAGCAACAATGGCCGCATTGTTTGCAGGCGAAATTCACCAAGTTTTCACTCCTTCATCGTCAATGGTACTCAGTGAATCGTCCCGTCAGACATATCCCATATCAATCCCTGCCAGTCATCGATCATGCCTTCGTCTTTACATTCGGGGGCAGAACCAGTGAATCCGGTCATCTATCTCGAACTGGATTTTCAGGATTACCTTGCACGGTTTTCTTTTCGGCCGCCGCCAGCATTTCGGCGTTTCTCCCGCCGGCAGGCCCCGGTCACGTGACGTTATCCAGGTTATGATTTCCGTCAACTTTTTCACTTTCAGCCGCAACTGCGGCGCAGCCGGTTCGATCTGCTGTTCGTCCAGCCAGTGTCTGATGTCAATTATCCACATAAACTCAATCCTAAATCAAAAATCAGTCACTGAAGTCCTCCATTCAAGCATCTGGTTCAAAACCTGTTTACGCACTCATGGCTGGAGAAGAACTTTCGCATTTTAAAGACCAATGGTATAGTGTTCTTATGAAAAAAACCTCATTACTTCGAACCAACAGCTACCTGAAAGACCGCAGCAAGCGTGAGCAGCTTCTGCGCCGGACGATCTTGACCTCCAGCGCCGTCGAGGGCGTTGGCAAGTCCGCTGCCAGAGCGCTGGGCCTGGAACCGAAGCGGACATTGCCTACTCATGCCGAAGCGTCCGCTTAAGAACGGTCATGAAAATCTTTTCCATTGGCGCGTAGTTATACTCCATACCGGCCTGCACTGCGGTGAAGTATTTCTGTTTGAGTCTCCCCTTTATGCCGCCGAAATCAAAAGGCGGCAATCCAGCCTGGCAACCCCATGAGCACCGCCAGCATTCGAGCCCGTCGGCCGTTACCTTCCCGGAAGGGATGGATAAAACCAGTTCGGCATGTACCACCGCCACGGCGTGGATGATTTCCTTTCTGTCCGTAAACAGACACGGCGTAAAGTCATGGAGCGACCCCTGCTCGAATTTTTCCATGAGCATGGGACCTGGCGGGCAATTGGCAAAGGTCGCCCTTGCTGATGTTCACTTGCCGGTATTTTCCCGCCCATTCGTAAATATTTCCCAGCCAAGACTCATGCATCAGGCAAACATTTCCAAACGGAGTGTATTCTGTATCTGGTCACGCCAAGTGGCTGGGACTCCTACTTCGTCGGCGTAATCCCGCCAATGCAGAACCTTTTCCCACACTTCTTTGATAATGGCTTCTGCCCGCCCACGTTTCATCGAGGCGGTCCTGGCACATGCCTTGAAATCTTCCAGAGTAAAGTCGTCACGCTTGCCGTTCAATGTCATTTGATGACTGGCCGTCCAGGTCCCTGAAGGGTTGAAGCTGTAAATCATGTCAAAGGCCGGTGCCAGGGACCATGTTCCGGACTTGTCCATCAGGAAGGCGATATTTTTGACATGATCATCCTGATTGCGGGCGATGATGTTAAAGACCATGCGGCGAAACATTTCCTCAGTCGAACTCATCGGCAGACCGAGTTGCCTGATGACGAGAAGGGCCTGTTCGTAAGAATACGCACCTGCCATGTTATAATCATAATGCGCCAAGGCACAGAGAGACTGCATGTGGAGTTTTTCGCCAGTGCTGAGGCGATCGAAGCGACGGGTCATGAAATGATGCCTGTTGTTTTCCTCGAAAAGCCGGCATTCAGTCATCGTGATCCCGGCGTCTGCTGCCATTTTTGAATAGGCATATTCAATGAGGCCATACCCCTTGGGGTCTTCGAGTTCCTTATCCTTATTTCCGCTGACACCATCAAATTTCAGCAGCCAGTATTCAAAACCCTTCCCGGCCGGGAGTTGCCCGGAACGTACTTCATTAGTTGATGGATTCCAGGCAATAACCGCTTTGGCCCTTGCGCCGCCGGCCGAAGTACCGACGCGCAAGATATCCCTTAGGGCGTTCTCCTTGTATTTTTCGCGGAACGATACATTCAGGTTATTGCGGTGGGTGAGAATTTCGGAGGCGAGATCCACGAGTTTGTCGATTTGAATTCGAGTCGCCTGGCGAGCTTTGGGTCCTGTTGCAGGAGCGTATTCAATTGCCCCCATACCCCGAACACCCGTATAACAAAGGCGTTCAACCGCATTAAACGAATCCGGCCGCCGACCCTGGGATGCCAACCAGGCATTGATAAGAGCGTTCCCGAACTTGTCCGGCAA
>Ga0068712_1003000_pt1 | contig 16982 bp, 14 predicted proteins | sample MTBAKSrepl1MetaG_FD_62987 | JGI IMG/M metagenome (GOLD analysis project Ga0068712, IMG submission 62987) | Enrichment culture microbial communities from Arthur Kill intertidal strait, New Jersey, USA, that are MTBE-degrading - MTBE-AKS1... | ecosystem: Environmental > Aquatic > Marine >... | reverse complement strand
CCTTGTCCGTGGAAATATGGTCGACCATGACGCCCTCCTAAACCGGAATGACGCCATTATATCATATAAATATCAATATGTTATGTTATTTTTCAGTAAATTTTACCGTGCAATGGTCTCTCATTCAAGGTCTTCCGTCCGTCAGAGGCGATTCATGGCGGGCAGACGGCGCTGCAAGTAGTTCAAAAGAGAAAGGAGGTCACTCACTGACAGTAAGAAAGGGTCCTTTTTCTTTGCCCATCGGCGCCGCCTACTCCCCTACCCTCGCCTGATCGCCTCGTCTCAAGGCGAACCGGCTTGACTTTCCGGCACACTTGTACCTCTCTTCACCTAAAAGTCTAGGGGGAGGCTTGTATATGCTCGGAGGAATCTGCTCGGATCAGGTCTGCCCGCTGTTGGGAGACGGACCATGGATCGGGACACACGGGCGGCTGCCATTACAACTGGTTTCAAAACCCCATAGAGGCCATTTCAGGACTTTTAACGGCGATTCAATTGAGAAGGGCGAAAAAAGATAACTAATTGAATATACAATCATGTTTTTAATTTCCTTTCTGGCTCGACAAAGAGAATAGGCCCAAAGGGAGGTTTTGAAACCAGTTATAGGGTTGAGCATGCTCTACCGTTGGTGGAAACGCGCCTGCAAGGCCCTTGAAATCGACGGCGCGGACCTTTACAGCGGAACCCGGCAAAAGTACATGGCCCCGAGAAACGTGGCCTCACCTGAAGCAATCAGACGGCTCTCCGGCCGCGCCACGAACCAGGCCGTTGAACGGTACTACCAGAAGAGCGCCGGGGAGACGCGGGACATCGTGGGCCGGCTCAAGGCTGATAACGTGGGTGGTAACGCTGATAACGCGCTGATAACGAAAAACAGGGTGCGCCGGAAGGCGAACACCCTGTTTTTCGTTTCTAAAAGTGGCGGGGACGACGGGATTTGAACCCGCCAAAATCGACAGTTTTCTTTTAAATTAAAATACTTGCAGGCATAAAAAAGGACAAGGTAAAGGTCTGGTAAAAACAGGCTCAAAAACCGCCTCCAACACCTCCCATTCGGTCTTCCTGGAGAGATCGTAAGCACCCCCGACAAAAGTGGCTTTGTGCTGGACGTTGAGCTTCCCGGCCGTGGCCACGCCAATGTCTCGTAATCAGCAGGTCGCGGGTTCAAATCCCATCGCCGGCTCCAGGAAATTCAAGGGGTTAAGCGAGTTGCTGCTTGGCCTCTTTCCGTTAGACCTCGTTAAACCGACCCGTTTTGGGGTGCATTTTGCGCCCAATAGGAGAAAGTCGAATTCGTCCATGAATATCAAGACGACCCAGAGCCGTGCAGTGTTTTAGCCCGCGGCTATTTCTGCTTTGGCTCAACCTTGTTGCGCGACGCGTTCCAGGGTTTCCCTGACCTTTTTTTCGATCGTGTTCTGATTGAAAGGCTTGATGATGTAATTGTTGGCCCCGGCTTTCAAGGCGTCCACCACGCGCGTCTGCTCCGCTTCGGTGGTCACCATAATCACGGGCATCTTCAGACCGGCCCCGCGGATTTGTTTGAGGGCTTCGATACCAGTCATGTTCGGCATGTTCCAGTCCATCAGGATCAAATCGACATTGGCCATCTCGCAGTATTTGACCGCTTCGAGGCCGTCAATCGCTTCAGCCACATTATCAAAACCGAGAGGAACGAGCATGGTTTTCAGGATTCGCCTCATGGTTGCGGAGTCGTCAACGACCAAAGCCTTCATTTCGATTCTCCTTGTGCGCTATTGACAGCCACCGTCACCCTCAAGACGAATGGGCCCAATTCCGAGTCAAAGGTCATCTCGATCCAAGGCGCGGCACCTGGATATCCCACGTCGAAATCACTGCCCCGGATCACGGTGGGCAGCCCCAGATCGAGGGGGACCGGCATGTCCGCGGAGATACTTTTTTTAGCATGGCCCGCGATCATATTGACCAACTCCGCCATGGCGTCGGTGACGTTGGCGTCGATTTCCGTAAGCTCCATGCCCAACCAACGGTTGACCAGATTCAGCACGGTCTTTTCCGGAAAATACAGGGCCACCACGCCTTGAGCCGGCCCGCTCATACCGATCAAGGCCACGGGCCCTTTGGACTGTATCTTACCGTCGGCGCGGACGAGAGTGCGGCGTGTCGGGGTTATCTGGAGCATGGTTTCGAAGACGTCATACACCGCCTGGAGAAAAGGATTGATGTAACGCACATCCATACGATTAACCTTTCTTTTGTGATAGCTGTTGGTGGAGCCTTTCCCTAAACTTGATCTTGCAGCGCAAGGTGTACGGTTACCAGATACGGCTGTCCACAGCCCGATCAAAACATCTGCTAGCCTTTGAGTTGATAAAACACGGCCCGAAGATAACGCTTGGGCTCGAACTCGGGGCAGAGGCCGCCGATGGATTCCGTGGAACCGATGATCAGGGCGCCGTCTTTGGCCAAGTACCGCGCGATGTTTTTAAAGAGACGCTTCTTGTCAGTTTCGTTGAAATAGATGGCCACGTTACGGCAGAAAATGATGTCGAACGGAACCGGGAAAGAGAACGGTTCGAGCAGGTTCATGTTGCGGAAGGTGGCCAGGGCGCGAACCTCGTCCCGAACCTTCCAGCGGTCGTCCACCTGCACGAAGTATTTTTGTATCTTGCCAGCAGTCATGCCCCGGTCCATCTCCAAGCGACTGTAGTGGGCATAGCTAGCCTGGGCCACGGCCTGGTTGGAAATGTCGGTGCCCAAGATGCGAACGTCATAGCCTTGCATGCTGTGCAGCAGTTCCTTGATCACGATGGCGGTGCTGTAAACTTCCTGTCCAGTGGAGCAGGCGGCGCTCCAAATGCGGATCGTCACGGGTTTGATCCCGGTCTTGCTCCGCTGGTCGATCAACTCGGGAATCAGCTTGTGATGAAGCAGATCAAAAGGAGATGTGTCCCGAAAAAACGAGGTCTCGTTGGTGGTGATGGCGTCTATGATTTTTCGTTTCAGGGTCTGGCTGACGTCGGTTCGCGCTTTCTGATGCAGTTCGGCAAAGCTTCTTGCGCCCGTCTCTCGAAGCAGGCCACCCAGACGGGTTCCGATCAGATAGCCCTTGGTGTCATCCAGCGACACCCCGGAGATCTCATGGATATATTGGGACCAGACGGCCATGTCCTCGCGGGAGATTGCGGCGGCGGTCATGATTTCCCCCGTCGGATGATGGTCGCGACACGGCCGGCCATGGCGTCCAGAGGCACGACGCTGTCCACCACCCCGGCTTCGACCGCCGCCTTGGGCATGCCATACACCACGCAGCTCGCCTCGTCCTGGGCGATGACTGTGCAACCGCCGCGTTTGAGCAAGCGTAGTCCGAGCGTGCCGTCGTTACCCATGCCGGTCATGATGAGGGCCATGGACTGCCCCGGGTAATACGTGGCGGCCGAGCGGAAGAGATAGTCCACGGAGGGCCGGCAGTTGTTTTCCGGGGGGTCGTCGGTGATATTGATGATTTTGTTCATTTCCGGGGCCGGTCCTGGTTTCAGCCGCATATGTCTGCCGCCGGGCGCGATGTAGGCAATGTCCGGTTCGGGGGACTCCCCATCCGTTGCCTCACGCACGTGGATGGCGCATTTGGCGTCCAGGGTTTCGGCCAGGGTCTGGGTGAATCCCGGCGGCATATGCTGAACGATCAGCAGAGGGACGCCGAGGCCTTTGGGGATTTCGGGCAAAAGGTGTCCCAAGGCGCTGGGTCCTCCGGTGGAGACGCCGATGAGAATGATTTCAGGCTTACCCGGCGTGGCCAGGCGCGCCATGCGCGTGCCCACATCGTGAAGATTCGGCGTGGACGGCGTAGCGGATGGAGGTGGCGGAGGCGGGACGGATGCGCCGGTTTTAGCACGTAAAATGGAACGGATCTCCAGTTTGCGAGCCAGAACGCCGATCCGCGGCGCGAGTTCCGCCCGGAGCAACTCCAGGCTCTGGGCGGCCCCGCTGGTATCCGGCTTGGTGATGAAGTCGAAAGCCCCCTTGTCCAGGGCGCGCAGGGTCAACTGCCCGCCCCGTTTGGTCAAGGCGCTCACGACGATGACGGAGACGGCCTCGCCGCCCTGCTTCAGGGCATCGAGCACCGCCAAGCCGTCCATTTCCGGCATTTCCAGATCGAGGGTCAGAAGGTCGGGCTTGAGTTCCCGGATGCGTTGCATGGCGAGTCTTCCATTGGAGGCGCTTCCCACGACCTCGACGCCCGGAATCCCAGCCAAAGCCTCGGTCATCACCCGGCGGAACAGCGTGGAATCATCCACCACCAAAGCCCTTACCGTCATACCCCTTCACCCCGTATGGCGAACGCTTATTCCCCAGTGTTCTCGGATCGAAAAAGAGCTTCCGGAGCGAGAACCCCCACCAGCCACGAGCCATCTTGATAGACTCCCCGCAAGTTCCGGCGCTGCACTTCGGGTAGATTCGTAGGCGGTGCCATGATCTCGGACGTGTTGATGGAAACGGCTTCGGTCACGGCATCCACCAGGAATCCGATGGGTTCGTTCTGCCACTCCATGATAAGCAGCCGGTTGTCCGGATCGTCCTGCACGCTCCCCAGAGCCAGGAGAACGGCCAGATCCGCCACGGTCACGATCCGTCCCCGCAGGTTACGGATGCCGATCACATGGGGCGGCGCGTGGTGCACGCGCGTGATGTCGCCCACCAGGACGACCTCCTGCACCAGCCCGGCGTCAATTCCGAAGGCGGCCTCCCCCAGCCGAAACGTGGATAGAAGCAGGTTGTCATCCGTGGTGGACAGCACACGGTCCGCGGTTTGCGCGTCTTCTTGTTCGTTCACGGGAAACCTCCAGGTTTGTTATTCCGGAAGAAAACGCCTCTTCGCTTAAATCCTGAACTCACCCACCAGCTCATTGAGCTGTTCGGCCAGGCGCGACAGCTCGGCGGCGCTGGTTTTCACCTGCTCGCCGCCCTGGCTGATTTCGCCCACCGCGGAATTGACTTCACCGATGTCCTGGGCCATGGACCGCGACACGTTGGCCGTCTGGGACACCCGTTCATTGGCGTCCTGCACGCCGGCTGAAGCCTGGGCAATATTACCGGCCACGTCCTTGGTCACCGAAGCCTGCTCTTCAATGGCCGCGGCGATGCTGGCCACGATGGAGCCCACTTCCTTAATCACACCGGTGATCTTCTCGATGTCGGTGATGGCGCTGCCGGCCGAGGATTGCACGCCTGCGATCTTGCCCTTGATATCCTCGGTGGCCGCTCCGGTTTGCCGGGCCAGTTCCTTGATTTCGTTGGCCACCACGGCAAAGCCTTTGCCTGCCGCGCCTGCCCGAGCCGCCTCGATGGTCGCGTTCAGGGCCAGCAGGTTCGTCTGGGATGAAATATCCGTGATGGTTTCGGTGACCTTGCCGATCTCCTGAGCCGCCTGGCCGAGAAGCTGCATCATATTCGAGATGCTCATGGCCTGTTCGCTGGCCTGTTCGCTGATGACCCGGGCCTTTTCCGTGTTGGAGGCGATCTCGCCGATGGTGGAACTCATCTCCTCCGTGGCGCTGGCCACCGAGGTCAGGTTGGTCGAGGCCTGTTCCATGCTGGCCGCCACCGAGGTGGTGTTGGCGCTGGACTCTTCGGCCGCCGTGGCCACGGTGGAGGCCCTTTCGGACATGACTCCGACCCGGTCCGCGGTCTGGGAGGAGATAGCCGAAAGCTCGGTCGAGGCGGAGGCCAGGGTAGAGCCGGTCTCACGGACCTGCTTGATGGCGTTGGCCATCTGGGTCTGATCGACGACGACTTCCAGCGCGCCCACGATCTTGCCATCGCGATCTTTGATCGGCACGCCGCTATAGAGGATGTTCAAATCCATGCCCGACGGGTGCGCGTCCGTGACGCTGTCCGCCACCCGGTTGTCCTGCATGGCCCGCACGCAAGAACATTTCGGGGTCCGACAATCGCCTGTTACGAACTGCTCATAGCATTTGGCGCCGACCAACTGATCGCTGGTCTTGCCCAGGATCTCCTGGCCCTTGCGGTTCATGAACAGGATGTCCATCTCCCGATCAATGACCATGATGGGGTTGGGCAGGCTGTCCAGGTGCTCGTTATAGGCCGCCGAGATCTGATCCACGCCCGCCAACACAGGTCGAAATTCCGGATGAATGGCCTGGGTGTCGCCCTTGGCCCGCAGATTACCGACCGAGATAGTATCGACCAAGCGGCCGATCTCCCCGGTCAAGTTGGAGATAATTTTGTTGATGCTCCGGGAAATCGTGAAACTCAAAAAAGCGGCGAAGGCAATGGCCACAGCCGCGACAATGATCAGAAGCAAGCGCACGCTTTTGAAGGTCCCTTCCGCTTGGATTTTGACCTCGTTCATCCGTTTTTCCCGCCAGGCGATGAACCCGTTCAGACTCTCTCCAATTTTTTCCATCTTGCTCTCACCTTCTTTCGTGAACAGGGCGAGGGCCTCGGTCTCCTGCCCCTTGAAGGACAGCTCCATGACGCGGTTGTTCACTGACTTCGAATCGGCGATCGCCGCCTCGATCTCGGCCAGCTTCTGTTTACCCTCTTCGGTCTTGGCCGATTCTTTGAGTTCGACCAGCCTTTTCTGATAGGATTCCCTGACTTTTGCGATCTCGTCCTGATATTTCTCCTTCACGGTCATGTCTTTGTTGGCCGAGATGGCCCAGATATGCAGATACACATTGTTCACGCCGACATTGACTTCCTGGGCCTTTTTCATCTTGTTGGCCTCGGCCACGATATGGTCCCCCGCATTGTTGAGCGACTGCGAGGACAACCAGGACACAACGATGAGTACGAGAATCAACACGCCCAGCACACCGAAACCCAACAGCACTTGCTTTCCGATTTTCATGTTCTTCATGGTTCTTATCCTCCTGGGGGGTAATGGGGTATTTATGCTGTCCGTTCGCGTTCTTTTTCTTATCAAACGGTCGCCGCCACCGGCCCGCCAACCGCTGCCGCCCGCACGCCGGCCAACAACTGATCGCGGTCCAGTTTGATTTGATAATCATTGATGCCCACCGCCTTGCCCCGGGCGATGTCATCGTCCTCAGCCAAACTTGTGACGGCGATGATGGGCAGGCGGGCGGTGCGTTGATCGGCGCGGATACGCTGGGCCAGCTCCAGGCCCGTAAGCTGGGGCATCTCGATGTCCGTGACCACGACTTGAACCTTGTTCGCGTTCTCCAGCAGGAGCTGCCAGGCGACCTCGCCATCCGGGGCGTCCAGCACGGCGAAACCGTCCTCTTCGAGGAAGCGCTTGAGCTGGGCGCGGAAGAAGTCCGAGTCTTCGGCCAGCAGCACGGTGATTTTTTGAGCCGAGGGCGCGTTCCGCCTCGCATCCGATCCGGCTGCCCGCCGTCCCCCGTGCCATTCGGGATAAACGGCGTCCACCAGTTCGAACAGATCGGCAATGAGAGTGGTCTGGTCCTCAATGATGGCCGAGCCGGCGATGCCCTTCTGACGGTGCGTGGTCTGGTCGATGGACGCTTTGGTCTCGATCACGTCAACCGGCATGGCGCCCAGCAGGCCGACTTCACGACCGTGAACACTCGAAACCAGGACGGCTAAATCCTCGACGTTATCCAGGGAGGAGACTTTGGCGGTATCGGCCAGGGTGACCAAGGGGAGGGAGGTATTGCGGTACTGCATGGTCAGGCGTCCACCACGGCGTTCCACGTGCTCGGGTGAGATGCGCTCGATGCGTTGAACCGTTTCGAGGGCGATGGCGCAGGGTTCGTCCGGGCCGTTGTGGAACAGCAGGAGGGCGTGTCGGTCCTGGAGGCGATCCCGTTCCGCCTTGGCGGCCAGCTCCGCGGCGCGGGCCGATCCGGACACAGAGATCAGATCGGTCTTGGCGGCCAATCCGGTGATGTCCAGGATCAGAGCCACCGTGCCATCGCCCAGGATGGTGGCTCCAGCGTATTCCCGGAGACCCTTGAGCAGAGACCCGAGGGGCTTGACCACGATCTCCTCGGTGTCATGAAACGCGCCGACGACCAATCCGTAAGAGAGCGTTCCAGTGGTCACCACTGCGATTTCGAGCGCACCTCCCACCTCCTTCCGACGGTCTTTAGCTTTGCGGGGCGTTATTTTTGCATCGGCCGGAGAAGACGAGGGGTCCGACGATGCATTGTCGCCCGATGCCTGGACCGGCTGCCGCGGCGAACGTCGATCGGCCAGATTCACCCGCCGGTCGATCTCATCGCGACCGGTGTTTGGGTCGTTGTAGGTGGGGGTCACGCCAAGAATCCGATCGAACCTCACCAGGGGCAGAACCCGGTCCCGGAGCAGCAGAACATCGGAGTTGCCCACGACCTCGATGCGATGTTTCACGTCTTCCGCGCGCAGCCGTAGCAACTCCTCGATGTTAATCTGCGGAATGGCAAACCGTTCGCCTTCAACGGAAACGATGAGCGAGGGGATGATGGCCAGGGTCAGGGGAAGTTTGATGCGAAACAGAGACCCCTTGCCGACCTCGGAGGTAATCTCGATTTTGCCGCCGAGCCGATCGAGGTTGGTCTTGACCACATCCATGCCCACGCCGCGGCCGGAGATTTCCGACACAGACACGGAGGTGGATAGGCCGGGCAGAAAGATGAGGGCCTGCTTGTCCTGGTCGGACATCCCCTGAACCTTTTCCGCCGAGATCAATCCCTTGCCAATGGCCGAGTCCGCGACTTGCTTGGGATCGATTCCCTTGCCGTCGTCCTCGATCTCGACCACGACTTGGCCGGCCTCGTGCCTGGCCTCGATGCGCACCTGGCCCGCGGGCTTCTTGCCGGCGCGTTGACGTTCCTCGGCGCTCTCGATGCCATGATCGACTGCATTGCGTACCATGTGGGTCAGAGGGTCGGACAACCCCTCGACCAGGCTTTTGTCCAAGGCGACCTCTTTGCCGCGGATGTCGAGTTGGATGTCCTTGCCCAAAGACATGGACAGATCGCGCACCACCCGCGGGAACTTGCTGAAGACGTTGCCGATGGGTTGCAATCGGGTCTGCATGATGACGTCCTGAAGTTCGGCGGTCACCTGACTGATGCGCTGATTGGCCGTGGAAAGCGATTGCATGTTGTTCTGGGCCACGGCCGATCGCAGTTGGTTACGGCTGAGGACCAGTTCACCGGCCAGGTTCATCAGGGTTTCGAGCAGGCTTACGTTCACGCGCAAGGTCTCGTCCACCTGGGTCGGGCCGACGTTGGAAGAGACTGGCGGGGGAGTTTTCTTTTGGATTTCCTTGGCCGGGGGCTTGGGAGGGGTCGGGGCCTTTGTTCCGGTCGGATGAGACGCTTGGCCCTGGGCCGGCGCTGGAGCGGGTTTCCCGGCCGGAGATACTGCCGGCGTTTCGTCTTCGCTCTTCAGGTCGGCATGGGGATCGAGCAGCAACCCGATCCGTTCGTGTTCGATGTTGAAGAGCGTGTCGATGATGGCCGGGTCGATGATGGTGGCGAAGATCACCCGCAGCGGCAACCGGTTGCCGATGGGGCTGTCCAAGGTTCCGACCGCTTCGAAATCCAGGGCGCAATCCAAAATATCCCCGGTGGCTTCCAGATCGTGAAACACGGTAAGAACGTTCTTGTCCCGCCTTTCGATGTCATGAATCAGGTCATAATCGACCTGGTAGATGTATTGTCCGGCGAGCCGGGCGCGTTCGAAATCGATCTTCGGCAGGGTGACGGCGGGCATCTCTTCCTGGGCTTGAAGGGTGACATTTTCCTTCAAGACCGACTTTTCCGCCGAGGGTAGATACGACGAGGCCAGGCTGGCCAGGCTGGCCACCAGGTCATCGATATCCTCGTCTTCACTCGCCGTGGCATTGTTGATCATCTCCCGCAACTTGTCGAAGGCGGCCAGCAGCACGTTGGTCACCTCGGCGCTGGGGACCATCTTGCGGGAGCGCAGCATATCGAGGATGGTTTCCGCGCCGTGGGCCAGTTGCTTCACTTTGTTCAGGCCGAAGAAGCCGCTCCCGCCCTTGATTGAATGCGCCGCGCGAAAGACTTTGTTGACCAGAGCCTCGTCCACGTCGGCCCCGCCCTCCTCGACGGTCAGGAGGTCCGCCTCGATGGTGGCCAGGTGCTCCCGCGACTCGTTGATGAATTCTTTTAGGAGATCGTCAGCCATGATTATTCCTCTCAGCCCGATCGGCCGCTGGCATTAAGCCGAGTTACCAGCCTCATGCTCTGAAATAGCTGCAGGATATCGGGCGACACGTTAAGCACGCTCAAGATGCCCTGGGTGCGTGCAATGCTGTTTCGGGTCGCGATTAAAAGCCCAATGCCGCTGGAATCCAGCATGGCCGTTTCCGCCAGATCAAAGATCACCTCCCGCGCACCGCGATCCAGCTCCTGCTTTAAGGCCGTTTGAAGCTCCGGAATCCCGGCGGCGGTTAGGTCGCCTTTTATCACCACCCGGATTTGCCTGTCGTCGCTCTCAATGGAGTACGTTGCCATAACGAGCTTGTCCTCCTATCCGTTTTTGTTAATCCACAGGGTGACTTGGTTTCCACGGCGGTTGAATTTCATTCGATGGGCGTAAAGCGCTCCGATAGACAAGCCGCGACCGTGTATGGTCGAAGCCTTCGGGGGTGTTCTCCTAGCTTTCCGCCAATCAAATCCCGGTCCTTCGTCCATAACCTGAAGACAGATCCACTTTGTCCCGATCCGCATGGTTAAGGTGACCACCTTCTGTGCGTCACTGCCATTGCCATGGACGATGGCGTTTTTCAAAAACTCCCTGGTCAGAAGGTCCACGGAAAAGCAAACACGCTCCAAACCGTCCAACAGGAGGCGTCGGCGGATCTCGCCGCAAGCATCGTCCACCGCTTCAATGCGGGAAGGAAATACGCTATGAAAAAACGACTCGCTGGAATTTTTAGACATCGGCCGAGGCATCACACTTCCACCCCCAACAAGATGGCGTCGTCCCGTAAGAACGCCGGGTCGGCAACATCGCGCACAATGGAGCGCACGGCCTCGGCCAGCGGTTGGGCGCGGTGAGCTTGGCAGGCATCGACCAACCGCTTGAATTCAATGGCTCGGGAGTCCGTTATTTCGATCAGGCCGTCGGAGTAGAGAAAAAAACGATCGCCGGGCCGAACAGGGATTTCTTCCAGACCGAACTCCACATCCGGGAACGCGCCGATCACGTCGCCCTCCTGAGGCAGCAGCAGGGTTTTTTGTTCTTGGCCGAAGATGAGGCAGGCCGGAGGGTGGGCGGCGTTGGCCAACAAAAGTCGGCCGGTGTTGCGGTTAAGACGGGCGTAGAGCGCGGTGAAGAAGACTCCCGGGGGGAGCACATGGGTCAAGGTGCGATTGATGGAACGCAGGATTTCCTGCGGAGAATTGAGGGCCGAGGCATACTCGGACAACAAGGCTTTCATGGCAGCCGTCCAGAACGAGGCCCCCAAATCATGCCCGCAGGCATCGGTCACCACATAATCCGTGACCTGCTGGCCGACCTGGATCACGTCGTAAAAGTCGCCGCCGGCCAAAAGAACTTGATTCAAAAAGACCTGGAAGTTGGCTTCCGGTATGTCCTCCGGCTTCGGCATCAGCGACTGCTGGGACATGGCCAATCGATGGATTCGCTCAACTTGCAATTCGGTCAGACGTTCACAGGTTTTTTTCAGCCGCAGATGGGTGGTGACGCGGGCGATAATCTCGGCACCAGCGAGCGGTTTGGTGAGATAATCCACGCCGCCGGCTTCGAAGCCGCGCACCTTGGTCGTAACATCTTCATGGCCGGAGATGAAGAGCACCGGAATCTGGGAAGATTCCGACCTGCTTTGGAGCTGCTGGCAGAGGTCGAAACCCGAACCGTCCGGGAGTTTTACGTCCAAAAGAATAAGATCAGGAAGCTGCGTATATAGCTGCACCAGCGCGCCTTTCACATCGAAGGCGGTTGTCGTTTCAAATCCCGCCCGTTGCAGCACTTCGGCCAATATCCGGTTCGTGGCCGGGTCGTCATCGATGATCATGATCACCGGTGTCTCGCGGAGAGGCGTTTTCCCTCTGCCGGCATATTTTGGGGCGAACGACTCCGCCATAATGAGCCTTCTTCAACCTCGGTCGCAGGCGCCCACGCATTCCACTGCCCTGAAAAGGTATCCGCGAATCTAACCTTCAGCCTCGATGGAGATATGGCTTAGGTGTCGCGCACGCCTAACAGGGTGTTGCGGATCGCTTGTCTGAGCATGTCGCGCCCAAAAGGTTTGGCGAGCAGGGTTATGGGGCCAAAGCGCATGGCCTCCGCCATAAGGTCGCTATCCGGATAGGCCGTGATGATGATGACCGGAATGTTAATGCCGGCCTCTTTTAGACGCTGCAAAAACTGAGGACCGTTCATGTTCGGCATCTGCAAGTCGAGCAGAATCAGGTCTACGACTTCGCTTTCCAGCCAGGCCAGGCCTTCCGCACCACCCGCGGCCTTGAGGATGCGATAGCAATCGGTTTCGAGATTGATGGCGATCGAATCCCGGACAACCTGCTCATCATCCACCACCAGCACACAGGGCGCTTTGCTGCGCAGATAGTGCTCGCTGGCCCACTTGAGCAGTTCCTCACGGCGAAAACGCCAGTCTTTGCCTATCTTAAAGGCCGGAATATCACCTTTTCTCGCCAGGCGCCGAATCGTTTCCACATGGGCGCCTAAAAAGGCCGCCGCTTCTTCGGCATTCAGCACATCGATGTTTTTTTCCATTCGATTTGCCTCACTGTTCGTGAAAGGCCGACCGCCTGTCATTGAGGGTCTTTGGTTTCCCCACGGACCCCGTCTATTGAGGTTAGTTGTATTTAGTTTTAATGGAATGTACTTGACTGAGGTTAGTTGAGGTAATAGAGAAAAGTCAAGGAAAATTTTTGAAACGAACGCTGAAATTTATTTTTTATTTTAATATTAGTATCTTATGACTCATATCACATGGCGGGAGTGGAATCTCGCGGAAAGGCGTCACCCAGGATAGATATCTGACGAATTACCGGCTGGGAGGAATTCTTTTTATTATAATATGTTATGTTTCAACAAGTTACAATGAAAATCCAAGGGCAGGCGGGTTGGAAATCAGGACGTTACAAAGACCTCAGGCTGTGTGTTTCCAGGGCGTACTTACTTTTCCAGCACACCTCGGACCTTTGCCGCCAGGTCCTTCATGGAAAACGGCTTTTGGATGAAGTGCATCCCCTGGTCCAGCACGCCGTGTTGGGCGATGGCGTTGGAAGTGTAGCCGGACATGAACAGGCATTTCAGCCCCGGCTCAAAGATAATCATTCTCTCGGCCAACTCCCGGCCGCTCATTTCCGGCATGACCACATCGGTAATCAGAAGACTAATTTCCCCGGGATGCTCCTGCACCAGCTTCAAAGCCTTGCTGGGCGTCGTCGCGCTGAGAGCTTCATAACCCAACCGCTCGATCACAACTTTTGCCACGTCTAGAAGTGTGATGTCGTCTTCGACCAGGAGTATCCTCTCTCCTCGACCATACGCCGGTGCGGTCTTGGCTTCCAGTGAAATCTTGGAGGCTTGTCCCATGAACCTGGGCATATAAATTTTGAAAGTCGTTCCCTTGCCCTGTTCGCTATACGCATAGATGAAGCCGCTGTTCTGTTTCACGATGCCATAGACCGTGGCCAGGCCCAGCCCTGTACCCTCTTCCGGACCTTTGGTCGTGAAAAACGGCTCGAAGATCTGATTAAGCGTCTTTTGATCCATACCGCTCCCGTTGTCACTGACCGCCAACAGGACATAATGGCCTGGAATGCATCCGGCATGGACGGTGCTATAGGTTTCGTCCAAGGTGACATTCTCTGTTTCGATGGTGAGCTTGCCCACGCCAGTGATGGCGTCCTGGGCGTTGACCGCCAGGTTGGCCAAAATCTGGTCGAGTTGAGAGGGGTCCATTTGCGCAGGCCAGAGATCATGGCCCGGGCACCAGACAATCTCGATGTTCTCGCCGATAAGCCGACGGAGCATGCTGAGCATGGCTTGGACGGCCGCGTTTAGGTCCAGGACCGTGGGCGCGATCGCTTGCTTGCGGGCGAAGGCCAATAGTTGAGGGATGAGGTTCGCTGAACGCTGGGCGATCTTTTGGATTTCCAGCAAACGCTTATACTGTATGCTCTCCGCAGGAGTTTCGTCCAATCCTACCTCGCAATAACTGAAGATGGCCTGGAGCATGTTGTTGAAATCATGGGCTACCCCGCCGGCCAGCCGCCCCACCGCCTCCATTTTCATGGCCTGCAATAACTGAGCTTGCAATTTCTGTCTCTCTTGCTCGGCCTTAACGCGGTTAGAAATGTCAAGAGTGGTGGTCACTCTGACTTTGCGGCCTGCATATACCATGGGTCGGCTGCGAATTTCCACAGGAAGGGTTGTCCCGTCTTTTCTTACCGCGAGTATTTCATAAGGTCCCACGCTGCCTTGTGCTTGCTGTTTCTCGACGATCTCTCTGAATTCGGGAGCCACGATGAGCGAGTGTAGTTGCCTCCCGATCACCTCGTGCGGTTCATACCCGGTCATAACAAAGAATTGATTGTTTGCGGCCAACAGAATGCCCTGATCGTGAATGGACACGGCCTCAACAGCTGCATCCGCGAGACAATGAAATCGTCTTTCGCTTTCTCTTAGCTCTTTTTCCACCTGTTTTCGCTCGGTGATATCTTGCAAGGCGGCCCGGACCCCGATGATTCGGTCATTCTTTTTAATCGCGTTCATCTCAATGAAAGCGACGAAAGCCGAACCATCCTTTTTAAGGAGCTTCATCTCAAAGGGCCCCAGACCCTCGCCTTCGAACACGCATTCCAATTTTTTGGTTAGCTGGTCCGGTTTCAGAGGGGCGATAAATTGCATGGCGTTCAGTCCGGCTTTGACATCTTCCCAAGAATAATTGAACAGTTCCAAACCGCGTCTGTTGATATACGTCACCTTTTGATCCAGGTCCGCTTCAATAATCGCCGTGGGCAGGAGCTCGGCCATGTCACGGAAGCGGTTCTCGCTTTCCCGCAACGCCTCTTCCATCTGCCTACGCCGGGTGATGTCACGGCTCACGCCCACGATGCCCGTGGGTTTTCCTTCTGGGTCGCGCAGTACGGTTATGGTGGTTTCTGACCAAAAAGTCGAGCCGTCTTTGCGATAGAATTCCAGGTCCGCCATGCGCTCGATTCTGAGGTCCTTTTGGGAGAGCTTGTCCGGTGTGAGTTCCTCGGCAATGATTTGACGAACAGTTTGCCAGGAGGCCGGCGTTAGATGTTTTTCCAGAGGCAAGTCTTGAAGTTCTTCTAGCGTGAGATCCCGGTCGCGAACCACGGACGGGCTGACGTACACAATCCTAAGGTTCATATCCAAAAGGAAAATCCGCTCCCCTATGCTTTCGGTGATGACCCGGAACATCTCCTCGCTGTCCCTTAGCGCCTTTTCCGCCTCCTCCCACGATGTCATGTCCCGGATGGCCACCACCCTGACCTTGCGGCCTTCGTATTCCATATCTTGGGTGAGAACTTCCATGGGAAAAGTGGTTCCGTCTTTCCTGTTCCCTCTGATTTTATAATACGCCACGCCGGTTTTCTTGGGCTGTTGCGTCATGAACTCTTGGTCTTCCGGCGCCACCAACACGGGGATAAGCCGTTTCCCGATCGCCTCGTCCGGTTCGTAGCCGGTCATGGCGAAAAATCGATCGTTGGCGTGCAGGAGAATGCCGTCGGAGTGAATGGCCACGGCCTCAAAAGCCGCCTCAGCCAGACAGCGAAACCGTTCTTCGCTCTTCCGCAACGCCTCCTCCGCCTGTTTGCGTTCGGTGATGTCGTGCATCACGTGGATGAAGCCGGTCACGCGACCCGCGGGCGTTTTGACCGGATCCACCGTGATGAGGAAAGTCCTCCCATCCTTGAATAACTCGGACTCTTGTCGGACTCCGTTCTGGAATGCACGCTTGATCGGACAATTTTCGATGGGTAAAGGGGAGGCATGAATGATGGAATAGCACTTCTGGCCGATCACCGGGCCTTGATGCCCGCTGATATGCGCCGCAAGGGCCTGGTTATATTGGATGATGTTTCCTTGCACGTCTAACAGCATAATCGGGTCGGCCACTACATCGAAAGTGGTCTGCCATTGCTTTTGCGCCGTTGCCAGCGCTTCCTCAGCCCGCTTCCGCTCGCTCTCCCACAGGGCTTTTTCTATCCGCTTGTGGTCGGTGATATCCTGTCCCGAACTTAGCGTTCCTGTAGCGTTGCCGAATTCGTCTCGCAACACCGTATTGTGCCAGGCAATGATCCTTTCCTCGCCGCTCGCGGTCAACACCGGATTCTCCGAGTAAGTCAGCGATTCGATATCGCCAGCGATAAACTTGGTGAACACCTTTCTAATTCGCGCACGATCCCTCTCCGGGAGGAAAACCTCGATCCAGTTCTTGCCCACGATTTCTTGAACGGGATATCCCAAAATCTCGCAGCCCTTCTTGTTTACCATCGTGACTTGTTCATTGGTATTGAGGGTCAGAATAATGACCCCGGCAATGTCGAGATATTGTTGGGCTTGGTTACGCTCTTTTTGCAGCAGCTCCTCGGTTTGCCTGAGTTCGCTGTTGTCTTTCGCCAACAGATGTATTTCACCCGCGCTATCCTGGGAAAGAATTGTCGCATTGATTTCGACCGGCACCCGCGAACCGTCCTTGCGCACGAATTCAGCTCCGAACACGAAGCTGCCGTGTTGGAGAAGCTGCTCCCCTGGTGGAGACAAAAGCGCGACGTACTCCGGGCTGAGGATTAAGGAAAGGTTGGCGTCTATGAGTTCTTCACGGGCATATCCAAGCATTCGGCAGGCATTGCCGTTCACATCGACGATGCTTCCATTGAAGTTGTGAGTGAAGTCTCCACCGCCTAAAGGCGGTGGCTTCGGTGAACAGCTAAAGCTGGCGGGATCGGCAAGCCGATTAAGGCTCCTCCTCCCCCTCGACTTTAAAATCATCATCCGAGGTTAGG
>Ga0068712_1002975_pt1 | contig 17119 bp, 12 predicted proteins | sample MTBAKSrepl1MetaG_FD_62987 | JGI IMG/M metagenome (GOLD analysis project Ga0068712, IMG submission 62987) | Enrichment culture microbial communities from Arthur Kill intertidal strait, New Jersey, USA, that are MTBE-degrading - MTBE-AKS1... | ecosystem: Environmental > Aquatic > Marine >... | reverse complement strand
GCCCCGGCTTTACGCCCGATTCATGGCTTCGCCACCGCGATTTTAAAAAAAGTTCAAGCGGCAGAGCCGTAAGATCTCTGACCTGGCCCAGAGGGCCAGGGTTTCTATGCTGCACTAAAAAACAACCGATTGAATTTGTTGCTGATCGTTGAAAACCGTAACTGGATAACTCAGCTCAACTGAGGTTAACCAGAAAACTGCATAATGCCGCGTGAAAGTCGATTTTTCTAAATCATGCCTCTCCCCTCCTTGACACCTTTTCCCAAAAGGAGAGATCCCTAAGCCGGCCTTTATCCACTTTCGAAGGCCGATACGGGATCGATACGGTTGTCGGTTTCCGCTGAAAATCTCCCTCCCGAAAGGCCGGAAAAGGCGCTCGTCAGGAGCTTGGTATGGGTATTTGAGAGGAGCGTCAAGGCTGACGCGGTTCATGGCTGATAGGTGACGGCTCGTGGGAATAAGATACAAGACGTCAGGCGCCCTGCAAGAGGCGAGATCTTGGACAAAGGGAAGTGGCGGTCCCCCTGGATCCGGAGGGGATCGTGTGCCTGGGGCCTCACGGGCAGGTCTGCGCCTTCGACCTTTCCCTGGGGATGATCCGCCGGGTCTTAAACAAACCGAGAACCCCCGGGGATATGGTGTTTCAAGGGGATGTCCTTTCCATCCCGTTCACGGAAGGCGGGTTTGACCGGGTGATCTGCTTTGCGCCGCTTCCCCATTTCAATAACCCGGGAAAGGCCCTTCAGGAGATGGACCGGGCGCTTAATACCAACGGCATCCTCATAGTTGCCCATCTGCTGAGTCGCGAAGAACTTGCTGCCCACCACGGCGCGCACCAGACCGTGGCACGGGATATCCTGCCAGCAGGCCATGAGATGAAGTCGCTTTTTGAGCAGGCCGGATTTTTGCACCCCGACATTGTTGATATCCCAGGCCGGTACATGGCCACAGTCCTGAGGAAACCCCGACAAACACCAAGGCGAGAAAGACGCAACATGTCAAAAGACACGTTTCCTTCAACGCAGGCCATTCGGGTGTTGAAGCAGAGCGGCATCCTCTACACCCTTTATCCATACGATTACCAGGAGAAAGGCGGGACACGGCGGGCGGCACATCACACCTTTCAGCTTTAAGCTTTCAGCTCGCAGCTTCCCTACTCCACTTTCACCGCCACCGAATCCACCAGATCCGCGGTCGCCTGGCCGTCAGGCGGATCCACAGCGAAATAGAAGGTGTAAGCCCCCACCGGCAGGGCCATTTTGAGCACCTCAAATCCCGAGAACTCAAACAGGGGGGTTTGGATGCACCGATGTACCCCCGTCTGCCAGCCTGTGGGATATACATAGGTGTACCAGTTCCCGGGCGGCGCAAAGGGGGTCTTCACTGCAATCCACCAGTCCGCGTTGAATCCGACATATTTTCCGGGATTGAGGCTGATGGTGATGCTGACGGGCGTCTCGTGACTGCACGTTACCGGCCCATCCAGCCCATTCGCCTTGATATCCAAATAATCCACCGGGCCAGGATTTCCGGCGCGCACGCAACGGACGTAATTGTACTCGCCCTTCCTATCCCACCTGTCGCGGCCATCGATAAAATCCACGGTCCAGCCGTAGTACGCACGGTAGGCATCGGTGGTAGACGACCAATACTTGTTGACCGGCTTTGTGTTCGGGAAATAGGTCGTATTGATAGCAGGCTCGTATCGGGTGTAGTCCACAAGGGAACGGAACTCCTTGATGGTGGGAAGGCGCCAGTCTGTGTGGCACCCGAGGTTCAGGTCCTCGCAATAGGCGAGCGCGTGTTCCCAACTCATGGAATCGTAATCGTCCTCCTGGTCCCTGGCCGTGTCCTCCTGCCACATGAGCCCGGACGAAGTGTCCGTCACCGTGCCGTTTCCATTTTTTACAAAGGTATTGGGGGATTGTCCGCCGCGCACCGCCCGGACGTAATGGTTGCCGTACTTATAGTACCAGTACAGGCGGCCATCGTAGAAATCGAGGCTCCAGGCGGAGTCAGTTGTTTCGGAATCCGTGGTAGACGACCAATACTTGTACGACTGTGTGTTTAGGAAATACGTGGCGCCGATGGTGGGCCCTGGATAGCGGATGCTGTAGTCCACCAGGTAGGCCAGCTCCTTGATGGTGGGAAGGCGCCAGTCCGAATAGCCCCCGAAATGGGCCGCGTTGAGGGCGTCGAGAAAATCCCGGGTGTCGTGTTCGCTCGGATAACCCGCGTTCCATGGGTCGTTCGGCTCGTACCAGGTGTAGATGTTGTCCGCATCATGGGGGTCGTCGTAATGCGCAACCTCGTCCTTGTTTTGCTTCGCCTCCCAGATGAGACCGGTCACGCTGTCCCGTACCATGGCCCAGGAACCGGCCGAAGCCGGGAGGGCATTGCCATTTTCATCCAGTTTGGTATAGGAGGGCGGGTTAATGGTGTAATTGGCATCCTGCCCGTAAAACGGCTCGCCCGGACTGGGGCAGGGGATCACATCCACCCCATCGTCATAGCAGTTCGTCACCCCCGTGTCCGGCACTGCGGCAGCCCATATCGGCCCCGCCGCAAATACCACAAAGCACAACACCCCCCAAATCGCCATAACCTGTTTTCCCATGTCAAACCCTCCTTTTCACATCCATTATCCAAAGTCGTGCGGCTGAAGCCGCACTACAATCGCAGCGACCCTTTTCCCATACCTTAAAGCGCGGTCAAGGCTTAAAAGCCGCTCATGCAGATATGAAAAGGATGCAGGCCTCTCTTTCAATCGCATCAAGAGGACGGCCCTTTGGGTGCGTTGCGGACAGGCGGCGGTATTAAAAGACATATGTTGGATCTCAAGGACTCATGGAAGCAGCCAACACCTCCTTGTTGCTCAAGTTTTGCGTGTCGGCCTCGGGGCTGGTCGCGCGGGTTCCGCAAGTGGTTGCTGCGACCTGAAGAAACGGAGATGCATGCGCATATCCTGAGCCTCAGGCAAGGCAGATTATGAATAATGAAAAAGAAACCATATGTCAAGAAATATTGTCATGATGTCGGCGCTCTCTGGAGCGTGAGCGCCCTTCAACCTTCTAAAATTGTATCACTTCAGATCGACTTATGAAAATTTGGCCCGAGCAGAATAAGGGGGGCGGTCTCCGAAGGATACGAACGCATTTTATTGCAGTCCTTGGGCAGAGACCCCATGGTGGGCCGGGCCGATGTTTGGTTGCGGCCGTCAGGCTGCCTTGGGGCATATGCCGTTGCTTTAGCCGCCGTCATGTCCGCACTTGCCAGTCATTTCAGAACCGATACAAATCTGTGAGCTGCCAGGAAGGCCAATGCAGGTCCGGATAACGTGACGGCCATCAGTCCCGAAGCATATGGCCCTCATGTCGTTCGTGTCAGTCCGGCATCACCTTTCAGGAACCCGCGACATGATGTATTCGGACAATGCGGTGATGGTGAGACTTGGATTGACCCCCAGATTGGCCGGGACCACAGAGCCGTCTGCAATATAGAGACGGGGATAACCAAAGACCTCGCCGTTGAGGCCGGCCACGCCCTTTTCCGGGGATCCTCCCATGCAGCACCCGCCAAGGATGTGGGCCGTGGTGGATGCATTCAGGACCACCTCAGGAAAGGAACTGAGGGGGATGCCGTTCATCTTGCGGGCCAGACGTCGGGTCACCTCATTGGCAATGGGTATGTAGACCGGGGCCCGGATCATGCCGGGAGGGATGGCGGAGTTCACGCTGGGCCTGCCCAGCCGCCACCATCTGGGCCCATAATTCAGCCTCAGGCAATTCTCATTCGTCTGCATGACCAAAACCACCGTTGTGGTGGATGCCATGCCCAGGGGCCATAGCAGCTTTGCAAACTGGACCGGGCGCCTGGCGATATTTCCAAGATACCTGAGGGGCCTCGGGATCCTTCCGCCCCCGTCGGTCATAAGGGTCATGAGATTCAGAAGCACATCAGACCCCTTGTTGAACCGCACCAGTTCCACATGGGTGGCCTCGTCCGCATAGATGCCCGACGTAATGGCGATCTGATCGTTCCAGTCCGTATCCTTGTCCCGTGATTTGACGCCCAGAAGGACCTCGGAATTGGTTCGGACCCAGTTGCCGAGCTGCCTGGAGAGACCCGGCAGGACCCCTTTTGCCTGAGACTCGGCCAACAATTTGACCGATCCTAGGACCCCGGCGCTGAGGACCACGCCCCTGGCCCGCAATTTGTCTACGGGATGGGCAAAGCCGGTCGATTTCCTGACGGTTATCTCATACCCCTCATTCCAGGGCCTGACCAGGGTCGCCTCTGTCTCGGGGATGATCCGGGCGCCCAGCCCTTCTGCCAGATACAGGTAATTTTTGTCCAGGGTGTTCTTGGCCCCTGTGGGGCAGCCCACCATGCACGATCCGCAAAACCTGCACCCGGTCCGTTCCGGTCCCCTTCCCCCGAAATAGGGGTCCGGCACGGTCTCATCCGGGGTTCCGAAAAAGACGCCCACATCGTTGATATGGAAGGTATCCTCTCCCCGGAGATCCATGCCTACCTCCCTGAGATACTGATCGGCCACGCCTATCCTGGGGCTGGGACGGGCCCCCAGCATGGTTCGTGCGGTCTCATAATGGGGCATCAACCGGGCCTTGCACTCGGGCAAGCCCCAGTCCGGCCGCTCGAAGACCTCGTCAGGCGGAACCAGCAGTTGGTTCGCATATACCAGGCTGCCGCCCCCCACCCCGCCGCCGTGCAGGATCCAGACATGTCTTAATTTCGTAAGCATCTGGATGCCGTAGCAGCCCAGTTGGGGGAGCCACAGGTATTTCCTGAGATCCCAATTGGTCCTGGGAAAATCCTCCTGCCGCCATCGCTTCCCCTTTTCCAGCACGGCTACCTGATGCCCTTTTTCAGCAAGGCGCAGTGCCGATACGCTCCCGCCGAACCCCGATCCGATGACCACAAAGTCGTAATCGAATCCCTGCTTATCCATGCAGCTGCGCCTCCTGACATTTCCTTGCCGGATCCTGAACGGGCAGGGGACCTGTTTCAGGCAAGGCCTTTCCCATCAGGGGGTCGCCCATCTGAAGGTTGTGGTCCATGATCTGCATACGGGGTCCCGCGCGCTCAGCGGATCTCATGACCCGGCAAGGGTCCCGACGATCCTGGGGAAAATGAAACTTGTTTCCGATGATCAGCCATTTGCTGCCCTTTAACTTCTCCTGAAAAAACGCGCCGGTGGTCATATCCAGCCCTTTATGCCAAAAAGCATAGGAGGCCTTCAAAAAAAGGTGTCACACCGCCTCGATGGTGGAAGGCGGCTTGGGTGCAATATGGTAGGTCACGCTCACGATGCCGGGCGCCTCCCGGATAATGTCGCCGGCCATCTGATCGAGGATTTCAAAGGAAAGGCGGGTAGGCGTGGCGGTCCGCGCATCCACGCTGTCCCAGCACCGCACCTCGATCTGCTGACCGAAATCCCGTTTTCCGTCGCGCATGCCGGTCACACGGTCCTCATGAAGGATTGCCATATATTGGAACGCGCCGGAATCTTTCAAGTGACGCTCCACTGCCGCGGTGGCCTTCCGCACGATCTCGATCCGTTCCGGGGTGGCCTCGCCGATCACGCGCGCAGAAAGGGCCGGACCCGGAAACGGAATGCGATCAAAGAGCTCGGAAGGAAGGCCGAGGGCCCTGCCCACCATGCGGACCCCGTCTTTGCGAAGCTGGATCAGGGGCTCGATGATCTGGTAGCCAAAGGCCTCCTGCGGATCGATCCCGAGCTGTTCGAAGACATTGTGCTGCCGCTTGATCCCTGCAACTGTCTCATCCACGTCTGTCAGAATCGTCCCTTGAAGCAGATGCCTGGCCCCGCTTTCCCTGACAATCCGGCCGAAGACATCTTTGTAAAAGGTCTGCCGGATCGCCTCCCGCTTCTCTTCCGGATCCACAACCCCTTTGAGGGCCGAAAAAAAGGCCTCCCGGGCATCCACGATGTCCACCCTCACGCCCAGGTCCCTGAAGAAGCCCGCCACCTGCTCGGCTTCCCCTTCCCGCATGAGCCCGTTTTCAATGAACACGGTCTTGAGGTGGTCGCCCAGCGCCCGATGACCCAGCATGGTGACAGTGGACGAATCCACGCCCCCCGAGAGGGCATTGATGACCAGCCCCTCCCCTGCTGCGGCCTTGATTTCCGCAATTTTTTCCTGGATAAACTCCTCCGGGTTCAGCCCCTTTGCAGGGATTTCCTTGATCATGTCGCAACCTCCGTTCTTATTGGCAATTCAGGCGTCAGCCTTTTATTGATAAAAACCCAGGCAAACTCCGGCAGATAAAACCCCGGCACGTGTCTGGTGCCCCCGTCAAAAAGCTCGACCTGAGGCATGTTGGTCATCTCATTCCGTTACAGCCGCGGTCCGCGTCAGGTAGTGACCGAACTGCCGGAGACCGAGAGGCGAGAACCGGTCCAGGACGGTCAGGATCTCCAGACCGGGAATTAGGGCCTTAACCACCGGAATCCCCAGGTCCCTTCTGGTGAGATCCACATAAATCGGACGATAGCCGTTCAGGATGAGGAGCCTCTCCAAAAGGGCGAGGTCTGTGGCGGCATCGCCTGTGGCATAGTCGGGCAGTTCCTCGTATTCCCTGAATTGGAGCCCCTGGGCCGGGGGCATGGATCCGAACCAGTAGGGATAGGGATAGGGAATCTCGGTCATGGCGGACAGGAGGGCCTGCTTGCCGTCCAGATGGGCGGCCGTGCCTTTCAGGATCACGCCCCCGGGCCCCTGGACAAAGGCCTTATAGCAGGGGATCCCGGTCTCCGGCGTGATGTCGAGAAACTGGATCTGGATCCCTTTTTGACCGCAGGCCTCCAGGATGTGGCTCACCTTGGCGTCGTCCGACCTGAGGAGAAACCCCTGTTGTCTGGTATAGGGGACCACCTTTTCCGCATCTCTCTCGATCGCCTCCAGGAGGGCCGAGAGCCGGGCCCCTGCCATGGTCGTCCCGGCCGCCAGGCCGTTGGAGGCCAGACCGCTGGTCAGACTGACCTCGTCCAAATTGGAAAAGAGAAAGACCATCTGGGCCGGGACCAGGATAGGTTCTGTGCGGCCGGTCGAGACCTGCTCCGCCTCGATCCAGGATAGGGACTGGCCCCGGTAGGGGACCTCCAGGCACAGGTCATTGGGATCGACCGCATGGCGCCCCTGCCGGACAAGATCATCGTAGGAACCCTTGAAGAGGGGGCAATCCTTTTCACGGCCCAGGACCCTGCCCGATTCAATACTGGCAAAAGCACAATGCCGTTCTACAATCTCCATGAGACACGATATGCGGGCCTGGGAGATGTTGAGCCCCCGTCCATAGCCGGTCTGGGTCCCGGACAACTGCCAATGGTTTCTCCCATCGTCTACCTGGACATGGAGATTCCACGGCCTTTCCACCGCAAAGGGGCTGAGGGTCGCCTCGGTGCGCATGTCCCAACCGGCCAGGATTTCCATCTGTTCCAGCCTGTTCCTGAGCCGCCTGGCCACATCCTTAAGCGGAATACTCTGGGCAGAGGGCCTGTTTTTCGGGGCGGGAGAGGCCACGTCCCGGATGGTGGTCGTGCCGGCCTGCCAGTCGTCAATCGCGTCCTGATCAAAGGGAACAGGGAATGCCGCCTCTTCCGGCGCAGGAAGGGGCCTGAGCAGGTTTGCATTGGCCGAGAACTGCCTCAGCCAGTAGAAACTCTGATCAAAATCCTCTTTCAGGCTGGCAGGAATCACGATCATGGGCGACCATTCAATCAGGTCCTGGAGGCAAACCCCTTGAAACTCCGCCTTCAGGGGTTCGAACCGGCTGTTCAGGATGCAGGCCTCGTAGGCCAGCGCCAAAAGGTGGCTGTCGTCCTCACGGGCATCCCGGATGAGCGTGGTCATGCGTTCCGGTTCAAGATCCCGAAAAAGGTTCAGGAGATGCCTGCGCATAAACAGGTCGTTCGGGTGTTCCCGGGTGTATGAAACCGCCTCTTCAAGGGCAGGTTCCGGTTCGGGCACACAGGCGAACCAGCCCACACCCATCCCGGCCCCCACGCGGGAGAGCGTGTATTTCATGGTCTTCTCCTTTTATCAATCATTGTTGTAAACCGGGGACCTTCAAGCCGTGTGCAACGACTCGAGCGCCCCGAGCAGCCGCTGATGCAGCCGGTCAAAGCCGCCGTTTGACATGATGAGGACCACGTCTCCGGATTGCAGCTCGCGCAGCAAGTCCTCCAGAAGCCGGTCTGTGGTCTCCCAATAGGAGGCGGCGAGCCCCCGCTTTTTGAGATCAGATGCCAGTTGCCGCGATGAGAAGCGCTCTTCAACCGGGATCCCCTCCATCAGGGGGGGCTCGGGGATAAAGACCTCATCGGCCCCATCAAAAGACAGGGCATACTCTCTCTGAAAGACCTTTCGCCTGCTGGAATTGGACCTGGGTTCAAAGACCGCAACGAGACGCCGGTTCGGGTATCTCGCCTTGACCGCCAAAATGGTCTCCCGCACCGCTGTCGGGTGATGGGCGAAATCGTCCAGCACCAGGACCCCGTTTGGCTCGCCGATGATCTCCTGACGACGCTTGACGCCTGAGAAGGTCCGCGCCGCCTCTTCCAGCACGTCCCATGGGATGTGGAGGGCCCTGCCCAGGGCCACGGCCGCCAAAAGATTGGCCATATTGTGCCGTCCATAAAGCGCCGTCGAAAACGGAATCCTGTGGCCCTGATTCACGATGGTCAAGCGGGTTAGGGAATCCTGGATCCTTATGTCCTCGGCCCGCCATGAATTTTGCCCTCCATGCCCGTAGCTCTGTGTGCGGCATGCGGCCCGGGCCATTTCCCGGCTGACGATCGGGTCGTCTCCATTGGCAATGAGGAGACCCTCGACCGGGATCAGGGCGATCAGCCTGCGGAAGCTGTCGATAACATGGTCCAGGTCGCGATAGATGTCCGCGTGATCGAATTCGATGCTGGTCACGATGGTCATCCACGGCCGATAATGCAGGAACTTGGGACCCTTGTCAAAAAAGGCGGAATCGTACTCATCTCCTTCGATCACAAAATAAGGGCCTGCGCCTGTTTTGTAATTCCTCCCGAAATTGGCCGGGATGCCCCCGATCATAAAGCCCGGGTCATATCCTGCCGTCTCCAGCATCCATGCCATGAGGGCTGTAGTGGTGGTCTTTCCGTGGGTCCCGCTCACCACAATGGATCGCCGGTCTTTCAATGCAAAGCGCCCGATGGCCTGGGGAAAAGAAAGATAAGGCAGCCCCAGCCGGCCCAGGGCCACTGCCTCGGAATTTTTTCGGGTAATCACATTCCCCACGATGACCAAATCCGGTCTGGGATGGAGGTTTTCCGGCCGGTATCCGTTGCATACCGGGATATGGAGCGATTCCAGGAAGAGGCTCATGGGGGGATAGACGTTCTGATCCGATCCGGTGATCCGGCAGCCCTTTTCCTTGAGCATGCCGGCCAGAGACGCCATGCCGGTGCCGCAGATGCCCATGAAATGGATATGGCGCAGGACGTCAGGGAGACAATTGAGCTCAGGCGCCAGCACCGCCTCTTCAGGTGGTTTTTGAGATGTGGTCAATGGATCGTGCCCTCCAGCAACAGTGGGGCCCCGTAAGCGGCCCATGCCTATATGCGGCTGAACCCGCACGTGGCCTGTTCGAAAAAAATGCTTGATATTCGTCTCGATATCGGTTAGCAGTACCTTATCGGCCAGTTTTGTGTCGCAAAAAGCAAGAAGATCTGTTTGTATTTCATTAGTGCCCCTTATTTTACAGGCTCACAGGGAGACACAAAGAACACAGAGAAAAGGGCATGATCCCGTTTCTTTACAAAAAAATCCTTTGTGTGCTTTGTGCCTTTGTGTGAGATATTTTGGCTGCGGGCATCCGCGTTAGATATTTTGTTTTTAAAATTCTTCAATGCACCAAGGAGACGTTTTATGTCAAGGGTATGCGAAATCTGCGGCAAAAAGCCGGTCACAGGATATAATGTCAGCCACGCCCACAACAAGACCAAGAAGCGCTGGTATCCCAATCTTCAGACCGTCCGCACTGTGGTCAACGGTCAGGCGGTAAGGATCAAGGCATGCACCAGCTGCATCCGGTCCGGCCGGGTGGTGAAGCCGCCAAAGGCAAGGGTCCCGTCCGCTTAGACCCGCTCCACGATCAACACGTTTTTCACCTTTTTAATGGCGCTCACGATTTCCTGCAGCTGTTTGTAGCTTTCCACCTCCAGCGTAAAGAATGCGATGCCCTTGTTGTCCACCGTGGTCTTGATCTCGGCATGGATGATGTTGGCGTCCTTCTGGCTGATGATCGTACTGATGTCGGCCAGGATTCCCTTTCTCTCGACGCTGGTCACCCGAAGTGTGGCAGGGTAGGCCTCTTTTCCGGCCGCCTCCCATGTGACCGGAACCAGCCTGTCCGGATCCGCCTTCTGGACATGCCTGCATGACGCCAGGTGCACGGTAATCCCCCGGCCCCGGGTAATGAACCCCACCACCTGCTCGCCAGGCAGCGGAGAACAGCACTTGGCAAAATGGATGAGCATGTCGCTGACCCCATTGACCTTGATGCCGTGATCCGGCCTGGCCCGCCGGAATCGACTGACCATCTTGCTCACAAGCCCCTGGGACCTGTCGATCTCCACATCGATCCTGGGTTTGAGCCGGCCCACCACCTGCCTCGGGGAGAGCTTGCCGAAACCGATCTGGGCAATCATGTCTTCGACCGCATGGAACGACAGCTCCTCGGCCACGGCCGCAACCTGTTCGCTCTTCAAGACGTTGATCTGGCCCAACCCCTCGTGCTGAAGGGCCTTTTCGAGAAGGGTCCTCCCCAGATTAATCCCCTCTTCTCTCTCCTCTGTGCGGATCCACTGCCGAATCTTGGTCTTGGCCCTCGGGGTCTTGACGAACTTGAGCCAGTCCTTGGTGGGGTGCTGTTTGGCGGATGTGATGATCTCAACGATGTTGCCGTTTTTGAGCTGGTAGCGGAGGGGAACCATCCTCCCGTTCACCCTTGCCCCCATGCATTTTTCACCGACCTCGGAATGGATGCTGTAGGCGAAATCGATGACCGTCGCGCCTTTGGGAAAGGACTTCACCTCGCCCTTTGGGGTAAAGACGTACACGTCGTCCGGGAAGAGATCCATCTTGACCGACTCGAGAAACTCCTGGGGGTCTTTCAGGTTTTTCTGCCAGTCCAGGAGCTGTTGCAGCCAGCTGAACTGCTTTTGGTCGGCCTTGCTGGCAATGGATCCCTCCTCTTTGTACCGCCAGTGGGCCGCAATCCCTGATTCGGCCACCCGGTTCATTTCCCAGGTCCGAATCTGGATCTCCATCCGCTGACCCAGGGGTCCGATCACCGTGGTGTGAAGGGACTGATACATGTTGGCCTTGGGCACCGAAATATAGTCCTTGAATCTTCCCGGCACCGGCTTCCAGATGGAATGGATATGGCCCAGGACCTCGTAGCATTCCTTGATGGAATTCACAATGACCCGAAATGCCAGGATGTCGTACACCTGGTTGACGTTCAAATCCTGGTCCGCCATCTTTTTGTAGATGCTGTAGAAATGTTTCTGTCTGGCCTTGATGGCGGCCTGAATCCTGGCCTCGCTCAGTTTGGCGGAGAGGATGGCCTTGACATCTGCCATGAACTTTTCCATCTCCCCCCGTCTCTGGGCCGTTTCATCCTTGATCTTGGCATAGATCTCGGGCTCCAGGTAAAAAAGGCAGAGGTCTTCCAGACTCGACTTGATCCAGTTGATCCCCATCCTCCCTGCCAGGGGGGCGTAGATATCGAGGGTCTCGGTTGCAATGCGGATCTGTTTGACCTCGGGATGGAACCCCAGGGTCCGCATATTATGAAGGCGGTCGGCCAGCTTGACCAGTATGACCCGGATATCCGTGGACATGGCGAGGATCATCTTGCGCACGTTTTCGGCCTGGCGCTGTTCCTTGCTCACAAAGTGCATCTTGCTGATCTTGGTGACGCCGTCCACAATGGTGGCGGTCTCCTCGCCGAAAAACTTCTTTATTTCATCCAGGGTGGCGTCGCTGTCTTCAACCGCATCGTGCAGAAGACCTGCGGCAATGCAGACCACGTCCATCCGGAGCTGGGCAAGGATGTAGGCCACCTCCAGGGGGTGGGAGAGATAGGGCTCGCCTGAAAGGCGGATCTGGCCCTGATGGGCCTTGGCTGAGAAGACATAGGCCTTCTCTATGAGTTCGATATCTGCTTTTGGGTGGTAGCTTTGGACCAGAGAGGTGATGTCATTTAATCGAATCATAGAGGGTGTCGACCTTGTCCTTGACAAAAGATGCAGCAGTGTCGAGGGGCGCGAAGAAGGTCTCCGGCTCAGACCTCATCTTGATCTCGGCCTGGCCGCTCTTGAGCCCTTTGGCCCCCAAAGTGATGCGTATGGGAATCCCCAACAGGTCGGCATCGTTGAACTTGACCCCTGCCCGTTCGTCCCGATCGTCTAAGAGGACGTCCACTCCGCGATCCATCAGCTCCGCATAAATCGCCTCTGCTGCCTTTACCGCCTTTTCGTCGTGCATCTGAAGGGGGAGAATGGTTGCCTCGAACGGTGCGATGGGAATGGGGAATATGATCCCGTCAGCATCGTGGTTCTGCTCGATGGCCGCTGCCACGGTCCTCCCTACGCCGATGCCGTAACACCCCATGATAATAGGCGCCTCTTTCCCCTCCCGGTTCAGGAAAACGGCATTCATGGCCCGGCTGTACTTGGTTCCCAGCTTGAAGATATGGCCCACCTCGATTCCCCTGCCGAATTCAATGGGCGCGCCGCACCGGGGGCACGCATCTCCGGGAGTGACGACCCGCAGATCGCCGAACTGGTCCACCTGAAAGTCCCTGCTTAGATTGACATTGACGTGATGCCGGTCCTTTGCATTGGCGCCCGTCACAAAATTGCGCATCCCTTTGACCGCCTGATCGGCCACAACCGGGATGTCAAGACCCACCGGACCGGCAAATCCCATGGGGGCCCCCGTGGTCTCCTCCACCACCGATTCCGAGGCCAGCTCAACGGTCTCGGCCCCCAACAGATTTCTCACCTTGGCCTCGTTCAGATCATGATCTCCCCTGATCAGGACAGCCAGCGGCCGGTCGTCCACCGTGAGGATGAGGGTCTTCACCACCCGTTCCGGCGAAACCGAGAGAAACGCGGCCACCTCCTCCACGCTCCGCACGCCCGGGGTCTCTACCATCGCAACAGGGAGAAGTCCGTCTGCTTCTGAAACCGGCCTGGCCTCTTTCCAACGGACCTCGGCCCTCTCCAGATTGGCCGCATAGGCGCATGCGGTGCAGTTCACGATCTGGTCCTCGCCGGTCTCTGCCAGGACCATGAATTCGTGTGAATACCGACCCCCGATGGTCCCTGTATCGGCCTCCACGGCCCGGAAGCGGAGCCCGCATCGCTGAAATATCCGCGAATAGGCCTCATACATGACCTCATAACTGCGGTTGGCCCCGTCCTCGTCCACGTCGAAGCTGTAGGCGTCCTTCATGATGAATTCACGTGCCCTCATGAGGCCGAATCTGGGACGGATCTCGTCCCTGAACTTGGTCTGGATCTGGTAGAGATTGATGGGCATCTGTTTGTAGGAGTGGATCTCCCTGCGCACCAGGTCTGTAATGACCTCCTCGTGCGTAGGGCCGAAACAGGCCTCCCGGTCATGGCGATCCCTGAATCGCAACAGCTCCCTGCCATAGTGCTCCCACCGTCCGCTCTCCTGCCACAGCTCTGCCGGCTGGACCGCGGGCATGAGGATCTCGATGGCGCCTGCCCGGTTCATCTCCTCCCGGATAATCGCCTCCACCTTTCGGACCGCGCGAAGCCCTGCCGGGAGATAGGTGTAGGTCCCGGAGGTCAGTTTTCGGATCATCCCGGCCCGGACCATGAGCTGGTGGCTGACGACCTCCGCATCCGATGGGACTTCTTTGTGCGTGGGTATGAAATAGCTGCTATATCGCATAATTCTCTATGAATTTCCTCCTGAACCGAACAATCTGAAAAGCGTCTGACAGCTGGTTGGGATGGCGAATTCAGGGCAAGTGGCAGTGACACATAAAAAGGGCGCTCCCCTTGAATTCGACGGTTGACAGCCGCGTCTCCTGCCTGTGGGGCAAGACCCATCAAGGATGGGCGCCGTGGGTGAATCTTATGTGATGGCGGCAGATGATGCCGCCAATTGACGGACCTCCTCGATGAGGACCTGTGCTAACTCGTTTTCCGGAATCTTCCGGACCACTTTTCCCTTTTTGAAGAGGATCCCCTGCCCTCTTCCCCCTGCAATGCCCACATCCGCCTCCCTGGCCTCGCCCGGGCCATTGACCACGCACCCCATGATGGCGATCCTGGGCGAGGCGGTCAGGCCTGAAAGGCCCTTTTCCACCTGTTCCACCAGGGAAAAGAGGTCGATCTCACACCGGCCGCAGGTGGGGCACGATATGATTTCCGGCCCCCGGAACCGGAGCCCGAGGCACCGCAGTATCTCATAGCCCACACGGACCTCTTCTACAGGGTCGCGGGTAAGGGAGACCCGGAAGGTGTCGCCGATCCCCTCTGTTAGAAGATATCCGATCCCGATGGCGCTCTTGACAGTTCCCGCGATCAGGCCCCCGGCCTCTGTCACGCCCAGGTGAAGGGGATAGTCCACCCGCTCGCTCAAAAGTTCATAGGCCCGGATGGTGTTTTTCACATGGGAGGATTTCAAGGATATCTTCATGAGCCCGAAATCCATGGACTCCAGAAAACGAATGTGCTCCATGGCGCTTTCCACCATGGCCTCAGGCGTCGGGCCCCCGTATCTGGCAAGGATGTCCCTGTGAAGGGAACCCCCGTTGACCCCGATCCGGATGGGGGCCTCTCGTTCCCGGGCCGCCTGGACCACCTTTTGCACGGCCTTTTGAGATCCTATGTTGCCGGGATTGATCCGGAGCCCGTCAGCCCCGGCCCTCAGCGCCCCCAGGGCAAGCCGGTGATCGAAATGGATGTCGGCAATGAGGGGGACCTTTACCCTTTCCCGGATCCGGCCGAAGGCGCCGGCTGCCTCCTCATCGGGAACGGCCAGGCGCACGATTTCACATCCCGCCTCTGACAGGGCCTCGATCTGCCGGACCGTTGCCGCTACATCCCGGGTATCGGTATTGGTCATGGACTGCACCACAACCGGGGCCCCCCCGCCGACAGGGACCTCGCCTACGTGTATCTGACGGGTCTGCTTACGAACCTCACTGACAGGCATTCTGCATTGCTCCGCGCTTAATAGAGAAACATGGGCTTGCCGCTCACGTGCCTTACCTTTGGGCGGTATTGCTCGATATCGTAGAGTTCCCGTACATCCACCCGCTTCTGGCCTGTTGTGATGGTGCTCAGGGGGATGTCGACATAATTGCCGTTGGTCAGGGCCACCAGCCGGTTAAACGTCTTTTTCAGAAAAAGGTCGATGGACATGTTGGCAAAGTTGACCGCCACCATAAGATCCAGGGAATCAGGGGATCCGCTTCTCATGAGATAAGACAGCCGCTGGTTGAGCACATCCTGGCCGGTCAGCTTTTTGAGGATGGCCCCTGTTTCCTCGCCGATGCCTCCCAGCCGGCGGTGCCCGAACGCATCGGTTTCGCCTGACAGCAACATGTCGCCGCCGATGATCCTGGCCCCCTCGGATATGGTAATCATGGCATAATTCTTGGGATTGGCCTTCTTGTCTTTCATGATCAGGCGAGCCAGTTTTTCGGGGTCAAAAGGGACCTCTGATATAATGGCCCGGTCTACCCCTGCCAGGTAGGCGGATATGAGGGATGTTTCTCCGCAGTAGCGGCCGAAGAGCTCTATCACTGCAATCCGCTCATGGGAACCCGTGCAGGTCCGAAGGGCATGGATGAAGCCAACGCCTCGGGTCACGGCCGTGGAGAAGCCGATGCAGTAGTCGGTGCCGAAGACGTCGTTGTCCATGGTCTTGGGGATGGCAATGACCGGAAATCCTTCCCTGTGGAGCCGTTCTGCAAAAGTGAGGGTGTCGTCGCCGCCGATGGGGATCACCGCATCCACCCCCAGATGCCCCAGGCCCGTGATGCAGTGTGCCGTGAAATCATGGGCGGTTTCCCCTTCCTTGAACTCCCCTTTGAGAAATTCAGGGACATCCTTTTCCTTGACCGCGCTCGGGTTGGTCCTGGAGGTGTGCAGATAGGTCCCGCCTGAGCGATCTATAGTGCGAACCTCGGGCGGGGTGAGCCTCTGGACCCATTTTTTGGATCCCTTGGGATCATCCGGATTGTAATTGAGCAGCCCGGCCCACCCCCGCCGAATCCCCAGGATCCGAATCCCCTCGCTGGCAGCCCTGTATACAAGGGTCTTGATGCAGGGGTTCAGACCCGGGACATCCCCTCCGCCGGTCAGAATGGCAATGGTTGGCTTCTTCTTTTCGTTCTGTCTCATTGAATTCGCTCCGCTGTACCGTCCCAATAAGTCGGGGCATCTATTTGCGCAGAACAGGGCAAATAAACCTGAAATCCCCTTCTGCAGCCCCACCCGCCCAGTTTTTTGAGATCATACGCTCCGCTTGCGACAATAGCCCCAAAGCCCCAGCGGACCGCTTCAGCCGGACACGCCGGAAAGCGGTTCCCCCTCTCCTGTGCCTCGCCATGCGGGCCGCTCCATTTCTTTTGTAGACCTATAAAAGAACCACGAAACCGTGTCAAGATGATTTCAGCTCGGCGCTGGACCCTGCCCGGCACACGGCCATATTTATGTTGACAAGCAGGGCCAAAAAGATATGATTTTAGAGTCTTTGTTTGTAACTTCTCCGCAACGTGCGAAGAAGTTTCCCCGTGGGGGTCTCTGCCCAAGGGCTGCAAAAACCGAATCGAGCTCCTGGGAACGGCAGCAGGGCTTCAAAATACAGTCTGTTCCAGCCCCAAGGAGAGGCTTTCACGGGGCGGTGTGTCCTTGCTGCCTTTCCATACACATTATCCGGCGCCCGGGGGCGGTCGCCGAACGATATAAACGCATTTTGTTGCAGCCCTTGGGCAGAGACCCCCACGGGCGGGCAGAACGCTGTTTGGTTGCGGCCGTCAGGCC
>Ga0068712_1002964_pt1 | contig 17147 bp, 21 predicted proteins | sample MTBAKSrepl1MetaG_FD_62987 | JGI IMG/M metagenome (GOLD analysis project Ga0068712, IMG submission 62987) | Enrichment culture microbial communities from Arthur Kill intertidal strait, New Jersey, USA, that are MTBE-degrading - MTBE-AKS1... | ecosystem: Environmental > Aquatic > Marine >... | reverse complement strand
GTCCATGATCTTAATGGGTCCCTTGCCGAAGAGGTCCTGTTTAAAGATGTCGGAGAGCGAGGCCTGGGGGTCCACGGAAAAGACCAGGACCTTGTGGCCCTGTTGAGCCAGCCAGTAGCCCGCGGCCGCGGAGAAGGTGGTCTTACCCAACCCCCCCTTGCCGCCGAACATCAGATAGCGGCGGTCCGGATGCTCTTTGATGAATGTGGCGAGTGAAATGGTGCACCTCCGGTGAAGCTGTCAGCGGTCAGCTTAAAATTGAAATCAATAAAATTATAGATTATGAAATTAACTTCATATATCAACTTCGTAGGGACACAACGGCAATTTCTTTTATTTGACACAAAGGTTTCTCAGGTTTTTCAAGAGTGATCAACTCATCTGCCTTTGACAGAATCGCGGTTCCAGCATGTAAGGCGTCCTTAGCTCCAAGACTATATTGGCAAGCCAGAGTCAATGCTTCATTGGTTATTTGGTCATTTGCTCTCACATATTCTGCTGCATTATCTAAAAAGGTCTCCATGAATTGGATTTCTTCATAACGTTGATGAAATGTAGGTTGAGGTATCACTTCAAGCTTTAGATAATCACTTACTATGAAATCACGCTCAGGATCGTCAATAACCTCCATCGCTTTTTGCCAAATCTCCTCAATTCCTTGGAATGCCGTGATTAGAACGTTAGAATCTACAAAGGTCTTAGTTTTTGACATTAAGAAATCTCTCCGCGGCGTCGACGCATTTCTTCTATGACTTCGTCGGCATCCAATAATCGGAGACCTTTGGCAATTGCCTGCTCTCGTATAGCCATTAATCTCGCTCCCAAAATAGTCCTCGGCTGGTATTTTGGCTTCTCAGTTCTATCCCATAGTATGATATCGCATACTGGACTAGAGGAACTAGATGCCTCGATAACCTTGTAATATGGTTTCCTTGGAAGAATCTCAGGGGAATAAGTAATATCCGCACTTAAAAAAGCAAGGATTGCAAAAAGGGCAGCAGGTCTCGTTACCCCCCAAAAGCTTTCTTCTGAACGTAGGCGAGCGAGTATTGGTTCTGTAATCGTCATAAGAGCCTCAGTATTCAGGTTCAAGCTGGATTTCAGTTTCTTGAGTTAGGATATGAAAGAACAAGTTTTTATTAAGCAAATGAGCGCGATTTAGCAACTGACGAAAATCTCCCCAGAATTCGTCGGTTTCTTGTTGGTAGATGATATCAATATCAATTAATAGCCCTTCAAAACGTTCTCCACTTGTAAGAACTGCTTGGGCTGGTGATGCAATCTGTATAATATGGCGGAATCCATTCTCGAAAAGCTCCGTACGTAGTTGGATAGGATTAGTTGTCAGTTCATGATTACCTAATTTCACTTTAACTTGCAATGGCTTCAAAGAGGGCATTTCATCTAACGGTATAACATCAATGTATTTTAGTGAAAAGCGTTCCAGCCGGGTAAGTAAGTTAGTTGTCTTTAACTTCTTCGTCAACTGTATGATCTTTGATTCAAATTCCCCCCACCCTGTATACGGGCGAGGGCAGCTCAGAGAAACAACATGTTCTCCTATTTGAATCGAGTACGGGGGGTCTTCTAATCGAACGGTTGGTACATAGCGTAAGGTCGCATCCTGCAGTAGAACTGCGCGCGGCAGATTAGAAGCCGGTAAACGTTCGGTTTTCGGAAATGATTTTCCCATGGCCTGATAAATTAAGCCAGGCAGCAGTTCAGCAACCGACTCTTTATCGCTGCTAAATCGAACTTCCCACACCGCCTCTATTAGCGGTTCTTTTCTAAGTCGCTTCGGAACAGGGCGGCCTTTTTCAATCATAAAAACTCCGCTTACCTGGATAGAATGATTTTAAAATCTTAACATTGGTTACTCCGCTAGGCCAACGTATCCGTCAAATCCTTCTCCCTCAACATCCGGCGTTTCCAGGTGGCGATCTGGGGCACCACGTAGGGCAGGAGGCGCAGAGAGTAGTAGGGGGGCAAGAGCGGCACCCCCACCAGGTCCCCCATGGTCACCAGGATGAAGAGGTGCTCCATGTTGGCCCGGGTCTTTAAGGCAAAACGGGCGGAATCATGGGCCGCCATGCCGTAAATGAATTCCTTGATGGCGTTCAGGAAACCGCCTTTTTTCTCCTCAGTCATGAAGGTAGTCCTCCGAAATTATTTTACCACCAAGGCACAAAGACACAAAGAATCACCAAGGAAAGGCATTATGGTTTGGCGCTCTGGCGCCAAACCATAATTCATTCTTTGTGTATCTTTGTGTCTTGGTGCCTTAGTGGTTAATCTCATTTGCCTTCCGCGGGCACGGCGCGGCCCGGCTTCCGGTAGCGTTTCAGGGCCTTGAGGCCGTCGGCCAGAAGCATGACGGCCGCCACCACCAGGAAGAGGGCGACGATGCCCATGAGGCCGTTGCCGATCAGGGCTTCGCCTTTAACCTTGCCTTCGGCCACCTTGCTCAGCAGGTTATAGGAGGTGTAGAGCAGGGCGGCGATGGTGGTGATAAACATGAACCACATGGGGATGAGGGCGAAAGTGGCTTTCTTGCCCTGGGACAGGAGCCACAGGGAGGCTACCAGCAGGGCCAGGGAGGCCAGCAACTGGTTGGCGCCGCCGAAGAGGATCCACAGATATTGCCACCAGCCGGTCATGATCAGCAGCAGCACCAGGAACGCGGCCACAAAGGTGGCCACCGGGCCGTTACGCATTATGGGCAACTGATCGCCCACCAGTTCCACGGCTGCCACCTTCATGAAGCGGAGCACCAATTGCATGACGGTGATGGCCAGAATGATGATGATCACGGTGGCCATGGTCCGGCCGTAAGAGATGGGCAAGCCGATGACATGCAGCAGATTGGAGAGGCCGGTGGCGAAGACCGCGCCGGCTCCCCCGGACTTCATCAGCTGCTGGTACTGGGTATAAGGGATGGCCGCGCCCGCGGTCATTAAGGCCACCACTCCCAGAACCATTTCGGTGAACATGGAGCCGGCCAGCACCGGCTTGGCGTCGCACTCGGATTCCAACTGGCGGCAGGTGCCGGAGCTGGAGACCATGGCATGCCAGCCGGAGCAGGCCCCGCAGGCGATGGTGACAAAAAGGATGGGCCATAAGGGGCCGATGCCGATGGTAAATTGGTTATAAGCCGGCGCGCTCACCGGGGGCAGGCCCACGAAGATGCCGATGATGCCGCCAATCAGACCAAACATGACGATATAGAAGGCGACGTAATTAAGGGGCAGGCCGAAACGCCAGATGGGCAGCACCGCGCTGATATAGCAGAAGATGACCGCAAAGAGGCCCCAGGTTAATTTGCTTTTAGCCAGGGAGCCGATAATCACCGGGGCGGGGAACATGTCCCCCAGCTTGATGCCCACCAGGGCGATGGCGACGCAGACCACGGTCATGACGATAATGTTGACCCGCCAGCGATAAAGCATCTGGCCCGCCAGGGCTCCGGCCAGCCCCAGGATGAGCACGGCCAGGGGGCCGGAGGGCAGCTTGATCAAGGCCCCGGCGATAACGCCGCCGAAGGCCCCGGCCAGGAGCAGGAGATAAAAATAGACGAAGGAGAGCAGGATGGTGCGGGCCCGGGGGGAGATCAGCTTGTAGCTCAATCCGCCCAGAGAGAGACCGTCGGAGCGCATGGCCACCACGCCGGCGAGATAATCGTGCACCCAGCCGATGAACAGGACTCCCAGGAAGAGCCACAACAGGGCCGGGAGCCAGCCCCACTGGAGGGCGATAATGGCCCCCACCACCGGTCCGGCCCCGGCGATGCTCTTGAACTGGTAGCCGAAGAGGACATTTTTGGAAGTGGGCATGAAATCCACCCCATCCATGTACATCTTGGCCGGAGTCACCCGGTGGGGATCGCTCTCCACCACTTTCCGGTCCACGTAGCCGGCGTACCAGCGGTAGCCGCCGATGGCCACGGCCAGGGCTCCCAGGATTATGAATGCCGCATTCATGGCGCCGTCCTCCTCCTTTAGGCAAGAAAAATGGCCTTATTGCCAATCTCCCCAAAAAAGTCCGGAGAGTATGACCTTTGCCTGGTATCCATCTCTGGATTTAAGTAGTTTTTTACCGCAATGCAGCAGCCGGAAAGTTGGCTTGGCCTAAGCCCCCGGCGCACTCCTCTGGATGCGCCAATTTCTCAGGCTGTCCACGAAGTTAACCGGCCTCAGCCGTTCTCAAATTACCATACCAGCCGGAGAAAAGTAAATAGGAATGCTTTTGCCGGGAGAAGATTAACCAACTGAGACCATGACTAGGAAGCGGTGGTCGGGGAATCATGATGTTTGACTGGTAGATATTGGGGACTTAACATATTGATTGACCCCCAAATTATATTGGAGGACCCAATAAATGAAACAAAAAATCGGTTTTCTGGGCTTGGGCATCATGGGCGGGGCCATGGCCGCCAATATCCTTAAGGCCGGCTACCCCCTCATGATCTATAACCGCTCCCCGGAAAAGTGCGAGCCCCTGGCCCAACAAGGCGCCGGGGTGGCCTCCGACCCCAAACATCTGGCCCACACTGCCGAGATCATCATCGCCATGGTCACAGGTCCGGAAGCGCTGGATCATCTCCTTTGGGGGCCCCAGGGCGCGGCCGCAGCCTTTAATGAGAAAAAGGTGTTCATCAACATGAGCTCCGTCTCTCCCCGGTACACCCGGGAACTGGCGGCCAGACTGGCTGAAAACGGCGCGACCTTCATTGACGCGCCGGTCTCCGGCACCAAGAAACCCGCAGAAGAAGGGAGCCTGGTAATCCTGGCCGGAGGCAGGGAAGAAGCGGTCACCGGCTTGGAGCCCCTGTTCCTGACCATGGGGAAGAAAGTGATTTACTGTGGCGGGGTGGGCCAGGGTTCCATGATGAAGATGTTCATCAACCTGCTCCTGGGGATCATGATGGCGGGGTTTGCAGAATGCTTGAACTTCGGCCGGCTGGGGGGCCTGGATTTTGAGGCCATGCTGGAGACGGTCTCCTCCGGGGCCATGAACGCCCCCATGTTCCAGGTGAAGGCCGCCAATCTGCGGGATAAAAGCTATCCTGCCGCTTTTCCTTTCAAACATCTGACCAAGGACGCCAAGTTCGTGGTGGACACCGCCTATGAGACCGGCGCGCCGGTCGGCATGGGGCAGATGCTCTTACACCTTTACCAAATAGGCGTGGCCCAGGGCTGGGGGGACGAAGACATCTCCGCCGTCGCTAAAGTAATGGAGCATCTGAGCGGGAAGTGATTCCGGGGAGGGGGTTAAAAGGCTGCCAGGCCCTCGGATTCCACTTTGCCGAAAAAATGTTTAAATACTATTATTCAGTGGATGGCGATAACTAATCTTCAGTATTAATTTTAATTGACCTTTAATTAAGGAGACCCTATCATAGGCAATCGCCTGGAGGCTTTTATCATCCTTATTGAAAAAGGAGGAAATGGCCATGAAATTTATCCACCTTAGCGATCTTCATTTTCATAGTCGCGATGTTGATAACGTTGACGCACTGACAACCTTACAATACATCCAAGAGCATTATCCCCAACATAATCTCATTATCACCGGTGACATTGTGGATGACGGTCACGAGAAGCAATTCCAGCAGGCGTTTAAAGCTCTGGAACCTTTTATGGGGCGAATCTTCATCGCCCCCGGCAACCATGACTTTGGAGCAGTGGGAAATTTCTTTAGCCAGGAGAGGGCGGAACGGTTTGACGAGTTTCTATCCAAACCTCTGAAGCAGGGAGGGACCTTTACCGGGGACCAGACGCCGGTGGTCAATCTCCTCCGGGAAGGTGATAATTTGAAAGCCATGCTCATCGCCCTGGATACCAATTTGGAAACAGAGCACCCCTTTGATTTTGCCTGCGGTGAGGTGGGAGAGAGGCAGCTCGGTTTTTTGAAAACCGTTTTAAGGGACCCGTTTGCCAAAGATTATAAAAAGATCCTTTTCTTCCATCACCATCCGTTTATCCACAATGATCCTTTTATGGAACTGATTGATGCCCGCCAATTAATGCGCTCCATTTATAACTGGGTGGATGTGGTCCTTTTCGGCCATAAACACGTTATGGGCCGCTGGGAAAAAGTCAACGGCACTTCCTACATTCTGGCCTCTGACAACTCTCCCGGCAAAAAGATCGCCTGGGAAATCGTGGTCACTCCTGACCCGGTTAAACCTATTACTGTCAATGAACTGGCGATAAGTTAAGGAGAGGGAGTTAAGAAGGATCAGGTCTCGAAGGATCACCCATATTTACCGGTAATATAATCCTCCGTCCTTACGTCCTTGGGCCGGGTGAAGATTTGGCCTGTTTCTCCGAACTCCACCAGTTCCCCCAGGTACATGAAGCCGGTGTCGTCGGAGACCCGGGCCGCCTGCTGCATGTTGTGGGTGACGATGATGATGGTGTAGAGCTTTTTCAGCTCCCGCATCAATTCCTCCAGACGCAGGGTAGCCAGGGGGTCCAGGGCGGAGCAGGGTTCGTCCATCAACAAGATTTCCGGCTCCACCGCTAGGAGGCGGGCGATGCACAGGCGCTGCTGCTGCTCTTCGGTGAGGGCCAGGGCCGAGGCCTTCAGGCGGTCTTTCACCTCGTCCCAGAGTTGGACGGCGGCCAGGGAGTGTTCCATCAGGTTTTCCAATTCCCGGCGGGGGGGGCGGCCATGGAGGCGGGGGCCGTAAACCACGTTGTCATAAATGGATAAGGGAAAGGGGTTGGGGCGCTGGAAGACCATGCCCACTTTTTTGCGGAGTTGGATCAGGTCCGTACCGGGGGCGTAGATATTTTCACCGTCGATGATAACTTCCCCGGTGATCTGCACTCCTTCAATCAGGTCGTTCATGCGGTTCAAGACCCGCAAGAGGGTGGATTTGCCGCAGCCCGAGGGGCCGATGAGCGCGGTAATGGCCTGCTGCTGGAAAGCGCCGTTGACCTCTTTTAAGGCGTGGAAGCCGGTGTAGTAAAGATTGAGGCTCCGGAGGGTAATGATCCCCTCCAGGGGGCACTGTTGGTAATTATCCGAATCTGCCGGAGATATAGTCATCGGTTCGCTTATCTTGGGGCACGGTGAAGACTTTGGGAGTGTCTCCGATTTCAATGATCTGGCTCATGAGCAGAAAAGCCACCCGGTCCGTGGCCCGGGCGATCTGCTTGGTGTTGTTGCTCACCAAGATGATAGTATAATTCTTTTTCAGTTGGAACAAGGTCTCTTCGATTTTGGCCGTGGAAATGGGGTCCAGGCCGCTGGTGGGCTCATCCAGGAGCACCACCTCCGGCTCCATGGCCAGGGTGCGGGCCAGACAGAGGCGCTGCTGCTGGCCCCCGGAGAGGCGCAGAGCCGAATCATTAAGCCGGTCTTTGACCTCATCCCACAACTGCGCGGCTTTCAGGCTTTTCTCCACCATCTCTTCCAACTCCTGGTAGTCCTTTTTCCCGGCCAGCCGGGGGGCCAGGAGAAGATTTTCCCGGATGGAGCGGGGCAGAGGCACGGGTTTGCTGAGCACCAGGCCCACCCGGCGGCGGAGGTTCACCACATCGCAGTCCGGGGATAAAATATCCTCATCATCCAGCCAGATACGGCCCGTGAACCGGGCGCCGGGGATAAGGTCGCACATGCGGTTTAAGACGCTGAGCAACGTGCTCTTGCCGCTTTTGGCCGGCCCCATGAGGCCGAAGATTTCCCGGGGCCGGATCTCCAGGTTGATGTTATTCAGGGCCTGGAAATTGCCATAAAAAAAGGAGACTTCTTCCAGGCGGATTTTGTAGTCTTCCATGTTCATGGCGCTTTTTTTCTTTGGTAATGGAAAGTGCCAGGGTTCAAAAGCTGATAGCTGATAGCTGACCGCTTAAAGCTATTATCACGAAAACCGCCGCATCATCCGCTGCATCAAAGTGTAGGCCGCCAGGTTAATCAAGAGGATGGAGACCATGAGGATGGCCGCGGTGCCGTAAGCGTTGGGCATGGAGATGCCTTCCCGGGCCAGGATGTAAAAATGCACGGCCATGGTGCGGCCGGAGTCAAACAGAGAAGTGGGCATCCGCAGGGCTGACCCCGCGGTGAAGAGCAGCACCGCGGTCTCCCCCAGGGAGCGGCCCACGCTGAGCATGATGCCGGTGGTAATGCCCGGCAAGGCGCTGGGCAGCACAATGCGGGTGATGGTCTGCCACTGGCTCATACCCAGGGAACAACAGACCTGGCGGTATTCCTGGGGCACGGCCTTGATGGCTTCCTCCGAGGTGCGGATGATGATGGGCAGCACCATGATGGCCAGGGTCAGGCCCCCGGAGAGGATGGACCAGCCGAAGCCCAGTTTCAGGACAAAGAGGACAAAGCCGAAAAGCCCTAAGATGATGGAGGGCACGCCGGCCAGGCATTCGGCGCCGAAGCGGATGATGCGGGTGGCCCAACCCTCCCGGGTATATTCGGTGAGATAGATGGCGGTGCCCACCCCTAAAGGGGAGGCCAGGATGATGGCCAGGAGGGTGATATAGGCGGTGGAGACGATGGTGGAGAAAATGCCACCGTGACGGCCCATGTCCTGGGGGTCCTGGAGGAGGAAGCTGGAGGTCACCTGGGGCAGGCCCTTAATGGAAATGTTGACGATAATAAAGAGAAGGATCAGCAGAGTGAGGCCGGTGAAGGCCCACAGCAGGGTCTTGGCTATCGCTTGGGTAACCCGGGGATGGAGACGCCGGCTCACACCTACTTCCTCCGGGCGAGTAGGGTCGCGGAAAGGTTAAGAATCATAATAATTACAAACAGGACGATGCCGGTGGCGAATAGGGCCTCCCGGTGGCGGCCGGCGGCGTAACCCAACTCCAGGGCGATGTTACTGGTCAGGGTGCGCACCGGGTCCAGAATGGACGTGGGAATCTTCAAAGCGTTACCGGCCACCATGATCACCGCCATGGTCTCCCCCACGGCCCGGCCCATGCCCAGGATGACGGCGGTGATGATCCCGGAGGAAGCCGCGGGCAGCACCACCCTATGCACCGTTTGCCATTGGGTGGCCCCCAGGGCGATGGAGCCGTCCCGATAGACGTCCGGCACCGCGGTGAGGGCGTCGATGGAGATGCTGATGACCGTGGGCAGAATCATGATGCCCAGGATCACCGCCGCGGCCAGGAGGGATAACCCCGGGCCGCCCAAATAATTGCGGATCAGGGGCACCAGCCAGATAACCCCCAGAAAACCATAAACCACCGAAGGGATGCCGGCCAGCAGCTCCAGGGTGGGTTTGAGCAGACCCCGCAGACGCTCCGAACAAAATTCCGCCAGGACGATGGCGCAAGCCAATCCTAAGGGCACCCCCAGGACCATGGCCCCCAGGGTGACCAGAATCGAGGAGATGATCATGGCGGCGATGCCGAAGTGGCCCTTGGTAGGGGCCCAGTGGCTGGAGAAGATGAAGTCCTTGAGCCCCGTGTGGAAGATAAGGGGCAGTCCCTCCTCAAAAATGAAAATGGTGATGATCACCAGGGAGCTGATGGAGGATAAGGCCAGGAGAAAAAGCACCCGTTCCACGAATTTTCCCCGGTCCACTATTTTACCCCCACCAAACCTTCGGCCTCCAGCAGGCGCTGGCCCTGGGGGCTGAGGATGAAATCCACAAAGGCCCGGCACTGCCCGCTTGGAGTTTTCCGGCTCACCAGGAGAAAGCGGCGCACCAGTTTATATTTCTGAGTTTTAATGTTCTCCCTGGTGGGGAGAATGCCGTCGATGGCCACCGCTTTTACCCGGTTATCCACCAGGCCCGCGGAGATGTAACCCAGGGAGTAAGGGTCACCCGCGACAATTTCCCGCACTGCGCCGTTCGAGTCCTGGACCAGGGCACCGTGACTGACCTCGGTTTTACCCATCGCCAGGTGTTCAAAGGCCTCCCGGGTGCCGGAGCCCTCCTCCCGGGAGATGAGATCAATGGCATGGGGGGGCAACCCCAGGTCCCGCCAGTTGGTGATCCGCCCTTGAAAGATCCGGCGCAATTGTTTTAGGGTGAGGTTATTGAGGGGATTGCTGGGGTGGACGATGACCGCGATGCCGTCCCAGGCAATGGGAATTTCATGGAGGGCTTTTTCCGCCTGCACCAACTCCCGGGATGAAGCTCCCAGGTCTGCGGCCCCTTGCTGGGCGGCAAAGATGCCGGCGCTGGAGCCGCCCCCCTGGACGTCGATGCGCGTCCGGGAGTGCTGCTCCATGTAGACTTCGGCCAGTTTTTCCGCGAAGGGCTGCACCGAAGTGGAGCCGGCCACGCAAATGGCAGGGGAGGTGCTGTCGGTCTTCCCCCGGCACCCCCCCGGACCCAGGAACAGCAGCACAGATAAAAGAAGAATCCCGGCCCGGAGCAACTTGCCGGCGGGCCAAAATGAGCCTCGCAGGCCCGCCTCAAAGCCGGGCCTCTGGCGGCGCTTCAGGGCCGCGATAATCTTTGCAGGGAAACAGGACATGGTTGAATGAGGGTGCCGCCCAAACTGGAAAATGACAGAAGGGTCGTTGCTATTATTACAAAAAATAGAGAAACTTCAATCCAAAAGGCAAGAGATGCCGGAGAAGGGCCAATATTTATCCTTATTCCTAAATTGCTATGCTAAGAAATTCCAAGCATTTCGCAGATAAATGGAGATTAGATAATTAATCTCCTGCAGGACCTTGATAAACCGCTTCTTAACGCAGTATTTCTTGGCTATTGGCTTTTGGCCTGCCTGATGAAAGCTATATGAGGCATATTTTGGCTATTTACCATCCTTCCTCCCTATTTCAGGAGCACCGCCGTTTTCAGGACTTTGCCCGGGCCTTGATCCGCCTGCCGCAGCCGGGTGAGGGACCCCTTGATTATTTACTGCCGGAGGCCCGCTGGCAAGAGTTATGCTCCCAAATTGGGGAACGGGAGTCCTGGTTTATGGGGCTGTCCCAGGCCACGGGCGTCTATTTTTTCCCCTCCCGGGAATGGCTCCCCCGGCTGGCCAGATATCTTAAGCGCCTGGGCGTGAGGCGGCTGCTGGAGGCCGGGGCCGGCCGGGGGTATCTGACCGCCGCCTTGGGGCCTTTGGTGGCGGCCGCGGATATGGATTTTCTGGCCCTCGACCGGGGGGACGGCGAATTTATGGCCGGGCTACCGGTCTCCCCCCTGGTGCAGCCGGGGGATGTGTTCACCGCCATCCGGGAGTTTCAGCCCCAGGCGGTGCTTTATGCCTGGCCGCCGCCGGGGCAGTCCATTGCCCCTCTTTTCGAGGTCCCGTCACTGTGCTACCTCCTCTTAATTGGCGAGGAAGGCGGAGGCGCGGCCGGAGCCCAGGAGGATTGGGAGAGCCTGCCCCATAAAAATTCTCCATTTTTGCGCCATTTTTCCCGGGGCCGCACTGGACCGGAGAAGCACCGGGTGACTATCTTCTCTAGGGGAAAGAAACAGGCGGAAAGGAGAAATGGGTAATGGCGGATCATATTCCGGTTATCGTGGAAGACGAGTGCATCGCCTGCGGCGCGTGTGTGGAGATCTGCCCCGAGGTCTTCACCCTTAACGAATCCCTGGGATTTGCCCAGGTGATCAATCCCGGGGGCGCCTCGGCGGATAGAATCCAGGAAGCTATCGACGCCTGTCCGGTGCAGTGCATCCATTGGGCGGATGAGATGGAATAATTCCCTTGATCGCGGGCGCTGGGGGTAAGGCCGCACTGCCCCGGATTTTCCTCTAAAACGCTCCTCGGGGCGGTCTTCTTAGGGATGGAAAAATGAAGGCCCCGGGGCTCAAGAAAATTGTATGCAACTGACCCAAGAACTGGCGGAGGGAAAATTGTGAAAAAAGTCAGTCTTTTTGAAGAGGGCAAATTTGGCGACAAGGGGATGGCAAAACTTCTGGTCCATGATTCCCCTTATTTCAAAATCATCAATTTCAATTTCAAGCCGGGTCAGGAACTGCCGGTGCATGCCCACGACATCGAAGGCCAGTTGAGCTTAACGGTGCTGGAAGGGGAGGGGGAATTTTTGGGCAAAGACAACGCTTCTATACCCGGGAAGACAGGAGACATCTTGGTTTGTGACATCGCCGAACCCCACGGCTTCAGGGCCAAAACCAAGGTGCGGCTCCTGGTGGTTATAGCGCCTCCCATTTGAGGTGAAATAAATCTAATTTCGTCTGCGTTCAGAAAACGGGTGAAAATCCCAAAGCTGAAAGGTGGTTATGATGGCTCAAAGAGTACCAAAAATCGAGGTAGAAGAGTGCATCGCCTGTGGCAACTGCGAGGCGGTGTGCCCCGAAGTCTTCCGCCTCAATGAGAACTTGGGGCATTCCGAGGTCATAAATCCCCAGGGAGCCCCGGAGGAGAAGATTCAGGAGGCCATAGACCAGTGCCCGGTCCAGTGTATTCACTGGGAGGAGGAGGAAGATTGAGGTGCGGAGGGGTGCGGTTTCGACCTCCGGCTCAAGTAGCGGCGGTGGAGATGCCGTGATCGCAGGACCGGCGCCGGAAGGCGGCAAACGTGCCGGGGAGTCTTATTCCCCCTGGCTTTTACCGCTAAATATGGTAATTATATTTAGATAGTTAAAGAAACTTGAAAACGGAGCATACCTGGTATGACGGAAACCCGCAGGCTCTTCGGCACCGACGGAGTCCGGGGAGTGGCCAATATCTATCCCATGACCGGGGAGGTGGCCCTGCAACTGGGAAGGGCCCTGGCCTACGTTATCAAGACCAGCCCCGGGAAAGACAGCATCGTGGTGGGCAAAGACACCCGTCTTTCCGGATACTTGCTGGAATACGCCATCACTGCGGGTATCTGCTCCATGGGGGTGGATGTTTTCCTTTTGGGGCCGCTGCCTACTCCGGGTATCGCCTTCATCACCTCTTCCATGCGGGCCGACGCCGGGGTGGTCATTTCCGCGTCCCACAATCCCTACCAGGACAATGGCATCAAGTTTTTTTCCGGAGACGGCTTCAAACTTCCCGATGAGATTGAGGCCCACATCGAGAAGTTGATGACCGATCCGGGGGTGGAAGAGGCCCGGCCCACGGCCACCGACATCGGCCAGGCCTTCCGCATTGACGACGCCCGGGGCCGCTATATTTCTTTCTTGAAGAGCACCTTTCCCAAGGACCTGGACCTTGACGGCCTGAAGATCGTGGTGGATTGCGCCCACGGCGCCACCTATAAAGTGGCCCCGGAGGTCCTGGAAGAGTTGGGCGCGGACCTGATCACCGTGGGGGTGCGGCCCAACGGCAAGAATATCAATTACAAATGCGGCTCCACTTATCCGGAAGTGACCGCCAAGCTGGTGCAGCGCCACCGGGCCGATCTGGGCCTGGCTTTCGACGGGGACGGGGACCGGGTCATCATGGTGGACCATCAGGGGCAAGTGGTGGACGGCGACCATATTATGGCCATCTGCGCCCAGAATTTGCTTAGCCGGGGGAAACTGCGGCGCAAGACCGTGGTGGGCACGGTAATGTCCAACCTGGGCCTGGAAGTGGCCTTAAAAGACCTGGGCTGCCGCCTGCTGCGCACCACGGTGGGAGACCGCTACGTGGTGGAAGCCATGCTGCGGGGCGGCTATAATCTGGGGGGGGAACAGTCCGGGCATTTGGTCTTTCTGGACCACACCACCACCGGGGACGGCATCCTCACGGCATTGCAGCTACTGGCGGTGATGCTCCGGGAAAACCAACCCCTGGCGGAATTATCCCGGGTCATGCAGGACTTTCCCCAAATCCTCATTAACCTGCGGGTCAAGGAGAGGCGGGATTTGCAGACCTTGCCGGAAGCGCGTCAAGCCCTCCAGGCCGCGGAAAAACGCCTGGGGGCGCGGGGACGCTTGCTGGTGCGTTATTCCGGGACGGAGCCGCTGCTGCGCATTATGGTGGAAGGAGACAACGACCAAGAGATTCAGAGGGTGGGCCAGGACCTGGCCCAATCCCTGGAAAAGCTGTTGAGCTGAGGGAGCGAAGGTTCATGCTGCTGGTCATGGATGTGGGCAACACCAACACGGTTATCGGCGTCTACCAGGGAGAGACCTTACTGAGCGACTGGCGCATCCGCACGGAAAAAGAAGCCACCATTGATGAATTGGGCATCCTGCTGCGCAATCTCTTTCAGGCTCAGGATCTGGTCCTGGAGCCCGGCACCGATCTGATCATCTCCTGTGTGGTGCCCCCCATGGTCAATACCCTGGATGGTTTTTCCCAGCGTTACCTGAAGACCAAGCCTTTTTGGGTGGGGCCGGGCATCAAGACCGGCATGCCCATTCATTACGATAATCCCCGGGAAGTGGGCGCGGACCGTATCGTCAACGCGGTGGCCGCGTACGAGCAGGTCCAGGGCAGTGTCATCGTCGTGGATTTCGGCACCGCCACCACCTTTGACGTGGTTTCCCGCCAGGGGGAATATCTAGGAGGGGTCATTGCCCCGGGGGTGATGATCTCCTGTGAGGCCCTGTTTCTTAAGGCCTCGAAACTGCCCCGGGTGGAGATTTTTGTCAAACCCAAGAGCATCATTGCTAAAGATACCATCAGCAGCATGAACGCCGGCATTATTTACGGTTATGTGGGTCTGGTGGACGGCATTGTCAGCCGTATCCGGGAAAGCCTGCGGGACGGGCCCAAGGTCATCGCCACCGGCGGCCTGGCCTGCCTCATCGCCTCGGAGACCAAAAGTATCGACTGGGTGGACGATTATCTCACCCTCAAGGGCCTGAAGATTATCTATGAGAGAAACCGGCCCCGCCGGGAGAAATAGCTATCAGCTATCAGCGGTCAGCTTTCAGCTAAGACCGGAAATTGACGTGGCGGGCGGAGGAACAGCCGGAGGCGGTCCTTCCAAAATTTTTACTCTAGCGTCTTTGCGCCTTGGCGTCTTGGCGTGAGGTTTTACTCTTTTCCCCTGAGGTCATTATGAGTGCCGACGAGCCGGCCATCGGCCGCCGTTATCTGCACGAGACCCGTTACCGCCGGGACGAACTGGGAGCCCGGGGCCCGGCCTATCCTGCCGCTCCCCGTTTTAAGGAATACGCCGACGCGCCCCGGCGTCTAATCCTAGACCCCGCGCCCAGCCCGGCCGGAGCCGATCTCTGGGCCTGCCTGAGGGAGCGCCGCTCCTTGCGGAAATACCGGGACCGGCCCCTGTCCCTGGAGGAACTCACGGCCCTGGTGTGGGGCGCCCAGGGGGTGACCCTGGCCAGCCATCCCTATCTCCTGCGGACCGCACCCTCTGCGGGCGCGCTCTATCCGGTGGAGACCTACCTGGCCATCCACCGGGTCACCGGCGTGGACCCGGGGATCTGGCACCTCAACATCATCGATTTTGCCCTGGAACTGTTGACTCCCGGCGACTGCCGCCGCCCCCTGGTGGAGGCCTGCCTGTCCCAACAATTCATGAGCACTGCGGCCGTGGCCTTCATCTGGACCGGCATCCTCAACCGGGCCATGGTTAAATACCGGGAGCGGGCCATCCGCTACCTTTTTCTGGATGCGGGCCACATCTGCCAGAACCTGATGCTGGCCGCCACTGCCTTGGGTCTGGGCTGCTGCCCGGTGGGGGCCTTTTTCGACGGAGAAGTGGAACAGTTGATCCAGGTGGACGGCCAAGAAGAAGTGGCCCTCTACCTGGCCGCAGTGGGAGCGGTGCAGTAACTTGGGGGTGAATCTGGTAAGCGCCCTGAAATCCCTCCAATTCCTGACCTTTGATAAGGAGAAAGTATGAGATTATTTATTTTGGCGATGATCGTCTCCCTGCTTCTCTCGGCCGGACCCTCCCTGGCGGCCAGCAAATCCCAGCAGGCCTCAGAAAAGGCCGCGCGGGATTACTTGAAGCTCGGCCTTTTGCAAGCGGAAGGCGGCAATGATGAGCAGGCCGCCGAGGCCTTCCAGAAGGCAGTAAGCATGAAACCGGACTGGGCAGAGGCCCGCAGCCTTTTGGGCAGCGCCTTGGCTCGGGCCGGTAAGTACCGGGAGGCGGAAGAACAACTGCGGAAGGCCGTGACCATTAAACCCGATTACGGCGAAGGCTGGTACTACCTGGGTCTGTTCCTGAAAGACCGGGGCAAGACCCAAGAAGCCGAACAAGCCTTGCAAAAGGCCAAACAACTGGCCCGGTGAGGGAGGAAAGGGGTAAAAGGGGAAGAGGGGAAAAGGTGAAAAGGGCTTAGGTTAGAATTCATTGAAATCTTTTCTTTTTCTTTTCCCCTTTTCCCTTTTTTCCCCAGATTTTTCAGTCTCCCCCAGATTTCTTTCCGCCCCGCTCGTATCTCTCCCTCTCACTATAGATGCAACCGCAGTATTGCTGCCGGTAGAGGCCCATTTCCTTGCTTTTCTCCTGGCCGGTCCGCCAGCCCTCCCGAAAGTCGGCGTAGTAGAAAGGCAGGCCCACCTCCCGGGCCACCTGGGCGCCGATCTCCCGGATGAGTTCGTGTTTCTGGTACTTGCTGTAGAGCAGGGTAGAGGTGAAGGCGTCGAAGTTGCCTCCCCGGGCCACCCGGGCCGCGGCCGTGAGACGGAGATGGTAGCAGAAGCGGCATCTTGCCGCCTCCCGGAAGACCACTTGCCGCAAGAATCCCTCCAGATCATAGCTGCGGTCCCAGATGAGCGGCAGTTCTTGGGTAGCCGCGAATTCCTCCAGGGCCTGAGCCCGCCTGGCGAATTCCTGGTAGGGGTGGATATTGGGATTATAGAAAAACCCGTGCACATAGTGCTCCTGGCCGGTGAGGACCTGCACCGGATAGACGGCGCATGGCGCGCAGCAGATATGCAGCAGGATTTTCATTTTAAAGACCGTTTTCCGTTTTCTGTTTTCCGTTTTCCGTGAAAAGCCTTCAACAGAAAACAGAAAACAGGAAACAGAAAACTGAAAGCCAAAACCAAAGACTGGAGACTGTAGACCGAATCTAACCGAATCAGTATTTCATAACCCGCTTCACCGTGGCTCCCAGGTCGCCGATGTTGGCCACCACCGTCACCCCGGCGGCCTCCAGCGCGGCCATTTTGTCCGCAGCCTTGCCGCTGCCGCCGGAGATGATGGCGCCCGCGTGACCCATGCGTTTACCCGGAGGCGCAGTCTGGCCGGCGATGAAGGCCACCACCGGCTTGGTGACGTGCCGGGAGATAAAGGCCGCGGCCTCTTCTTCAGCCGTGCCGCCGATTTCGCCGATGAGCACC
>Ga0068712_1002913_pt1 | contig 17449 bp, 19 predicted proteins | sample MTBAKSrepl1MetaG_FD_62987 | JGI IMG/M metagenome (GOLD analysis project Ga0068712, IMG submission 62987) | Enrichment culture microbial communities from Arthur Kill intertidal strait, New Jersey, USA, that are MTBE-degrading - MTBE-AKS1... | ecosystem: Environmental > Aquatic > Marine >... | reverse complement strand
ACCGGACCGGGTTCCCATCTGGCCTTTTGCCATGGGGTTTCCCATGGTATACACCCGGACCTCGATTTCAGATGCCTATAATAAGCCGCAGGTTTCTTATGAAGCCCAGAAAAAGACATGTGCTGATTTTGGCTGGCTGTTTACCCCCATGATAGGCTATGCGGCCTTTGGTGGCTGGGAATTCGGCGGCGAAATCAAGTGGCCCAGCGGTGAATTCTCGCAGGCGCCCTCAGTACTCAAGCACGTAGTGGAAACCCCGGATGAAGCCATGGACCTGGAACCGCCCGATGTCAAAAGTACGGGGATTGTACCTCTCCAGGTCGAGTTTCATAAAATATCTGCCCAGGAAAAACTGGATAACGAGCCCTTTAATGTAATACTACAGCTTGAAGGCACCTTCAATGTGGCCTGCAATATTGTAGGGGCCGATAAGATGTGCAAGTGGATGATAAAAAAGCCCGATGTTGCCCACCACCTGCTACGGCTGGCAACCGATTACCTGATTGAGCTGGCGGGTTATTACAAAGAACTTTTTGGCACCGAAGGCGTTATTGCCTTTGGTGGTGAACCCAGCGCCTCCAACGATCTGATATCACCTGACAAATTTGAAAAGTTTGTACTGCCCTATCAGAAAGAGACCAACGAGAAATATCTGGAGTTGGGTTATAAAAGCCGGTTGATGCACGTATGCGGCGAGCAAAACCTTAATCTGCCCCACTGGGCCCAAATACCCATGGGAGACCCTGGTATTGTCAGCTTTGGCCATGAGGTCGAGCTGGAAACCGCCGCCAAACATTTCCCCAATGACATCATCGTGGGCAACCTGGAGCCGGCCATAGTCCAAATCGGGACTCCCGAACAAGTCTATGAGGCCACCAAAATGGTGGTTGAAAGGGGTAAAAACCTCGGTACCGGCTACATCTTCGCCCCCGGTTGCGAGCTGCCCCCGATGTCACCCGTAGAGAATATCAAGGCCATGAATAAAGCGGTTGAAGATTTTGGGTGGTATTAATACCACCTTAAACCTGTTACAATTAACCCGGTTGATTGAAAAGAGGGGCCTGAGCCCCCTCTTTTCAACTAGTTAGCATTCTCCAATTAGAATGAAGCTTGCAAGCTAGCCAATAGGCCTGGCTTCAGGTTTAGTTTCTCGCATATGGCGCTTTACTAAAGAACTCCTTTATGAAGAGGTAAGGGTTAACATTTTCTCGGGATTGTTTAATTAAGATTCCTCGGGGCTCTTGCCTGCTCAGGTATCAACCAACATAATGAAATTATAGCCACCGCAGCCATTGCAGCTCCGAAATAGAAAGGACCAGTGGGAGAGATCTTTTGCCAGATGAGCCCGGCAATAAGGCTGGCAGGCAATAGCACGAGGCCTACTACTCCGTGATAAAGACCATAGGCTGTTCCCCTTTGTTGCCTGGATACGAGATCGGCTATGAACGCTTTGGCAACGCCTTCCACTATGCCGTAGTAAACCCCATAAAGAGCAAACAGCAGCCAAATTTGCCAGCTTTGATTGGAAACGGCAAACCCCAAGTAGGTAAACACATATATGCTCCAGCCCAATATGATAACCTTTTTTCTCCCCAGCTTATCCGAAAGCATACCAGCCGGTATGGCCGACAAAGCGTATGTTAAATTGAAAACTACCAGCATCAGTGTAATATTTAACACTGGGTTTCCTAGGTTCTGTGCCCTCAATATAACAAAGAAATCACTGGAATTGCCCAGGGTAAATATAAACATCACCAGTAAAAACAATTTGAACTCGCGGCTCAAGCCTGAAAAAACGATCTTAAAACCTTGTTCTTTGTTGCTTGAGCGATTATTTGAAGATGGTACGTCTTTAACCAGCCATGCTAGTACGATTAGCGCAATAATTCCCGGCACTACTCCCACCAGGACCAGCTTTTGAAAGGCTGGCTGTGTCAACTCAAGCTCACCCGCCTGGGTAAGATAGATGATGACGGCGGCTGCAAATAAGCCCAAAAAGGCACCGGTGCTATCCATGGCTTTATGGAGCCCGAAGCTTTTGCCCCGTTCAGCAAAACCGCAGGATTCGGACAATAGGGCATCTCTAGGTGAAGTGCGGAGACCCTTGCCTACCCGGTCGGCAAAACGGACACCAGCCACCACTGCCCAATGCCCTGCAATATACATAAATGGCTTGGCAATTGTCGATACGCCGTAACCGATTAAAGCCAGGGTTTTATGATGCCGAGTTTTATCTGCTAACCGGCCGCTATAGATTTTTAAAAGTGCTTCGGTACTATCTGATATGCCGCCAACCAAGCCTACCAGAAGGGGCGCGGTACCCAGCACATTGACCATAAACAGTGGTACCAAGGTAAAAATCATTTCACTGGAAATATCAGTGAAGAAGCTGACCAGCCCCAAGAAAATAATGTTGCGACCAAAACCGAGGATGCGTTTATTATTTATATTGTTATCAGCCACGATGATTTCTCTTGAATGCTTGAAATCTTTTTGACCAGCGTGTATTTGACGATATTGCATGGGCGTAAGATTGTCAAGTGAGCTGTGCGGGCGGCATCAAAATCAGCATGGACGGCAAAGGCAGCTACAACGACAACCTGTTTATGAGAGGTTATGGAGAACCGTTAAGTATGAGGAGGTGTATCTGAAAGCATATCAGGATGGAAAGGAGGCAAGGATCAGCCTTGGCAGATACTTCAGTTTCTACAACAACGAGCGGCTGCACCAGTCGTTGGGTTACCAGACACCGGTTGAGATGTATAACCCGGCACCGGTGGAAACCGGTGGTAAAGAGATGGTCATATCCATAGTAACATTAAACTGGAAAGTCTGGAGGACAACTCAGGGTTTTTGGAAAAACTTACCTGTTACGCTAACGCCTTTTCGTGAGAGGCCAGGTATAGCTAAGCCACCAGATACTAAGTGGCAATCATGGCCACGCCCAGGGTGGTAAGAACGGCGCCTATGATTCGCCCAAGAGCCCTTTCACTGACCCGGTTGGCTACCAGCGCTCCGAGCCAGGCAGCCAGCACGGTGGGCACACTGGCGAAAAGACCAGCATATATATTGATGTTGCCGTAACCTACGTATCCGGCTGTACCTGAGGCAGCGGTTATCATCATTATGAAGGACGAAGTACCCACCGCTACATGGATGGGGTAATGAAGGATAAAGACGAGGATAATAAGTATCATGCCGCCACCACCAGCACCGAACACTCCACATATAATGCCCACAAACAGCCCCAATCCGAATGCGATCAGTCTCCCTCTATTCGTTTCTACTGGCAACGCAGCACTGTTTGTAGGGTTGCCCATACCTCTGTTGTCCGACGGATGCCTCTTACCAACATCAGTATTCCCATCGGAACCAGCATAAGTCCAAAGAGATTGTCAGTCCTACCGAAGGCATCATATCGGCGAACAAGCTTCTCGCCTGTGCGCCGATAACTGAGCCCAAGCCAATCCATAATCCAGGCTTGATATAGAGGTGCTGGTGACGGCAATAGATAAAGGAAGTAACTACGGTGGCGATGACATCGATGAGCAGGCTGGTGCCAATAGCAGTGTGAACTGGGAAGGAGAGCAGAAGAGTGAGCATTGGCACAACCACCATAACTCCGCTGCCGCCCATTATGCCGACCATTATACCGGCGCAGTCCCGATGAGCAGGATTATAACTATCTCAATGAGAGAGCCATTTCACTAACGTAACAGTTTAGTTTTTCCAAATTTGTAGTTTGTAGTCATACTATATCGCCCCCTCCGCACCGTCAAGAGTACGGATAATAGATATAGTTATTTGAAAATTCTTCATTACAACACCAGTTCAATAGACGATACGATATTGATTTATAGCAATTTATTGTGCGATTCAGTATTTACCTTCTTTGTCCGTTTAGCTCTCTTAAACGTCGCAACAGGCGCATGCCGTGGATACTCCACATTCTTTCCATCCAATAATTCCCGAATAGTTGATATCTGAATCTTGGGATAATAATATCCAGACCAGTATTCCGGTTCATAAAATCCAGCAGATGCAGCCTCTTTTATCATTGGCTTGGTAGGTTCTTCGAGTGTGATATAGACTCCGATTTGAGCTTTTCACGTTCTAATACACCTTTAAGGTCTCTTATGTGGCCGGCACTCGGATGACCGCTTTTAACTTGAACAACTATGATTTTGGCTTTACCAGAATTATCATCAAAAAAGTTGATATACCCATCAATACCTTTATCTGCACCTTTTTTCTTATCTTGAGCAGGGCGAGCATCAACTAAACCTAATGCCCACCATTCAAACTGATACCTGCCGTGATATTCGCTTTCTTGAGCTAATGCTCTTGCGCTTTCAAGGCCTTTAGGTTCACCGATAATTTCATATGGTGATAAGTCTTTACCAAATGTGTTGGTGAGACGATGACGCATAAGTGTAATAGCTAGGTGAGCACTCCGATACCGGACATTCTTCCTGGTGCAAGTATCCAATAGTTGCCCCGCGCCGCAGGATGACCTTGTCGGAGTCAGGCTGGGTTAGCCCGGCCATAATATCAAACAGGGCGGTTTTTTCCTTACCGTTTGGGCCGATCAATGCGATGCGTTCACTGGCGCCAATGGTAAGGCTTACCCCGGAAAAAAGCTCCCGCGTTCCATAAGATTTGGATATGCCTATAATGTTTAGCATAGGATATTAGGCCTCTATTATAACTGTAAACAGGGTAAGGCTAAAAAATAAATGCAGTCAAGGGGGTGCTGGTGCGAAGCACCCCCTTGTTTACGTTGAATAATGACGGCTATTTTACTTTCTGGTAGTCTTTCCGGTTTACCAGGCTGTATATAACAGGTATCACGAACAGAGTTAAAACGGTTGAGCTCACCAGCCCGCCGATAACTACTACAGCCAGTTCGGCTGTCATCATAATGCCAGAGCCGATGCCGATAGCCAGCGGAAGCATGGCAAAGATGGTGGTAAGAGCGGTCATGAGTATTGGTCTTAATCTGGCTTTGCCGCTTCCCAGTATTGCATCATGGGTTGGTATGCCTTCGCGACGAAGATCTTCTATCATGGAAATAAGCACCACTGCATTGGTCAACACTATGCCGACCAGCATGACAATGCCCAGCATGGCAAAAAGACTTAATGTGTTGCCGGTAATCAGCAATCCGAGCATAGCCCCGATCGATGCAAGCGGAAGACTAACCATTATTATCAGCGGGTTACGTATGGAACGCATCATCAGTACCATAACAAGCATTGCCAGCCCAACAGCACCAATCAAGGCTATTCCCATGCTGTTGAAAGAATCCTGCATCTGCTCGGCAATACCGGCTGTTTTGATTTCAACACCCGGGTGATCATCCATAGAATCAATTTTCTGTTGGATAAGCCTGTTGACACCGCCGATGTCTTTGGCTGTTATGGTACCCGTGATTGTGGCTGATAGCGAAAGATCGGTACGACTTATGTGCGATTGCATTTCTACGTAAGAAATGTCTGCTATCTGACCAAGTTCTACCGATTGAGGGAAGCCAATCTTTAAGCTTTCCGCCTCTTTAGTGCCGGTTAGACCTTTAGTTATGGCAGATATGTAAACCGGGTAATCGAGCCCTTCAATGTTAATGGTTGAGCCAGGGAGTGTTCCGCCATTGGTAAGCAGCATAAATTCCTGTTGAAGGAGACCTAGAGCTTCTTCTGTCAAGCCGAGGGCTTGGACTTTCCCCGGATCGATCTTTATATCAAGTCTGGTGACGGTATTGCTGATGTCTGCCCCCAAATCTGCCAGCCCATCAATACCTTCAAGCTCCTGGAGTAATTGAAGAGTAAGCTGTTTTACAGCAACCGGGTCTTCCCCCTGTATAGAAAGATTAATCTGTGAACCGCCAAACCCTCCTAAATCGGTCCCATCTCCAGATACGAATATGTAACCGTTTTCAAGCAACCCCTCAGTTTTGCTCTGGATCTCTTTGGATGTTACTGGTACTTCGGCATCCTGATCGAGATAGGCAATTATGGAAGCAGTGTTGGATCCGCCTCCAGAGACGGCACCCATCATACCTGTCAGGGAGCCTGATGTGCCTACTGTGGTGAAGTATTTCTCTACCGATTCTATTTCTGCCAGTATCGCTTCTACTTTTCTTGCAGCTTCACTGGTGGCATTTAAACCGGAATCAGCGCCCAACTGCACGTCTATAGTTATCATCTTTTCGCCCATTTCAGGCATAAATGAAGTTCCGACCACCGGTATCAAGCCAAGACTGCCAATAAATAGAATCACAGTAACCACAAGAACCACAGCACGGTGGTTGAGGGTCCACTTGAGGCTTTTGATGTATGATGCCTGATACCAGTTGGTTGAATCCTTGTTTAAGGATTTGTATTTCCTTGGCGCTAAAAGATGTTTGGACATAGCTGGTACTACCATCAGAGCAACTACCAGTGAGCCAAGAAGCGCGAAGCTGATGGTCAGGCCAAATGGCAGGAATAACTCACCAACCATGCCTCCGATGAACATCAGTGGCACAAAAATGGCAACTGTAGCCAGGGTAGCTGCAGTTACCGGGGTGGCGACTTCGCGAGCGCCGATTATAGCGGCGTCTTTAAAGCTGTCCCCCATTTGGCGCCGCCGGTAGATAACTTCTACCAGTACGATGCTGTCATCAATCAGGCGGCCTATGGCAATCGACATGCCGCTCAACGTAAGGATGTTGATGGTGATACCACTGAAGTACATGCACAAAAACCCAATGAAAACCGACAGTGGTACCGAAATAGCAATTAGCAGAGACGCGCGGATTGCTCTTAAAAAGAGAAACACTATTACTACTGCCAGCACACCGCCCACGATAGCTTTTTCCCAAAGTTCGTTTATAGAATCCTTGATAAAATCTGCCTGGTCGAAAACATTTGATACCTGTACTCCTTCAGGGAGAGAAGGAAGAATGCCGTCGATAGCTTCTGCGATACTGTCCGAAACCTCTACGGTGTTGGCGCTCGATTCTTTTAAAACCGAGATACCGATACTGGGGTTGCCATTATACCGGTTTATAACCGAAAGCGGTGAAGGGCTGATGCTGATTCTGGCTACATCTCCCAAAGTTACCCCTTCAGCCACTGGCGTTTGCCCAATTGCCTCCGGAGAGCCGGATGACTTAGGCATAAGGGCAATTATTTGAGAGACGGATACTCCATGTTCTGCCATTCTGGCGGGCAATGGGCTGATCACCAGTTGATTGCCGGCTCCTCCATCAACTTCTATAGTCAGAACCCCATCGATTTCATTGAAAGCAGGGAGGATTTTACTTTCCACGATCTCTCTTAGTTCAAGAACTGAATAGTTACCGCTTACGCTCAGCATTTTAAGAGGCATTATATCGAGATTTATGGGTATAATTTGCGGATTGGTAGATATGGAAGGGCTCATCTCGGGCAGGCGTGTCACTTCCGGTGGCAGGGTTAAAGAAGCGATTTCGCTTTTTAGCGTGCTTGAAACCTGTTCCATATCGGTGCCGAATTTGAATTCGGCAAATATGATTGAGATGCCCTCAGAAGATGTTGAGGTTAAATGCTTGAGGCTTCCATTGCCCCATTTGTTCCATATAACTTCTTCTATCGGGGTAGTTACTGTCTCTGTGACCATTTCTGGAGTTGAGTCCGGATAAATGGTAACTACAGTTGCGTAGGGGAACTCGATATCCGGTATAAGTTCCATTTTCAGGCCTGCAAGAGCCCAGATAGATAAACCGGCTACTACTACGGTAATAATGATAGTCAGTAGCCTGCTTTTTAGAGCCAGTTTGCTAAGTCGCCACATAATTTATGATTTCTCCTTGGAAAAAATGCCTGTATAAAAAATATATTGAAATAAATTGTCAAGAACGATTAATAATTTCGGTTTTTAATACAAAGACTCTCGATTGGCCATCCTGCTTTTCTATTGCCCGGTTTGTGTTTTTAAGGTGTTTTTTAATTGCTGAGAGGAAGCAGTCAAACCCGATTACCAGCCCTTTTAGTTCTTCTTCACTTAAACTGTCCAGAACCTGGGCAATTTCGTTTTTACTTTTCTGGTCAAACTGGTTGAAAATATCCCTGCCCTTTTCGGTAAGTGTGAGCCAGTGGATGCGGCGGTCGCTTTCATCAGTCTGCCTGCTTGCCAGCCCAATTGATTCAAGTCGATCGATAATACCGGTTACAACCGGAGGGGTGACATTGAGCACTCTGGCAAGCTCGCGGTGACTGGCTTTGCCCCGGTAGCGGATATAAATAAGGCTTTTTATCTGCCCTATGGAAAGGTCCAGTGAAAGCCAGTTTTCGTAGCTGTAATCGTTTACCAGGCCGTAAATCTGCTCATGGAATCCGAGCGCTTGGCGGATTAGATCTGATTTTTCCAACTAGATGCCTGCAAAATAATAGTCAAAAAGGTTTCCCTTACATAGAATATTATAGAGATACTAAATAAATATTGTCAACTTATGACTTGAACAGGTCCGATAAACAGGCATATAGAGAAAAACTTTGATTATGGGGATAAACCGTATTAGGTATAGTGTCACCAAACTGATACAATGTCAAATTTTATAAACAGTTTATTCGGTAAACTTTAGTTACATTTTCAATCTCAATAATTGCCCCGCCTCCGTTCTGCGTCTCCCTCCCGTCTTCCCTCCTGGCTGGGGCGAATCTCCTTCGCCGTCTTTGCCGCTGAAATCTGTTTTGTGCTTCTCCGATTAAGCCAAGCTTCCCGGTCCCTTATATCGCGGTCAAGAAAGAGGCGATTGACTATCAACTGCTTCGTACTTACATTAGCTGCCTCTGCCGACCGCGGCACGATTAGCCGTCTGACAATCATTATCAGCACGATTGCGAGAAAGCCTGCGGTCAGACTAGGAGGCCTGTCCATTATCCAGCTGACCAGCGGTGAGACGGCTACGCCGACAGCTGTCCCTATCGGTACATTATGGATAGTGAAGAAACCGATAGCAGCTAAGGTGAAGAAGGCGATGGTTTCCCAAGGTATAAAACCGTTAATCAGAGGCAGTATAAAGAGAAGACCGATAGTTGTGAGCACACCCCGCCCGCCATTAAAGCGGAGGAAAATCGGCCAATTGTGGCCAATAATAGCGGCTGTGCCGACAGTCGCCTGTGAAGCAACACCAAGCTCCAGCCGGTAAGCTATCCATACCGGCAGTACCCCTTTGCCAATATCAAAGACAATCGCTGGCAGGCCTACCCGCCATGACGTAGCCGTTATCAGGTTGGCGACTCCCACATTGCCGCTACCCTGGTCACGGATGTCAATGCCGCAGAACCACTTACCTGCCAGGTAAGTGGTTTGCACCGAGCCTATCAGGTAACCGAAGACGATTAGTAACACTAATTCTGCCATCATTGTTTGCCTTGTTGCCGAAGACTATTTTTTATCGCCTAATATGCTTACCCCCAGCACATGCGGGCCGACATGGGTTCCTACCACTGGGCTTACCTTGCCTCGGTAAATGCGGACCTCGGGGAATTTGCTACTCAGCCGCTTGGCTAAGCTGTCTGCCTCTTCCGGTGTAGTGGCATCCTCAACCGCCAGCTCCTCAATACGGGAAAAGCCCATAGCAAAATCACACAAGTAGTCTATCGCCTTGGCTCTTGAATGGGTTCTGGTAACCGCCTCAGTGTAGCCATCTTTTATGGAAAGAATGGGATTTATCTTCAGCATGGAACCCAGCAGCGCCTGGGCAGTGCCGATACGCCCTCCTCTCTTCAGATACTCCAACGTGTCAAAAGCCATGTATGCGTGTGTCCGTGGTATATTATTGCGCACAAGGGCAGCCACCTCATCAAGGCTGGCTCCAGCTTGAGCCGCCTTAGCCGCAGATATACAAATCAATCCCAGTCCCATAATGGAGAAGTATGAGTCAATCACCTCTATGCGGGCACGACTCTTCTTTAAATCCTTGCCCTGGAGCGCTGCCTCATATGTAGTACTGTACTTAGAGGATAGGGTAATCACCAGAATCTCATCCGTCTCTTCTGCCAGCCTGTCATAAACCTCGATAAAGGTCCCCGCTGCCGGTGTCGAAGTGGTTGGTAATACCTTGTTCTGAAACAGTCTCCGGTAAAAATCATCGGTGGTGATGTCAACACCATCCCGATAAACCTCTGTGCCAAATACCACATTAACCGGCACTATCGTAATGCCAAACTCTTCAGATATCTCCGGTGTCAGGTCGGAAGTGCTATCGGTTACTATTTTTACTGTCATGATTTACGACTCCCTTCTTTTTATAAATGTCCTTTTTATCCCACTGGAGGAAAACCGAACCTATAAAAAGTAGCTCCGCTGACCACCAGCCCAATCAGGAAGCCTGCCACCATCTGTGTCGGCGTGTGCTCACCAAGCTGGTACCGGGAGTAACCCAGAATAGGCAGCAGGAGGGAACCGATCAGGGAAACGTTGCCGAAGAGGAACCACAGGGAAGTCAGCATGCCGGTGACCATCCCTAGGTGAAAGCTTGCCCGGTAGGTCGTGTTTACCAGAGCGAGTACAAGCATAACCGCAGTAATCCCAAGAATTATGATAAAAAGATTTATAGGCCCGCTGAGACAGTACAGAATCGCGGCGGACGGAATACCAAAGAGCCCGGCCATGATAAAGAGTTGTTTCGGTTCATTACGCACCAATGAACGGGAAATATTATGCTGAGTTCCACCTCGGGATAACCTCGTAGCTCTAGCTTTAGCGTAGAGAAGCGGGAGTATAATTGCCGGCAAATATGCTACCAGAGTCCATTGAATACACCCGGTAATGCTGCCTGTTGCCTGGTAGGCCGCCATAGCTAATACCGGTACCAGAACGGACCAGGGATGAAAGATGTCGGAGACCAGCTTAGCCCTTCTTAAAGCTTCATTTTTAGTCGCTACCGCAGTATTCATTTTCAATCCTCCTGTAATCATGGAAGTCGATAACTTGGCTTGCCTCAGTGATAGTAATGTTCAGATCCCTTAAGTGTTTACCTGCCAGCACATGGAGCATGGTTTTGTTGCCGACCACAGTAATACCAACTCTGTGCTCTTGAACTGCTTGTATAGCTCCTTTAATTATTTCGCGGGGAGCGTGTCCCCCGCCAGCGGCATCAACGGCAATTATCATTATCTTTCCCTATTAAAATTTAGCTGGGCAGGTTTTCCTCTCATAAGTCAAAGCAACCTCCTCAACGGGCAAAAACCTGGCCGTATCATCTCTCCCTTCACAAAGGTTGAATTCGTGAAATAAACAATATAATCCATAAGAAACCAAAATATTAATTAAAAAATTAACGTGTTGTTGTTTTCAGAATATTCCAGACATCACGGGTAAACTGGTGCAGCTTTACCAGGCCGTCACGGCTTAAGTCTTGTAATGATGCCTGGTACTTTTCGGCATATTCCTGACGGGCATTAATAATCCTCCGGGTTTCCTTGCTGGCATGTGACAATCCCAGGATAAGCCCGGCGAGTATACTCATACGCAGTTTACTGGCCGGTGCTTCCAGTAGATTATCAACTGCTATTTGCTCGACAAGCTCTTGCCTTGCTTTTCTCAGATCAATTAATAGAGCTGTAATTACTTCAGCACAGCACACAAGTGACGAACGTGACTGCGGTATTTTAGAAAATAGCTCATTGAAAACATGGGTATAGTTATCGGCCTTCCCCCTGGTAAGACTATCCAGAATACGAGCCTTGACATCTTCCCAATTGTCTTGTTCTCTTACCTCCCCCGCCAGGTGAGAAAACATCTCTATGGTTTCGGCAGTGGGAGCGAACAGAATGCTGGACCGGCCAGGCCCGGAAACCTCTTTTGGGGTATACACAGAGGTTACCATGCCTTTTTGCTCGAGCAGCCTGAGCATATCATAGGCGGAGGAGTTATCTAATCCCAGTTGTTCGGCAACAGTGCTATAGTGAATCGGGCCTTGTGTCCACCGGTAAATATCGAGCAGTTTGCTTAAAAAAGCTTTTTGCCTGTATGTAAGCTTCATGTTTTAATCACCTCGTTCCAAACTCGAGGCGCTGTACATGGGAGATTTGGTGCAATAACAATTCACCAGAAGCTGTTTTATTTCAGGCATGGCAACCTGAGCGGCCAGTTTTCCCCGGTCGATACACTCACTTGCTCGGTGGAAATCACCAAAACCGATACCATCCAGAGAAGGTTTGATAACTATGTCAGCCCCCTGCAAGCTTCGTTCTACCGCTTGGTAGTGGGCAATGTTGATAAACTGAGTCATGGTGTTGAAAATATTAGGCGCTCTTATTGCACTCGTCGTGTTTTGCCTTTCCACTTTCATCAGGTTATCACGGGCTCTTTTTTCTGGACCAACTATTACATTTGAGACAATCACAAAGTCAGCCCCCATGCCTTTCAGAACTTGAACGGGTACGGGGTCTACTAGGCCCCCGTCGACCAGGTATCTTTCCTGCCATATAACCGGTTTGAAAACAACTGGCCACAATATGCTGGCCATAACTGCATCTGCTACCGATCCCTCGCGGATTACGACTTCTTCACCGGTGATTATATCTGTCGCCGCGCAGGCGAAAGGTATCATCAGGTCACTAAAATCCACTCCACCAGTTATTTCGTTTAAACGAGATTTGATTTTACGATCACTTAATAATCCGGCGCCTGGTAAGGTCACTGCGAACAAACCGGCTATCTCTTTCCACTTCAAGTTAGTGGCTATGTTCCTGATTTCATCCATGGTTTTCCCTTGAGCATACAGAGCACCGATAACCGAACCCATACTGGTACCGGCTATCAGATCTACAGGAATTCCTTCCTTCTCCATAATATCCAGCACGCCGATATGAGCTAATCCTCGCGCACTGCCGCTACTAAGCGCTAGTCCAACTTTCTTACCTGAAATTGAGTTTGGCACTAATATATTCCCTTCCGGTTGGTTTTTAGCCTTTATTGATTATCCACTCATTTCGTTCGGCAATGAGGTTACAAGGAATGGTTGAATATATCCAAAGAAACCAAAATATAAGATACTCTTTCTCGACATGGTTGTCAAATGAATCTTTCAAAAAAAGAACGCCCATCATTAGAACGGGACTGGGTTAAATCAGAATTCGGTGATAATGAAGTTAACAGAACCGAGTTCTGTTGCCTGATTGTTTATATAATACCGCAGGGCTCTTAATCACGGCATAGCTGTTTTCAAGGGAAAAAACAGATGAGGTGAAAATCAATTCTGGTCGACTCTATATTAAATTTTCACCAATACTCATAAACGGCGTGATTAGAGCTAGTTTTCGTCTTCATCTTCCTTTGTTATGAATGTGCCTTGAATACTCTTTATAATTGTTACTAATAAAGCAATTGTTGTTGCTATAGTTAACCAAATTCTACTCAACCCCCATTCATATCCATTTATTGTAGATGCTACCAATCCTCCTACTCCACAAAGCAACCCAATTATAAACGGTTCGAAAATGCCCTTTTGTCCAATTCTTATTCTACCTTCGCTCATCCAATTTGCCCACAAAGGAAGTATTAAACATGCAGATACTATCCCAGATGCCCAATGTATCCATTCAGCTTCAGCCGATGGCATAACTTGTCACCTCCTCGCAGTTCAGAAAGCAATAGCTATAAATTTATCTTAATATTATCCCCAATTACTACTGACTATTTTTATCACTTGGTAATTATAATAGTCAATACCCTTCTGAAATGAAAAGAGGATAATGCAGCAGGGCATCTGTTAGTTAACTCCAGGCAGTACTTGAGATAAATCCTCACCAGCGCCGGATTTCTAAAAACGGAGGCCACTGGATTTATGTTGAGAGGGGCAACAAACCGCTAAAACGTGCAATATGCCTACAGCCAATAACTCTAACTCGGCACGCTACGCCGCCCTTATTGTGACTTTTATGGATTCCGGGCTACCGAGTTCTTTGACTTGCTCTTTGGTTAAATAGATGGTCATTGGGTGGTCTTCTTTGTTCTCCTTGAACCTCCAAGTGCTTGGCGTCTCTTTCTCTTTGACAAGTATGACTTCCATTTGTGTTGTCTCCTTTCCTTTAATCATTGCAGGGATGGACAGACCCCCGTACGCGTTTACTCTCGCCGCCGCGACGCTTGCTCTCTAACCGACGTATCTTCGATGTCCGTGTCGGTCTTGTCTTGCGACGGATTTTTGGTCAGCCACCGCGGTCATTCACCTATTTACAGCCGCTTTAGTGGCTGGTATAGTAGCCATGGTTAGGAATTTTTTGAGATGTTCAGATGACAGAACACATAGCTTTTCAGCAATTCACACCCAAAGAGCATCAAAACGAAAAAAGATGCATTTGGTGTGGGAAGGAGACACCACACAACAAGTCACATATCATCTCCCGGAAACTCACCCTAACATCACATCAATCCGCCATTCTGAAATACAGTGTATGCCAAAGTTGTAATTCTAGGTGTGGACAGATAGAAAATTGGGTACTGCGTAATTCGCCATTGGGATGGACTCGATTCTTCCACTACTTAAGCAGCAACAGAGAGTCTGATTCTGATACTATTCCCAGTTATTTTTATGCGGAGGACCAGCATGAATGGCTAGTCTACAGATTAGGAGGTGGGAGGACAGTCAAAGCCATTGACAACCAACTCATATTTAAAAAAGACGGGCAACTTATGTTATTCACCGAGCAACCTGAGTCACAAATTGACATGATTCGTAGCCACATAAGAATCGGCAAATTCATTCCAGATCCTAGGCCTTCTCTGCCCGAGGATTTCTCTCCACGTGCGCTTGTTAACCGAGGACAAGTTATTGTCACCGCTCGTACCAAAGAGGAGATTGACTTAGTAGTTGATTCAATCCGGAGTAATATCTGGGATGAGAAATCTAAAAATAGATTACGACTTGAGAGCGGTGGGCCCAATAGGCAGCACTTTAGGTGGTCTAGAGAAAATTGGGTAAAGCTATGCGCTAAAATTTCTTACGAGACCCTTTGCCTTTTTGAGGGCTCAGCGTACTGTCTCAAGTCTGATTTTGAGAAAGTTCGCAAATTTGTACTCGAAGGTATTTCAAGTCATTACCGTGAAATAATATTTAGTGAACAGGGTCCTCTGCATTCTCAGGACACTCCAAACACCGGAGGATGCATTGATATGACGCAAGGGCAAAATTGCCCACAAGATTTTTTTGCGCTTTTACCCTTTAGCAGTCCAGGGATGCATGAAGTTATACTCTGCGAAATAGACGGGTGGGTATGCTCTAGCGTCTCATTATCTGGATTTCCACCTGTCTGTATAGTGCTTGGTGGACCCGACACTCACCTGAAAGACCTATATATGCTTATCTATGATAATCAAACGGATGAATTTGATACAGTCTGCCTTGCCTACGATCATTCAAGGCCAATCATTCCTCTGCCCGTGCAGGGCCAAATGCGGGAAGCATTATTGCGTACCTACAAATTGAGAGGAATCTCGATGGAATAATCGGATCACAAGTCAACACCCAGCTATTACAGCCCATCCAACATGAATTTAAACACTAGCGGAAAGACCTTCTCAAAAGTTTTACCTTTTGTCCACGATGGTGGGCCACTCGGAACAGTTCCCGAACTTCTGTTTGAGAAGAAGGAACTCATTCCTTCTCTATAAAAGCTTCTGGTTTCATAACTAGTCAGCAGCTTTTCCGAGGTTATTACTCTCTTTGTGCCATTCGCGATAGTCGTGCTGGAAATCAGAGTCAGAAATAGAGAACGACTGTGTAAGATCTAATAGTCGATGTGCTAAATAAAAAGCTATTATCGAAAGATCGAATATTTCGTCTCTAATGTATTGATTTGTATATTGCACCCATACCATCTCATCCTCTTCTCCATCTCTACGTTCATCAGACTTGAGCCTCTTGGTAAGAATATTCTCCCCGTAAGCACTGAGCAGAGCATAATGATCAAGTGCTTCATCTAAATCACCCTCTGCCTCAACGATCTCGTCAGGCAGAAGTACTCCGATATCAATGTTGAACTCCTGCGCAAGACCTACCAAAGTAGCGTGAGTGAGCTTGTTAGCACCCTTTTTAAATCCATGCAATGCTTCAGCTATTACCTTTGGTTCGTTCTCTAAATCCAACATACAATGAATTGCCTTTTGTGTTTGATCATTTCTCTTACTACTGAGTTCAGATTGGGGTCTATTCAAGAACTCATATCGCAACCATGGTGCGACTTCGCTTGGATTTGAATCGAACAGATAAGCAAAGGACAAGGACTCTAATGCTGATCTTAAGACTGTAGCAGTATTTGAGTAATAACCCAGCTTCAAACCTTTGACAGCACTGCGGATGCTATTTGCCGTTTGGGCCATTAAGAAGGTAACCAGAGCCGGTGCTGTATTTATGCGAGGCATACTTTCCAATAGACCGAGAGCATTTAACGTTATTATCGACGCAGTGTTGGCAAGACGCAGAGTCTCTATAATTTCGTCTTCTATAGCTTCATAGTGATCCTTTTCATCATCGTCAAAATCAAATTCATTTTCGAGTTCGTTGACCATACTATTTTACCCCCACTTTGTTTTGGTGTCGTTTCTCAGGCTTTATGACCACCCGTTCTCAAGTAAAAGTTCCACCCTTTTTCTCGGGTTAATGTGCCACCCTGAGTGCACCCATAAGAGTATCACATAGTTACCACCTCCTGGACAAGATCTTTATCTGGTCTTAAGGTTGAACGATAACTTTTGCCGGTTAAGGTAATAACGTGAGCGGAGTTTACCAGGCGATCAAGTGCGCTCTCGGCAATTACCGGGTTGGGGAACAGGGGATACCAGTCTTTGGGCACCCGGTTGGCGGTTATTACCATGGAGCTCGAGTTATACCGCCGGTCAATGAGTTCATAGAGATCCTCTGCCTGGTTTTTGGTAAACTCCTTCATGGCAAAGTCATCCAGTATCAACAGGTTGGGTTTAATGTAGTGTTTGATTCTCTTTTCCCAGCTGTTGTCTGCCCGGCCGCCTCCCAGATCAGATAGTAAACGGCTGAATTTGGAAAAAAGCACATTGTAGCCAGCGCGGCATGCATGGTGCCCCAGGGCTTCTGCCAGATGGGTCTTGCCTACACCTACCGGACCGCACAGGATAACCGATTCCTTACGCTCGATAAACTGGCAGGTAGCCAGGTTGCGGATATACTGGGCCGGCAGTTTGGGGTTGAAATTGAAATCAAAACCTTCAAGGTTCTTTTCCTCTTCAAAGTGAGCCCGCATAATCCGGGTGGCAAACCGCCTGTTTTCCCGGTTTTGCAGTTCGTCTTCAAGCAAAAGTTCCAGAAATTCACCAAGTCCCAGGTTATCTTTCTGAGCCTGATCAAGCCTCAAATCCAGGGTATCTGCCATACCGCTTAGCCTGAGTATTCCCATCTTGCTTATTAATTGGTGCATGTCAGTCATTGCTTTCTCCTTTAATCTTC
>Ga0068712_1002912_pt1 | contig 17449 bp, 17 predicted proteins | sample MTBAKSrepl1MetaG_FD_62987 | JGI IMG/M metagenome (GOLD analysis project Ga0068712, IMG submission 62987) | Enrichment culture microbial communities from Arthur Kill intertidal strait, New Jersey, USA, that are MTBE-degrading - MTBE-AKS1... | ecosystem: Environmental > Aquatic > Marine >... | reverse complement strand
CTTTCAAGCACCGACCAGTGCCATCAGCTACACGGCGGCCTTGGCCTTGGTGGTGTTTTTTTCAACCCATTATCACGGGTTCCGGACCCATGGGATCCATTATCTGAAACATTTTATCGAGCCACATCCCCTGATGCTGCCGCTGACCCTCATGGAGGAGCTGATCAAACCCTTGTCGCTGTCGCTGCGGTTGTATGGCAACATCTATGGTGAAGAAACGCTGGTTGCCAGCATATTTGCGATGGTTCCGCTTTTTGTGCCGCTGCCCTTTATGCTTCTGGGGGTATTCTTCGGATTTATTCAAGCCTTGGTCTTCACTTTACTGACCTGCACCTATCTGGCCAGCGCAACGGCAGAAGCGCATTGATTTAATGAGAAGCAATGAAGCAAGTTAAAACAAAATCATTTAAGGGGGACAATATCATGACCAATGATGCATTTTTTGCTTTAGGCGCCGCACTTGCCATCGGTTTGGCCACATTCGGGCCCGGAATCGGGCAAGGCCTTGCCGCCGGCCGGGCATTCGAGGGGATTGCCCGCCAGCCTGAAGCCACAGGGGACATCCGCACGCTGCTGATCCTCTCCCTGGCCTTCATGGAAGCGCTATGTATATTCGGACTGCTGATCGCCTTCATGCTTTTTGGAAAAATATCCTGAAGCAAAGACGCTGCGGCCCCGTCATTCTCATGTCAGAAAGCATATAGGAGGGTAGAAGGGTGTCGTTCAATTTATCAGATATGTTGTTTGCGATCATTAATTTTGCAGCGATGGCTTTTATACTAAACAAAGTCCTTTTCAAACCGGTGCTCAAGGTTTTAGATGACCGGCAGAACATGATCAATGCCGTGCACCGGCAGGCCTGGGAAGCGAAACAGGAAGCTGAAGCGGACCGGGAACAATACAGCCTTGAGATGAAGAAACTGCGGATCCAGACCCAGGAAATCATGGAACGGGCGTTGAAAGCCGGCGAAGAAAGCAAGAACATCATCATCGCCGATGCGAAAGCCAATGCGGAAAGCATGATGCAGAGGACCCGGGAAGAACTTGAACTTGAAAAAGAAAAAGCCAAACAAGAGCTGCGCAGCGAGGTCGCGGAATTGGCGGTCCTGGCTGCAGGAAAATTGGTCCAGCAGACCCTGCGGGCTGAAGACCATGAAAAACTCATCGAAGAATTTATTCATGAAGTCGGTGATCCAACGTGATGCGGAACCGGGCACGGTTTTGCTATGCGCAGACCTTGATGGAAATTGCCAGGGAGCGCCAATCCGAAGCAAGGTATGCTGAAGAACTGGCGCGTTTTGCCGGCATGCTCCGACAGGATCCTGTCCTGAAGCAGAGGCTGGAGGATCCGCTGACAGATCGTGAAGAAAAAAAGGGGCTCCTGGATCAGACGTCCCGGAAAGCGCTCTTTGATCCGATCATCGGCAATTTTCTGCAGGTGATGTTGGATCAGCGCCACGAAAAAGATTTTGAAGCGGTGATCGAGGTTTTCCAAGACCTGGCCGATGCGGAAAAAGGCATCCTTCGCGGGGTGATCCAAACCGCGCAGCCCATGTCCTCTGAGCAAATCGGACGTCTGGAGGCGGTCTTTTCGAAACGACTGAATCAGACGGTCGTCTTAAACCAGAGGCCGGATCCCGGACTGATCGGAGGCCTCAGGGTCGAACTGGCCGGCAGGATCTATGACGGAACCCTTCAAAGCCGCCTTTCGGACTTCTTTCTGGAGGTATCCGGTGATCCAGGGAAGGCTGTTTCCTTCAGAAAGAATGTGGCGGCGATGGACAATGCGGCGCGCGATAGCCTGCCTCCGGGCGATCAGACGGCCTCCGAATGGCTGAATGCGGAGGTCCGCTCGGCGGTTCCCCTGACCGACGCGCAGCAGACCATGCTGGCGGCGGCTTTATCCAAGAAATTCGGAAAAGAGATCCGCCTTTCCTTCCGGCTGCAGCCTGGACTATTGGGGGGAATGGTCGTCAGGGTGGGGGATACGGTATGCGATGGCAGTATATCCCGCCGTCTGGAGGATCTTAAAAAAGCAATGCTTCAATGAAATGGATAGAAGGGATTGACCATGCGTATTCAAACCGAAGAAATCAGCTGGATATTGAAAAATAAAATCGAAAATTACCGGCCGCAGATCGACATGTCCCATGTGGGGCGGGTGATCCAGGTTGCCGACGGCGTCGCCCGCATCCATGGCCTCAATCAGACCATGGCCGGTGAAATGCTGGAGTTCTCCAACGGGGTCGTCGGACTGGCTCTGAATTTGGAAGAAGACAACATTGGCTGCATTATTATGGGCGCCTTTTCAGATATCCGGGAGGGGGACCTGGTGAAACGGACCGGCAAAATCCTGGAAGCCCCGGTGGGTGACGCTTTGCTGGGACGGGTGGTCAATGCGTTGGGCCAACCCATCGATGGGAAAGGACCGATACGGGCCGACGGATCCCGGGCGATCGAATCCCCGGCGCCCGGTGTCATTGACCGGCTTTCCGTTCACGAGCCGATGCAAACGGGGCTGAAATCCGTTGACGCGTTGGTTCCCATCGGCCGGGGCCAGCGTGAATTGATCATCGGGGACCGGCAGACCGGCAAAACGGCCATCGCCATCGACACCATCCTCAACCAGAAAGACAGCGGTGTGATCTGCATTTACGTGGCCATCGGGCAGAAGGAATCCACGGTGGCTGCCGTTGTGGAAAAACTTAAACGCTTTCATGCCATGGATTATACGATCGTTGTCTCCGCGGCGGCCAGTGAACCGGCCGCCATGCAGTATATCGCACCCTATGCCGGCTGTGCCATGGGGGAGCATTTCATGTACAGCGGGCGCCATGTCCTGATCATTTATGACGACTTATCCAAACAGGCGGTGGCCTACCGTGAGATTTCACTTTTGCTGAAACGCCCGCCCGGCCGGGAAGCTTATCCGGGAGATGTTTTCTATCTCCATTCAAGGCTGCTGGAACGGGCGGCACGGCTGAGCGACGAGCTCGGCGGCGGTTCCATGACGGCCCTGCCCATCATCGAGACGCAGGCAGGAGATGTCTCCGCCTATATTCCGACCAACGTGATCTCTATCACCGACGGTCAGATTTTCCTTGAGACCGATCTTTTCAATTCGGGCTTCCGTCCGGCGATCAATGTGGGCATTTCGGTATCCCGCGTGGGAGGTTCTGCCCAGACCCGTGCCATGAAGCGCTTTGCCGGCCGGCTTCGGCTGGACCTTGCCCAGTACCGGGAGCTGGAAACCTTTACCCAATTCAGCTCTGAGTTGGACAAGAATACCACGAGCCGTTTGAACCGTGGAAAAAAGATCATGGAATCGCTTAAACAGCCACAATATCACCCGATTCCCATGGCGGAGCAGGTGGTGAGCATCTATATGGCGGTCAACGGCGATCTGGATGACATTCCGGTGCAGAAAGCCGCTGGTTTCCAGAAAGAATTTTTAAACAATCTGCAAACCGGGCCCCACAGCGGGATTCTGGCTTCCCTTCGGGAGTGCAAAGACATGAAGCCGGAGATCGAGCAGCAGCTGAAAACCGCCATCCAGGAATTCAAGACCTTGTTCATGGCCGGATAACCGGCTGGAGCAGATGCTGAGACCCATCGGCCGAATGTAAAGGATTGGTTTAGAAATGTCAAACACCAAAGAATATCGCCGCCACATCCAAAACGTCAAAAACACGGAGCAAATCACCAATGCGATGAAGATGACGGCGGCTGCGAAACTGAAGAAAGCCCATCAAGCGGTGGTCTGTTCACGGCCATACGATGAAAAAATGCGTGAGATCGTCCATCGCCTGATGCGAATGGAGCATCCCGTGTTTCCCTTGGCTGAACAGCGTGAGCTCCGGAGCGTGGGCATCGTTCTGATTACCGGCAACTGGGGACTGTCCGGCGGTTACAACAGCGGCCTGACCCGATTTGCGGATCACGTTCTTTCCGACTGGGAAACCAAAGGGGTGGAAGCCGAGGTGATTGCCGTGGGCAGCAAAGGCTACGCTTATATGCTGTCCCGAGGTGCGAAGCTTCATAGGGAGAGCTTCTTTATCAGCGATATGCCTCTGTACAGCGAGGCGATCCGGATCGTTCAGGATGTATGCGGCGCTTTTCTGAAAGGCACCTATGACCGGGTCGACATCGTCTACCAGGCCTTTCATTCCGCAGGACGCCAGGCGCCGGCCCTAAGGCCGCTGCTGCCGGTCGCCTTTGATCCGGAAGCCACATCCGAACACAAAGAATATTTGTACGACCCCAACAGCCGCACGGTGCTGGAATACCTGATCCCCCAGTACATCAACAGCGCCTTGTACCAAGCCATCCTGGAGTCGAAAGCCAGCGAACATGCTGCGCGGGTGATGGCCATGAGCGCGGCGTCGGACAATGCCAATAAAATGATCAGCAAGCTGGTCCTCAGCTACAATCGGGCTCGCCAGGCCGCCATTACCAGTGAGATTTCTGAAATTGTCGGCGGAGCCAATGCCATTCAGTAAGAGGAGGGATACCGTTGGCCAATCAAGGAAACATCCTCCAAATCATTGGAGCGGTCGTCGACGTGGCCTTTCCGGCAGGCCATCTGCCGGAGATCTACAACGCCGTTGTGGTCGATGAACCGGAAAACCATATCAAGCTCATGCTGGAGGTGGCCCAGCATATCGGAAACAACGTGGTGCGCTGTGTGGCCATGTCATCCACCGACGGTCTGGTTCGAGGGATGAAAGCTTGCGATACCGGGGACCCGATCTTAGTGCCGGTCGGCGAAGGAACGCTGGGACGGATGATGAATGTTCTGGGCGAGCCCATCGACCATCGGGGGCCCGTGGCCGCCCAAGTCCGCCGGCCGATCCATCGCCCGGCGCCGGAATATGTGGATCAGAATCCAGCCACTGAAATGCTGGAAACCGGCATCAAGGTCATCGACCTGCTGGCCCCCTATTCCAAAGGCGGCAAAATCGGCCTCTTTGGCGGTGCCGGGGTCGGCAAGACCGTTCTGATCATGGAACTGATCCAGACGGTGGCCCGGCAGCATGGCGGTTATTCCGTGTTTGCCGGCGTCGGCGAACGGACCCGCGAAGGCAATGACCTTTGGAAGGATATGAATGAGTCCGGCGTCATCCAGAAGACCGCCTTGGTGTTCGGTCAGATGAATGAACCGCCCGGCGCCCGCCAGCGTGTGGCTTTATCCGGCCTGACCATCGCCGAGGAATTCCGGGATGCCGGCGGGAAAGATGTTCTGCTGTTTATCGACAATATTTTCCGTTTCAGCCAGGCAGGCTCCGAAGTGTCCGCTTTGCTGGGGAGGATGCCCTCCGCCGTGGGGTATCAGCCGACCCTGGCATCCGAAATGGGGATCCTGCAGGAACGGATCACCTCCACGCAAAAAGGGTCCATCACTTCGGTCCAGGCGGTTTATGTCCCGGCAGACGATTTGACGGACCCGGCCCCGGCGACGATCTTTACCCATTTGGATGCCACAACGGTTTTGTCCCGTGCAATCGTTGAAATGGGGATCTATCCTGCCGTGGATCCCTTGGAATCCACATCCCGGATCCTGGATCCGCTGATCCTGGGAGAAGAGCACTATCACGTCGCCCGATCCGTACAGGAAATCCTCCAGCGCAATAAAGAGCTGCAGGATATCATTGCGATCCTGGGCATGGAGGAGCTGTCGGAGGAAGACCGGCTCATCGTCAACCGGGCCCGGAAAATCCAGAGATTCCTCTCCCAGCCCTTTATGGTGGCGGAGCAGTTCACCGGCCAGGCCGGAAAATTCGTGCCGGTCAAGGAGACCATCCGGGGTTTCCGGGAAATCCTTGAAGGGAAGCACGACAAGGTGCCGGAGCAGGCTTTCTATATGTGCGGCACCATCGACGAAGTGCTTGAGCAGTCGAAGCATATGGAGGTTTAAGCATGGGCAAGACCTTCAAAATTGATGTCATATCCCCCCGCCGGATCGTTTACAGCGGCGAGGCGGAGTTGATTACCCTCCGGACGATCGCCGGCAAGATCGGCATCATGGCCAACCATGCGCCTTTGATCTCCGGTGTGAAGTCCTGCGCCATGCACATGGTCAAAGAGGACGGGGATCACTACCTCGCTTTGGGAGAAGGCTTGATCGAGGTGTTCCAGAATCAGGTGACGATCCTGGTCAAGGTGGCGGAGCTGGCCGAAGAAATCGATGAAGCCAGGGCGGAGCGGTCGCTCAAAGAGGCTGAAGCCAAGGTCGCTATGGCAGCCTCCCTCGGCGAACAGGATCTGCGCAAGGCGGAATTGGCGATCCATAAAGCGAAAGTCCGTATCTACGTATCCCAGAAGCTTCTGAAAAAGTAGGATCGGTCCGACAAAACGTTCGAAGGGACCTCGGCGGTGGACACTTCTGGGTGATTACGAAGACAAGGTATGCTCAAAAAGTGAACTAACAGATTGTTTGGGCGTAGCCAAGGGGCTGACACACAAATTATTGGGGATAGATGATTATCAACACCAGGATAATCCATGGAATGGCGGGTGGATCGGCAATGTTTGCTGCCGTGGGAGCTTCATTCACAAGCGGACTTTTCTAGTGCGAGCCAGAGGTTGCTGTAATGATGGAAGCTAGCTACATTGATTGACCTGATATTCTCCGTCGCAAAGGTCTTTTGCAGCACATTCATTCTGGTGGGAATACCATATTGCTTAACGTACAAAGGAACCTTCAAAATGAGCGAAGCTTTTAAAAGGACGGTATACTCTTTTCAGGAATCATCCTCACTCAGGCATTGATTATTTTGCCCGGCTGGAACAACTGACCTTTCTGCCCATGTACCCTAGGGTTTTATGCAGTGTTTTGATCATTGCCGACCAGTTCTGCTCAAATGTCGTTACAAAAGACACGGATCCTATCTATAGAGCCGAACTGAAAGCCCAAACTGAAGGATTAACAAGCGGTCACGATTGATTTGAGCCCATTTTCAGAGCAGAGTTTTTGCCGGAGAAATTTCTGGAAGTCTATGCCGGCTTTGACCTGCCAGGCATGCAATAGCGGCAAAGGAAATCACTTTGGGGAGGATGCTGATGGCGGCCATATGTTTCTAAACTCAACCATTAGTAGGTCTAGTAAACAGAACCAATGCCTGAAGAAAACAATAGGAGAGATTGGGGTCAAGTACATCAAGTGCAGTACGCTCCCGGGTGGCAGCTTGTCACGAACGAAATCATCGTGGAAGCCAAGACCATGGTCTTTGAAGACGATGCTATTTTCCCGGATATGAAATAATTAAAAGGGGATAGATTGGGAAATGGACAAAGAGATAGCTATAGTGCTCAGTGTCGCTGTCTTGGGAATCGCGACACTTGTTACGGTCCCCGTTGGTTATATGTGCAGAGCAAAACAGCACTCCCTTGTGCAATATGAATTGCTATGTCGTGAAGTTCCGCTGGTTCATGTAAATGAGAATACCATCATGATTAATGAAGACAGACTGGAGCTGCCGTCGGGGTTCCAGCCAACAGGGAATTTCACCTGGAACTTTGATGGCAGTAGAGTAGCTTTTTATATAACAAATCAAAACTTAGATGCAAAGCTTGCAATCACGGAATGTCAAACTGGAGAAATCAAACTGCTGGATCCTCCTGGAGGGACCAAGTACAACCTCGATGTGCTTCTGCTCTGGTCAAAGGACGACGTGATATTGTCGGCAGGTGGTAAAGCATACATAACGAAATGGAATTAGAATACAGCTTTATGATGAGTGAATTGAGTGAGACGGGATTATACGAATAAGACTAAGTGTAAGGCGGTATTCAAGAGTCTTATGGAGGCCGCTTATGGAACACAAGACCAGGCTCGTTGGATATTTAATTATTTTCTTACCCACTTGAGTTGAAACTTAAATTGTACCACAAAAAGCCGGGACTACTCAATTCTGCGTAATCCCGGCTCTATTAGTTCTTTAGGCTCTATCGTCAATTCTTCAGTGGTCTTAGCTTCGGGTCTCCTTTTTATATTGAAGCAGGGTCCGGCGCCGCAAAACGCTGCGTATGTGCGAGCAAAACCTATTCGTTGAGATAGCAGAGGGTGATGCCCAAGGTGCCGGGTCCGGTGTGGGTGCCGATGACGGCGCCGGTTTCACTGAAGGTATCCACCGCCTTGCCGAAGGCCTCCTCGGCTTTGGCTTTGAGGGTCATGGCCATCTCCTCGCAAGCGCCGTGGATGACGCCGAGGCGTTTGGGGGTTCGTCCGCCCAGCAGCCTGGCGCCCTGGTCGATCATTTTTTGGATGGCTTGACGCTGGCTGCGGACCTTGTCAAAGGACTCGTAAACCCCATCCTTCACATGGATGATCGGCTTGATGCTCAGCATGGAGCCGACAAATGCCGTGACTTTGCCAATGCGCCCGCCTTTATAGAGGTATTCCAGGGTGTCCAGACAGAACATGGTTTCGGTGCTTTTGGCCACTTTGGCCAGGCGGTCCAGAATTATGTCCATAAGCAGGCCCTTCTGGATCATCTCCACAGCTTCAAAAACCTGGAGCCCGGTGCCGAAGCTGATGTTGCGGCTGTCAAAAACAAAGATTTTATCGCTGATGGCTTTTGCCGCGGCCTCCGCGATCCGGACCGTGCTGCTCAAGCCGCCGGAGATATGGATCGATAGGATCTGGCAGTCCGGCGTTTCCGTCATCAGCTGACGGTATGCCTGCTGGAAATCATCCATGGTGGGCGTTGACGTTTTGGGCAGGTCGTCTCCGGACGCCGCCAGCATGGGATAAAAGTCCTTGGCTGTCAGTTCGATCCCATCCAGATAGGTGGCTTTGGGGAATGAGACGTGCAGCGGAACCACCTTGATCTTGTTTTCTTCAACGAACCAGCTCGGCAGATCCGCCGTGCTGTCGGTAACGATGCGGATATTGTTCGTCATGCGTCAGATCCTTTCGTAGGAAGACTTTGGGCAAAGCGCCTCGTGTCTGGCATTAGAATCAATTAACTTATATCAGTTTACCTATTTTTTCGTGAAATAACAAGGGGTATTTGGCCCGTCATGCTGCGGTTCAGGGTGTTCAGGCTTGTTTCAACGAAGGGCCAGGCCCACCACATCCCGGACGCCGGCGAAGCCTTCCCGGTCCAGCCACGCATTGAGATCGCCGATGATGCGCGGGATCGCCAAGGGATCCACGAAGCTGGCGCAGCCGACGGCAACGGCTGAGGCACCGGCCATCAGAAATTCCAGGGCGTCCTGGGCACTGCTGATGCCGCCCATGCCGATGATGGGGACATCCACCGCCTGGGCGGTTTGCCAGACCATGCGCAGGGCCACCGGCTTCACGGCGGGTCCGGAGAGTCCGCCCACCTTGCGGGCCAGCAGCGGCTTGCGGGTCTTGACGTCGATGGCCATGCCCAACAGGGTGTTGATCAGCGAAAGAATGTCGGCGCCTTCTGAAACCACAGCCCGTGCGATTTCAGTGATGTCGGTCACATTGGGGGAGAGCTTGATGATCAGGGGAAGGGAAGTATGCTTGCGCACGCGCCGCGTCACTTCAGCAGCCATGGCAGGGTCCGTGCCGAAAAACATGCCGCCGTGGGATACGTTGGGGCAGGAAATGTTCACCTCGATGGCTTTCAGGCCCGGCGCACCCTGCAGCCGGCGGGCGATTTCCTCGAAATCTTCCAGGGCGTGGCCGTTGATGTTGGCGATGACGGCAGCTTCTTGGGAGAGAAGCCAGGGCAGTTCATTGGATAGAAAAGCATCCACCCCCGGATTCTGCAATCCGATGCTGTTCAGCATGCCGGCGGGGGTTTCAGCGATCCGCGGCGTCGGGTTGCCGGCACAGGGTTCCAGGGTCAAGCCCTTCACCATGATGCCGCCGGCCTGGCGGATCGGATAAAATTCGTTGTATTCACGCCCGAAGCCAAAACAGCCGGAGGCGGCCAGGACCGGATTGGACAATTGCAAACCAGACAGGTTGACGTGAAGATCAGCCATTCCAATGCACCTCCTCCCCGGTGAAAACAGGGCCGTCGCTGCAAACGCGGCTGGTTTTCAAGCTTCCGTCCGGATTTTTGATCTGAATGGCGCAGCCCATGCAGGCTCCCACGCCGCAGGCCATCCGCTCTTCAAAGGAAAGCTGGGCGGGAAGGCCGTAACGGCTCGACAAATTGCCGATCACCTTCAGGAAAGGTGAGGGTCCGCAGGCATAGAGCTGGTGAAAGCCCGTTTCTTTCATGCCTTCGCGAAGCATGGCATGGGTATGGACATGGGCATGTCCCGTCCCGGCTTCGGAAGCCTCTTTTGCTTTTAAGAATACGGCGTCCAGCGCTTGGGCGCATAAAAAATGCTCCAGGGGGGTGGAAAGGAAGCCTTTGAAGCCCTGGGAGCCATCTTCGGTGGCCAGCTGAAGCTCGCAGCCCAGCTCCGAGAACTCAGGAATCCCGAATAGCAGGGACTCGGTCCGGCTGCCGAGAAACACCGTCACCTCTTTGCCGGCGCTTCGCAGAGCCTGGGCCAGAGGGAGGAGGGGGGCAATCCCCAAACCGCCCCCGGCCAGAATGACCCGGCCCGGATCCTCCGTCCAGGTAAAACCATTGCCCAGGGGGCCCAGGACATCTACGGTGCGTCCTGTACGCCAGTGGCTCATTTGATCGGTTCCCCGGCCGACCACCTGGTAGACAAGACGGATGCGGCCGCTGTCGGCATCGATACCGGCCAGTCCAAAGGGACGGCGCAGCAGAGGGTCTTGGTTTTCGCCGATCCGTACCATGACGAATTGACCAGGTCTGGAAGTTGAAGCCAATGGGGGGGCCAGCAACTCCATTTCGTAGAGCTGAGGTGCCAATGCCCTGTTTTTCAGCAGGGAGGCTTGATGGATCGCTTTCATATTGCGTCAATGCTCCTTTTGAGGGTATCCGTTATTTGATTTTGCGGCTGCCGGGCTTTTCTAAGGGGATGCCGGCTTTGCAGAGAGGGCATTCCTCCGGTGTGTAGTTGGCTACATCCAGATCCAGCAGCGCGAAATAGGGGACCGGCAGCTGGGCTTTGCCGCGGCTGCGGTTGACGATGGAAGCGGCCCCAATCACGATGCCGCCCAGGCCCTGGACCAGCTTGATCATTTCCATGGTGGTGCCGCCGGTGGTAACCACGTCTTCCACCACCAGGACCTTTTGGCCGGGCAGGATCTCGAAGGAGCGGCGAAGGACCATCTGGCCTTCGTCATTGCGCTCGGCAAACAGACTGGGGACCCCTAGCTGGCGGGCAACTTCATAGGACAAATTGACAGCGCCCACGGCGGGACCCAGAACCAGGTCCGGGGCATCCTTGCGGAAATGCTCCGCCATGCCTTCACAGACCCGGGCGGACAGCGCAGGATCCTTGAGCAGGGTGGCACACTGGACGTAAACCTGGCCGTGAAGGCCGGAGGTGTAGCGGAAATGGCCTTCCTTGATGGCGCCGATATCTTTGAGGAGCGTTAAGATTTCTTTTTGAGTCAGCATCGGATGGACCTCCTGATTGGTTTTATTTGGAATTCAGACCTTCACGGATCTCCTGTAAAACAGCTTCCGCGGCGGCCAATGGGTCCGCTGCACGGGTGATGGGCCGCCCCACCACGAGATAATCCGCACCGGCGGCGATGGCTGCCTGGGGCGTCATGACCCGTTTCTGGTCGCCCAGGGCCGCACCCTGAGGCCGGACGCCGGGGCAAACGATCAGGAAGTCCCGGCCACAGGCCTGCCGAATCAAGGAAATTTCCTGGGGCGAGGCCACCACGCCCTGGAGTCCGGAGGCTTGGGTCAGGCGGGCCAGCCGGTCCACGTTGTCCGCCGGCATGGGAGCGAGCCCGACTTCTTCCAGGTCGGTTTCGCCCATACTGGTCAGAATGGTAACCGCAATCAGGGCCGGCGCAGGGATACCGCGATTTTTTGCTTCATCCGCAACGGCTGCTCCTGCCTGGGTCATCATCTGGCGTCCACCCAGGGTGTGGACGTTGAGGATGTCGACGCCCAGCCCCACCGCCTGCCGGCAGGCTTGGGCGACGGTGTTGGGGATATCGTGGAATTTCAGATCCAGAAACACTTTTTTACCGAGGGCGCGCAGGGCTTCCACCGCCTGGCCCCGGCTGGACAAGAACATTTCCAGGCCGACCTTGAAGAAGGTTACGTTGGTCAGCTGACGGACCAGAGCTTCAGCCTCGGCCCAGGTGGGATAATCCAGGGCTACGATGAGCCGGTGCCCGGGCGGGACCTGCAGCAGCCCGACCGGCGGCCGGCTTCCTGCCGAGGTGTGCGGGCGTATGTTCGGTTCGGTCATCATTTTTCCTCCTCTTTGGGAACCAGGACTTTGCCGTCCTCCATGACGATGGTGCCCCGGTGGATGGTCATGACCGGCCATCCTTGCAGGGTCATACCGCCAAAGGGGGTGTTTTGGCCTTTGGAATAGAAGTCTCTCGGGTCAACCGTCTTTTTCAGGATGGGGTTGATCACCGTGATGTCGGCGACGCCGCCAGGCACCAGCCGGCCGCGGTCCAGACCCAGGGCGGCAGCGGGGCCGGTGGTCAGACGGGCGATCAGATCCAGGGGCGCCATATCGTCATGGACCACCAAGGTATCCCAAACCACGGCAAGGGCGGTCTCCAGACCGCTGATGCCGTTGGGGGCTTTTGTAAATTCCTGGGCTTTGGCCTGAAGGGACCAAGGGGCGTGATCGGTTGCGATGCAGGTGATCAGGCCGGATTTGACGGCCCAGCGAAGGGCTTCACCATGCTCAGGACTGCGCAGCGGCGGGCTGACTCTTGCCAGGGTGGAATAGCCTGCAAGGGCTTCATCCGTCAGACGAAGGTGGTGGGGAGTGGCTTCCGCTGTGGCCCGGATTCCTTGCTGCCGGGCGAATTCCAGGAGGGCAACCCCTTCTTTGGTGCTCAAATGGGCAATATGCGTCCGGCCGCCGGTGGCTTGAGCAAGCAGCAGGTTCCGGGCGATGGGGACCGCCTCGCTGACGGCGGAGATTCCTTTCAGGCCGAGCTTGGCGGAAACGGCGCCTTCGTGCATCAGGCCGTCCCCTTTCAGTTCAGGATCTTCGCAATGATCGATCAGGAGAGCGTCCAGACCGCGGCATACTTCCAGGGCGTGGATCATGAAATGGCTGTTGGTCACCGGCATGCCGTCATCGGAGAAGGCTACAGCCCCGCTGTCCATAAGGGCAGCCAGATCATTCATTTCCTTGCCGGCAAGGCCTTTGGAGATGGCGGCGATGGGCAGAACCTCGGTCAAACCGATGGCCTGGCTGCGTTTCCGGATCATCTGGATGATTTCCGGGCTATCGGCAGTGACCGGAGAATTGGGCATCGGGCAGATGGTGGTGAAGCCGCCGGCTGCCGCGGCTTTCATGCCGGTCAGAATGGTTTCGTTGGCTTCGCCGCCGGGCTCCCGAAGATGAACGTGCATATCGATCAAGCCGGGCGCAATGATGCATCCGGACACGTCCCGAATCAGGGCATCGTTCATGTTTTCGGTGCCGAGGGTGCCCGGGGCGTACAGGCCCCGTATGAAGCCATCTTCGATCAGGACTTCCAGATGGGCGTCGGTGCGGCTGGCCGGATCCAGAACCCGTCCGCCGGTCAGCAAAAGTTTTTTGGTCATATCAAAGCTCCTTTCGGGCATGAGTGAGTAGACCCTTCATTATATTTTATAATCTGAAAGCAGGGCACGCAACGATTAAATGAAAATATTTGCCAAAGCGGGCAGGGTTTGTGACGGAATGCGCAGAATATGCTAAAATCATAGAAAAAGAGACCCATCGAAAGGAGGCTTGGGATCGGATGAAAGAATATCAGCCCTGGGATGACAGCTGGCGCAGCGAGCTGACCTTCATCCCCTGGCCGCCGGACGCAGAACATCGTGAAGGATTGCCGCCGCTGCCCCTGTATCCTGTGTTCAATTCCGCCATCGAGCAGAAGCTTGAGGGTGAAGAGATGTGGCAGACCATCGGCGGCTCCATCATTTACTTATTGGGACATGAGCCGGACCATCCCCTTGCAGATCTGTATATTCAATGGCTGAGACTGTTTAATCCGCAGCTGGCCCATCAGCTGATGTCCGATGGGACCAACTTCGCATCCAATTATAACTTTCCCAGCGCCATCTGGATGCTGCAGGCTGCCTTGCTGCTGGAACCCGGCCAGGTGGAGGCGAATTTTAATCTGGGGCTGGCCTTCAGCCAGCTGGGGGATACGCTGAGGAACGACAAATATTTCGATGAAGCCGTCAGCAGCTACCAGCAGGCTTACCAGTACCTGAAAAATGCCATCGAGCTGGACCCTCAGCTCAGCATGGCCTATTATGCCCTAGGGGTGGTCTGCAGCCGTCTGGGCCGCCCTGAAGAAAGCAAGCGCTATCTTGAAAAATCCATCGAACTGGAGATGGCGAAAAAAGCGCCCAAGGCCTCCGACGAAGCATCGGGGCGGATGCAGCCGCGCCCGGCGGATCGTCCAAACCAGGATGTTCCTCAAAAAATGTAAGGAGTGAGTCACATGCAGGGAATGATCCAAGTCTACACCGGAAACGGCAAAGGAAAGACCACGGCCGCACTGGGCTTGTCGCTGCGTGCTTTGGGCGCAGGCAAAAAAATTCTGTTTCTGCAGTTTCTCAAGGCACCCACCTACAGCGAGCATAAGATCCTGCCGCAGTTTGCGCCGCAGCTGACCGTTGAAAATGTGGGCAAGCCCTTTTTTATCGCGCCGGAAGGCATGATGTCGGCGGAGGAGAAAGCCAAATGGCAGGACAGCGTGGTGATCTTTCCGCCCGGAAATCCGCCGGCAGATTATCAGGCGCTGGTGGACAAGGGCATGGCCCGGGCCCGGGAAGCCTTGGCCGGCGGTGCGTATGACCTGGTGGTTCTGGATGAGATCAATGTGGCCCTCCACTTCGGACTGATTACCTGGACGGCGCTGGAGGCGATCCTGGACGGAAAGGCTGAGCATACCGAAGTGGTGCTTACCGGCCGCGGCGCAACCCCCGAGCTGATCGCCAAAGCCCATCTGGTGACGGAGATGAAAGAAATCAAGCATTATTATCAGGATCTTGGATTGGAAGCCAGACCTGGCATCGAAAGCTGAAGCAAATCCTTTGCAGCGAAAGATGCGGTCCGAGCCTATAATATTGGAGGGATCGGTATGGAAGATGTACAGCTGAAAGATATTTGGCAAGCTAAAGAAAGGCTTGCCGGCCTGGTCCATAAGACGGCCATCAGCCGTTCAAGCTCCTTGGACAAAATGACCGGCGGCCAGATCTTCTTGAAATTGGAAAACATGCAGAAAACCGGTTCGTTCAAGGTCCGGGGCGCCAGCAACCGCATCCTGACCCTGAGCCCCGAAGAAGGCGCCAAGGGCGTCATCGCGGCGTCGGCGGGCAACCATGCCCAGGGCGTGGCGCTGGCCGCAACCCGCGCCGGAATCCCGTCTACCATCGTCATGCCCGAGGGAGCTCCCATCTCCAAAATCATGGCCACTCGGGGTTACGGCGCCAATGTGGTGCTGGCGGGCCATAATTATGACGAGGCCTGGAAAAAGGCCGTAGAAATGCAAAAAGCCACCGGTGCCCTGTTCCTTCATGCGTATGACGATCCTTTCGTGATCGCCGGACAGGGAACCATCGGCTTGGAAATCATGGAACAGCTGCCGGACGTGGATGTGATCCTGGTGCCGGTGGGCGGCGGCGGCCTCTCCAGCGGTGTCGCCCTGGCTGTAAAGTCCCTGAAACCCACCGTCCAGGTCATCGGCGTGGAAGCCGCCAACCGGAGCAACACCATTGCCGACGGGATCGCGGTCAAACACCCTGGCAAGGTGACCGGCGCCATTCTTGAAACCTATTTGGACGGCATGGTGCAGGTGGATGATGAGGAGATTGCCGGAACCATCCTGCTGTTGCTGGAACGGGTCAAGATCATCACAGAAGGCGCCGGCGCCGCCTCGGTGGCTGCCGCCCTCTATAAAAAAATTCCCACTGAGGGGCGAAAGATTGCATGCATCGTCAGCGGCGGCAATGTGGACGTAAACTTCATCGCCCAGATCATCCAGCGCGGCATGCTCAAGAGCGGCCGCTACACGGAAGTCACGGCAGTGATTGCAGACCGGCCGGGAAGCCTGCGCCGTTTTCTGGAGATCATTGCCACCGAAAAAGGCAATGTGATCACCGTCAATCACAACCGCAACCGGGCCGATGTGCCTTTGAACATGTGCAGTGTCACGGTTCTGATCGAAACCCAGGGCGTTGAACACGGAGAGGCCATTATCGCGGACCTGCTGAAACAGGGGATTCCGGTGGAAGGCCGAAATCCCTTATAAGCGGTGTATCATGGATAATACCAAAGACATTTTGATTTGTGTCGATGTGTACGACCGTCCCATTGGCAGCTGCAGCCTTTGCTGGTTATGACGCGTCCATGAAAACATATTGATAATCCATAAAATTGCCGGGTCCTACCGATAGGAATCACTGTGTTTCGGGGGGCGCGGCTTTTTTTGTGTCGTTTTTCGGCCCATTCTGGCGGCAGAGGACCCTTTTTGTGCCTTCAGCGCAAGATAAAGCCGCCTGGCCTCCGCCGCATCCTCCGGCGTCGGCTCGGCCGTGTGGTATCGGGCCTTCGCGTAGAGATTGCGCAAGGCGGACAGCAGGTCAAGTTCGAAATAAAGAGCTGCGTCATCCTGGATCTCGGCGCTGGTTTTGGAGCGGCTGAAGGGAAGCCCCAAACTCAGATAAATCCGCAGGAATTTCCGGTAATAATACCGTATGGCTTGCCTGGGGTCATGGGGCGGAAAGAGGTCTTTGGGGATGCGGACCGGTTCGTTGAGGATGGCCAGGGCTTCCCGCATCTCCGGGGTGCTGTCGGTTGGCAAGACCGGTTTTCTGCGCAGAAAACGCCGCAGAACCAGGAAAACAAGAAAGAGGATCACCGCAACCAGCAGGAGCTTCACCAGAAGGATCAGCCACGGGGGGAGGGCCACATGACGAATATTGGCCGTTCCCAAAGCTTCGGAGAAGGCTTCGGACACCTCGCTCTCGGGTCTGGTCACTTCGATGTCCCGGAAGAAAAGCTTGAGGAACAGGGCGAACAGATAGGCGAACATGCTGAGACCGTATGCCGCCAGCATGATCAGGGGTGAAATGAGGATGCGATATATCGCGGACAGAAACAGGGAAAAGGCATGGAGCACGGAGCCCCGGCTCATTTCAAAGCCCAGCAGACAGAACAGGATCAGGGCTGCGGCATTTTGCAGCTTGAAACGCGGCTGTTCGACGGTGGCTGCATCATGGCGAAGCATGCGCATCAGCAGGACCCCGAAAACCAGGAACAGAAGCACGAAGGGCAGAGCACCCTGCTGCAGCTGGACAAAGTCCAGGGTGAACAGGGAGGGGAACAGGAGCAAAGGCAGCAGCTTGAGACCCAGCATAAAGGCGTCATGCTGCGTGTTGTAATCCAG
>Ga0068712_1002890_pt1 | contig 17545 bp, 14 predicted proteins | sample MTBAKSrepl1MetaG_FD_62987 | JGI IMG/M metagenome (GOLD analysis project Ga0068712, IMG submission 62987) | Enrichment culture microbial communities from Arthur Kill intertidal strait, New Jersey, USA, that are MTBE-degrading - MTBE-AKS1... | ecosystem: Environmental > Aquatic > Marine >... | reverse complement strand
ATTCGTTCTTGATGGTGTTGTAGCCGTGGGGGCAGGCGGTGACGATCTTCCTGACGCCGATCCGGCGCCACTGCTCGATATTGGCGGCCATCATGGTCTGGGCCAGGTACTCGTTGCCCAGGCGCCGGGCCGTCTCGCCGCAGCAGGCCTCCTCGTTGCCCAGGCAGGCGAAGCTCAGCCCGGCCCGCCGCATCAGGGCGACCAGGGCGGCGGCGACCTTCTGGTTGCGGTCGTCGAAGGAGCCGGCGCAGCCGACGTAGAAGAGGTACTCGAAGTCGGGGTTCTCGTCCGGGGTGGGCGCGCCCAGGCCCCGCAGCCAGTCGCCCCTGGCGTTGGCCGCCAGGCCCCAGGGGTTGGACATATTCTCCCAGGCCTTGAAGGCGGCCACGGCCTCCCGAGGCAGGCGGCCCTCGACCATGACCAGGCCCCGCCTGAGGTCGATGACGTGGTCGGGGTGCTCGATCAAAAGGGGGCAGTTCTCCAGGCACTGGCCGCAAGTGGTGCAGGACCAGACGGCCTCGTCGTCGATGACTCCGCCGCTCAGGCGCGGGCCGGCCCAGGCCTCGAGGATTCCGGCCGCCTCCCCGGCCCGGCCCCGCAGCCGGGCCAGGCCGGCCCGGGCCAGGAGGGGGGTCTGGGCCTTGAGCAGGTCCCGCTCGTCTAAAATGAGCCTCTTGGGCGAAAGGGGCTTCCGGGAGAGGTGGGCCGGGCAGAGGGCCTGGCAGCGGCCGCACTCGGTGCAGGAGTACATGTCCCAGGCCCGCTTCCAGGAAAAATCGGCCAGGCCGACCACGCCGAAGACCTCGTCCTGGCTTTCCAGATCAAGTTTGGACAGCGCCCCTGAAGGCCTCAGCCCGGCGAAGAAGACGGCGGGCAGGGAAGTGAGCACGTGGAAGTGCTTGCCGTAGGGCAGGTAGTTGAGAAAGGCCAGGACCAGGACGACGTGGCCCCAGAGGCCCAGGCCTACGAGAGCCTCGGCCGCCGGGGTGCGGCCCTCCAGTCCCAGCCGGCCCAGGATGGCCGCCCCGGCCCGGCCCAGGAAGGCGGCCGCCCCCTCCGTACCCCCGGGGGAGATGAGCCGGAGCGCGCCGCCGTAGAGGACGTCCAGGAGCATCATCACCGCGATCCAGACCAGGATCAGGTTGGCCTCGCCGGAGAGGGTCAGCCGCTCGGGCCGGAGCAGGAGCCGCCGGGCCAGGGCGATGAGGCAGCCGGCCACCACGGCCAGGACGAAGAGGTCCTTGATCAAGGCGTAGGCCGGGCCGAGGCTCCCTCCACCCAGACCGGGCAGGGACCAGCCCGCGACGAAGCCCCGACCAATAAGTTGGACGGTGTTGAGGCTGAGGACCAGGAAGCCCCAGAAGATGAGGACGTGGGCCAGGCCGTGGACCAGTTCGAAGCGGCCGAAGAAGCGGCGCTGGCCCAGGGCGAACTTGATCAGCCTGGCCAGGCGCTTCCCGGGCCGGTCCCAGCGGACCTCGGGCCGGAGGGCCAGGAGGGGCAGCAGCCGCCGGGCCAGGGACCAGGCGAAGAGGGCCAGGGCCGCGCCCAGGAGAAGGCCCATGGCGAGCGGGTTCATCGTTTCTCCCTGGGTCCCTAGGCCGAGGCGAGCTCTTTCCTGAGGGCCTCGGTCAGGGCCGGCAGGGCCTGGAACAAGTCGGCCACCAGGCCGAAGTCGGCGATCTCGAAGATGGGCGCCTCCTCGTCCTTGTTGATGGCGACGATGACCTGGCTGTTCTTCATGCCGGCCTTGTGCTGGGTGCTGCCGGAGAGGCCCACGGCCAGGTACAGCTCCGGGGCGACGATCTTGCCGGTCTGGCCGACCTGGAGATCGTTGGGCATCCAGCCGGCGTCCACCGCGGCCCGGGTGGCCCCGACCGCCCCGCCCAGGAGATCGGCCAGGTCCTCCAGGAGGCGGAAGTTCTCCCGGCCTTCCAGGCCGCGCCCGCCCGAGATGACCACCCGGGCCTCGGTCAGGTCGGGTCGCTGGCTCTCGGTGGCCTGAAGCTCGACGAAGCGGGTCCTGGCCGGAGGCAGGCTCAGGCTCAGCCTTTCCACGGGGGTGGCCCCGCCGGTTGGCTCGGCCGCGGCGAAGGCGGTGGGCTGGATGGTGACGGCCTTGATTTCGGTCAGGACCTCGACCCTGGCCAGGACGCTGCCGGCCCACATGGGCCGGGTGAAGCACCGGCCGTCGAAGCCGGTCACGTCCGAGGCCAAGCCGGCGCCCAGCTTGACCGCCACCCGGGGCATCAGGTCCTTGCCGGTGCTGCCCGAGGCCATGCCCACCAGGGCCGCCCCGGCCGCTCTGGCCGCCTCGGCCGCGGCCAGGCTCCAGGGCTCGGCCGTGTAGTTCTCCAGGGCAGGGTCCTCGACCAGCCACAGCCTGGCCGCGCCGTAGGCCCCGAGCTGGTCGGCCAGATCGGCCGCCCCGCGGCCGATGACCAGGAGGTGCAGCTCGCCCCCCAAATGCGCCGCGGCCTGGCGGCCGAAGGTGAGGGCGTTGAGGGTGTTCTTCCTGAGCTGGCCGCCCTGATGCTCGACCACCAGACAGACGTTGGACATGGACTACTCTCCCTGAGCTTGATTGACCTGACCCGGCCCGGCCGGCTCAGACCACCTTGGCCTCGTCCCGGAGGGCCCTGACCAGCTCGGCCACATCGGCCACGAAACGCCCGCCCCGCCGCCGGGGCGGGGGGGCGAAGCCCCTGACCACGACCTTGGGCGAGACGTCGACCCCCAGGTCCTCCGGAGTGACCCTCTTTATTTCTTTCTGCCGGGCCTTCATGATCTGGGCGTAGGTCGGGTAGCGCGGCTCGTTGAGGCGCAGGTCGGCGCTGATGACGCCGGGCAGGTCCATCTCGACCACCTCGATGCCGCCGTCGACCTCGCGCTCCACCCGGGCCCGGCCGCCGGCCAGCTCGACCCGGCAGGCGAAGCAGGCCTGGCCCCAGCCCAGGTACTCGGCCAGGAGCTGGGCGACCTGGTTGTCGTCCAGGTCAACGGCCTGCTTGCCCATGATGACCAGGTCGGGCGACTCCTGCTCGACCAGCCTGACCAGGAGGCGGGCCACGGCGTCGGAATCGAGCCCCTCCCCGGCCAGAACCAGGATGCCCCGGGCCGCGCCCATGGCCAGGGCGGTCTTTATCTCCGTCTCGGCCTCGGCCGGGCCGATGCTGATGGCGACGACCTCGCCGCCGTTGGCCTCAACCAGGCGAACCGCCTCCTCGACGGCGATCTCGTCAAAGGGATTGACCTTGAAGTTCATGCTCGACAGCTCGATCCCCGAGCCGTCGGCCTTGACCTCTATCTTCATGTCCGGGTCGGTGACCCGCTTGACCGTGACCAGCACCTTCACGCCAGACTCCTCCTCAAGCCTATATCTTGCGCCCGCTCCCAGCCCAGTAGACCTCGCGGAGCTTGTGCTTCTGGATCTTGCCCATGGGCGAGCGGGGAAACTCGTCGACGAAGACGACCCGGCGGGGCTTCTTGAAGCCGGCCAGGCCCGAGCGGCAGTAGTCGATGCACTCCTGCTCGTTCAGGTCCGCCCCGTCTTTCAGGAGGACGCAGGCCAGGACCGACTCGCCCCACTTCTCGTCGGGCACGCCGATGACCGCCGCCTCCCGGACGGCCGGGTGGGTGTTCAGGTGATCCTCGATCTCCCGGGGGAAGATGTTGAAGCCGCCGGAGATGATCAGGTCCTTGGCCCGGTCCCGGATGTAGAGGTAGCCGTCCTCGTCCAGCTCCCCCAGGTCCCCGGTCATGACCCAGCCGTCCCTGAGGGTCTCGGCCGTCTCCTGGGGCTTGTTCCAGTAGCCGATCATGTTGCTGTCGCAGTAGATGGCCACCTCGCCGATCTGGCAGGGCGGCAGGGCCGCCCCGTCCGGGGCGACGACCTTGAGCAGGCCGTTGATGGCCATTCGCCCCACCGAGCCCAGCCGGGCCAGCTCCTTGTCCGTGCCCTCGGTCTTGTGCTCCTCGGGCAGGAGCCGCGAGCCGTAGGGGCCGGTCTCGGTCAGGCCGTAGCCCCCCTCGAAGCCGCAGCCGGCAAAGAGCTTCAGGGCGACCTTGAGCTGGCTGACCGTCATCGGCGAGCCGCCGTAGACGATCCGCCTCAGGGAGGAGGTGTCGTAGTCCCTGACGTCGGGCACCTTCTCCATGAGTATGTAGAACATGGACGGCACCAGGCCGGTCAGGGAGACCCTCTCCCGGGCCAGGGTCTCCATGAACGAGCGGGGCTCGAAGGCGGGCAGGATGACGATGGTGTTGCCCAGGTAGACGTGGGAGAGCACCCGGCCGGTGGCTGCGGCGGCGAAGAGGGGCAGGGCGATGAGCATGACGTGGCGGCCCAGGTTGATGGCCCCGTTGTTGGCCAGGAGGATCTGGCCCCGGTGGGTCATCATCGCCCCCTTGGCCTCCCGGGTCGTGCCGCTGGTGTACTGGATCATGGCCAGGTCGTCGCCCCTGACGTCCCGGGGCGGCTCGGCCGGGTCGGACGACTCCACCAGGGCTTCGTAGTCCAGGGCGCCGGGGACCTTCTGGTCGGTGCAGACGTAGGTCCTCAGGCTGGGCACCCTCGAGCTCAGTCCGGCGACCACCTCGGCGAACCGGGCGTCGAAGACAAGGCCCGCGGTCTGGCAGTCATTGAGGATGTAGCTCAGCTCCGCCTCGGCGTAGCGGTAGTTGGGCTTGACGGCGATGAGGCCGGTCTTGGTCGCGGCGAAGAAGGCCTCCAGGAAGCGGTGGGAGTTGCGGGCCAGGATGGCCAGCCGCTCCCCGGGCCTGAGGCCCTGCCTCAGGAAGGCGTTGGCCAGGCGGTTGACCCGGTCGTTGACCGCCCGCCAGGTGAGGCGCGTCTCCCTGAAGACCAACCCGGCCCTTTCCGGATAGAGCCTGGCGTTGCGCGTCACCAGGTCGCCCAGGCCGCCCAGGTCTCCGAAGATCATGTCTCCTCGCTCGGCCGGGTCCGGCCGCCGGGCCGCCGGCCCGGTCTCAGTAGCGCCACTTGGGCGGCCTCTTCTGGACCAGGGCGCTGGCAGCCTCGTCGATGACGCCCAGGTGGGCCACCACCGCCCTGGAGAAGCGGACGTACTCCATGGCCGAGGCGAAGTCCTGCTCCAGGCCGGCCATGATCGAGTGCTTGGTGTGGGCCAGGACGGCCGGCGAGAACTTGAGGAGCTTGTCGATGAGGACCTCCACCTCGGCCATCAACTGGTCGTGGGGCACGGTCTTGTAAACCAGGCCGATGCGGCCGGCCTCCTCGGCCCCGACCGGCTCGCCCAGGAGGAGCATCTCCATGGCCTTCTGCAGGCCGACCAGCCGGGGCAGGTACCAGGTCCCGGCGCTGGGCGGCATCAGCCGGGCGTAGGCCTGCCAGAAGGTGGCCTCCTGGGAGGCGATGCGGAAGTCGCAGGTCAGGGCCAGGTCGCAGCCCATGCCGATGGCCTGGCCGTTGACCGCGGCGATGGTGATCTTGTCGCACTCCTTCATCAGGCGGTCCAGCCGGCCGGCCGGCAGGGGGAAGGGCGTCTCCTTGACCTCCTTGAGCTGGCTCAGGTCCATGAAGTCCACCCCGGCCGAGAAGGCCCGGCCCGCCCCGGTGACGACGATTATCTTGACCTTCCGGTCCCGGCCGAAGCGGCTAATGGCCTCGGCGATCTCGTTCTGGAAGTCCTTGTTCATGGCGTTGAGCTTGTCGGGCCGGTTGAGGACCATCCTGGCCACGCCCCGCTCGTCCACCGAACAATCCAGGTACTTGTAATCCACCTCGCCTCCCTTCAGCCGGCCGCCGAAAAATCGCCGCGGCCCCAGGGGTCTCAGATCTTTAGCGCCGCCTTGAAGCCGCCGTGGATCGAATCGTTGATCCGGCCGGGACGGACGCAGTCGCCAACCGTGACGAACGGGATGCCCAGCTTCTCCGCCTCGGCCGTGAGGCGCTGGACCGGCCGGGCCCCGGAGGCCAGGATGACGTTGTCAAAGCGGGCCTCCTCTTGCCGGCCTTCCTTGAGGTACCTGACCAGGCCGCCGGCCACGGAGGTGACCTGGGCCCCGGTAGTGATCCTGACGCCGTAACGCTGGAGCTGCCCTAGGAGGACCCACCTGGTCGAGGGGCCCACGTCCTGGCCGATCTTGGGCAGCATCTCGAAGAGGCTGACCCGGCAGGCGCCGTTGAACATCAGCTCCCTGAGCCGCTCGATTGCCTCGGCCTCGTAAGTGAAGAGGAAGTGCAGCCCCTCCGGGCCGAGGCTGCCCTTGGCGGCGACGAAGAGGGCCGTCTCCAGGCCCACGGCCCCGCCCCCGATGACGGCCACCTCCGGGCCCAGCCGGGGATTGTCGCCCAGGACCTGCCAGGCGGACAGGACCCTGGGGTCGTCCAGGCCCTCGATGGCCGGTAAGTATGGCTCGGCCCCCTCGGCGATGACCAGGAAGTCGGGCTTTTGCAGCCTGATCAGCTCCAGGTCCACCTCGGTGTTGAGGTGGACCGGCAGGCCCAGCTTTCTGATCATGGCCCGGTAGTAGCGGACGAACTCCAGGAACTCCCGCTTGTGGGGCGGCCTGGCGGCCAGCCAGATCTGGCCGCCGATCCGGTCGGCCTTCTCGAATATCTCGACCCGGTGGCCGCGCTGGGCCGCGGTCACGGCCGCCTCCAGGCCGGCCAGACCGGCCCCGACGACCATGACCTTTTTGGGCCTCTCGGCCGGCTCGATCTTGCGGCTGCCCTCGTAGCCCGAGCGCGGGTTGCCGACGCAGAAGACCGCCTTGCCCTTGAAGGCCATGTCGGTGCAGCCCTGGGAGCAGGCCACGCAGGGCCTTATCTCCTCGGCCCGGCCCTCCAGGGCCTTCCTGGGCCACTCCGGATCGGCCAGGAGGACCCGGCCCAGGTTGATCAGGTCGGCGCAGCCGTCCCGGAGCAGGCGCTCGGCCTCCTCGGGCGAGCTGATCCGGTTGGAGGCCAGCACCGGCACCGAGACGGCCTTCCTGACGTTCAGGGCCAGGTAGGCGAAGCCGGACCGGGGCAGGTGCATGGGCAGCTGGGGCACCCGCGACTCGTGCCAGCCGCCGGTGACGTTGATGGCGTCCACGCCGGCCTCCTGGTAGGCCCGGGCGATCAGGGGCGCCTCCAGGTCGGTGTTGCTGCCGGGCACGAAGTCGTTGCCGGCCATGCGGATGGTCAGGGGGAAGCCGGCCCCCAGTCGCTGCCGGGCCAGCTTAATCAGCTCCCTGGGGAAGCGGAGGCGGTTTTCGAAGCCGCCGCCGTACTCGTCGGTCCGCTGGTTTTTGAGCGGCGAGAGGAACTGGCTGATCAGGTAGCCGGCCGAGCCGATGATCTCCACCCCGTCAAAGCCGGCCTCCCTGGCCCGCTCGGCGGTGCGGACAAAGGCCTCCTGGACCGCCCGGATGTCCTCCAGGGTCATCTCCCGGGGGGTGGTCTTGGAGTAGTTGGAGAAGACGGCCGAGGGGGCGATGGGCTGCTGGCCGTCGATCATGAAGGGGTAGGTGTAGGCCCCGGCGTGGAAGAGCTGGACCCAGGCCCTGGCCCCGGCGGCCTTGATGAGCGAGGCCGCCTTGGTGAAGGCGGGGATGGCCTCGTCCTGGGCCAGGGACAGGAAAAGCAGGCCCGAGCCCAGGAAATCCACCCCGACCGGACCGACCGTGACCAGGCCGGCTCCGCCCTTGGCCCTGGCCTCGAAGTAGTTGTAATACCTGTCGTTCAGCTTGCTGTCAAAGGAGTAGAGCAAACCCAGGGAGGGATAGGCGATCCGGTTCTTGATTTCCAGATCGTTTATCCTGATGGGACTGAAGAGATGCCGGTAGTTCATGGCTCCCGCCTCATTGTGGGCCGGCCGCGCCGAGGGCCGTCCTAAAAGACGAACAGCTCCTCGATCTTGGGGGCCAGCATGATGTTGCCCTGGGACTGGACCTCGCCGGTCATGAACAGCTTGGCCCCGCTGGCCTCCTTGTTCATCCACTTGAGGCAGGTCTCCGGGGACATGGTCATGGTCAGGTTGGGCGAGTCGTGGACCCCCTCGGCCATGTGGCACTGGCCGCCCTTGACGGTCAGGTACCACTGGCCGCCGCCCTCCCCGGTGATGTTGATCTGGTAGGCCACATCCAACCCCTCGGCCTGCTCGGGGTCGAAGCCGGCCAGCATGGCCTTAAAGGCCTCCCTGACGTCAGTGTAAGCCATCTTCTCTCGCTCCTTTGCTCTTACTTGCGGTAGCCCAGGGCGTAGTCGGCGATGATCAGGCGGTGAAGCTGACTGGTCCCCTCCACGATCTGGTGGATCTTGGCCCAGCGGAACAGACTGGACATGCGGTACTCATCGGCCGTGCCGTAGGCGCCGTGAATCTGGATCGCGTCCGTGGTCGTCTTCATGGCCAGGTCGGCCAGGAACATCTTGGCGATGGACGTCTCCCGCTGGGTCCGCTTCACGCCCTTGTCCCGCAGCTGGGCGGCCCGGTAGACCAGGAAGCGGCCGGCCTCGATGCCCACGACCATGTCGGTGATCATCGACTTGATCAGCTGGTAGGTCCCGATGAGCTGGCCGAAGGTTTTTCTCTCGTTGGCGTAGGCCAGGCAGGCCTCCAGGCAGAGCTGGCACATGCCCAGGGCCCGGGCCGCGACGTGGAGCCGGCCCACGTCCAGGCAGCGGCTCAGAATCTCGAAGCCCTGCCCCTCGGCGCCGAGGCGGTTCCTCTCCGGGACGACGCAGTCCTTGAAGACCACCTCGGCCGGGGGAAACATCTCGGCGCTGAGCAGGTTCTCCAGGACGCTTAACGAAAGGCCGGGTGCGCCCTTCTCGACGATGAAGGCGGTGATGCCCTTGTGCTTCAGGGCCCGGTCCAGGCTGGCGAAGACCATGATCCAGTCGGCCGTGGCCCCGCCGGAGATCCAGAGCTTGGTCCCGTTGAGGACGTAATCGCCCCCGACCTTCCGGGCCGTCGTCTCCATGGCCCCCACGTCGGTGCCGATGTTGGGTTCGCTGATGGCGCAGGCGCCCAGGCTCTGGCCGCGCATCATCGTGGCCAGGTACTTCTGCTTCTGCTCCTCGCTGCCCCAGTTGAGGAGGCCCTGGCCCAGGAGCGAGGACGGGGCGCCGGCATAGGCGCCGAAGATGGGGTCGAAGCGGGACAGCTCCTCGATGGTTATGACCCAGCTCAGGTGATCCATGCCCGCGCCGCCGTACTCCGGCGGAATCAGGCCGCCCAGGAGGTCCATCTCCCTCAGCTGGCCGATGATGTCCTGGGGCAGGAGGCCGCTCCTGGAGTATTCGGCCGCCCGGGGGGCGATCACCTTCCGGCCGAAGCGGCGGATCGTCTCCTGGAGAACTCGTTGTTCCGGCGTGTAGTCCAGATCCATCCTCAGGCTCCTTCTGGCGTAGTGGGGTCGCTCGTCGTCATTCGGCAAGTACTCAAACTTCCTCCAGGCCGATTAGCCGGGCCGCGTTGAGATAGAATATCTTGTGCTTGATCTCCTCGGCCAGGGGCAGCTTCTGCCACCACCTGACCGCCTTTTTCGGCTCGACCAGAGGGTAGGCCGAGCCGAAGAGGAGCTTGTCCTGGAGCACGGTCCGGGCCGCCTCGACCAGCTCGAAGAGCATGGCCGGGTGCATGGCCGAGACGTCGATGTAGACGTGGGGGTGCCGGTAGGCCACGGCGATCCCCTGGCTGACCCAGGGCCAGCAGGGGTGGCGCATGACGATCTTCAGCTCGGGGATGTCCACGGCCACGTCGTCGATGTGAGCCGGGTTGCCGTAGTCCATGGAGATGGTGTTGTCCAGGCTGCTGGCCGTGTGCAGGGAGACGGGGATGCCCAGCTCGGCGCACTTCTCGTAGAGCAGGTAGTAGCGCCGGTCGTTGGCCTTGATCTGGTGGTACCAGGGGTTGACGTAGCAGCCCTTGAGCCCCAGCTCCTTGACCGCGCGCTCCAGCTCCCTGACCGCGGCCATGCCCTTGTGGGGATCGGCCCCGGCGAAGCCGAAGACGAAGACGTCCGGATACTGGCGGCACAGGTCGGCGATGAACTCGTTGGGGGTCTTGCGGCCGTGGGTCGTCTCCACGTCGCTGGCGGCGATGACCACGTGGTCGATGCCGGCCTCCCGGAACTGCTCGAAGGTCTCCTCCAGGGTGATGACCTCGAGCTTGAGCCCGTAGCGCTCCTGGTAGATGATGTCCGGCTTGATCAGCTGCGGCTCCCTTATCATCAGGGTGTAGTCGAAGTCGATGATCTTGCCCATTCGAATCTCCTCCGGTTCTAGCTGGCTAGGTCAGTCCCGGCCGAGGGCCCGCCCTCCAGAGCCTGATTCAGGAGTTGAAGGTTGCTCTCCAGCCCGTCGCCGGCCAGGTTGAGCAGGCCCTTGAGGATGAGCCGGCCCACGATCGCCTCGTACTGGTCAAAGGGCATCCGGCGCCTCAGGAAGTTCTTCTTCAGCAGCCAGGTGTTCAGCAGGGCGGTCATCCCGTGGGCCACCAGGTGGGCGTCCTCGAAATCGAAGACGCCCTGCTGCTTGCCGCTCTCCAGGATCTCCTGGAAGATGGCGTGGTATTCATTGACCAGCTCCAGGATGCGCTTGAACTGGCTCTTGCTCAGCGGGGTGGCGGACTGGTAGAGAGCCAGGACGACCACGGAATTCTGGCGGATCGTCTCGATGTGGGCGTGCATGGCCCCCTTCAGCTTCGAGATGGGGTCAGCGGCCCGCGCCACCTCCTCCCGGAGGGCCGGGATGGCCTTGAGAAGGGCGTCCTCCATGATGATGAAGACGATGTCGTTCTTGGTCTTGATGTGCTCGTAGAGGGTGCCCCGGCCGATGCCCATGGACTCGGAGACGTCCCGGACGGTGAACCCGTCCAGCCCCTTGTCGTTGATAACCTGGGAAGCAGCGGAGATTATCTCCAGCCGCCTTTTCTGGCGGAATCTCTCTTTTCTGGCGGTCGCGATGGCCAAATTCCCTCTCCTCTGGCCGGCCCTCAGGCGATGACCCGCCTGGCCTTGAGGCCGGCCATCTCCTCGTTGGACAGGCCCAGGCGTTCCCTGAGGACCTCCTCGGTGTGCCAGCCCAGGGGCGGGGCCGGCCGGCCCGCCTCCAGGGGCGTTTCGGGCAGCTGAAACGGCGGGCCCGGAACTCTCATCCGGCCGTAGCGGGGATGCTCGACCTCCTCGACCAGGCCCTGGGCCTCGATCTCCGGGTCGGCGAAGACCTGGTCCAGGCTCCTGACCGGGGCGCAGATGAGGCCCTTGCCCCGGGCCAGGATCTCGACCCACTCCCCGGTCGGCCGGGCCGGGAAGATCCGCTCCAATTCCCCTTCCAGGGCGGCCAGGTTGTCCGGCCAGTCCTTGAGCAAGGCGAAGCGGGGGTCCCCGGCCAGGTGGCGGAACTCCTCGACCTGGCAGAACCGGTCCCACATCTTCTGGGTGGGCACGGTCAGGACCAGGCCGCCTTCGGCCGTCCGGAAATACTTGGTCAGCAGGGTTTTGATCGTGCCCCGGTTGCCGGCCCGCTCCGGCAGGCGGCCGGCCAGGAGCCAGTCCCAGGCCGTCTCGGCCAGGAGGGAGACGGCCGCCCCGAACAGGGTCGCCTCAACCAGGCGGCCCCGGCCGTCCCTCTCCCGGGCGAACAGGGCGGCGCAGACGGCCAGGGCGGCGAAGCTGGCCGCCTGGAGATCGGTGATCGAGGTGGCCACCTTGAGCGGCTCACCCTGGGGCTCGCCGTTGAGGCTCATCAGCCCGGACTCGGCCTGGATGGCGAAATCCAACCCGGCCCGGTCGCGGTTGGGTCCCCGGGGGCTGTAGCCGGAAATGGAGCAGTAGATCAACCTCGGGTTGACCGTTCGGAGGGAGTCGTAGTCCAGCCGGGCCGCCTCCAGGGTCTCCGGGCGGAAGTTCTGGACCAGGACGTCGGCCCCCTCGACCAGCCTCAGGAAGAGAGCCCGGCCCTCCCGGCCGAAGATGTCCAGGGCCAGCGACTTCTTGTGGCGGTTGAAAGGGAAGAAGAGGCGGCCGTCCCGTACGGTCTCGGAAAGGGGCAGGAGGAGGCGGGTCGGGTCGCCGGCCGGCGGCTCGACCTTGATCACCTCGGCCCCCAGGTCGGCCAGGTGGAGGCAGCAGCTCGGCCCGGAGATGACCCGGGACAGATCCAGGACGACGATCCCCTCGAGCGGCCTTTTCATCTCGCCCATCCCTGGCCCTCAGCGCCCCCGCCACTGGGGCGGTCTTTTCTCCAGGAAGGCCCTGACGCCCTCGGCGGCGTCCTCGGTGCGGAGCAGCTCCTCCAGCCGCTGGGCCAGGTAGTCCATGGCCGCGCCGAAGGGCATCTCCTCGGCCCTGGCCAGGGCCGGCCGGCCTATCCGGAAGGCGGTCGGGCTCCGCTCGGCCAGGGCCTCCAGGGCGGCCTCGACGGTCTGGTCCAGTTCGCCGGCGGCGCAGGCCCGGGTGATCAGGCCCGCGGCCTCGGCCTCGGCGGCCGAGCGGAGCCGGGCGGTGTAGAACATCTCCAGGGCCTGGGCCCGGCTGAGCTTGCGGAGAATGAGCGGGGCCATGATCAGGGGGAAGAGGCCCAGCCGGGCCTCGGGCGTGCCGAAGCGGGCCTCCCTGGCGGCGTAGATCAGATCGCAGGCCAGCATCAGGCCCAGCCCGCCGCCGGTGCAGTCGCCGTTCACCCGGGCCACCAGGGGCTTGGGGAACTCCAGCAGCCGCTTAAGCAAGCCGGTGAAATCCCAGCCGGGCGCCGCAGCCTCTAGGCTTTCAGCCACGGCGTTGAGGTCGATCCCGGAACAGAAGGCCCGCTCCCCGGCGCCGGTCAGACAGACGACCCTGGCTCGCTCGTCTCTTTCGATGCTGTCCAGGTGCTCGGCCAGGAGGGCGAGCACCTCCGGGACCAGAGTGTTGCGCTGGGCCGGGCGGTTGATGGTCAGCCAGGCGGCCCGGCCTTTGATCTCGAGGATGACGGCCGGGGCGGTCATGATTCCCCTCCCGCGGCCAAGGCCCGGCCGGATCGGCGGCGGATCAGGCAGACGGCCAGACCCAGGCCCAGCAGCGAGTAGCCCAGGATGTCGGAGTACCATTCGGGGCTGATGCACAGAAAGGCTCCGGCCAGCAGGATTATCCGCAGCGGCCAGGACAGGGGCCCCAGGAGATAGCCTTCGATGCCGGCGCTCATGAAATAGACGCCGATGAAGGCCGAGACAAAGGTGCCGCCGATCTGCAGAGCCGTGCCCTCCCAGAGCAGGGCCGGCCAGTAGGCGAACATGAAGGGCAGGATAAAGGCGATGACGCCCAGCCGGCAGGCGGCGAAGGCGGTGGCCACCAGCCTGGTTCCGGCGATGCCGCCGGCGGCGAAGGCGGCGCCGGCGATGGGTGGGGTGATGGCCGAGAGGATGCCGAAGTAGAAGACGAACATGTGGGCGGCGATGGGCAGCATGCCCGTCTCGACCAGGGCCGGAGCGACCATAATGGCCAGGATGACGTAGCAGGCCACCGTAGGCAGGCCCATGCCCATGACGATCGAGGCCAGGGCGGTGAAGACGAGCAGGACGAACATCGAGCCGCCGGCCAGGTCGACCAGCCCGGAGGTGAGCTTGAGGCCCAGGCCGGTCAGGTTGAGGCAGCCGATGACCAGGCCGGCCGTGGCGCAGGCGACGACGATGACCAGAGCCAGCTGGATGCCCTTGGTCAGAGCCTGGACGATCCTGGGGATGGTCAGCCGGGTCGAGCGCCGGAACAGGCTGATGAGAACCGTGGCGTAGATGGCGTAGACGCCGGATTTCATCGGCGAGAGGCGCATGACGCCCAGGAAGAAGATCAGGACCGAAAGCGGGGCCAGCATGTAGCCGGAGTGGAGGATTTCCCTTTTCCAATCGGGCAGCTCCGAGGCCGGCTGGCCTTGCAGGTTGAGCTTGGCCGCCCGGAAATCGACCATGACCCAGGTGGACCAGTAGTAGAGGATGGCCGGAATCAGGGCGGCCAGGCAGATGTTGACATAGGGAACCTGGAGGATGTCGGCCATGATGAAGGCGGCGGAGCCCATGACCGGCGGGGCCAGCTGGCCTCCGGTCGAGGCCACCGCCTCCACGGCGGCGGCGAACTTGGGCCGGTAGCCGACCTTCTGCATCAAGGGGATGGTGAAGGAGCCGGTGCTGAGGACGTTGGCGATGGCCGTGCCGTTGATCGAGGCGAAGAGCCCGCTGGCGCCCACGGCCACCTTGGCCGGCCCGCCGCGCCAGCCGCCGGCCAGGGAGGTGGCCAGCCGGATGACCGACTCGCCGGCTCCGGAGGCCTCCAGGAAAGCGGCCAGGATGACGTAGAGGACGATGAAGTTGGCCGAGACCCCCAGGACCCCGCCGTAGAGGCCCTCGGTGGTCAGGAAGAGCAGGTTGACGATGCGGTCCAGATCATAGCCCCGGTGAGCCAGGAACCCTGGGAAATACCGGCCGAAATAGGAGTAGAGGATGAAGACCACGGCCAGGACGGGCAGGGTCCAGCCGACCACCCGCCGGGTGGCCTCCAGGACCAGGACGATGCCGATGAAGCCGAGCACGTAATCGGCCGTGGTCGGGATGCCGAAACGGTCCAGGAAGGACTCGAACTGGGTGTAGATGTAGGCGTTGAAGGCCACGGCCAGCAGGCCCAGGAGCAGATCGCCCCAGGCGGCCCAATTCCGGCCGGCCAGGGCCTTGCTGGCCGGCTTGAGGAGAAAGACCAGGATCAGACCCAGACCCAGGTGGACGCTGCGCTGGCGCATGGCCGACAGCAGGCCGAACTGGGCCGTGTAGAGGTGGAACAGGCCCATGGCCACGGCAATCATCGTCACCAGGACTTGCAGTCTTTCCCTGGCCTCGGCCATCTGCTGGTCACTCCCTTGGGCCAGAGGCCCAGGTCGCGGTCTTGGCCTGGATGTTGAAACCCGATCTGTTCAGCCGGGTCCCAGGTCACACTGGCCCGGGGCCCGGCTGAGCCGTCCTGGCGGCCGTCAAGCCGGCTCGGCCCCGGCCGGCCTCACATCTTGCCCTTTTCCTTCAGATACTTGATCGCCCCCGGATGGAAGGGCACGGTCGGCTTCTGGGCGTAGGCCTTGTTGTCCAGATTCCACTCGGCTCCGGCCGGATGGACCGACTTCAGGAAATCGTTGTTCTCCAGGACGGCCTTGACGATCTTGTAGGCCAGATCCTCCTCCAGGTCCTTGTGGCAGAAGAGGATGACCATGCCGCCCAGGGACTGGATCGGCTGGGGCTGGTTCTTGTAGGTGTCGGCCGGTACCTCCAGACGGAGGTACCAGGGGTACTTGGCCTGGATCTTTGCCCACTCCTCGTCGGTGATGTCGATGAAGCGCAGGTCGTGGCTGGTCTGGAGATCCATGATCTGGGGATTGGGCAGACCGGCGATGATCACGGCCAGGTCCAGGTTGCCGTCGCGCATGGCGTTGACCTGCTCAACAAAGGTCAGGTAGAGCGGCTGGTAGTCCTTCTCGAAGGAGAGGCCGTTGGCCCCGAACATCTGCTTGGCGACTATCTGGTTGCCCGAGCCGGGCTGGCCCATGCCTATTTTCTTGCCTTTGATGTCGGCCAGCGACTTGATGCTCGAGCCCTTGAGCGCGACCAGGTGGGTGTAGTTGATCTGACCGTAGAGGAGGACTCGCAGGTCAGGATGTTTGCCCGCCTTCTTGTAGGGACCGATTCCGTTCAGGGCCCAGAAGGCGATGGCGTTGGCCGTGAAGCCGAGGTCGGCCTTCTTTTTCTGGATCAGGGTCGGGTTCTCGCCGGCGCCGCCGGTCACCTCGGCGTTGGCCTCAACGCCGGGAATGTTCTTGTTGATGATCTGAGCCACGCCCCCGCCGATCATGTACCAACTGGTCCCCGACTGGGTCGTGGCCACGGAAATGAATCTCTTGTCCGCCGCGCCGGCCGGCAAGAGGCTCGACAGAACCGCGAAGAGAGCTATTACCAATATTGCGATAATTTTCCTGGACTTCATCTTGACCCCCTCTAGCCCAATCATGTGGCGCTGGTCCGATTGCGCTGCTCCGATAGACCTACTCGTCCCTCCCAACCCGGAAATCCATCCCGGAAGCTCAGGCCGGTCACCCCCTTTCACCCGATCTGCCGCGGGATCTCTGCTGGCGTTAAGACCCGAGAGGCTCTTTCCCAAACCCTGACCCGCCCCGCCAGGCGGACATTTTCAAGATAAAATAGTCGCTCTTGCTATACCATTGATATAATGTCTAAATTCACTCAAGAAAACTGACCGGCGTGTCGGTCTAATCCTAATCGATGGCGGATTCGTTTGTCAAGGACCAAAGGAAAATCTTCTTCCAGTCCGCCGCTGGTAAGCCCTGACGGCCGCCTCGTGACCCGGCTGGGGTTTGGGCGTGGCGGCCAGCGGCGGGCCCGGCCCCGGTCTCCCGGCGGCTGTTCCTTCAGCGGAGGTGGCAGGCGACCCAGTGGCCGGGCCCGGCCTCCCTGAAGAGGGGCCGCTCGATCCGGCAGTCGGCCGCGGCGATGGGGCAGCGGGGATGGAAATGGCAGCCCGGGGGCGGGTCCAGGGGCGAGGGGATCTCGCCCTTGATGGCGGCGAAGCTGATGCGCCGCTTCTCGAAGCTGGGCACCTCATTAAGGAGGGCCTGGGTGTAGGGGTGGCGGGGCGCGGCGAAGAGCTCCTCTGTCCCGGCCTCCTCGACCATGCGGCCGAGGTACATGATGGCCACCCGGTCGCTGACGTGCTCGACCACACCTAAGTTGTGGCTGATGAACAGGCAGGTCAGGGCCAGGTCCCGGCGAAGCTCCATGAAGAGGTTGAGGATCTGGGCCTGGATGGACACGTCCAGGGCCGAGACCACCTCGTCGGCGACGATGAACTCCGGCTGGACGGCCAGGGTCCTGACGATGGCGATCCGCTGCCTCTGGCCGCCGGAGAACTGGTGGGGGTAGCGGCGCTTGTAGGACGGGTCCAGGCCACACTTGAGCATCAGGGCGTCGAGGTATTCGGCCAGGCCGGAGCGCTTGACCAGGCCGTGGACCCGGGGGGCCTCGCCGATGATCTCCTGGACCCGCATTCTGGAGTTGAGCGAGGCGAAGGGGTCCTGGAAGATCATCTGGACCTTGAGGGCCGTCTCCTTGGCCTGCCGCGGGTTCATGGCCCGCACGTCCTGGCCGCGGTAGAGCACCGAACCGTCGGAAGGCTCGAGGATGCGGGCCACGATCCGGCCCAGGGTCGACTTGCCGCAGCCCGACTCCCCGACCAGACCGACCACCTCGCCCTTGTTGACCCGCAGGTTGACGCCGTCCAGGGCGTGGACCACCTCTTCCCTGACCGAAGCGCCCAGCTTCCGGGCAATCTTGGCCGCCAGGTCCAGGTCCTTGACGAACCGCTTGGAGATCCCGCGCAGCTCGATGATGGGCTCTGGAGAGGCGGCCTGGCTCACGAGTCTTCACCTAGATGGGGATGGAAGCAGCGCACCCGGCGGCCTGGCAGGGGCGCCGAGACCTCGGGGTCCTGGCGGCAGGCCTCGTCGGCCCGGGGGCAGCGCTCGCGAAAGGCGCATCCCGGCGGCAGGTTC
>Ga0068712_1002859_pt1 | contig 17673 bp, 17 predicted proteins | sample MTBAKSrepl1MetaG_FD_62987 | JGI IMG/M metagenome (GOLD analysis project Ga0068712, IMG submission 62987) | Enrichment culture microbial communities from Arthur Kill intertidal strait, New Jersey, USA, that are MTBE-degrading - MTBE-AKS1... | ecosystem: Environmental > Aquatic > Marine >... | reverse complement strand
TATAAATAGACAGCCTTTATTAAATCACGCTTTTGCACTATGCGTTCCTGTATAATCTTTTTTATTCTTTCAGTTATATCCATACAGGCCTCCTGAAAAGCCTTGCAGACATTATACCATTCACGCAATTTCTTCTCACGATACAATCTCCTTCAAAAATGCTGAAAATCCCTTTATATAATTCGGAAAGCCTTTCGGGTTTTCTATAATCCTTTTCATATAGTTGAGCACTATCTGAGGCCTGAGGTAAAACCTTCTGAACATCTCTTTTGAATACCGCCGCAGGTCTTCTTTTGTCAAACCATTTGGAACAAAAACCACATCCAGTTCATTCATTTTTTCCCAGTTATCTTCGAATTCCCCGTACTGTGATGCGATCTTGTAAAGCGTGCTGCCGGGAAACGGCGTCATCATGCTCACGCTGATATCGTCAAGCGGTATTTTTAACGCAAAGTCAATAGTCTTTCTGATCGTATCGTGGTTATCTGTCGGATGACCCATGATGAAAAAGCCTTTTGAAAGCATACCTGCTTTGTTGGTCAGCCTCACGGCCTGCTCGACCTGCTCAAGGGTAATATTTTTTCCGATAAGCTTCATGACCTCCTCATCCCCTGTCTCGATTCCGTAACTTATACTCCAGCACCCTGCCTTTTTCATCATCTTTAAGATATCAGGGGTCACGGCATCTGCCCTGCCGAGACACGACCAGCTTATTTTGATACCGTGCTTTAACATCCCTTCGCAGACTTCAATAAGCCTTTTTTTGAATGTTATGAATGTATCGTCCTCGATCAGGATCTCCCGGATGCCGAAATGTTTATAGAGGTGATCTATTAATCCAAGTATATATGCGGCACTATGGCCCCGGCATTTGTTACCAAAGACAGAACGGTCACAGAAGATGCATTTATACGGACAGCCGCGCGTTGTGACGATATAGGCTGCCGGAAGTTGCTTGAACCGGAAAGGAGGCGGATGATATCTCTTCGGAAAGCCGGTGAGAATATCCCATGCAGGGAAAGGAAGTCTGTCAAGGTCATTTATAAATATCCTTGGAACAGTTTTTTTGACAGCGTCTGCCCGGCGGAAAATAATGCCAGGAACATCTGATATGTCTCCGCCGTTCTCAAGGGTGTATATCAATTCCTTTATCGTTTCCTCACCCTCTCCGATGACGCCAAAATCGAATGACCTGAACTGTTCCATTGTCTCTTCGGGAATTGCGGTGAGGTGAGGCCCTCCGATAATTATTTTTGTATTGTTGAGAGTTTTTTTGATCTCATCAGCGAGCGACGCAGCATGAAATATCGAGAGCGTTGTAGCGGATATCCCCAGGTATTTTGGTTGTAATGTAACTATTTCTTCTATTAATTTTTTCTGAGAGAGTCCCAGTGAGGATGCATCGATCGCAGAGACCCCATAGCCTTCTTTTCTGAGTACCGAAGCAAGATACAGGATACCGAGTGACGGAAGGGTATTTGCTGCCCACGCCAGCTTGCCGTATCTTTCTTCGAGACTAACGGGAGGTGTAACCAGAAGTATTTTTGACATTCCTATGTTAAATCTGTCCGGAATATTTTCATAATGATTTTAGCTGATCCCATTAATTCATTATAGGGTATTATAATGCCCATAACAATAAAAGGCTCTGTTATACCTAATTTTTAGGTGTCATTCCAGATTTAGAGGTTATACGGTAATGATTTCACTTAAGAAGTTGTCATTCTGAACTTGATTCAGAATCTCGCAGGTTAATGCTATAAGATAAAGAAGAGACCCTGTCCTCCTCAGGCGGATCCGCCGAGGCGGAAAATAAATTCAGGGCGGCAAAGTTTATATTTGCCGAACATAAGATTTTTTCATAAACTATGAATATCGTACTGTGAACCATGAACCATGAACAACGAGCCATATAGACTTGCTGTTATCATTCCTGCCTATAACGAGGCTGGAAGAATTACCTCAACAATAAGCGATGTCAGAAAGTATACCGGTTCAGATATCATCGTTATTAGTGACGGCTCGACGGACGGGACAGCAGAAGAAGCAAGGGCTCTTGGAGCAAAGGTTCTTGAACTGCCTTTCAATCTGGGCTACGGCGCAGCGCTTCAGACAGGCTTTAAATATGCATTGGAAAGGGGTTATCGATATGCTGTCCAGATGGATGCTGACGGCCAGCATGACCCCTCGGCGATTCAGGCTCTTATTGAACCTGTCCTCAAAGGGGATGCAGATATGACATTAGGCTCAAGGTTCCTGGGAGGGGGTGATTACAAGGCACCTTTTGCAAGGAGAGTTGGTATGGCGCTTTTCTCAGTCATTGTTCGTGTCATAACCGGCAGGAAGGTGACGGACCCTACCTCAGGTTTCCAGGCCATGAATAAAAGAGTTATGAAATTCTACGCAAGCGATGCATATCCTGTTGACTATCCCGATGCAGACGTCATTATAATGCTGCACAGAAGGGGGTTCACGTTCAGGGAGATTCCTGTAACAATGAAAAGACTCCATGGGAAGGTTTCCATGCATAGCGGCCTCAGGCCTTTTTATTATACGTTCAAGATGTTTCTTTCTATTTTCGTTACATTATTAAGAAGCAAAGGGGAGGGTAAGGCATGACGCTCCATCAAAAGATTTTTGCATTGGTTTTGGGCATCGGCATGTTGGTAGTAATTTTAGAAATGGTGCGGAGGAGAAGGCTTGGTGAAGAGTATTCTTTTCTATGGCTGCTCATCGGGGTGGGGATAGTACTTCTCGTTTTGTGGCAGGGCCTCCTTGAATGGCTGACCAGGCTTATCGGTGCAGTCGTTCCAACGACAACGATATTCATATTCGGTATCGTGATTCTCGTCCTGATAAATCTTCATTTCTCAGTGAAGATCACGAAGTTGAGCAGGCAGGTGAAAGACCTCACACAACAGATAGCATTATTAAGAGCAGATAAAAACATGGATTGACTTAATCAATTTACTTCAGGTAATTTAACTGTCAATAAATTGGTATCTGTTTATATATAATGAAATTTTTTACCTTTAGTTTGTCATTCCGGCTTGTCCGGAATCTTTCAGATGGATTCAAGGAAGGATTCCCAGGCGTTTCACATACGGGAATGACAGTCTTCATGATTTCCTGAGTACTTTATAAACAGGTGCTTATCAGAAAAATTATTTTGATAACCCGTTGTTTCATGGCGGACAGAACAATTCTCTTAAAAGGTGATACCATGAAGAAAGCTATTTGTTGCCTAAAATATTATTTCCTTTTTTTCTGCATAGTCTGTGTCTTTATTGCGTTAAATCCCGACATGTCCTTTTCCGAAAACTTCCCTGATTGCCTCAAGTGTCATCAGATCAAGGCAGCCGGGAAATCCGTGCATCCTACAGGTTGCGTAACATGTCATACCGAGGCTCATAAGAGAGGAGCAAAATTCCCGCACTATTTATTTGCTGAAAAAGATAATCTCTGCTGGGGTTGCCATGACAAAGCCATGTTTTCGAAAGAGTATCCTCATCAACCGGTAGCAAGAACGGAGTGTCTCTCGTGCCATGATGTCCATACATCTGATTATCCACCATTGCTCCTTGCGGCAATGCCTGACGAGTGTTTTCTCTGCCACGACAGGACGGATTTCATGAAGGAATTTAAACATCCGCCGGTTGCGGAAGGCAACTGTACCGGATGTCATGATGCGCACAGCAGCGAAGTCACGAAACTCCTCCTCGCACCTATGCCTGACGAGTGTTTTCTCTGCCACAAAAAGGAAAATTATATTTCAGCGGAAAAGAAGAAGCGCCATTCACCCGTAGCAACGGGTTTATGCCTGAGCTGCCACGAGCCGCATTCATCAGATGCCGGAAAGTTGCTTATCAAGGCTATGCCTGACGAGTGTTTCATGTGCCATGACGGGGCAGACTTCAGGAATACCTATAATCATTCCCCTGTAGCAGCAGGCATGTGCATGAGCTGTCATGAACCTCACCAGTCAGATGCAGGAAAACTTCTGCTTGCAAAATCACCGGACCTCTGTTTCATATGCCATGAAAAGAAGGGTTTTGACAGGAAGAATGCACACCCGCCTGTAGCAGCGGGCATGTGCACAGTATGCCATGAAGCGCATGCTTCAAAGGACGTAGCGTTACTCTATCATCCGATTACCGATGGATGCCTGCTCTGTCATCCGAGGATCGGTGAACAACCGCATGCATCAGCAGGCGTCCTTCAGGCAGGGCATCCCCTCAAGGGGAGAAAGTTTGCAAAATCAAAATACGGAGAATTATCATGTGCAAGCTGCCATGACCCGCACAGCTCTGATTCCATGTACCTCTTCAGATATCAGGCAGATAAGCCGTCTGAACTGTGCCCGAGCTGCCATGCGTCCAAGAAGCGCAAGTAACACGAAGAGCTGCATATTGGTTATACTACATTAAAGAGAATGTAGTGTATAGTTTGCTCATTTCGCTGACATAAAATGTCATTAAGGATGGCATTATTTGTGCTTTTAATAAACACGAGCATATGAAAACAAAGGCAGCTTTTAAAAATATTGTCTTTTTATTCTTGTCGATGGGTATTTTTGTCTTTTTGTTGCCGATTCATGGTCATGCTGCTGTTGCCGGGGATTGCGAGGCCTGCCATGCCCTGTACCCTGGAATGATGGGTGAAGCAGAACCGGACAAGGAGCCTGATTACGCCCTGAAGAATATTTTATGTGTAAATTGCCATTCGAATAATACACAGGACACCATCAAGGAACTTGGCGGGGCTCGAGTTCCCGTCATTTTTAATTCGGTTCAGCCGCGCAATCCCCTGGCAGGTGGAAATTTTCATTATGTTGCAAAGGATTTTGGTGACAGGAGAGGCCACAATGTTGATGGTATTACTTCAACAGATGCGAAGTTCAGGGGAGCAGCTCCCGGATATGAAAGATCATACGACCCTTCAGGTATAGGGTATAACCCTGAAAAGCCGCTGGCATGTGCCGGTTCCAATGGTTGTCACGGTAACAGAAACATTGAAGATCCGTTTATAGCAATCTATGGTTCTCATCACGGAGATGACAGTGTTATCGACGGACGAACAACAGCAGGCAGTTACAGATTCCTCAAGAACACCGACCGGGTGAAGGGTGTTCTGGGACTTGAAGACAGTGAATGGAACCAGCGTAGTTCTCCGGAAAAACACAATGAATATTCACCCTCTATTGACCTGCTCTGTGCAAACTGCCATGGATATTTTCATGACAGGGCAATGACGGGCAAGGCAAGCCCGTGGTTCAGGCACCCTACCAGCATTGTTTTGCCGAAAACCGGAGAGTATGCAAACTACAATCCTCAGGTTATTCCTCCTGAAGAAATACCCGGTATACGTGTTTATAGTCCCGATGCACCTGTTGGAAGAATAAAAGTTCCGGTTGAACCAAGTTCAGAGGTGACACCGGGAGAGGATACGGTACTCTGCCTCTCATGCCATGTGGCACATGCCAGCCCTTATGATTCTCTCCTGAGGTGGGATTATGAATCAATTATTGCCGGTGAAGGAGGAGGCAAAGGTTGTGCAATTTGCCACACCAATAAAGGAGAATAAAAAAACAGCCTCTGGTCAATGGTCACTTAAAGAAAGCCTCTGGTCAATGGTCACTAGTCAATGACTAATGACCAATGACCAATCTTCCCCTTGACGGGGGAGCAGGTAACTTATACAATTCCCTCCCCCTTGACGGGGGGGGTTAGGGTGGGGGTGATTAAGGATTGAACAATATAGCCAGACTCCTCAGAAAAAGACCTACAGAAACGGAAAAGTTGCTGTGGAGATATTTGAGGTCAAAGCAAATAGATGGATTTAAATTCAGAAGACAACAAGCAATTGATAATTATGTAGTAGATTTTGTATGTCTTGATAGAAAAATAATCATAGAGGTTGACGGTGGACAGCATGCAGTAGATAAAGAAAAAGATATTGAAAGAGATACTTATTTAAAAAAACATGATTTTAAAGTTTTAAGGTTCTGGAATAATGATGTTCTAACAAATATAGGAGGGGTGTTAGACATGATAAGAGGAAATTGTTTATCTCACCCTCCCCTAACCCCTCCCGTCAAGGGAGGGGAATTTACCCCCTTGAAATGAAAAAGAACCTGATTATAAGTTTTATAACGCTATTGTTTGTTGTCATGGCCTATGGTTCTGCTGATGCCCGTGTCAAGGGGAAGTGCAGGGACTGCCACAGCATGCACTACAGCTACGAAGGTGAAGGGATGACGTACGGAGGCATTGAAGGACCTTTCCCTTACCTCACTGTAGGAGGCTGTCTGGGATGCCATGCCCAATATCCCGGTGGAGGGGAAAATATCATCGTTAATGGCAAGGCAAGGATTCCCCAGGTAATCCACAAAATGGAAAACGGCGACCTTGCGGCAGGGAATTTCTTCTATGTTGCCGACGGATATGCCCCGGATTATTCGAAAGGACACAATCTAATAGGAATCTCACGCCAGGAAGATCCACCGATGGATATCCCGCCAGGTTTTATCGAGGGCGTTATAATCCCCGGGGGCACAGGGCCCATAGACTGGCCTTCGGAGAGACAGCTTACCTGTGCAGGCACATGGGGGTGTCATGGAAACAGGACTATAGAGGACCCCTACATAGCTATCCGCGGGGCACATCATGCAGATGACAGTGAGATTGACGGCTCGACAGTGGGAAAGAGTTACCGGTTCCTTTACGGCATAGTCGGAAAGGAACATGAAGACTGGGAATACCTGGCTACAATAAACAATCATAACGGGTACAAGGGCGATATTACTTATGACACAATGGACACGATCAGCTATGCCTGCGGTGAATGCCATGCAAAATTTCATCCCCATCCGAATCTCGGAGGGAGATGGGAAGTCGGGCAGGCCTATTCTAAAGAGTTGTTGTGGCGCAGGCACCCCGCTGATATTGCCTTCGATACGGTACACGGCGGGTATGCAGGATCAGAGTACCAGGGTTACATCAGGTATAGTCTGGAATCACCTGTTGCCTTTGACGAACCAACCGGTGCAGAGACAGAAGTTGATGAACGGAGTATTGTTATGTGCCTTTCCTGCCACAGGGCGCACGCAAGCCCTTATCCTGATATATTAAGGTGGGATTATGACAATATTTTTGCCGGTCACAGCAAATCTCCGAGGGTAGGCTGTCTGACGTGCCATACGAGGAAGTGACGGGAATGATAACAATTCAAATGCCTGGAGTTTTCAATTGAAGAATATTTATATCGTTGTATGTAATAGTATAGTTATTAACAGTCTTATAATAATAAACACATACATGATCCCCCTCACCCTTGCCCTCTCCCTCCAGGGGAGAGGGGATTATAGTTGGTTCCTCCCCGAGCTCCTTCGTATCAAGCATAACGAGTGAACCAAGGGGGGAAGGGATTATAGTTGGTTCCTCCCCCTTGAGGGGAGAGGGTTGGGAGAGGGTGTAATATGAATACTATTTTGAGACCCTTATTATGTAATTAAATACATAAATGACTATGCCAGTTATGGATAAAAATCATACTTTTCTCGTATTGAAACTTGGTTTCAATTCATACAAAATTCATTATAAGAAATGATAACGACATAAGACAAAAATGTTTTGTGTTAATATCATTTATGTATGCATAATACGCCTTGACAGAAAATTTTTGAATAAATATACGTAAAAAGCTAAAAAATTCTTGACAAAAATCAGCGTGGAATGTACTATTTATATAGAGTAGAGCCAAGAGCGATAGTATAGGTACTATTGCTTTTGTTTTTTCAGTAATTGGCATGATGATTGCATATTTTAGGAAGTGGATAGTAAAGGGAAGGGTTTAGAAAAATGCTCTTGGCTCTAGGCCCGAGGTCCTTTGCTATCCGAATGGAAATATGGAAAAAAGTCATTGGTCAAGAGTCAATGGTCAGTGAAAAAAATTACTGGTCAATGACTTAATGACGAGTGACAAATGACTATCAATTTTAAAATGGAAGGAGGTGAAAGGAGATGAGAAAGATAACGAATATTATCTTCCTTGTTTTTCTGAGTGTTGTTTTGATATCCGGAACTGCTTATGCAATCAGCGGCGTATGCTCCAACTGCCACACGATGCACGCAAGCCAGAACGGTACCCTCATGGGTGACGGCCCGCACGACTACCTGCTGCTCTATTCATGCATAGGCTGCCATTCAGGCCCTGCTGGACAGGCTACGACGGCAAATGGTGCACCTATCGTGCTCCGTACAGATGCTGCTCCTGCAAATCAGGGTGTTGGTGGTACCCTCGCAGGCGGTGACTTCTACTGGGTAGCACAGGGAAGCGATGCCCTGGGTCATAATGTTGATGTACTACCGGTAGGTCAGGACTCAGCGATTGGGACTAATATTGGTTACAACCCGCCGGGCTGGGATACAAGTTATAACCAAGATGCATTAGAAGGTGATGTTGCTGAGAACAATGCTACATGGCCTGTCCAACTTACGTGTGCCGGTGCATACGGCTGCCACGGTGACCACAGCAAAAGCGGCAATGACGCCGGTATCGTTGGTTCACACCACGGCAATACAGGCGGATCGAGTTCACAGGCTGATGGTGCAACCACTGTCGGAGCCAGTTACCGTTTCTGCGCAGGGATTAACGGGCTTGAGCACAGTAATTGGGAATGGAATGCGACTACATCAGCACACAACGAGTATTTTGGTACGACCTACAATGATGGCGGAGGAACACCGTCAGGTAATGACCTCCGTACTATCAGCTACTTCTGCGCATTATGCCATGGTGAATTTCATAAATCATCAGATATAGGTGGTACAGCAACCCCGTGGCTCAGGCACCCGACCGACATCGTTTTATGGGCCAGTGGTACACGTGGAACGTCTGAATATTCCGATTATAACCAGGGCGGAGGCTACAGCCTGGAGGCGCCTGTTGCCAGAGGAGCTGTTCCAGCTACCAGTTCGAGTACGGTAAATGTGAGTGCAACCGATGGGACTGGTGCCATTGTCATGTGCCTGTCGTGCCACAGGGCGCACGGCAGCGATCAGCCTGACATCCTGAGGTGGGACTACAGCACGATTATAGCAGGAGGCGGTTCGAGCAATGCAGGTTGCTTCAAGTGTCATACCACAAAGGACTAACAACCTGATCATGTGACAAACGAAGGCTCAGGGAAACCCCTGAGCCTTTTTTTTATTGTCCTTTTACTTCCCTCCCCCTTGAGGGGGGAGGTTCTGTGGGGGTGATAGAAAAAATCCAGGGCACTACCGCAGGATAGTTTGAAGTTTCAATCCCCCGTCAATCTGCCCTTTGCGATCGCAAGTTTCTCCCGGACCTCTGCATTGCCAGGATGCCTCAGAAGAGCCTTTTCAAGGACATCTGCCGCTTCTTCATACCTGTCAAGCTCTATATATATGGTTCCGAGATTGGTGTATGCCTTTAAGAATTCAGGATTGATTTCTATCGCCTTCCTGAATGCCTCTATGCCCTCACTGTATTTATTAGTTTTAATATAAGCCACACCGAGGTTGCAGTAAGCATCGGCATGATTTGGCCTGAAAGCAATAGCGTTTTTCGATGCCTGAATAGCATCTTCATATCTGCCCGTATTGAGATGGATAACTCCGAGATTATGATAGGCATTGGCATTCCGGGGATCAAGATGTAATGCCGTATTTATATGTGCTCCGGCTTCCTCATAGTGACCCAGAACACCCAGTACACCGCTGAGATTAACATGGGCATGGATAAACTGCGGGTCGAGCCGGACCGCTTTTCTACCTGCCTCTACAGCTTCCCGGAAACGTCCGGCCCGGGCAAAACCAATAAGAAGCCCGTTGTATGTCCTTGCCTTCAGAGGTGATTTTACGGACACATCTTTCCAGAGAGAGAGCTCATCCTGCCATATCTGATTCCGGTTAAACGTGGCAAGACTGCATAAACACAGGATTGTGAGGACTACCAGATATTCTGTCAGTCTGAGATATTTTTCAGTCATGAGGTGAGGGCCTGTCGGGCGATAGCTTTTTTCTCAGAGATTTCCCGGTCTGGATCTCCCTGAAACCAAGATCACGGAAACCCTTTTGCAGATAAGCGATGCCGAGGTTAATATGGTACATGCCATTGTCGGGATTCAGTTCAACTGCTTTTTTGAACTCCATGATCGACAGATCAACCATACCCTTTCCCATGAAAGCAAGGCCGAGATTGTTATGAGCCTTTGCATAATCTTCATAAAGGCTGATACTGGTCATGAAAAACGGGATGGCCTGGTCGTGCATCCGCCGCTCGTAATAATACATGCCGACCTCGTTATAACCCCGCGCCTTGCGGGGAGATTTTTTAACCACGTCAGTCCAGAGCGTCAGTTCATCCTTCCAGACGTAATTCCTCTCATAGCCTGCCCAACCGTATACCAGCAAAAGGCAGGTAATTATCATGAACTCAATCCAGCATAAGATTTTATGATCAATAGTCATGTGAAAAGAGTCATTTGCCATTGGTCAATGGTCATTAAATAATGGCTAATGTAGTGTCTCTTAAACAGGTGGTGTTATTAAATGGGTATAAAGTTCTAATATTGGCGTCATTTTGTCATACCGGCTTGTCCGGAATCGCCCAGGGTTTCTCAGAAAGATTCCCGACGCGTCCGCCATACGCAAGGCGGACTTGCGGGAATGACACCCCATTTAAGCTGTTTATAACACCAGTCGTTTATGAGACACAGACACTAATTAGTTTTTATCGTCGTGATATTTTCCATCCTTTCCTTTGCCTGCACATTGCCGGGTTCAATTTTCAGAACTTCTTGATAGATCCGAAAGGCCTTTGCCCTTAGTTCTTTGCTCTCCACTCTATGCTCTCCGCTTTTTTTGGCCAGTTCTTCATATGCAATTCCCAGGTTTAACAGTGTTATGGTGTCATCCGGTTCGATGTCCAGGGCATTTTGAAAGAGAGTGACTGCTTCTTCCAGTCTTCCCATATCAGCATAGATTGTACCTAAATTGGAAAGACATTGGTAATAGTCAGGCTTGAGGTATAACGCATATTGATAGAAGGATATGGCATCATGGGGCTTCCCTAAGTCGTCATAGAGAAGGCCAATATTGTAGTAGACTGCCGGCATGTCTGCGTCGATTTTGAGCGCCATATTGTAATGATTCAATGCCTCGCCATAGAGACCCTTCTTGTAAAAAACAGAACCTGTCCCGCTCAGAAGTTTGGGATTTCCAGGGTCGAGTTGCAGCGCCTTCTGATAATAGTTGAATGCGGTGTCTAACAGTCCCTGTTGCTCGTAGATATATCCGAGAAAGTGCAGTGCGCCAACGAAATCAGGCGATATGTCGAGAGCCTTTTTATAGTAAGCAATTGCATCTTCAATCATTCCCTGCTCTTCGTAAATCAGGCCGATATTCAGATATGCCTTTTCCGCAGTTGGTCTTAATCGTATAGTTTCCATGAATTCAGCCATTGCCCTGTCGTAGTCCTTCTTCTCTAAATAAGCAAGGCCGAGATTGTTGTGCGGCCTGTATTTATGAGGTGATTTCACTACCGCATCACTCCAGAGGGAAAAATTGTCTTTCCAGGCAAAATTTCTCTGAAACGTTGCAATGCTCAAGAAAATAAGAACGAGAGTGAACAGGAAGAATTCTATTGCAGAGAGTTGTTTCATGGGGTTAGTTGGTTTCATAGAAAGAAGATCTCATTCCCCGACTTGACTGGAAATCGGGGAACAGACAGCGTACGAGAAAATTGTAACGTGTTTCCTGGATATTTCTCAAGGTATTCACCGCAATCTTGATTTAATGATCTCGCGGTTGTATAGAGCATCTCTATCATCAGGTCTTACTGCAAGCACCTTTTCGTATTCTGATAAGGCATCACGGAGGCGGCCGAGTGAAGAATAGGTTACACCGAGATTGTAGTGCACGTCAGGATTATGCGGGTCGAGTTCAAGCGCCTTTTTCAGATGATAGAGAGCCTTATCATAGTTTTCCTTCAGCCCGTATGAAGAGGCGATGTTGATATGTGCCTCAAGACATGAAGGCTTTAGCTCCAGCGTTTTCTGGTAGTGGGCAATCGCCGTGTCGAGCAGGCCTTGACTTGCAAAGACATTGCCGATGTTGACATAAACATCATAAAAATCAGGCTTAAGGGAAAATGCCTTATAGTATTGAAGCAGTGCGAGATCGAACAGGCCTTTTTCACGATAGGCATTTCCCAGCGCCACATAGCGTACAGGATGGGGTTCAATAGATATTGCCCTGGTGATTTCAGCTATTGCCCTGTCGATCTGTCCGTCAAACGTGTATGCGACACCGAGAAGGCTGTGCGGTCTTGACTTCTGCGGAGATTTCTTCACCACATCCGACCAGAGGCTCATCTCATCCTTCCAGACCATATTCCTCTGATGGCTTGAAATGCTGTAAGCCATTACAAGTGAAATTAAGATGAAACATTCAATCCAGAGATACGCAGTTTTGACCATGATTTTACGTTCTCATTATCAAGCTCGGATCATTATTATTCTATTTTAATTTATGAGCGTCTCCGCAGTTGCATGCCCTTGCGAATCTCTTCCTCTGCACGTTCAAAGAGTCCCTTTTCTCCGTATGCAATCCCGAGGTTGTAATGGGCGTCTCCGTGAGCAGGGTTTATCGATATCGCATGCTTGAAGTGCATGACGGCAGTATCTACCTCTCCCCTGTGGAAATAAGAGACCCCTATATTGTTATGGACATCCGGCTGTAGAGGATTCAGGATGAGGCTTTTTTTATACTGTAAAATAGCATGGTCAAAATCTTCCATATTATGGTAGGCGAGTCCCAGATACTGATATGCCCGGGGATTCATGGGAGCCTTTTTTACATTATCGGTCCACAGGGACATGTTGTCTTTCCAGACAAGATTCCGCTGATAGGTCATAAAACCGCAGATGAATAACAATAAGACCAGAAGTGCCGATTCAATAGTGCGTATTGATCTGTTCATAAAAATAATTCAACTGCTTTATCTGTGTTTTATGTTATGTCTCTTCATATATTCATCGACAAGATCATGATAGTATCTCACCTTCTCATCACGCGGATTCATGGTGAGATATTTCCGGAACATGTGCAGCGCATCCTCAAGCCTGTTTTTCTTCATATACATGTATCCGAGCGTTTCGTAATAGCCACGGGTAGCAGGGGTATCCTTTATGCCCTGTATACATTCATCAATTATTTCCTCATCTATCTCTTCTTTGGAGAGTTCATAACGATTAATAATAGTATAATTTTCAGGTATGTTTCTTAAAAAGATCATGGATTTTCCATCAGCATACACAAGTTTCCAGTGATCGTCCACAGAGAGTTCGTCGACGAGGCGGATTATTTTTCCTGAGGAAGATACAGCACTTGTAAGGATGATATTTACATTGTGGGCATCGAGAAGTTGTTTCCAGAGCGGTATTCCGTGACCGCTGCCCTTTTCAGCCCTGAGAATGAGGCTGCCATGGAGAAATGCTGTTTCATTGAGAGTCCTTCCATAGAGAAACACCTTGTATTCAGGGTACAGGCGCCAGACAAGATAGCCTCCCCAGTTATAGGGGTTGAACAGATTGCCGGCAGGTTTGTTTTCCTGAATAAAGGTCACAGCGCCGGAAGGGTATCGCTTGTCTCCCATGTCGAACTGTAATACTGTTCCCGATATCCCTATTGCAATACAAACAAACAAAGACAGTGCCGCCGTAAGGAGGGAAAGGATGCCTTTCTGAAACACGGGCCTGTTGAGAAGTCTCCTTATGGGGCCCCATTCTTTAAGCTGTAAAGTAAACCAGCTCATATTATAGGCAAGGAATACTCCTGAACCAAGTGCGAAAAAGATGATGTAGCGGATACTCTTCAGTGAAGGGAGCATAACAATGATAAGGATACCTAGCTCGCTCAGGTCCAGGCGCCGTTTCCTGATCGAGATCAGCATAAAGACGGCAACAAGGGCAAGCATGAACCAGTACGAATGGTACTCGTACAACATTGGTCTGTGGTATTCCTCAATAGTCCTGAAGATGCTCTGTTCCTGCATGAAGGGGAACAAAAAGGGCTTGTACGTGTTTGGATTCATCAGGCTTGCAATAATGGAGAGCAGGGAAAACAGGACCAGCCCGGCCAGTCTTTTTTCCGGCAGTGGTGAGATGTCTGAGAAGGCAAATTTATTCTTCAACAAAAACTTTAAACATTCTGTAAAACAGAATGATAATATTATAAAAATACCAAGAATAAACCCTCCATGGAGGTTTGCCCACAGGATCATGAAAACGGGGAGAAGATAGATACTTTTTCCTCCTTTTCTGAAGTCGTATAGGGTATAGAGGACGCAGGGAAATAACAGGAATGAGAAAATCTGCGATCTCGTGAAATTGAAATCGATCCCTATGAATGCAATCAGGCAGAGAACGAAAAAAGCGATCAGGTGGCCTGCTCCCCTTCTCAGCATGGTCATATATAAAATAAGATAGGAGGCGACAAACACGACTGACTTGAGGATACCGATTCCAACAAAACCTCCTGCCAGGTAGACCAGGTAGAAAATCAGCTGTGAAAGCCAGTTGCGCTTGATACTTGTAGCCCAGTACCATTCGGTATTTCCGGAGGGTAACTTTTGTTCCATCTCATGTTTGCCGATGGCGCTTATACTTTCAGGCATTTCAGTTGTATAAGAAAATTCGTCCTGTTGCGGGATTGCCCGTGTTTCGTAGATGAGCTGTCCCTGTTTCAAGTGCCACCAGAAGTCAAAGTCATCTATCCTGTTTGCGTGGACCATGAAAACAATGATGAGAAGGGACAGGATTGGAATGCAGGGGGCAATTTTTTTCATTGAAAAATATGATGCCTTTTAAATGAAATTATAAAGGACGGAAAATTGCATTGACACATTTCCGTAATCTCAATAGAATAATAAAATATTTACAGGAAAAATAACAGAATCCATGTTATCGAAACTCTCCGACCGGAAAAAGCATATCCTGAGCATTGTCTTTATCGCAGTGCTTGCATTTATCATTTACTCGAACACCTTTGATGCATCATTCCATTTTGATGATACCCCGTCCATCGTTGAAAACTACGCCATCCACAGGTTCGATATCAAGGCGATTTTATCGTCATCGTCGAGACCTGTCCTTGATATCACGTTCGCTCTCAATTATTATTTCGGAAAGCTCGATGTCTTCGGCTACCATCTTGTCAACCTCGCTCTCCATATAGCGAACGGGATACTGCTCTATTTCATTCTTTTCTGGACAATCAACCGTATAAACCCTAAAAACCCAATAAACTCAAGAAACCCAATAAACTCAATAAACCCGATAAACTTTAGAATCCCTTTATATGCGAGTCTGATATTTATCGCGCATCCCATCCAGACGCAGGCAGTGACCTATATTGTAAGCCGCTCCTCTGTTCTTGCCACGACGTTTTATCTCTTGACGTTACTTCTTTTCATAAAGGCTTTTGATAAGGAATCAAAGAATGATAATCCCCCCATCCCCCCTTTAGAAAAGGGGGATGAGGGGGGATTTGATCAGAAAGTTGAAATCAAAAACCAGGATAGTCTTAATCATAAGCTCTATTTAGGGGGGGCATTTATTGCTTCGTGTCTTGCGATGGGGACAAAACAGATAGCAGCCACCCTGCCTGCAATGATCCTCATCTACGATTTTTATTTTATCTCGAAAGGCAATCTGAAAATACTCAAGGGACATTACAAAAGCCATCTTTTAATCTTCTCTACCCTTGCCATAGTAATTTACTTAAGCTTTTCAGGTCTCACGCAGTTCATCTCGTTCGATTATGCGCAGGGAGTTCCCATGCCACAGACAGAGCCGGTCACTTCTTTCCAGTATTTCCTGACCCAGCTCCATGTTATCCCGTATTATATAAAGCTTCTTTTCATTCCCACGAATCTCAACCTTGATTATGACTGGCCGGTTACAAGGAGTATTGACTTTGCAACGGTACTCTATTTTCTCATGCTCACGGTGATTGTTGTTATAGCCCTGGTTCTGTTCAGGAGAGCGAAGTTAGTATCATTCGGCATTATCTGGTTTTTTGTGACGTTATCCGTTACATCGAGTTTTATCGTCATCTATGATGTCATTTTTGAGCACCGGCTGTACCTTCCCTCTGTCGGGTTCGTCATCGTGATTGCCTTTCTCATCAGCAGGATATCCGGACTGGGGGCGAAAAGGGTCCAGAATAGTTTGTAGAAGGCAGCTTTGTTTATGTATACATTTGTTGAGTGAAAAGTCAGTGGCCAAAATTTGACATTAACATGTAAAATAAAAAAAGAGATGAACAATAATACCAGGATATGTGAATTGTGCACAGGTTTACAAGCGGCAGTAATCCTCTGTCTCTTTTGCCTGTTATTGTCTCTGCCGTCAAGACTCAACGCTGAGTTAAAGGGGGCACCGATTGCATATGCCGGCAGCGTTACAGAGGATGAGGAAGGGGACAAAATACCATTCCCTTCAACCGTATTCTTTGATCCTGTTATGAAAGAAATCTATATTATAGACAGCAGATCAAGGATCATTATCTATACGTCGGATTTTTTCCCTCTTTATACGCTCGACAGGAGGAGGGCAATTGAGTCGCCGCTGAGCATGTCTGTAGACAGGGAAGGAAATCTCTATATCATACAGAGCCCTACAAAGGAAATTCCGAGACACAGGATTTCCGTTTTTAACGCATGCCTGCAATGGAAGCGCGATATTTATATGGAGGGTTTTAAAGGGGCAGAGTCTCTTATCTTAAACCGTCTTGCAGTAGATAAGAACGGCAACATCTATGTTGTTTGTCTTTTGTACCCCGGGGTTATCGTCCTGAATAATAAGGGCGAGTTTCAGGAGGTTCTTTCCCCTGAAGAACAAGAAGGAAAAGTTACGTTTGTTAATGTGAGCATAGATGAAGAAGGAAGGATATACCTTGTGAGCGAGATCGAGGGGCGCATCTATGTTTATGATGAGAACAGGAAATTCCTTTTTGAGTTCGGTGAAAAGGGCGGGAGTACCGGAAAACTGAGCCGTCCGGTCGCAGTAGGCGTCGACGTTCCGCGAGAAAGGATATATGTGGTGGACTACATGCGCCATACAATCTCTGCATACAGCACTAAAGACGGGAGTTACCTCTTTGAATTCGGAGGCCTTGGATGGGGTGAGGGGTGGTTCCAGCATCCAAAGGATATTGCTGTTGAACCCGATGGCAGGATACTTGTTGCCGATACATTTAATGACCGGATAGAGATACTGAAGCCGAAGGACTGAAAAGCAAAGAGCAAAGAGCAAATCGTAAATCGTGAACCGTAAACCGTGAACTGTAACGCGTACACAGTAAACTGTAAAACGTAAAATGGTATACATTGTATTTGTCATTTCGAACGGAGAAAGAAATCCTGTCCTTCATTTGTCATCCCGAATTTATTAACCCGAAAAATGCAGTTGATTGCTGCAAAAGACTTTTCAGACAACATTGCCTCCGATAAATATTGGTTTTGGGTTTAGGGATATGACTTGATTTCAGGAGCAAAATCACGGGTAACCTCGAGGAGATCGGAGTCGAAGCGGAGATCTCATCTGTGAATTGGCAATAACACTGAAGTGAGATAAAGTTATTGAAC
>Ga0068712_1002855_pt1 | contig 17686 bp, 17 predicted proteins | sample MTBAKSrepl1MetaG_FD_62987 | JGI IMG/M metagenome (GOLD analysis project Ga0068712, IMG submission 62987) | Enrichment culture microbial communities from Arthur Kill intertidal strait, New Jersey, USA, that are MTBE-degrading - MTBE-AKS1... | ecosystem: Environmental > Aquatic > Marine >... | reverse complement strand
ATGTGGAGCCCACATTGCTGTTTGTCGACCTACGCGTCCAATGAGGCCTAACCTTCTGACCCCGCTGGAGATCGAATGGTGCAGCGAGATTGCCCGAGCCGTAGTCAGAAGCAAGATTACCCGCGAGGAAGCCAATAGATTTATCATGGAAAAGTTCGCGCCCCGAGTAAAACCTGTTTATGTGACTCCAGCCAAGGACAGGGCTACTCTGCTAAGCGGAAAACCCTTCGAAGAGCTCTATGATCTAAACACGCTCAAGCCCAAGAAGGAGTATCTTGCGGGTTACCATGCGGCAAGGAAAGAGGTTGCAAGCTTTGGATTGAAATTGGAGTGGTAGCGGGTTCCTTCGATCGCCCTCTGGACCAGCCCAACGCAGTGTCAGGGAGGGAATCAGAGTTCATCCAACAGCGGGAGAAGAGAAAGGAGGCTAAGGTATGTACACGTATTATCCCTATCGGGAATTCTATCTGCCGACCCGGATTGTCATGGGACGGGGGAGTGTACGAAACGTAGGGAAGGAGTTCCTAAAGTTTGGGGCGAAGAAAATCATGATCGTCACCGATCCGGGTGTTGAGAAGGCAGGAATAACCAAACCTGTCAAGGAGGCGCTGGAGGCCGACGGGATTGCCTATGCACTGTATGCCGAGGTGGAAGCGAATCCAACGACGGTCGGGTGTGCAAAGGCAAGCGAGGTCTATTCAAAAGAGAAATGCGAGGCGGTCCTGGGTGTCGGGGGAGGAAGTTCCATCGATACGGCCAAGGCAGTGAGTGTGGTTGCCACCAACGGAGGGAAGATCGAGGACTATGCGGGCAGGGACCTATATAAGAATCCGCCGGCCCCCTTATTTATTATTCCCACAACGGTTGGGACAGGGAGCGAAGTCACGTCGGGATTGGTCGTAACCAATGTGAAAACTCACAAGAAAATGGTTCCCGTCGGGAGGACTATGTACCCCCTAGTCGCTGTTCTTGATCCAGAGGTTGTACAAAACTTGCCGCCCCGGATTACGGCGGGGACAGGCATCGACGCCTTGACCCATGCGATCGAAGGGTATGTGTCAGTTTACTGGAACCCTGTTTCGGACGCTCTCCATCGCTACGCCATTCTCCTGGTTGGCCAGAACTTAAGGGAGGCTGTGGCCAATAGCGCGAACCTTGATGCCATGGGAAACATGCTGATTGCGAGTACCCTTGCGGGAATGGCCTTTACGAATACTGGGCTCGGACTCGTTCACGCCATGAGCCACCCAGTGGGCGGTCATTTCAACACTCCCCATGGAGAAACGAATGCGATCCTTCTGCCCCACGTGATGCGGTTCAACTGGATCGCGGATGTGGAGCGGTTTTCGGAAATCGCCTTGCTGCTGGGGGCAAAGAGTGATCTGAGTCGAGTGGAACTGGCAAAAATATCCGGGGATATAGTCAGCGAGCTAAACCGGGACGTTGGAATCCCCAGGGGTCTTGCAGACCTGGGTGTGGATAAAGGTGCGTGCGAGATGTTGGCCAAGGAAGTGCTAACAGAGACATTCTTGCCCTTTAATCCACGGAAGGCCACCATCGAAGATTATGCGGAGATCTACCGAAAGGCCATGTAGGAAAACCTATGGAACTGGAGATGATGAAGGAGGACGAACGATGCCAAACGGATACAATGGGAAAATCTTGAGGGTTGATTTGTCCAGCGGCAAGATGGCCGAAGAAAACCCGCCCGAGATCGTGTACCGAATGTATATGGGTGGGTCTGCATTGTCCCTCTATTATCTGCTGAGAGAACTCAAACCAGGTACGGACCCATTGAGTCCTGAGAACAAGTTGATCGTCATGTCGAGCGTGTGGTCAGGAGCGCCTCTGCCTGGACTGAGTCGTTACACGGTGGCAGCCCTTTCTCCATTAACCGGCGCTTTCGGCGAATCAGAGGCCGGTGGATTCTGGGGGCCGGAGCTCAAATTTGCGGGATACGATGGGATCATCCTCGAAGGGTGTTCTCCCCAACCCGTCTACCTCTGGATCAAAGATGGGAAGGCCGAGTTCAAGGACGCCTCTGGTCTTTGGGGAAAAGACACGGGAGACGTGCAGAAGCAGATCCAAGAAGAACTGGAAGACAAGCGCATCCGCGTGATGCAGTGTGGCCCGGCCGGTGAAAGAAAGGTCCGGTATGCCTGTTTGGTTAATGGTTTATCCCATGTGAACGGCAGGACGGGCATGGGCGGAGTAATGGGCTCGAAAAACCTCCGTGCCGTTGCCGTGCGAGGCACCGGTAAATTGCCTCTGGCGGACTCGGAAAAAGTTCGAGAGATCACGAAAACCGTGGCAGAGCTCACCAATCAATCCGGGATGGCCCAATATCTCAAGAAATTCGGGACCTCCTACTTGGTAAACCCTCTGAATCAAGGGGGAGGCCTCCCGACTAGAAATTTCCAGGTTGGACAGTTTGAAGGTGCGGTAGCCATTTCTGGCGACACGATGACAGACTCCATCTTGGCGGGAAGGCGAAGTTGTTATGCCTGCCCTGTTCACTGCAAGCGCGAGGTGAAAGTGGAAGGAAAATATGCGGCGAGCCCGGAATATGGCGGACCCGAATATGAAACCCTGGCGGCGTTGGGGTCCTGTTGTGGAATTGATGACCTTAAAGCGATTGCTCATGGAAACGAGCTATGCAACAGATGGGGTCTGGATACCATCTCCACGGGTGTCTCCATTGCCTTTGCTATGGAATGCACGGAGCGGGGACTCCTGACACAGAAGGACACGAACGGGATAGACCTGAAGTTCGGGAACGCAGATGGGATGCTGGATATGATCCACAAGATCGCCTTTCGTCAGGGCTTCGGCGATGTTCTTGCCGATGGGGTGAGACGAGCCGCAGAGAAGATCGGCAAGAATGCGCTAAAGTATGCCATGCATATCAAAGGCCAGGAACTTCCCCTGCATGAGCCGAGAGGAAAGAAGGGTGTGGCCCTGGGTTACGCGACTTCTCCCACGGGAGCAGACCATCTCGAAGCCCCCCACGATACCGCCTTCCTTACCAGCAGCCCAATTCTTCTATCGGCAAACCCTGCGGGTATCCTGGAGACGGTAACTGCGGCTGATCTGGGGCCTGCAAAGGTTCGGTTTTTCGCCCATGCGCAACAGATCTGGAGCTTCTTTAATAGCTTGGGGATGTGTGTTTTTGTGGCTGCACCTTACTCCGCCTTTCCGTTACCCATGATCGTGGATGCCCTGAACGCAGTGACCGGTTGGAATGCAAGCCTGTCCGAGCTGATGGAGTTGGGCGAGAGAGGGATCACGATGGCACGGATCTTCAATCTTCGAGAGGGGTTGTCAAGCAAAGACGACACGCTTCCGGAGAGGTTCTTTGAACCGTTGGAAGCTGGTACTGCGCGGGAAAAGAGGATTACTCGAGAGGAATTTGCCAAAGCACTTCAACTCTACTATGGAGCCATGGGGTGGGATCCCAGAACGGGTGTGCCCACGGATGGAAGACTGAGCTTCTTGGGATTGGATTGGCTGATTACTCAGAAGGCGGGATATGGCGGGGGGGGAGAAGATGATCAATCTCTTTGATATCATTGACAGAAGCTATTCAGGCGAGAAGATCGAGGACGAGAAGCAGTGGGACCTACGTGTGTGGAAAAAAGCGGTGGGACTGGCGAAGAAGTATAACGTCAAGTACGACCCCAAGTACGCAGTGGTCTGTGATGATGGCATGGCGGACCGTTGCTATGAGGCGGCAATCCAGTTGTTGGTTGAGGTCGGGGTGTTTAATGTTGGGACCAGGAGGGTGATTCGTTTTGAGGAGGAGGAGATCCGAAAGGGGCTCAGCCAGTTGAGGGACAATCTCATCCTGGGCGATGGTCGAGACCGGTTTATCTTATCCCATCGGGATCCCGATGCCTTTGATGATGTGAAATTGATGTCAGGACACTTCGCCTGTACGGATGAGGTGGCACCGAAGCTTTATCAAGCGATGGCGGAAGTTCAGTCGTTGGACATTATCGAAGGATTCAACTTCTTCGGAGAGCATCAAGGCAGACCGATGGAAGGGATGGTTCATGAAACATTGGGGACAAAGGCGGTGGTTTCGACGATCCGGGGGGCGATCACGCGGGCAGGCCGCCCTGGGATGCCGATCCTTTATTATCCCGTATCGCCAAATCCGGCTGCCATGATCGCTGCCTTGGACTCAGATAATGGCATCCGGAAGACGGACGCAATGGAAATTACACCTTTGCCGGAGCTAAAGATTGAGAACAACTTACTGGCGGTTGCGGTAGCAACATCGGAATATGGTGCGTTTATCTGCAGTGATGATACGTCAATCTTGCACGGATTCGGTGGGGGGCCGGATGAGAATCCGATTATTGGAGTCGCCCAATCACTCCAAACTTACCTGACGTATCGAGTAGACTTTAAATATCTTGCTCAAGGGATCCCAATAGATGCCCAGACGAGCTCACTGCCAGAATGCCTCTGGTGTCGTAGCATGACGGTGTTGGCATTGGCTCGGAATCTGAAAACGCCCCTCTTTGGGTCTGCGGGCTCTGGGCCGGAACCAGGTCATGAACACAGGTGGACTGAATTGGCAGCGCGATCAATGACAACGATTGCTAGTGGTGGACATGTCGATGTCGTCCGCCCGATCAGACCTCTGAGGCCGAATTTACTCAGTCCTTTGGAGATCGAATTTTGTGCTGAGCTTGCTATGGCGATGGTAAGGAACAAGGTGTCTCGAGAAGAAACGAATAGAATCATCATGGAGGGATTAGTGCCCCGATACAAGCATCTCTATGATGCGCCGAGCAAAGAGAGAGCGGCTGTCCTTCGGGGGAAACCCTTTGAGGAACTCTACGACCTGGACACACTTAAACCGACCCAAGAGCATCTTGATAGTTATCGTAACGCCAGAGGAGAACTCAAAAAGATGGGTGTCAAATTCGAGTGGTAGGTCGGTCAGAGAAAGTTTCAAGAAATCGGCACCAGAGGCATTAGGGCGTTGGAACTAAGCTTTAATATGTAAGAAAGTCGAGCGTTGTTTACAGTATTTCGGGATAGAAGTACTGGATCAGTTTTTCTTCGGGGGTCATTCCTCCGATGGCTTTGTGGGGTCTGACCCCGTTGTAGTAGAAGGGGATGAACCGTTTCAGTTCGTTTTCCCTGTGTGCTGAGGAAGAGAAATGGGTTTTCTGATGCCAGAGCTCAATGATCGTCTTGATGACCCTCTCCGCCTTGCCGTTGGTCCTGGGTGTCTTGAACTTCGTGAACCGTTGCTCGATTCGGTTTTCCCGGCAAAGGGTCATGAAGGCATGGTGCTCGGGATCTCCCCGGTACTCCTTCCCGTTGTCGCTGTAGAGCTGCTCTATCGTGTAAGGACAATCCTCCAGGACCTGCTCCAGGAAGGCCTTGGCCGAATCCTGGGTCTTGTCCGGAAAGGGAGTGTGCAGGGTAAAAATAAAAATAAAATAAGGAGGATGAAAATGAAAAAGAAGGCTTTTCGTGTAGAAGCGATTATTGTTGGTTTTTGTATGTTGCTCATGTTGTCAGGACCATTACTCACGCCGGGTTTTGCAGCCGAAAAAGTAAAGGCGCCTAAAGAGATTGTATTAGGGCAAACTTGGCCGCTAAGCGGTCCTTTCGCCTGGTTTGGTGAAGAATGCCAAAGAGGTGTAGATATTGCCGTAGAAATTGTTAATGAGGCCGGTGGGGTTTACCTTAAGGAGTATGGAACTAAGTTGCCAGTCAGACTTATTACATATGATGATGCGGGTGATGCTGCAAAAATGTCGACTTTGGCAACAGCATTAATCACTGTGGATAAGGTTGACGGTATTGTTGGAGGTGGTTACAACAACTTAGTGTGGCCTTTGATTGCCGACATAGTGTCAAAACACAAAATCCCAGCATCTACTCTGTGGGGCGGGGACATGTTTAAACGAGGGAACAAGTGGATCTTCAGCTCAATCATTCCTTACGAGGATTATGCAGCCGGACCTGCTTGGGCACTGCGTAAAGTGGTCGATGATAAGGCCATCCCGGAAAAAGATAAGCCCAGGACAATTGCGGCCATCGCCGACAATTCCCAATTCTCGGGAACGTGTTTGGAAGGGTTCAAGAAAATAATAAAGGATCACGGTGGATTTCAGTTTGTTTTCGAGGAGCGCGTTCCTTTTGGCCTAACCGATTACAGCCCCCAGATTTTAAAAATGAAAAGGGCAAATCCTGATGTGATCCTAATCATAAACCCGTGGACCCCAGATGTTTTGGTTTTTTTCAAGCAAGTTAAAGAATATGATTTAAACGCGAAGATGTTGATAAACGCTTTCGCACATAACTTACCGTTTGTCTTGGAGCCTCTAGGAAAGATAGCTGATTACGTCCTTACGCAGGCGATCTGGTTTAAGTCAATAGAATATGAGGGTGTAATTTGCGGAGATATAAAGTGGTCGAATGCTGATTGGATTGCACGAAGTAAGAAAAAAGGTAAGGAACCATTTGACTGGGATCTAGCTAGCGGTTCGGGCGCTTTTATGATGCTCGATGCGATGTACCAGGCAGGTTCCCTGAATAAGGAAGCCGTGAGAGATAAACTGGCCCGTACGGATATCTTAACCCCCCGTCAGCCAATTGTAATCGATCCCAAAACTGGCTTGAACACCTATAGCAAATCGATGGCTATCCAAGTCCAAAACGGTGTCCCACAGGTGGTCTACCCGGATTATATACAATATAAGGGAAAGAATTGGAAGGCTAAGACAGCGGACATTATTTATCCAACGCCAGAATGGTCTAAAAGACCATAGCTAACTTGTAAGAAAATCGACCGTTTTTTACAGTTTTTTGGGATAGAAGTACTTGATTAGCTTTTCCTCGGGGAGGAGGCCGGGATAGTCCTTGTAGCGTCTGGCCTCCTCTTTGACGGGGGCTCGATGGCTTTCTCGCTCTTTGACAGACGGGTGATACCGTACCGCAGGCAGCAGAATCGCTTGTTCGCGCCTTTGTATATCAAAAAATCACGCTGCCTGCCGCGCCGGAGAATCTTGTAAATCGTCGTGGGATGGGGTACATGATAGACCTCAGCCGGCTTGCTGACCTTCTTCCACTCACCATGATAATCCCGATAAATCTCCTGTCGCTGAATCGGTGTCAACCGTGTCCGTTTGTGTATCCTCATGGGACGTCCTCTAACTGCCTACGAATGAGAATTATTTTTGCTTTCATTCGTACATAATCATGTGGCGGACTCAGGTGTCTGATTTTTGCCATTTGAAACAATCGGACCATTTTGTGCCACGGGTTCAGGCCATAGTTTCCGGAAGGTGGGATAGATGTCGCTAAACAATTTTTTTTGGTTCAAAGGCTATAAGGAGAGACGATGGGTGATGTAGCATATGTGGGGAATCTCGTGATTTCTGGTATTTTATTAGGAGGCTTGTATTCGTTGATTACAATGGGGCTTTTTCTGGCATGGAGCGTAGTTGGCCTCATTTATATGCATTTAGGGCATCTAATGATATTAGCCGCTTACATAGCCTTTTTCATATTTAAATTGTACGGTATTAGCCCGCTAATCAGCTTTTTCATCGTTTGCCCAATCCTCTTCGGAATTAGCGCTTTTCTTCAGCATACTCTCATTAAAAGGGTGGTATCGCAATCTTTCGTCACCCAAATGGTCCTTTGCTTTGGTATTGCAATAATCCTGGAGGATTTAATGGTTCTTCTCTGGGGGCGTGAGACGAAAAATATTCCGCTGTTTGTAGGCGAAAGCTTTAAATTTTCCGGCCTATTCGTTTCGAAGACACTCTTGATTATAGCTGCCGTCGCATTTACTGCAATATTGCTGTTATGGCTTCTCATGAGCAAAACCATGTTCGGCAAGTCTGTTCGTGCGGTTGCTGATAATAGAGAGGTTGCGCGACTGATGGGAATAGATACTGAGAGACTATACCTAAAATTAGGTGGTTTAGTAGGAGCAGTTGTAGCTGTAGCCGGGTGCTTAATCGCTTTATACCCCTTTTCGGCTTCAGGCAGTGGCACATGGGCATATGTTTTTACCTCATTCGTTGTCATGGCATTAGGTGGGCTTGGAAGCTTTAAGGGGGTCATCATCGCAGGTATCGCCCTTGGAATTATTCAGAACACGAGCATACTCATTGTCCCATCCGGTTTTAGCACGGCAATGGGTTTTATTTTGCTCATAGTCATGCTACTAGTTAAACCCGAAGGACTATTTGGGGAGAAAACTTAAATGAATTTTGCGCTTTCGGCTTTTAAAAAAAGAGGATGGATATGGATTTTAATAGCTCTATTTCTATTCTCACTTCCACTATTCATGAACGAAATGTATTTAAAAATACTGTTTAATATAGCCGTATGGGCGATTATCACATTAGGCTTTGATATGTTACTGACTAAATGTGGACTGCTGTCACTGGGTCATAGTTTTTTTTATGCCTCTGGCGCTTATTTTAGTGCTTATGCCCAGCTATTCAATTTTCATTTGATACCTTCGATACTCATAGCCGGTCTTGGAACTGCTCTTATAGCATTACCATTAGGTTTAATAACCCTCAAACTTAGAGGATTCTACTTTGCGATGGCGACTTTAGGGCTTGCCGAAATAGCTCACCTGTCGATACGTGCACTTGTCCTTTTTGGAGGAGACGTGGGGTTATGGCTTTCTTCTGTTTATTCTATAGAAACATTATACATTGTGGCAATGGTGGCTTTATGCGTAACGCTTTTTATCTGTTACATTATCGAAAACTCAAAATTTGGTTTAAAGATAAAAACCATATCGATGGATGAAGGAGCCGCGAAAACTATCGGCCTTAACACTGCGCGCTATAAGCTTTACACCTTCTTGTTTAGCACTTTCCTTGCTGGTATAGGTGGAGGTTTAGCAGTGAGTGAACATACTGTCCTACTTCCCTCTGCCTTTCTATCGTCGTCAGTCTCATTTAAAATGATCATGGCAACGGTAATTGGCGGCATGGGTGCAATACCTGGGCAGCTTATCGGCGCTGCATTCGTTATCTCAACTGAAGCTATCTTCGCAATGTACATCACTGATGTAAAATTTATAATTTTTGGATTAATTTTAATTGTAGTCATCCTATTTTTCCCTGCAGGGATATATGGAGGTATATATAGATTCTGGTTATCATATTCATTGAGAAAGAGAAAAAAAGCATGAAACAACTGCAACTTAACAGCTTAACAAAAACTTTTGGGGGTGTCACTGCAGTCCATAATTTGGATTTTTCTATTGAGCGAGGGGAAATTATTAGCTTAATAGGCCCAAATGGATCTGGTAAAACAACTGTACTAAATATGCTGAGTGGGACATTTCCCCCGGATTCGGGGGAAATAATATATGAAGGGAAGAACGTCACTAAATTGAAATCATATCAGCTCTGTAGAATAGGGGTGGCCAGAACCTACCAAATTCCAAGGCCATTTTACGGATTAAAAGTGATAGAAGCTGTTATGGCCGGATTAATTATTAACCAAAAAATAAGTCTAGATGTGGCTAGAACAAAGGCTGAAGAAATACTTTCTTTGGTAGGATTAGCAAAGGAATGTTTAACCTATCCCCCATTCTTAAGCGCACCTTCGGTAAGAACCCTCGAACTTGCCCGGGCACTTTCAACAAGCCCCAAGTTGCTTTTATTAGACGAGCCAATGGCTGGGTTAACTTCAACAGAAGTCAATGAATGTATAGAATTGATTAAGAATATTAGGAGTTGGGGGTTGTCCATTATTATAGTTGAGCATACTATGCAGGCAGTCAGAGCGCTCTCTGAACGCATAATTGTGCTTGATTATGGAGAAAAGATAGCCGAAGGGACCTCTGAGGATGTTCTGAAGGACCCGAAGGTCATCGAAGCCTATCTGGGAGAACAATGAAAATGCTTGAAGTAAAAGCGTTAAATGTGGCCTATGGAATTACCCAAGTCTTATGGGACGCGTCGTTAGAGGTAAAGGAAGGAGAGATAGTTGCCGTCATCGGCTCTAACGGATCTGGAAAATCAACTTTGCTCAAAGCGATAGTTGGATTATTACATCCAATGTCTGGGAGTATAAAGTTTCTTAATGAAGAGATATCAAAATTTAAAACACATGAAATAGCTAAAAGAGGCGTTTTCTTAATTCCGGAGGGTCGGAGCATATTTAAAACGCTCAGTGCACACGAGAACTTAGAGCTGGGCGCCTATCTACCCTATGCTAGAGAGAAAAGCGCTGAATATCTGGCAAAGGTTTACGAGCTATTTCCCCTCTTTCGAAAAAGGGGAAAACAGAGGGCTGGAGATCTAAGCGGGGGCGAGCAGCAGATGTTAGCTATAGGCAGAGCCCTTATGTCGCGTCCAAAACTGTTGATCATAGACGAACTATCCCTCGGCTTAGCACCAATAATTGTAAAAAGCTTATTCAAAACTCTCCAAAGAATTAACGCGGAGGGGATTACAATACTACTAGTTGAACAAAACGTAAAAATAGCCTTGGGAATTAGCAATAGAGGATACGTGCTGGAGAATAATAGAATAACAATGGAAGGTTCATCGGAACATCTGCTAAAAGATAGACGCATAATAAGTGCTTATTTGGGCATGTGAACGGTAGCGATATCGGAATAGGGTAATACCTTTGAGAAAATAAATGCGAAAATTTATGGAGAACGTAAAGTGATTAAATCCGCAATAGAATTCGCCCACGAGAGTTTGAGATATCAGATTATTATATCCAATCTCAAGGGCGGAGAAAAATTGGTTGAGGATAAAATTGCCTCTCTACTCGGAGTAAGTAGGTCACCTTTACGAGAGGCCTATCGAATCCTGGAAAGGGGTTCAGCTTTGTGCGGACAAAATCAACTCAGAGGGAGGTATCCTAGGAAGAAAAATTGAGCTCCATGTGGAGGAGGAGACCACGCCAAAGGAAACATTGGAAAAATTCCGAAAGCTAACCCTTCAGGATAAGGTAGATGTGTTCCTGGGATTGATCAGTTCCGCTAATGGTTTGGCTGTCGGACCGGTTGCAGAAGAACTCAAGCAATTATGGCTTTCATGGGATGCGACGACAGAAAAAGGTGTCGAGGATCAATTGCCCAATGCAAAGTATTCATTTCGAGCCATCGACAATAGCTGGGGACATACGACCGGGGCACTGATAACCAGGAAGTATTGGCCGAACATCAGGACGATCGCAGGGATCAACAACGACTACGCATATGGACGGGATTCATGGAAAGGCTACACCGCATGCCTCGGAAAGGTTATGCCGGACGTCAAACCAGTCTTGGATCTCTGGCCGAAATTTGGAGAAATGGAGTTTAGCACTCATATTGCAGCCATCAAGAGAGCAAACCCGGATCTCGTATACTGCAGCTTTTGGGGAAGCGACGTCTCAGCCTTCGTCCAGCAAGCCTACGTGTCAGGCCTGTTAAAAACAACAAAGCTTTTGCTCTCAGTTGGTGGGCTGGTCTATGAGAGCCTTAAGAAAGACTTTACCCCGGAGGGCGTTGGCCTCGGCTACTGCTGCTATAATCCTTTTACGCAGCGAGCGTGGCCACTTAACAAATCGTATATTCCTGTCTACTACAAAAGATTCAAGGAGTATCCCACCCAAGAATCGGACAACGCCTATTTCACTCTTCAGTCCTATAAGGCCGCTGTTGAGAAAGGATACAATCTCCTCGGGAAGTGGCCAACGAAAGAGGAAATTGCAACAGTGCTCATGCCAGGGATGTTTGTTCCATCGATTTCCGGATGGCGGGGATGGACGACGGACCGGAGAATGTATGCTGACTGCGTCGTAGGGCTAACTACTCACAAAAATCCCTATAATTTCGTAACGGTTTATGACGATGTCACTCCGGGCTCGGACAACATGTATCCTGCCGGAACCACATTTAACCAATGGATAAGCGAATGGAAACCGGACGAGCTCTGGAACCCTGCATAAGAGGGCTAAAGCTGGGCTGCCTTGCCGTCAATAGAGGCGGGCGGTCCAGCTGACTCTACGGAGCGTATTTGGTATGAGTGGCAGAAACAGCGGTTTTGATACATCTTTAATGAAACGTTGCGTGTGGCGATAGGAGCGAACTGATGATAACAGATATCGTCGGACTTTTGGCAGGTGCTCTTTTCTACAGTGCTACCGTTTTTCTCGTGGCAGCTGGTCTGCAAGTGATCTATGGAGTCCAGCGGGTTGTGAACCTCGCTTGCGGGAGCTTTTTCGTGTTGGGTGCATATATGGGGACGACTTTCGTTACGGTCTCTCAAAACCTAGGGTTACCCCCCATTCTCTCATTGATTCCTCTTATTGCGGCCGGACTATCTCTGTTCTTTGTGGGGCTAATTATTGAGACATGTTTATTGAGATTTGTCTACAAGCAAGATGTACATTTTCAGTTTCTTCTTACCTATGCGATCGCCCTGATGTTGGATGATGCGATTAAGTATTTTTGGGGCTCGTCCCCCCGCGTCGTGCAAAAAGTCTACACGGTGTATGGTCAGATCGATATCTTTGGAGCTACTATTCCCAATTACAATATCGTCGTCGTTATCTGTAGCTGTGTCATTGCGATTCTGATTGGATATATGTTTACCCGAACGAGATTCGGAATAATCGTCAGGGCAGCAGCAGAAAACCCCGACATAACAAACGCGCTCGGCGTGAACATGAAAGTTGTTTTCGCTAAAGTGTTCACGTTGGGAACCGTACTTGGGACGCTGGGAGGCGCTTTAGTGATCCCATCAAGGGCTGCCATGCCGGACATGGGCTGGGAACTTATGATGATGTCTTTTGCCGTCATCACAATCGGCGGCCTGGGGACGATGAGGGGAGCTTTCTTTGGGTCTTTGTTGGTTGGTATCGTAAGATCCATTACCATTTTTGTCGTTCCACAACTTGAATTGCTTATCATCTACTTGATTGTGATCGCAGTGTTGGTTATCAGGCCCCAGGGGCTTTTTCTGAATGCTGACTGATCAGCACATGCATTAGAGAAGAGATGACATTGCCGATCATGTAGCTTTGAGAACCGGGGTTTTATTCATGACGCATCTGGAGAGCTTAAAATGATATTACGATCACTAATGAAAGGAAAAATATTGGTCGGTATTATGGCCGGGTTGATTCTTTTGTTTTTGCCAAGGATTGCTACAGAACATATTACTTTTGTGATGCTTGGGGTCTTTGGTTTTACCTTGGCGGTGCTCGGCTTTAACTTTCTCTTTGGCTACCTAGGACTTCTCTCCTTGGGTCACTCCTTGTTCTTCTCCCTTGGAGCTTATACAGTTGCGTTTTCGATGAGGCAATCAATTTTCTCCATGGAGCTTATCATTCTTATCACTATTCTTGTTTCCGGTCTCGTTGCAATCTTAATCGGTGCGATATGCGTCCGATACACTCAGATCCATTTTTCGATTCTAACTTTCGCATTTGCAATGTTGTTCTATTCTTTTTTGATAAAATTTTATTTTGTCACTGGTGGGGATGACGGATTACGCGTCCTCACACCTCATCTCGTGGGGACCAATTTTGCTGACGTGCCCAAGATGCAGTTTCTTTTGAGGGAATACTATTATTATACGCTGACTGTTACAGGTCTTACTACCTGGGTCTTGTGGAGAATCGTTAAATCGCCCTTTGGACTCACCATCAGAGCCATTAGGAACAACCAAGTGAAATCAGAATACTTGGGCATTAGTATTTGGAAATATCGGTGGGCTACATTTATCATCTCTGGAATTTACACGGCTCTGGGCGGTGCCCTAATGGCTCCAGTGATTGGCAATGTAGATCCGAGCCTTGCCCATTGGTTTCAGTCAGGAAGCCTCATCTTGATGACTCTTCTAGGGGGATTTGCACAATTCGTCGGACCAGTACTCGGTGCGCTCATATTTACATACCTGCAGGATTTCCTCATGTCAGCACTTCATTACTGGAGATTCGTCTTTGGCGCCCTGTTGGCTTTCGTCGTGATCGTTGCCCCGGAGGGGATCATGGGAGCTATTGATTCGTTTTTGAAAAAGATTAAGGGAGGCGTGTGAATGCAGAAAGCGGCCATCTTGAATGCTAATGATGTCAGTAAGAGTTACAAAGAGTTCTTCGCCCTGAGCGAGGTTACGCTTGAAATCAGAGAGGGAGAGATCGTTTCCATTATTGGACCCAATGGGGCCGGGAAGACCACTCTAATAAATGTTTTGACCGGACTATTCAGACCAACGGCAGGGACGGTTTATTTCAAAGGTCAAGACATTGGTGGAATTGGCCCGCAAAAGCTAACAAAACTGGGCCTTGCCCGTAGTTTTCAACTGCTTCAAATTTTTCCGGAATTCACCACGCTGGAGTTTATAAAAATAGCAATCGTATCAAGGCAAGGGAAAGGGATTAATCTATTTTCCTCTCTCGACAAAGACAAGGGATTAAATGGAGAGTCAGAGGAGATCATCAACATGTTCGGTCTATATGAGAAAAGGAATGTCCTGTCCGCTAACCTGCCGCAGGGGGATAAGAAGCTGCTCGATATCGCATCGGCCCTTGCTCTGCATCCCGAAGTTATCCTGCTCGACGAACCGACCAGTGGTGTGAGCACAAGTGAAAAGAACCGGATTATGGATATTCTCTTATCTGCCTCCCAGCGGACCGGGGTCAAATCGATCGTCTTGGTCGAGCATGATATGGACATCGTTTTTTCATTTTCAGATCGGATTATTGCGCTTCATCAGGGAAGGGTGCTCGCAGACTGCACGCCTGCTGAACTAGAGAAGAACGAGGAAGTGGTGTGCACTGTTATGGGTCAGAAAGAATGTTTCCAAACGTTTGACAGCCTCTTGAACAGGGAGAGTGGGGAGAGAAACAGACATGATGCTTGAGATTGACAAGATCAATGTATTCATTAAGAACAGTCATATCCTCAGAAATGTTTCCATAGATATAAACGAGAAGGAAGTGGTCTGTCTGATTGGACGGAACGGGGCCGGGAAAACCACCACGCTGAAAACCGTCATGGGATTCCTTAAGCCCCGATCCGGCAATATCCAGTTTAAAGGGCACGAGATTAACGGACTGTCGCCTCACGAAGTCGCCCGGCTGGGAATTGGTTTTTCACCGGAAGATAGCGGAGTTATTGGTGACCTAACGACATTTGAGAATATAGAGATAGCCTCATGGATGCGAAAAACATCTAGAACAGAGGGGGAAAAAATCAAGCTTGCTTATAAAGTTTTCCCGTCGTTAGAACAGTACCGAGCCAGGAAAGGGACGCAGATCAGCGGTGGTGAAAAGAAGATGCTCTCCGTGGCAAGGGCACTAGCCTTGGACCCTACGATGTTTCTTCTTGATGAATGTTTCGAGGGCCTTTCGCCTAAAATCATTCCTAAGATTTCGGAAAGCATCCGCGAGATTGCCCAGATGGGTAACGCAATTTTAATGGCGGAGTCGAACATTTATCATATCCCTGATTTTACAGATAAACTCTACGTTATTGAAAGAGGAGAAATCATTTTCACTGGTAAACCCGCTGAACTGCTCGACAACAAAGAAGCCCTTAAGGTTGTGACAGGGGTGGTCTAAGGTGCTGTCTGTTCACACTGGGACAACTTGCAGATTGATGCTTCATCCTGCAGAGTGAACAGCGGCTTAATTTCGAAAGAGCAAACCAAACAAAAGGAGGAAATTGGTAATGCACAATTTTGAATGGAGCTTACCGACGCGGATTGTATACGGTCCAGGACAACTCAGTCGACTGGGTGAACTCGTGAAGCCTTATGGACGCAAAGTCCTCTTAGTGACCTACCAAGACAAAACAGGAGGATTAACGGAGATTATCGAGAAGGCAATCGGTTCTCTACAAAAAGAGGGACTTGAAGTGAGCGTTTTCGACCGGGTTGAACCTAATCCGAGGACGACTACGGTCGACGCAGGGGTAAAGGAATTACAAAAATACAAGTGTGACGTCTTGGTTGCCATTGGTGGCGGGAGTGTAATAGATGCCACAAAATTTATTTCCGGCACAGCTTACAGCGGTGGTTCTTCCTGGGAATATATCATCAATTTTTGGGACTCAAAACCCTACACGGGGGCTTATCCCATTGTTGCGGTACCCACTGTTTCAGCTGCGGGTTCCGAAACGAATCCAGCTGGAGTGATCACCAACTGGGAAACTAAGGAAAAAAGTGCAAAGAGAAGTCCTTACTTTTACCCGAAGGTTGCTCTCATTGATCCCGAGATTCTATCTTCGATACCACCTTCGGTGACTGCTGATACAGGCGTTGATATTTTCTCCCATCTGATCGAACATTATTTTACGAGTTCAGCGGAGTCGGAAATAACCGATCGTTTAACCGAAGGGTTGGCGCTTACCCTGATGGAGTATCTTGATCGCGCACTTAAAAACGGGTGTGATTTGGAGGCTCGCGGCCAGATAGCCATCACTGCCCTTTTGGGGTGGTCAGGGCTTCAATCTCTGGGCAGGTCAGGAGCCATTTCACTCCATTTCATTGAACACCAGGTTAGCGCTTACTATGACATCAGCCACGGTAGAGGATTGGCAATTCTTTTTCCAGCATATCTTGAATACTTCGCTGAGGCAAAACCCGCTCGCTGGGCAAAACTTAATAGGAGGGTGTTTGGTGCTGAGGGTAAAGATGACCTAACTGTCGCCAAAGAGCTAAGTGAAAATGTGGTCACCTGGCTCAAAAAGATAGGAATGCACTTGAAGTTTGCCGATGTGGGAATTGGTTCAGAAAAGTTCGAGCAAATGGCAGATGATGTGGTACGAATTGCCGGGCAGAAAGATGGTAAAGTTCCTGGGCCGAGACCATTTGGACGGGCGGATATTCTCGAGATATTCCGAAGATCGCTCTAATTTCCCTTAGGTAAACCTCCGGCTCTGCCGGAGGACTCCCAGAGTTTGACAATTCCGGGAATATAAGAAAGCCTCCCGACTGTGAACCGCTCAAAGTTTACAGCACGGGAGGCTATAGATGGAACATGTACAAAGTTTAAATCATACTTTGTGGGAATGCAAGTATCATGTGGTGTGGATACCGAAATATCGGAAGAAGACCTTATATGGGCAGTTGCGGAGCTATATGGGATCACTTTTCAAAGGCCTCGCATCACAGAAAGAGTGTAAAATTGTTGAAGGGCATTTACAGCCTGATCATGTTCACATGCTGATCTCGATTCCACCGAAATATGCCGTTTCGCAGGTGATCGGCTTTATCAAGGGTAAAAGTGCTATTCAGATAGCCAGGACATACATGGGACAACGAAAAAACTTTACCGGTCAGCATTTCTGGGCCAGAGGCTATTTCGTGTCCGCCGTCGGTACGGATGAACAGGTCATCCGTCAATATATTAAACGTCAAGAAGCAGAAGATCGTCGTCTTGATCAACTTAAAATGTTTGAAGAAGATCACCTTTAGATGATCAACAATCAAAACGCTTTGAGCGGTTCACATATTCAAGCCTCCGGCTTTGCCGGAGGTATGTGACTTCAACCTGAAGTATGAAATAAAACCTTTCAGAATTATAGGTTGTGTCTGAATAATGCAGCGATGGACTGATCAGAACAAACATCTGATTGAAGAGGAATGAAATAACAATATAATAAAGTTCTAATAAAGGAGCAAAAAAATGACTGGTGGATTTGCAGGGAGGATCGGTTTTGTAGACCTTTCTA
>Ga0068712_1002853_pt1 | contig 17688 bp, 17 predicted proteins | sample MTBAKSrepl1MetaG_FD_62987 | JGI IMG/M metagenome (GOLD analysis project Ga0068712, IMG submission 62987) | Enrichment culture microbial communities from Arthur Kill intertidal strait, New Jersey, USA, that are MTBE-degrading - MTBE-AKS1... | ecosystem: Environmental > Aquatic > Marine >... | reverse complement strand
CAGGTGGCCGATGCCACACGCCAAGCGGTCAAGTGTCAGTAAAAGGCACGGCGGGCGGCCCGGAAACTCGCTGCGCTCAAACAGTCTGGGCCGCTTGTCCGCCGTTTGCATTTAACTGGCACTACGACCGCAGGCTCACGTGGACCTGGCTACCTGCCCCACCCACGCCTGACCTCACCGTTGCGATGCGAATTTTTGTCAAACAACTTCTGTCCTGCATGCCCTTCAACGTGAATCACATTCAGTTAGAATTGATGTGGGGATCGGGTGATTCTTCCCATGGTCGGCGTCTCATTTGGCGCGGTGACGGAACATCCAGCCGGCCAGGGGCAGGGTGACGGCGGACATGAGGATCAGCGGCCAGATATCGGGCCAGATGGCGGCCGCGTCGGCGCCTTTGAGAAAGATCGTGCGCAGGGCGATGATGATGTAGCGAACCGGATTGATCAGGGTGCCGGTCTGCAGCCATTGGGGCATGTTGGCGATGGGTGTGGCGAAGCCCGAGAGAATCACCGATGGCATCATGAAGATAAAGGCGCCGAGCAGGGCCTGTTGCATGGTCATCGAGAGGGATGAGACCAGCAGACCGATGCCCACCATGGCAACGATGAAACACAACAGGGCCAGGACCAGCGCCGGAATGGTGCCGCGAAAGGGCACGCCGAACCAGTAGACCGCGCCGGCCGCAAAGATCAGCGCATCGGCAAGACCGAAGACGATGCCCGGTATCGATTTGCCGATCAGGATTTCGCCGGGTTTGAAGGGGGCCACCAGGAGTTGGTCGAAGGTGCCGAACTCCCGCTCCCGCGCCACAGACAGGCTGGTCAGGATCATGACCACCACCATGCTGATAATGCCGCCCAGGGCCGACACGATGAACCAGCGGCTCTGCAGATTTTCATTGTACCAGGCCCGTTCGACCCGCATGATGGCGGAACCGGCCCGGTCTGGACTTGACGTTTGCATGACCTGCCGGTTGAACTCCTCCACGATGGTGCCGATATACCCCAGGGCGATCAGGGCCACGTTGGAGTTGCGGCCATCCACGATGACCCCCAGTTCGGCCGATGCCCCCCGGTGAAGGTCACGGCTGAATTGAGGCGGGATGTGCAGCACGAGTCGGGCCGTTTCCCGGTCGATGACCGGCGCGATGTCGTGGGTGGTGGAAAGGGTGCGGGTGAGCTGAAAATGGGATGAACCTTCGAAACGGCTCAGGAGCTGGCGGGACTCGGTGGTCCGGCATTCGTCCAACACCGCATAACGCACGTTTTTGACGTCGAAGGTGGCTGCATATCCGAAGACAAAAAACTGGATCAGGGGCGGGCCGATGACCACAAACCGGCTCTTGGAATCCTTGAGGACCATGGTGAACTCTTTTATGATCAGCGCGATGATGCGATACAGGCTGTCCATGATCATTCCAGGCGCTTGGTGGTTTTTCGGAATGCGAGCGCGAAAAACAGAGTCGCCATCGCCGCCAGGGCTAGGGCATCGGGCAGCAGAACGGGCCAGATGTCGCCGGCCATGAAAAGCGTATGGCTGATATTGACGAAGTAGCGTGCCGGCACTACGCGGCTGACCACCTGGATGGGCAGGGGCGTGCTTTCCAGGTCGAACAACAGTCCGGATAAAAAGAGGGCCGGCAGGAATCCCGTGACGATGGAGAGCTGGGCCGCCACGAACTGGACCCGAATGGCCGACGAGATCAGCAATCCCAGTCCCAGTGAGGCGAGCATGAACAGGGCGCTCATCAAGATCAATACCGCCAGGGAGCCGTTGAGGGGCACTTTAAAAATCGTGACGGCGGCCGTCACCGTCAGCCCCATGCCCAGCATGCCCAGGACAAAATAGGGCACTATTTTTCCCATTAGAAAATCGATTCTGCGCAAGGGGGTGACCATCAACGCTTCCATGGTGCCGCGCTCCCATTCCCGCGCCACCACCAGTGCCGTGAGCAGGATTCCGGTGAGGGTCATGATCAGGGTCACCAACCCGGGAATCAGAAAATTGCGGCTCTTTGCCGAGGCGTTGAACCAGATCCGATGGGTGACGCTGACCGCAGGCGCGGCCACTGCTTCTCCTTGGACGGTGTTGACTTCGATCCATTTTTGCAGCACGCCGCGGGTGTAACCTTGGATCAGGCGCGCCCGGTTGGCATCGATGCCGTCCACAATCAGTTGGGTACTGGCCAGGCCGCGGCCTTGCAGGCGCGATGTAAAATCGGACTGAACCTGGACGATGCCGTCCACCTTTCCATGTTCGAGCCATCGGATCGCTTCGCGCATGGTGTTGAGATGGGAGACCTGAAAATAGCGTGACCCTTCGAATCGGGCCGCGAGCTCTCGGGCCGCCTCGCCGCGGTCGTCGGCCACCACGGCGATAGGGACATTTTCGGCATCCAATGAGACGCCATATCCGAAGAGAAAAAGCAGGACGATGGGCAGCATCATGGCCAGCGCGATGCTGCTCGGATCCCGCCGGATTTGGAGGGCCTCCTTGCGCAGCAGGCCGCGCATACGCATGAGAAATCGGTGGCCGTCGTTCATGCGTCCGCCTCCCGGCCCGCGTCCGGCGCCAGCCCGCCGGCACCGGGCAGGCTTCCCTCGGCCAGGGCGATAAAGGCATCCTCGATGGACGGGTCGGGCCGCTCCTGGGATCGGACCAGGGATCGGATTTGCGCGGGCGTCCCCATGGCCAGGCGTTCCCCCTGGCTGATGATCAGGATGCGATCGCAATATTCGGACTCTTCCATGAAATGCGTGGTCACCACGACCGTGACCCCTTGCTGGGCAAAACCACTGATCCGCAGCCAGAACTCACGCCTCGCCAGCGGATCGACACCCGAGGTCGGTTCGTCCAGGAAGAGGATGTCCGGGTCGTGCAGCAGGGCCGTTGCCATGGCCAGGCGCTGTTTGAATCCACCGGGCAGCTGCCCGGCGGGTTGGTTGCGCCAGGCTGCCAGTTCAAATTGATCGAAGGCCCATTCGATGCGTTCTGCCAGCCGGCGGCCTCCCAGGCCATAGGCCCGCCCGAAAAAGCGCAGGTTTTCAAGGACGCTCAACTGGCCGTAGAGTGAAAACTGCTGCGCCATGTATCCCAGCCGGGCGCGGGCTCGCGAAGGCGAGCGCCGCAGGTCGTTGCCCGCTACGCTCAATTCGCCGCCGCTGGCCCCAAGTAAGCCGCAAAGCATTCTGAAGGTGGTGCTTTTACCGGCGCCATTGGGACCCAACAGGCCGAAAATCTCGCCTCTTCGTACCTCGAAACTCAAATTTTTGACCGCTTCGAAGTCGCCGAAGTTTTTTTGCAACGCCTTGACCCGGACCACCACCTCGGAAGCACGCTTGGGTGTCGAAGCGGCCGGCGCTTTGCCGGCGACCTGCAGATGCTCGCCCTTGTGGGGGATCAGGCGCATGAAGGCGTCTTCGAAATTGGGTTCTGCGGGCGTGACGTCGGCCTGCCAAGCGTCGGGCAGCAGACCGACTACGGTATCGATGCCAGGTGCGTCCGCAACCACGCGGACGCGTCCGGAGCGTATGGTGACGTCTATCACGTGTTCGCAGCCGGCCAGATGGGTTTGAATATCCCGCGGTTTGACACCCATCGGGGGGTTGATCAGGGTAACCCCATCCATCCGGCGCTTGAAATCGTCGGGTCGTCCTTCGGCCAGCTTGCGCCCGTCATGCAGCAGGATCACCCGATCGCAACGTTCGGCTTCGTCCAGGTAGGCGGTGGACACCACCACCCCGATGCCCGCTTCGCTCACCAGGCGGTAGACGATTTTCCACAGTTCCCGTCGCGAGACTGGATCGACCCCGACGGTGGGTTCATCCAACAGAAGCAGCCGCGGTGATTTGATCAGGCAGCAGGCCAGTCCGAGTTTCTGTTTCATGCCGCCCGAGAGCGCACCGGCCAGTCGCCGGGTATACGGCTGCAATCCTGTCATTTCCAGTAACTCCGAATAGCGCGACGGTCGCTCGCCCGTCGGTACCGCCTGCAGATCGGCATATAAATCCATGTTCTCCTGGACCGTCAAATCCTGGTAGAGACCAAATTTTTGAGGCATGTAGCCGACCTGCTGCTGGATATGGATGGCGTCGGTCACGCTGTCGAGCCCCAGGACGGTCACCGATCCGTGTGTCGGCGCGAGCAGTCCGGCGGCGGTGCGGATCAGGGTCGTTTTGCCGGCACCGTCGGCGCCGATCAGCCCCGTGACAAGGCCCGCATCGGCTTCGAACGATACCGAACGCAACGCCTCTGAGGGCGATCCTTTTTTCGTCTCGAACGTTTTTTGCAGTTCACGAACCGCCAGTACGACAGTTGTTTCCGAAGCGGGTGCCGGGTTCTCAGTCTCGGCCATGGCCGGTCTATCCTTGGGCTGCCGAGGCGGGGGTCGCTGCAGGTGGCGCAGCATCGGGCGACATCGTGGATTCGATGGATACGCTGACCGGCATGCCCAGGCGCAATTGATTGTTCGGATCTTTTACAAAGACGCGCGTTTCATAGACCAGATGGGGTCGCAACTCTTCGGTTTCGACGCTTTTGGGTGTAAATTCAGCGACCGGTGAGACGAAGCCGACCCAGCCGTGGAAAGGCCGATCCGGATAGGAATCGGTGTAAATATGGGCATTGAGGCCAAGTTTGACCTGCCCCAGTTTAGGTTCGGGCACATAGACCCGCACCCATTTCGGGTCGGTCAAGGCCAATGCGATCACCGCGCGATTGGGATTGGTCATCTCTCCTGGCTCGAGGATACGGTTCTGAACCACGCCGTCTGCCGGTGCACAGAGCGTCATGTCCGCCAGGCGCACCTCCAGCAGCGACCTGGAAGCTTCAAGGGATGCAAGGGTATGGCGGGCGGCCTCGATGTCTTCCTTTCGGGGGCCTTCCAGGGCCAGGGCCAGCGATTTTTCCTTCACCTGGAGTTGGGCCTGGGCCACATCGAGTTGCGCCCGCGCATCGTCGCGGGTCTGGACGCTGGTCACACCGGCCTGGGAGGTGGTTCTCAATCGCTCGAAGCTCAGCTGGGCGTTCTTGAGGACCGCCCTGGCCGCTACAACCTCGGCCCGGGCCTGGGCGATCTCTTCGGGACGGCTGCCGGTCTCCAACCGTTTGACGACTTCCTGTTGAGCGGAAATCTGGGCGCGGACCTGTTCGAGTTGGGTCTTGACGCGGCGTGTGTCCTGAAGGGCCAGCGGCTGGCCGGACCGGACCCGCTGCCCCTCTTCTACCCAGATCTGGACGATCCGCTCCTGTTCGCTGAAAGCTAAATCGGCGGTGCGGATATCGATATTCCCATAGAGTTTGATGGGATAGGTGGCGTCATCCTCCTTTTCCACCGACAACCATCGACCGGCAATCGTGCCGACGGCAATGAGAACAGCCGCTGCGATCGCAATCTTGACTTTACCCGTCATACATCCGATTCTCCGTGGGCGCCCGGTAGGCGCCCGGGAAAGCGTTTTCGAGATGCCTGGTAGTGTACGCGGCTTGATTGCAAAGCGCAAGCGCGCTGGTCAGGGATTCTAACCGAATGCCATTCATTGGATCCGGCCCTGGCCACCTGCCCCACCCGGGCCTGTCTCAACCGTTGCCAGGCGAATTTTTTTATCAAACGCCTTCTGTAATGCATGCCCTTCAAGGTGAATCACATTCAGTTAGATTTGCTGTACGCTGGTGGAGCGCGGATAAACGGGACCGGGCACGGTCAGGTCGGCGTGGCCATCCGCGAAAGGCATAAAAAACGCCCGTTCCTTTTGGAACGGGCGTCGTAGATGGCATTCCCCCGTCGATCATGGGGAATCCCATAAGGGATTTAGTACATGTCGTCCATGCCGCCACCCGCGGGCATGGCCGGGGCCTTCTTCTTCTCCGGCTTTTCAGTGATCATCGCCTCGGTGGTCAGCATGAGGCTCGATACCGATGCCGCGTTTTGCAGCGCAAAGCGAACCACCTTGGTGGGATCGATCACACCCGCGGCAACGAGGTTTTCGTAGGTGTCGGTATCCGCGTTGTATCCAAAATCATCCTTACCTTCCAATACCTTGTTGACCACCACTGATCCTTCCAGACCGGCATTGGTGGCCAATTGGTACACGGGTGCCTTGAGGGCCCGGCGCAGGATATTCAGACCGTTTTTCTCTTCGCCTTTGGCCTGGACGTTGTCCAGGGCACCGATGCAGCGCAACAGGGCCACGCCACCGCCCGGAACGATACCTTCTTCGACTGCGGCCCGGGTGGCATTGAGGGCGTCTTCCACGCGCGCTTTCTTCTCTTTCATCTCTGTCTCGGTGGCGGCGCCGATGTTGATGACGGCCACGCCGCCCACAAGCTTGGCCAGGCGCTCCTGCAGTTTTTCACGGTCATAATCCGAGGTGGTTTCGTCGATCTGGGCCCGGAGGGTCTTGATACGGCCCTCGATAGCTTCGCGTTTGCCGGCACCGTCGATCAGGGTGGTGTTGTCCTTGTCGATGCGCACGCTCTTGCAGCGACCCAGTTCATTGATCGTGATGCTTTCCAGTTTCACGCCCAACTCTTCGGAAACCACCTGGCCGCCCGTCAAAATGGCGATGTCTTCGAGCATGGCCTTTCGGCGGTCACCGAATCCCGGAGCTTTGACGGCCGCCACTTTCAGCGTGCCCCGCAGCTTGTTGATGATCAACGTCGCCAGGGCTTCGCCGTCCACATCTTCGGCAATGATCAGAAGGGGCTTGCCCATCTTGGCCACCTGCTCGAGCAGGGGCAGCAGATCCTTCATCGAGGAGATCTTCTTTTCGTTGATCAGGATGTAGGGCGAGTCCAGTACGCAAACCATCTTTTCCGGCTGGGTGACGAAGTAGGGCGACAAGTATCCGCGGTCGAACTGCATGCCCTCGACCACCTCCAGGGTGGTTTCCATGCTCTTGGCCTCTTCGACCGTGATGACGCCCTCTTTGCCCACGCGCTCCATGGCGTCGCTGATCAGGCGGCCGATCTCCTGGTCGTTGTTGGCCGAAATGGTGCCGACCTGGGTGATTTCGCTTTTGTCCTTGGTCGGTTTGGAAAGCTTCTTCAACGCATTGACGACGCCGGCCACACCCTTGTCGAGCCCCCGCTTGATCGCCATGGGATTGCCCCCGGCCGCGACCAGCTTCTGGCCTTCGTTGTAGATCGCCTGGGCCAGAATAGTGGCGGTGGTGGTGCCGTCACCGGCCGTGTCGCTGGTCTTGCTGGCGACCTCTTTGACCATCTGGGCGCCCATATTTTCGAATTTGCCTTCGATCTCGATCTCCTTGGCAACGGTCACGCCATCCTTGGTCACCAGCGGCGAACCAAATGATTTTTCAAGCACGACATTGTTGCCTTTGGGGCCGAAGGTCACCTTGACCGCATTGGCCAGCGTGTTGACGCCGCTCAGCATTTTGGCTCTGGCTTCCGAGCCGTAGCATATCATTTTCGCAGCCATGATTTATTTTCCTCCATTTCTATATGTGTACCTGTAATCATCTGCCGGATAGCAAATGACGTTATTCCAGAATCCCGAGGATATCCTCTTCACGTAGAAAGAGGTGTTCGACGCCATCGATTTTGATCTCCGTCCCGCCATATTTGGAAAACAGAACGCGATCACCGGCTTTGACCTCCAGGGGGATCCGCTTGCCGTGTTCGTCGATTTTCCCCGGGCCCGCGCTGATAACCTTGCCCTCCTGGGGCTTCTCCTTGGCCGTATCCGGTATGATGATACCGCCGGCTGTTTTCTTTTCCTGCTCCGTTCGCAATACCAGGACGCGATCATTCATGGGTTTGATCTTCATCTGAAATACCTCCGCTGATAATGATATAAGTGTTGCTGATGAGCGTGCCGGAATCGGCACGATAATTAACATTGGGCCGCATAGTGCAACGGTTAGCCGTCGTGCAACGGCTTGGATAAGCCACGAATTCCAAAAATCGATGTGTGATGGGGGGGTAAATGGTTGTGGTGTCGGGTTTCATGATTGCAATGAAATCCAAGGGTCTTCTTCATCGCAAGCCTCAATATCCTTTGACCATAAAGATAAGGTATTTAATGTTATTTCAGCTCTTCCCAATGGTTACGGCGAAATTTTAACCACCGATTTATCCTTGTCAATGGGGCTTGGCGGCTAAAATTAGGCGGCACCGCTCGCGATTCACCGGAAAATCAGAACCCGGAGGTCTTCCAACCCTTTCCATGCGCTTGACCCGCCAATTACAAAGACTGTAATATCAAATACTTATAAGTATGGCACCCTCTTTGCTAACTATTGAATGTTCTTTTTGTGCCCCGGTCAGTGTCTGACACGACGGGGCGGGCTACGAATCGAGGCACCTTCAGGGGGCATGGCACCGGTGGCCGAGGAGCATTTCCAGCAGCGTGTCGAAACGGCATCGCAACCCTCGCGCATCGATGGGTTGGATCTGGCGCGGGCCGTTGCCTTGATAGGCATGGTGCTGGTCAATTACAAAGCCTACATGCAAGTCGGTACACTATCTCCCCTGTGGCTCAATTCCCTGGTGGATTTCATCTTCGGCAGGGCGGCAACGGTTTTCGTCATTCTGGCCGGGATATCGGTGACGCTCATCTTCAGGCGAACCGGCAGCCCCGGCAGCGGCAACGGTTTCCGGAGATACCTGCTGCTGCGCAGCGTTCTGTTGCTGGCCGCGGGATCACTTCTGTGGCACTGGTGGACCGCCGATATCCTCCATTTTTATGCGCTTTACATCGCCCTCGGTGCCTTTCTGGCCGCCTGGTCTGAACGCAGGCTTTGGCTCTTGACCATCGCTGTCGGGCTGATTTCCCTGCCGATCTGCGCTCAATTGACCGTGATCTATGATTTTGGGGATCATCTGGCATGCCTCGATGGCCGGGCCTGGGGCCTGCGTATGGCGGCCGACTATGTGATGAGCAACTATTATCCGGTTTTCCCCTGGTTTGGCTATTTTCTCGTCGGCTTGTTACTCGGACGACAAGAGCCGGTCGACCGGTCTTTCCACTGGCGATTGCTCCTGATCGGCTTGATCGTCTGCGCGATCGTCGAGATGTTTTCCACTGGAATGACGGCTTGGCTCGCGGAACGAGAGGTCGAGCTGGAAGGCCATTGGGGGCTGGCTTTCCTGCGCAGCGAAGCCTTTCCGGTCACGCCATTGTTCGTCATCTCATCGGGGGCCGGTGGCCTGGCCGTCATCGGGCTTTGCCGTTTGGCGGCTGCGAGGGCGGGACGGTCCCCTATTGTCTTCCCGCTCTATTGTTTCGGGAAGCTCTCTCTGACCCTGTATGTCGGCCATCTCCTGTGGGCATTCGGGTTCGTTTTCGGCATCGAGTCGCAGGGCGGACACGTCGGACAAATCGAGATGTTTGCGTCGGTCGGTGGATTTTGTCTGGCTGGGATAGGCTTCGCGATGGTATGGTGTCGTTATTTCAAGAGAGGCCCCCTGGAGACGCTTTTTTATCGGATCGCCCACCTGGAGTGGAGCAGGCCTCGGCCAATAGTGACGCTCCCGGAGGCCTGAGTGCGCTATCGGATCGGTCGAAAACAGGAAACCTTGGGGCCGGTTTTGAATGCGACCCGAACTGGAAATTCTTTTTTAGAAGGATCGTTTCATGACACAAGGCGTTTGTAGATCCAAAGGTTTGGGACTGTTGAGGCGGCTGCTTTTTTTGATGGGGTTGGGGCCGGCCTTGCTATATGCCGCATCATTTCAGGCAGCCGCAGCCGAACGGGTCGATCCAACCGAACAGTTGATCTCCATCGAGGCGCAAAACGAGCCCCTCGGCCAGGTGCTCGATCAGATCACGCGGGACACCGCCTACACGTTCATCGTCGACGAGCAGTGGCGTACCTATCCCGTGCGGACGGCTTTTCAGGATCTTTCGCTCAACGATGGGTTGAAGCGGATTCTGTCCAATCTCAATCATGTGATCGTCTACGAGTCCGCCGATGAGATCCGCATCACCATATACGGTCAGGCCACCCCCCGAACCGGCGGTGGATCCTCTCCCCGCAGCTATGAGCCGTCGGTCGTGCCGATTCAACCTCCTGAATCCATGCCCGACGAGCAGGAATCGCCGGTCGAGGAAGATCACCAGACGCCCGCCGAGGCGTCGGAGGAGGGCGAAGGTGCTGTGAACGAGGCGGGTGGCGAGAATAAGGGCGAGTAGTCGAATCGGTTCAGGAAGACGTCGATGCGTGCGATGTTGAGTTCGCCAGCGCATCGACATAGTACCGCTGCAGGTACTCCTTGACCATTCGCCGGGCCGAGAAGCGCGCGGCATTGCTGCGGATGGCCTCCTTCATGACCCGGACCCAATCCCGCGGGCAACCGTCATCGGACATGCGATAGTAGGTGGGGATAATCTCCTTCTCGAGAAGATCGTAAATCGCGCGGGCGTCGGCGCCGTCGCGGTCTCCTTCCACGACCCGATCGCCAAAGGCCCAGCCGTTTTTCCGGTTGTACCCTTCGATCCACCACCCGTCCAGGATGCTGAGTTGCGGTACGCCGTTGAGCGCCGCCTTCATCCCGCTCGTGCCGCTCGCTTCCATGGGCGGCAGGGGGGTGTTGAGCCACAGATCGACACCATGCACCAGGTATTGGGCCGTCTGTTCCCCATAATCCTCCACGAAGGCCACCCGGCCGGCCATTTCAGGATTGCGGCAGGCATTGATGATGTTTTGCAGGATGCGTTTGCCCGGATCGTCGGCCGGATGCGCCTTTCCCGCAAAAATGAGCTGAATGGGCCGCCAGCGGTCGTTGAGCAGGCGCTGCAGGCGTGGCAGGTCGTAAAGGATCAGATCGGCGCGTTTATAGGTGGCAAAGCGGCGGGCAAACCCGATAGTCAGAATCGAGGGGTCGAGCATGGCCCCGCCGGCCATTACGATCGAAGGGCTGGTCCTGTCTTTGACCCACCGCAGCCGGCAGCGCGCCCGGATGGCATCCAGGAGTTTGATTTTCATCCAGTAATGGAGTTGCCACAACTCCTTGTCGGGGATTTTTTCCACCGCTTCCCATACGATGGGATCGTCGTGCTTCGCGACCCATTCGTCCCCAAGGTGACGATCGAAGAGCATCCCGAACTTGGGTTCGACCCAGGTGGGCACATGGACACCATTGGTGATGGCGTCGATGGGCACGGCCGCCTCGGATCGGTCCGGCCACAGGCAGTGCCACATGCTTCTGGCCACCTGGGCGTGTCTCTGGCTGACCGCATTGTGGTAGGCCGAGGTTTTCAGGGCCAGCACCGTCATGTTGAATCCCTCCTGGGGATTCAAGGGGTGCAACCCCAGGTTGAAGAAACGGTCACGGTCCAGCCCCAGCTCCGACCAATAGGCGTGAAAATATTTCTCCATCAGGTGAAACGGGAACACATCGTGTCCAGCCGAGACCGGGGTGTGGGTCGTAAACACGGTAGTGGCCCGAACCCTGTCCAGGGCCTCTTCGAAGGTATGGCCGGCCAACATGCCATCCCGGATCCGTTCCATCAGGGCGAAGGCGGCATGACCCTCGTTCAGATGGATCAGGCGATTCCGGATGCCGAGCCGTTCGAGAACTTCGGCGCCGCCGATACCCAGAACGATCTCCTGGCGCAATCGCTGCTCCAGGTCCCCGGTATAGAGTCGGGCGGAAATGGATCGGTTCCAGGGATCGTTCTGGTCGATATCGGTATCCATCAAATAGATCGTGTTGGTGCCCACCGCGATCTGCCAGACCGCCGTATAAATGGGAGGCTCGATACGCGGTACGGGAATGATGAATTGCGTCCCGTCATCGTTCAGGACCCGCGAAATGGCCGCCGCCTCCTGCTCCAGCGGCTCGTCGAGCTGTTCCTGCCAGCCGTCTTCGCGAATGCGCTGAAGCAGATACCCCTTGGGATACATGAACCCCACCGCCACCATGGGGATATTCAAATCGCTGCACTCCTTGACGAAATCTCCGGCCAGAAATCCCAGTCCGCCGGCATAGAACGGCAGCGAGCGGTGCAGGCCGTATTCGGCGGAAAAGTATGCCAGGGTCGTCTCTCCCGGCGACAGGGCGCCGTTGAGCAGGGATATGTCGCTGCGGCTCATGTAGTCGCGAAACAACCCCATGACCTCGTCGTAGCGCCGCAGATAGTCCGGGTCCCGGGCCGCAGCCCGGAGGATGTCCGGGGACAGCTCGCGCAGCATTTTGTCCGGGTTGTGTCCGCTCTCTTTCCAGGCCTGTCGATCCAGGGCCTTGAAGACCATTCGGGCCTGGGGGCGCCAACTCCACCAGAGGTTTTCCGCCAGCACGCCCAGTCCGGCGATTCGGTCGGGAAGATGCTCGAAGATATTGTTCTTGATTTTCATGGTATTTTGAAAAGCAACGGTCATGCCAGGAAAAGAGGCCGCTCGACCAACGGGAGGATGGCGGCGTCATAGATCACTGTCGATTCATTTCGGGAATGCGCTTGGCGCGTTCTTGTCTAAATATGATGCAGGATGCAAAAAAAGCCGACAGCAAGGCGTCCGCCGATGTCATGCCACAGACCATAGCTCGATACGATGCCCCTCCGGATCGCGAAAGTAGAAGACCCGCGCGCACCATTTGGTCTGTATCGGTCCGGGTGCCGCACCGATGGCAATGATTTGGTCATGTATCCCCGCGATGTCATCGACTTGCCATGAGAGGGTAATGCCGGCGCCGCCGGAACCCGGGATCGTGGCGCGGTTTTCATCGGCCAGGCTGATGAAACTGCCGTCGGTGAGCTTCAATTCCACCAGCCAATCGGTGGCATGGGAGATGGGCAGTCCCAATTTTTCGTGATAGAAGCGCACGGTCTCCTGCCACCGTCGGCAATATAGTATGGTATTGGTGCGCCGGACCTGTAAACTCATCATCACCGTTTCCATCAGATGGGCGGCGCGATGGTCACCAGGATGCGCATGTCGGTCTGTGCACGGACCCCATGGGGTTCGGCGATATCCGATACCAGCACATCACCGGTCTCGGCCGGCAGGGTTTTTCCCTCCTTGGCCAGAAACTCTCCGCGGCCCTCCATGACGCTGAGGCACAACTGACCTTCGATGTCATGGCTGTGGACGGGAAGCTCCTGGCCGGCTTTGAGATTGAAATTGATCACCTTCATGTACGGAGAGTCATGAACCAGAAAGTTGGACATGGCGTTCTCCTTGAAACCGTTCTCCTTGAAAATTTCGATTTTTTTCAGCATGGTACCCCCTTTTCGCATTGGTTGCGATAATTGAAAGCGTAAAACAGTACCTCTCTGCTTTCTGCATGGGTACTATCCCATCATAAGCGTTTGACGCCAATTTACCAGCCCTTGTCCAAAGCTTCCTTGATCTGGGTCAAGGGATCGCGAAATATTGGTGCTATTATGGTTTGATGGATTCGAAAAAAGTCAGGAATTCGGTTTTACCGTCATCCCGGCGAAAGCCGGGATCCAGTATTTTCAATGGGTTCCGGATGCCGGATCAAGTCCGGCATGACGCCTCTGGGACTTTTTACGAGTTCGTCATGGTTTGCTTTAGCGTCGGCCCTGGGGCTATAGTGGAACAAAACAACCTCACAAAACAGGATCGATTGGTGGATGGGCGGGAAAATGGACGACCGCATCGGCAAAATCAAACCAGCAGTTGAAAAGAGCGTGCTGTTGTACCTGGCGGCGGCCTTGTGGATCTTTGCCGGCGGCATGCTTCTGGGGTTTGCCGGTGCCTGGTTGCGTCATCTTGACCCTGGCGCGCTTCTGGTCCGGATCGCTGTCGGGATCGTCGCCGCTTTGATCATTCACCATTTTGGATTCTTGAGGGTGGTCGATAAAAATCTGGCGCGCATCCTCCCCATGGACGGTAAGCGCTGCCTCTTTTCTTTCATGAACTGGAAAAGTTATCTCCTGGTGGCGGTAATGGCGCTGATGGGTGCGGTGTTGCGATACTCCCCCATTCCCAAACACCTCCTGGCAGTGCCGTATGCGGCCATCGGGCTGGCCTTGCTGCTTTCCAGTATTCGCTATTTGAGGGCCGTTCGCTGCAGGCTGCCCAAGGAGCCTTGAGGCCGCGTCATGTTCAGGTAATGGGCAGCGCCGGCATATAATCGGCCAACTGGGAAGAGGTGCGGCGGAGGTTCATGCTGACCAGCGAGGCGATTTTTTTGAGGATGGCGGCGCCGATGGCCGGGTTCTCCTGGAGAATGGCTTCAAAACCGCGCTTGGTCAACGCCACGATGGCGGCGTCGCTGTGGGCGGTCACTGTGGCCGAACGGGTATACTCGTCGATGACCGCCATCTCGCCGATGGACTTGTTTTTCGTGACCGTGGCGATGAGGACATGCTGACCGGGTGTGGAGGTTTCTTTGAAGACATCCAGCGATCCCCGGATGACAAAACAGACCGAATCGCCCGGATCACCCTCCTTGAACAGCGTCTCGCCTTTTTTGATTTCATAGTAGTTCATGTGATTGGCCACGACGCCCAACTGGCGGGCGTCCAGCATGGCAAAAAAGGGGACATCCATGATGATGTCGATGAGGATCGAGGCGGTGCGTGAGGCTTTGTGCGGTTTCATGATGGTCATATCGGCCGTTCAAGCCGCAACATGAGTTTTTAAACTCCCAGATAGGCCTGTTTGATCTTGTCGCTGCGTTCGAGTTCGTCACGGGTGCCGGACAGGACGATCTCTCCGTTTTCGAGCACATATCCGCGGTTGGCGACCTGAATGGCCATGGCGGCATTCTGTTCCACCAGGCAGACCGCGGTCCCCTGGCGGTGGATGTCTTCGATGGCCTCGAAGATGCGGGCGACCACCAGCGGCGCCAATCCCAGCGAGGGTTCGTCGAGCAGCAGCAGCCGGGGACGCGCCATGAGGGCCCGGCCGATGGCCAGCATCTGCTGCTCGCCGCCGCTCATGGTGCCGGCCAGCTGGCTCTTGCGTTCGTCGAGAATCGGGAAGAGATTGAAAACCGTCGTCAGGTCACGTTCGGTGCCTTTGGGGTCGTTGCGGTGCACGAAGGCGCCCAGCATCAGGTTTTTCAAAACGGTCATGCCGGGAAACAGCCGCCGCCCCTCCGGACATTGGGAGATGCCCAGCTTGACGATGGCATCGGTCTTCAGCTGCTGGATCGGCCTGCCGTCGAAGACCATCTCGCCCGATTTGGGCTTCAAGATACCCGATATGGTGTTGAGTAGGGTGGTTTTGCCCGACCCATTGGCCCCGAGGATGGTCACCAGTTCGCCTTCGGAGATCTGCAGGCAGATTCTCTTGAGGGCTTGCGCACGTCCGTAATAGGTATCGACGTTTTCAATCTTTAGCAGCATATCCCGGTCCCAAATAAGCTTCGATGACGTTTTCGTTGCGGCTGACCGATTGGGGATCGCCTTCGGCAATCTTGCTGCCGTAGCTGAGCACCACCACCCGATCGGAAATACCCATCACCATTTTCATTTTGTGTTCGATCAGGCAGATGGTCACCCCTGACGCCTTGATTTTCTGGATGATGCGGATGAGGCTGTCGTCCTCCTCCAGATTGACCCCGCCGGTGGGTTCATCCAGCAGCAGCAGTTTGGGTTCAGTGGCCAGGGCGATGCCGACAGAGAGCCGTTTCTGGGCCTCCTGGGGGATGTTGCCGGCCGCCTCGTCGCGATAGTGTTCCAGATCGAGAAAAGAGAGCAGCTCTTCGGCTTTGGCCATACTTTTTTTGCGGTCCCCACGCTCCCGGCCGCTGACCAGGAGGGCGCCGAAAAGGCCGCTGTCGGTGCGCAGCCGATGCCCGATGGCCAGGTTTTCAAACACCGTGTCCTGGCCGAAGACCGTGGTGGATTGAAACGTCCTGGCGATGCCCTGTCGGGCCACCTGGTAAGGCTTGAGGCCGGTGATCGATCGGCCCATCAGCTCGATGCGGCCGGCGGTTGGGCGATGTACCCCGGTCACTAGGTTGAACACCGTGGATTTGCCGGCCCCGTTCGGTCCGATGACGCTGACGATTTGGCCCTCCTCGATGCCGAAGCTCAGGTCGTTGACGGCGGTCAAGCCGCCGAAACTTTTGGTCAATCCCATGGTTTGGAAAAGCATGTCACCCCGCCTGTTGGTTTCTATTTCCTGGTGATGCACTTGGTCCACACGATTTTTAAACCGCCCATGATCCCTGTCGGCAAAAAGATGATGACCGCGATCAGCATGATGCCGTATGCGACCATCCGGTAGGCGGCCAGTGCATGCAGGGTCTCTGAAATCACCGGCAAAATGGTGGCACCGATGATCGGGCCGGCCATCGTGCCGATGCCGCCGAACATCACCTGTATCAGTACTTCAAAGGTGACGTGAAAATCGGAGATGTCCGGACTGAGAAATCCGATATAAGAGGCGTAGAGCCCCCCGGCCAGTCCGGCGAAAAAGGTACTGGTCACGAAGGCGATCAATTTGGTTCGAAATGGGTTGATGCCGATGGAGGCGGCCAACTCCTCGTTGCCTTTGACGGCCCGGAAATCCTTGCCCATCAGAGAGATGACGATGCGCCGGGTCACGAACAGGGTGAGCAGCAGCATGATCAGGAACAGGTAGTAGGTGGCCACCATGTTGTTGTCGAAGCGGACCGTCAGACCATAGGGTAGAGGTATCGCCGATGGCGGCGGGATACCGAGCAGCCCGCGCTGTCCCTCGGTGAGATTCTCCCACCGGTCGATGATCACGGTGACGATGACATTGAAACAGAGCGTGCCGATGGCGAAATAGGCGCCCTTGGTGCGAAGGGACGGCATGCCGATGAGCAGTCCGAACAGGGCGGCGGTCAAGCAGGCCAGGGGCAGTGCGATCCAGAACCCGATGCCCAGTTTGAGCATGAGCAGTCCCGACGTATAGGCGCCGATGCCGAAAAAAGCCCCGTGGGCGAGGTTGACCTGGCCGGCATACCCCATGACCAGATTCAGGGCGGTGGCCGCGATACCCCATACGCAGGCCATGATCATCAAATGATGAAGGTATCGGTTTTCGGAGAGCAACGGAGCGACGACGGCCATGAGGATGATGGCTGCCGGTATCAAAAAGCCGGGTCTCAGGGGCGATGTGTTCACTTTCAGTGTGCCTTTCCGAATAACCCGGTCGGCTTGATGGCCAGAACCGTGACCAAGAGGCCGAATGCCAGGACTTCATGGTAATTGGTGGTGAGGTAGGCCCCGCCGATGCTTTCGATCAGCCCCAGGATGAAGCCGCCCAGGATCGCGCCGGGGATGCTGCCCATGCCGCCGAGAATGATGATGACGAACGCCTTGAGGGTCACCGCTCCGCCCATGGCGGGGTAGACCAGCAGGATCGGCCCGATGAGCGCGCCGGCAGCGGCCGCCAGGGAGGTGCCCAGACCCAAAGTCCACATGTCCACCCGGGTGACGTTGATGCCCGAAAGTCGGGCGCCCACCCGATCCTGGGCCGTGGCCTCGATGGCCGAGCCGATGGTCGTTTTCTTGATGAACAGCTCGAGCAAAACAATGAGCACGACCGCCGTGATGACGATGATGATGCGATGCAGGGTGATGGTCACGCCCAGGAAGTGATACAGCTGGTCATACAGGGGGGGAAAGCGTTTGAAATCGGGGCCCCAGACGATCAACGCCACGTTGTCGATGACATAAATCAGGCCGATGGCCGCGATGAAACTGTTGAGATGGGGGGCGTTGACCAGCGGCCGGAAAACGATGCGCTCGATCACCATGCCGATGACGGTCAGAGC
>Ga0068712_1002850_pt1 | contig 17734 bp, 11 predicted proteins | sample MTBAKSrepl1MetaG_FD_62987 | JGI IMG/M metagenome (GOLD analysis project Ga0068712, IMG submission 62987) | Enrichment culture microbial communities from Arthur Kill intertidal strait, New Jersey, USA, that are MTBE-degrading - MTBE-AKS1... | ecosystem: Environmental > Aquatic > Marine >... | reverse complement strand
AAATAATGTCTATGAAATATTATAAATGGAATCATGAAAAAAATGAAAAGCTTAAGGCCGAACGTGGCGTTAGTTTTGAACAGATAATCCTGCACATTGAACGTGGGGACCTTCTTGATGTAATTGAGCACCCGAATCAATCTAAATATCCTAATCAGCAAATCCTGGTTGTCAAAATCAAAGACTATGTTTATCTGATTCCATTTGTTGGAGATGAAGAAGGTAAATTTTTAAAAACAATAATTCCTAGTCGAAAAGCGACTCGTGAGTATTTGGGAGGATGAAATGGCTAAAATAAAGCTTGATGAAGAAGAAAAGGATATTCTTGATAGTTATGAACGGGGAGAATGGAAATCCGTAAAAAACCTTGATGAAGAAATCGAAAAACATAGAAGATACGCACGTCAGACTTTAAAAAAAGACAAAAGAATAAATATTCGGATCTCATCTATGGTACTTGAAGAGCTCCAAACAAGAGCTGCTGAAAATGGCATGCCTTATCAAACATTAATATCCAGCATCCTGCATCGATTTGTAACAGGCAGGCTTATTGAAAAACAAAAGTCGAAAAATTCATTTGAGAATGACGTGTAAACGCTGGCGCATTTTCACGCATCTCAATTCTGCGTTATGGAATTTTCATGATTTGGTATAAGTGTGCCAGCATAAAAGGAGATAAGAATATTGGTTGGATACCGTTTCATTTGCAGATTTCATATGGGGTTATTCGATTAATTTGTTTATGGCGCTTCACTGAAATAATCTTCTTGCCATTACTGTAGATGGAGTGGTTGGCTCCTTCTCTGAGAAGGAGGTGTCCTACTAAATCACGACGCTTGACTGACACTTTGAATCTCTACCGGGAGTTGTTCAATGAGTGCATTTCCGAGAGGGATCTCCTTGCCAAGCTGCTGGTATGGGAGAACCATTTCATGCAATGCATACCGGAGCATTTCACGGCAATTTTCAAGGTCATTACCTTCGGTAACAACCTCAGGCCACTCCACCAGTTGACCCATGTATCCTGAACTTATTTTAGCATATTCTCTTCTAATTCTTGGCAAACAGTTGAATTAAGCACTATCTCTTTGTCATGGGCTTATCAATTTGGAAATGAAACCACCCAAAATATCATTTTATCATTATATGTCAGTTGGTTAATCAATAAGCGAGCTTATCCCATCTGAAAACTCGGTCGGAATTTACCGGGATGCATAAAACTTCGTTCTTACCGAGGCAGCGTCATCTTACAGAAGAGCCAGAGTTGACAAATCCCTAGCTCTTTACCAGGTTTTGGTAAAGAGCGATTTATGTCCGTACAATACCTATCGATAACCCCTCCGCGAACCCCGCCAGCACCTGCCGCAGCTTCGTCTCGTCGAACAGCGGCTCCTATGACGGGGGCAATGTTTTCAGTGCAAAAGTGCCTTTCCATAGGGGCGAAATCACGATCATCGTGTAGCAAAGTCAGCCCCTCGATAATGCAAAAAATTGCTATCATCACTTCAATTGTTTTCCGATGCCATTAAAATCCTTCACTGAACAAACTCAAGAAGCGATCCCAACCGTCGTTTCTTGCAGCCAGCCTCGAATAGTCAACCCTTTCCGCTGCGGGTCGTCCGAGGAAGATCAGGCCGTGCACGGTCGAGGTAGAAGTCCGTGCGCAAAGATGCTATCCTTCTAAGAATTCCCTTCGTGGAGAATCTGCGGCGGGATCGTATTCTTCCCCTCTTACGGCGTTTTCAGGGAGGCCGCCGGTGAGTATCTTCAATCTCGAAAAGATCTTCATGCCATCGAGCGTGGCGGTGATCGGGGCAAGCGGGAAGTCCGGTTCGATCGGTGAGGTGCTGCTGAGAAACCTGCTGGAAACGCCCTTCGAGGGCGCGGTCTTTCCCGTCAACCCGAAATACGACCACCTGATGGGGCTCGAATGCCGCCCCGCTCTCCGGGATGTCCGGCAGCCGGTGGATCTTGCGGTCATCGCCGTGCCTGCCGACCAGGTTCCGGAGGTCCTCGACGAATGCGCCGAAGCAGGCGTGGGAGGGGCCATCATCATCTCGGCAGCGGGGAAGGAGGCCGGCAAAGACGGGCGATCCCTCGAAAACGCCATCCGGGAGCATGCGGATGCCGCCGGGGTCCGGATCATCGGCCCGAACTGCATGGGGGTGGTGAGCACACCGGCAAAGCTCAACGCCACCTTTGCCGATCGGGAGCACCTGAGCGGCGGGCTAGCCTTCATCTCCCAGAGCGGCGCCATGAGTGCCGCCATCCTGGACCTTTCCGCCCGAGAGAGGATCGGCTTCCGCTATTTTGTCAGCCTCGGCTCCGTCCTGGATGTCGATGTCGGGGATCTGATCGACTACCTGGGAAACGACCCGGGTGTCAGTGCCATTGTCCTATACGCCGAGACGCTCAGTTCCCTGCGCAAGTTCATGAGCGCAGCGCGCGCGGTTTCGCGCGTCAAGCCGATCGTCGTGCTGAAATCCGGCCGTTCGGCGAACGACTTGAACGGCGCGGGCGGTCCGGGGAGCCGCCTGCTTGCCGAAGAAAGCGCCGTCTACGACGCGGCCTTCAAGCGCGCCGGCATGCTCCGCGTCAAGACGATGGACGAACTGTTCGACTGCGCCGAGCTTTTCGCCAAACAGCACAACCCGCGGGGGAACCGGCTCTGCATCCTGATGAACGGGGACGGCCCCGGCGTCATGGCGGTGGACGCCCTCGCCTCCTACGGCCTCAAACCGGCCGCCCTCGAACCGGACACACTGGAGGCGCTCGACAGGCTGCTCCCGCCGATATGGAGCAGGCGCAACCCGATCGACCTCCTGGGGGACGCCACCCCCGAGCGGTGGAAAGAGGCAACGAGGATCTGCCTCTCGGCCAGGGAGCTGGATGCCCTGATGCCGGTCTACGTCCCCCACGTGCACAACCCCGCCGCCGATGTGGCTGAAGCCCTCGTCACCGCCTTCGAGGAAAAGGGGGTGGGCATTCCGCTTTTTTCCGTCTGGATGGGCGGCGAAGGCGCCGACCCCGGCCGGGAGGCCATGAACCGCTCGGCCTTCCCCACCTACGATTCGCCGGAGCGGGCCGTCGCGGCCTTCACCTATGCCCTTTCCTACGCGCGCAACCTGGAGATGCTGCAGGAGATCCCTCCGAAGTTCAACCGGGCGCTCGACTTCGATCCTGCCGCCGTCAGGGCCGTAGTCCAGGAGGTCCTGAAAAAAGGAGGCGGGGCGCTCGATGCAGCCCAGTCGAAAACGGTCCTCGAGGCCTACGGGATCCCGGTCAACCCCGCCGAAATCGCCCGCGGCGCCGACGAAGCGGCCCTGATCGCATCGAGGCTCGGCTTCCCCTCGGCGATGAAGGTCGCCTCGCCTGACATCCCGCAAAAGTCCGATGCCGGCGGAGTCGAGTTGAACCTGAGGACCCCCGGCGAAGTGCGCGAGGCCTATGAACAAATCGTCTCGTCAGCCCGCGCCGCCCACCCCGATGCCCGCATCGACGGCGTGACCGTTCAGCCGATGCTCTGCGGCCGGATGCACGAACTGCTCATCGGCTCGAAGACGGTCCCCGGTTTCGGCCCGGTGATCCTTTTCGGCGCGGGCGGTCTTCTCGCCGAGCTCTACGAGGATTATTCTCTCGCGCTGCCGCCCCTGAGCCGCCTTCTGGCAAGACGCCTGATGGAGGAGACAAGGATCTACCGCGTTTTGCAGGGCCGCGGCCGCACCCCTCCCGTGGACCTCGAATTCCTGGAGGAGCTGTTGATCAGGCTCGCGCAGCTCGTCACGGATTTCCCGGAGATATCCGAACTGGTCGTCAATCCGTTCATGATCGGGGTCCGCGGCGGCCTGGCGGTGGACGTCCACCTTTTCGTCACGCCCGCGGCCCGGCCCTCTCCTGAGCACCTGGTCATCAGCCCCTATCCGAACCAGTACGAAGGCTTGATCTCCGTCAAAGGCGGAAAGCGGATCTTCGTCCGCCCCATCAAGCCGGAGGATGCACCGCTTTTGACCGGGCTCTTCTCGGCGCTTTCCCCCCTTAGCATCTATTTCCGGTTCTTCAGCCCGTTGAAGTCCCTTTCGACCAAGATGCTGGCCCGGTTGAGCCAGATCGATTACGACCGGGAAATGGCCCTGGTGGCCTTCGATCCGGATGAGGAAGAGGAAAAGGTCCTGGCCGTGGTCCGCTACATGGCCGTTCCGCGGAAGGAGGAGGCAAATTTCGCCGTGGCGGTGGGGAGCCCCTGGCAGGGCCTGGGGATCGGCGCCGCCCTGATGGAGCGGCTGTTCGCCATTGCGCGAGAAAGAGGCATCAAGAAGATCACCGGCGAGGTGCTCGCGGAAAATCGCCAGATGCTGGGGCTTGCGCGTCGGTTCGGCTTCGAGACCAGCAGGACGGCCGAAAACGGGCAGTACCTCATCACCCTGGATTTGAGCCGTGAGGCCGGCGCGGATGCGGCCGAAGGGATGCAGAGCCTGCAGGGCGAAGACACGGCCCCCGGCAAGACTTGAGACCTGGCTCCTCCCCTGCGCCTCGATTCTCCCGCCCCGGGAGGAAAACCCCGCCGGCCTGCAAACCCGGCGTGGTCATGACTGTCCATAAAGACGAGGGGGGGAACGCCCCTTGTCCAAAAACCCGGCGGGCCATCGGCGGACCGGCCGGAACGTTTTTGGAAACCTTTAGCCGAAAAGGAGGTCCAAGATGAAATGGTCATTGTCGCAGACCGCCGCAAGGCTTCTCGTAAGCATCGTTCTTGCATTTTGTGCAGGGGCGTGCGGCCAGGATTCCCAGGAACCGAAACCCTCTGAAAAAGCGCAGGAAGCGCCACCAGCGGCTGTGATGGACGAAAGGCCTGACGCCTCCCCGGCCGAGGAGACAGGCGAGGCCGGAGAAACGGCCTCGTCAACCGAGCCGGCGCCCGAGGAAGGTCCTGCGCGGACAGCGGAGGACGAAGCGCCGTCTGCGGAGCCTGCCGCCCCCGAGGGAGCGGAGGAGCAAGCCGCCGAAGAGGCGACCGTGAGCGGCAAACCTGCAGACAGTGGAGCCCCGGGAGAAAAAGCGGCGCCCCCCGCCGCAGACTTCCCGGAAGATCTGAAGATGATCACGATCTACCATGCATCCTACCCGGAGCACAAGAAAGGGCCTGTGCCCTTTTCGCACGGGGTTCACGTCAACGAGTACCAGATCGGATGCGGTGAATGCCATCACGATGAAAACGGAGAACCGTTGGCGAATCTCGCCGTTGGCGACCCGGTTCAGAAATGCGCCGAATGCCACCCCGTCCCCGCCGCCCCGGAAGACGAGGATGAATACCAGCGCGCTATGCACAAGAACTGCCGCACCTGCCACGCCGCACACAACAAGGAGACCGGTACGAAAGACGCCCCCGTGCTGTGCAACCAGTGCCATAAGGGAAAATAGCCGTGCAACCTGCCTGCGACGCTGGTCCCAGTCAATAACACATAACCCGAGAAAAGGGCTATCATCCTAAAAACAGGCTAAAGAAAACCCCATGTTCTGTTACCCATATGGTCATAGTGGGCACACATCACAAAGTTTAAAATTTCAACGGCTCGCATTACCATCAGAGCCGTGAAATTGCCTGAAGAAGCTCCCAGATGCTTTCGTGCCCACTATGATTTTAGAAAAAATATAGGCTTAGGAAGTAAAATTCAATTTATGGATACTTATGATATAGTTTTTTTCTAATTCAGTATCAAACAGATCATAAAGACAATTTCCTTAGCGCCTCCCAGAATTCCCGATCCTTATCCTGCCAATTTGGTCCAAACTTATCACCACAGAAATTGGACATCTTTTCATACCAATGCCACCAATAGTCCTTACCTTTTTCCTTTGCCTCTAACAGATCCGACAGATGTTCGATGATATTTTTCATTTCCTCTTTTGGTAAAAAAGAAGCAGCGCCCTCCTGCCGAGCTTTTACAATATTGTCAGTGCTTAACGCATGCGCTGTAAGCATCAGAGAAATAATATTTTTCTTTCGAGCAATTTCCAACAACTCATATCCGTTAACACCCATTATATCTAGAATTGCAATATCAAAATGTTGATTTTCAAGAAGTAATTTTGCTTCTTCAAATGTGGAAGCTCTACTCAAACTTGCCATATCCAATTCTTCCTGAAGTGCGTCAAGCACATCAGATTCATCATCAACCAAGAGAATCCTTTTCCCTTGAAGCAAATTTTTTCCCATCATCATTTATTCCTCTATCGCAGATCCTAGCAAATAAATCATTATGCACCAGAAATTCTGCCGAAAACAGATTAAATATAACTCAGCCACCCATAGAGGTGCTTGTTCATGACTTTTTAGGCCAGTAGAAAATCCACCGCAAGTAATATAAGACACCTTTTGCCTGATTTCTCACATCAATATCAATCGCCGCATAAGCACTCAGATAAATCTGTGGGGTAATAACATAATAAAATGTGGGACCTGTCCAAATTTTCCTACCCCACGATTGCCCGGGAAAATCGGTTAACTCCCGACCGCTGTCGGTTTCGTCTCTCTCCTTAAAATTTCCACCGATATCCCAGCCAACTCGCATGCTTTGGCCGACGCTGACAGCCGGACCTATAAGCCAATCGACACGGTTTCCGGGTTTAATGTTTATATCCTGATTTTCAAAACGATAAGTATACTCTACAGCGCCCTCAATGGCCCATTTTCCAGTTCCACCAAGAGGGCAACCATCAAAGAAAAATTTGGAGAAACGTAGATCGAACCGTGCATCATACTGATTGCTGCCAAGATTTACACTTCTATCGCAATCATATTCCCCAATAGGGAATTTGATGCCGAAACCTGGAGCAAAATTTATTCCGAAAGGCCTCCATTTTTTTTCAGCGTTTTCATTTCGTATCCAGGCATTCACCCAAACATCACCCATGCCGGAAGATGAATTATCACAACCAGGGAAATTATCTATCTTCAACCGCGAAACAGGGATCTGGCAATCGAATATCCAGTACTTGGTAGAATAAATCGGCCGTAGGAGCAGTATGTCCTGTGTCAGATCGATGTGTTTCCCGTCACCCATATATATCTCGTGACCTTCAGTATCCATGAACTCATTTGAGTGAAATCTCATCATCCAGACCTCCATCCAATATCCTTGGGGCATAGTAGCCTCAAAATGACCTGCCATTGTCGGTCCGGAAAAAATCAAAGGAAAGAAAATAGAAAATATGATTAATTTTAAATTTTTCACATACATAAATTTTTCCTTTAAAACTACTTGTAATCAAATATATTTTATAATATTTGCAAAGTTTAATCACAACTATAATGCAAATCTTTTAGTGTAGAATAACAATTTATTTTTGTATTCACGCCAAAATATTGTTTTTTTCTACACTTCAATATAATATATTAAATACATCAAGTAAGATTTATACACTTATGTAGATACAAAATCATATAATTGCGTTATATAAAAAAAATATAATTATCAAATATCTACAATTGCGCAAACATCAGAATCGTCCAAGCAGGCGCCGCCCAATAACGATCTTCTCAACCTCTTTCGTACCTTCATAAATTTCAAGAACCTTGGCTGCCCGGTAGAACCGTTCTACATCAGTGTCATCCATATATCCGTATCCACCATGAAGTTGTAGGGCCTCGTCCACTACCTCGACAGCAGTCCGGCCAGCATTCATTTTCGCCATTGCAACAATCTTGGCATCCACAATCCCGCTATCCAATTGCCCTGCCGCTCGGTATGCTAGCGTGCGCGCTAACTCAATTTTGGTTGCCATCTCCGCAATTTTGAATTGGGTAACTTGAAAACCGGCGAGCTTCTGTCCAAATTGTTCACGCGTTTTCACATGCCTGATTGCCATTTCAAGAGCTCCTTGCGCCAGCCCTACTCCGTGACCTGAAACATAACATCTTGAACGATCAAAAAAATTCATTAGCTGGCTAAAACCATTACCCCGTGTACCAATCAAATTGCTCTGGGGCACGCGCACATCTGCAAAAAATACATTTGCAGTGTCTGAAGCCCGTATTCCCATCTTTCCTGTGATTTTGTCGGCTTCATAGCCCGGATTGTCGGTCTCCACTAAGATGATGCTGTGACGTTTGGACTTTGTGGGTACCTCAGCATCAGTCTGGCAAAAAACAAGCATAAAATCGGCAACAGTTCCGTTCCCAATCATAACCTTGTTGCCGTTGACGATCCATTGGTCATCCACCAGAATGGCGCTCGTGGTCCCCGCGCCAGCATCGCTGCCAGCATTTGGCTCGGTTATAGCGAAACCCATAACGGCATCCCCGGTTACCAACCTGGTCAGGTATCCGCGCTTTTGCTCTTCTGTTCCATAAAGGATGAACTCCTCAGCCCCAAAGGTAACAGAACTGAACTGCTGTCCAATGCCAGGATCAATGCGCCAAAACTCTTCAGCAATCAGCGTTTGCTCCAAAAAACCAAGACCTGCCCCGCCATAAGCTTCCGGGATAAATACACCCACAAAACCCAGTTCTGCACCTTTTTTTATAAGTGCACGGGGAACCTCTTCTTTCTGCTCACACTCCCGAGCTATATCTCGAAACTCCCCTTCTGCAAATTCACGTGCGGCTTTCTGAATATCCTTCTGCTCCATAGTCAGTTGAAACTGCATTATGATATCCTTTCTCTTACTAACTTTTAGCGATTTTCACCCGGTATGATAATTCCTATTAATATCATGGAAATCATATAAATGCGCGCAGGCGAGCTCTAATCCATCACACAAGCAAAGGAGTAGGTTTACGCCGATACTGGCGAAAAACATCATTTCTGGATTTAGACGAGCAAGATATGATCTTCAGATTTTTATCAGCATTCCTAAAGAAAATTGCAAATATATAATTTGATTAACTTTTCGTTGCCATGACACTATGAATATTTTTCACACGTAAACATCTATGGCATTGCCACCATTCATTATAAAATACTCTCAGTTATGTTTCTCAAAACCATCGATTTTATATTCCGATACAGCTGAAAGTATTTTCAACTGCTCATTATTAAAAATCTTTTATCAATACGTCAACCTGCAAGTCTTATACAGCGCCCCAGGCAACTTTAGATTCTGATTCGAAGCGTTTCCGGTAACGATCACGCAGCTCACGCCTTAGCAATTCATAACCACCACCAAGCATCGGCATCTCTGAAATATCGATAAAATCGACAGATTTTGGCTTTTTATAACTGGCCAAACGCACCTTGCAAAATTCTATAATCTCCTTTTCAGTAGCAACCGCATCATCTTTCAGCACTACAACTGCCTTGACAGATTCGCCCCACTTTTTATCCGGAACGCCAATGACACACACAAGATTAACCGACGGATGACCCGAAAGAACATCTTCCACTTCTCGAGGATACACTTTCAGTCCGCCAGTCACGATCATGTCCTTTTTACGATCTACAACGTAATAAAAACCGTCCTCATCCACCTGCACTAAATCACCGGAAAACCACCAGCCATTGCGAAAATCATCAGCATCCGGGCGGTTCCAATAGCCTTTGGACACGGCATCACCACGGATAGCCAATTCCCCTGTACCTCCAGCCTGGACTGTATTGCCGTCATCGTCGACAACCATCGTTTCGTATCCGAGGCATGCTCGTCCGATAGACGTGAGCCGACGGGCCGTAGGCCCTTCTAGGGTCACTTCGTTGGGCCGCAGAACCGTCCCAAGAAGTCCTGTTTCGGTAGTGCCGTAAAGTTGGATAAATTTTTTCCCCAGTAATGCCGCGGCCTCTTTTAACAATCCTGCTGATATCGGAGCAGCCGAAGTGAACCAGTGCTCTAAATGTGAAAAATCCGTATTCTTAGCCAGGGGATGACGAATAACTTTAGAAAGCAACGTTGGGCTGAATTGAGTAAATGTTATTTTTTCTTGGTCAATAATTCGTAATATCTTCTCTGCGTCTGGATCGCTCAAAACCAATGAACAGCCGCGCATTGCAGAAACAATGCTAAGTCCGGTACCTCCTGAGGTATGCATGGGCAAAAGCAATGCCCAGCGGGTATCTGGATGAATGCCCATTTCAGCGGCCCACACGATAGCGCTGAAAGTCCAGTTACGATGCCTTAACGGCGCGCCCTTAGGGCGTCCGGTGGTTCCACTGGTGTAGATCAATGTAGCGATATCGTCCTCATCGACGTCTATATCCGGATTATCGGGATTTCCTTCAGCAACAAGGGTTTCGAAATCATATTCACATGGTTTTTCGCCGCCGATTCCGATGAAAATTTCCAAATTTTTGAGACGAGAACGTATGTCTCTGATTTTCTGCAGATAAATATCTCCGTCGACAATAAAGCCCCGAGCTCCGCTGTCCTCAATCTGATATGCAATTTCTTCAGGCATAAAGGAACGATCGATTGGCGCAATAGCCATACCGACCTTGGCAAGCGCAAATAGTGAAAGATAGTGACCAATTCCGGTTCCAGTCTGAACCGCCACTCGGTCGCCAGGGCGAAGACCAAGCTTCAAAAAACTTTGCGCCAACCGATTGACTGCAATATCCAGTTCGCCATAGGTGTACCCAAAGCCCCTTGGGAACACCTTTCCGTATTCGTCTTTCACAGCCAGTTTATCGGGGTAATTTCGTGCACAGCGTTTGAGTGCATCGCCTATAATCATTTCTGCTCCTCCCTATTCCAATATTCCTCCGGTACCGCGAGCTTAAAGATCCAATCGTAAACTGCAGCGCAAACAGCGATCCGCTTCTTTCACCGCATCTTTTTCATTGAGACCAAGTTCCACTTGTTCGAAATCCTTCAGACATCGACTCGGGTATAGGATCCCTGTCGCCAAGCATCTTTTGTTGAAATTTTCATTCTGATCCAGTACTGCTGGAATTTGCCTCGTTTTACTGTTGCGTCCTTGGAGCAAAAAGTTGTTGCCAACAAAACGATCTGCGGCTTACGTAGCTCGCTGTCCCATAACTATGTGGCATCTATAACACTCGGGGGACGGCTGACCGCATCTCCAGCAGCAAAAAACCCCCAGCCGCGAGGTCAAAAAGCGATCCGTCTCAATGCGCAAAAGCTTAACTTCCGGGGTGGAAAGCCCGAAGCCTGATGGTATTTCCTGTACCTGCCTAGATCCATGTGGAAATGATTTCCCAGTAGAACCCGGTTTCCAATCCGGAAATGGGGATTTTTAACCAATATCATCGTAATCAAACGTTAACTTCTGGGGCGACATGTAGGTTGCCCCACAAACATCCAAATCGAGGCCGCATTGTTATAAAATACCATTTTCGTATGGAAATCCGTCTAACATACATGCTCATAAAGTGAATTGTTTACAAATTAAATACATTAAAAATAAGATGACAACACGATAATTCGTAAAGCCGTAATTTATAAATTGAGCAGGGATCATCTATTTGTTTTCATCTTAAGGCGTATATCTTCAGTCTCTTTTTGTTTAACGGAAAAGTTTTCCGAATCGATCACTACTCCGTAATCTCTTTCAGCACTTTCTAATGAAACTAAACCGTCCCGCACGTCTTTCCACACCTCCTCCACCTCACGGGTCAATGGATCACCTACACCGCAGCCCCCTTGGACGAAATCCACCACCCGGGCACCACTGGTTAGGACAAATGCCTTGCTGTCGCGCACCTCCTGGTTGCTGACGTGACGTCCTTCAGCCAAGAAAAGCTCTTTGCGGTTTGGCGGGGGGGTTTGGCCACCTTCAATAGCCGGAGCAGCATAATAGTCATAAGGATCAGCGGCATAATGGACGAAAATGGGTTGAGTGCCACCATTGGCAACCCATTCATTGTGAACTCCTAAACCACCTCTCCACCGTCCGGGGCCGGCCGAATCCGTTGCCCATTCCCAGCGTTCCCATAGAATGGGATAAAGACTCTCGCATACTTCCATCTCTGGATAATAAAGCGTTCCACTGCAGATAACCGGCCCGTTCGTTGACCAACCATCGACACCCCACATAGCGCCGGCACCTGAGGCGCATGAAAGAAAGTCAGGAGAACCGTAGCCCTCTCCACGACGCGGGTCGACACCGCTGAATACCCAGTAGGGGATAGACCCCCAGCCTCCGGGAGTTTCATGAGGTAACACCTGTGCCAGAGCTGCCCAAACCGCTTCTATGATCTGTTTAGCAACAAAGTTTGTACAATTGCCGTGAGTAGCAGGAAAGGTTGCATGAGTTATTGTACCGGGGGTGGTACGAATATGTATTGGTCGATAGCATCCACCGCAACGCACATCAAAACGTTTTCCAAGAGACTGAAGAATGGCTTGGTATACGGAACTATATGTGTTGGCGATAGGACTATTTATATATTCGCGGCTCATAGGCCCACTATTTGTAAAATCGACCGTGAGTTCATCCCCTTCTACTGTCATATCACATACTATAACAGGAGCTTCTGGAACATCACCGTGAATTTCACTGTGATAAGTACCATCCGGAATTTTCTCTATTTCGGCGCGCATTAAGAATTCACCGTAAGCTAGCAAATCTTCAAGAAATACCTTAAAAATATCGCGGCCATAGTTATCCATGACTGCCCGGACGCGTTTTTCAGCCACACGGGCAGCACCGATGAGAGACAACAGGTCACTGTGTTGAACATCAGGGATACGTACATTCGTCATAATTAGATTTACAACACTACGCCGTTCGCGACCCGCCTTATATATCCTAAGCGGCGGAATACGCAATCCCTCTGCATAGATATCGATGGCGTGGGGATTATATCCACCGGGCGCACCACCTCCTGTGTCCTGTTGATGAGCTTTATTTGCGACCCATAAAATTTGTTCGTTTTGATAAAAGATTGGATAAACAATACACCAGTCTGCCAACTGATTACCGCCATCCAAGGTGTAAGGATCATTCACCAGGAAAACATCTCCCTCACCAACATCATCCCCGAAATATTTTCTCACAGCATTCACAGCAAAAGGTGTAGCCCCCGTCAACACAGGGATATATTCTGCTAAGGCTATAACCTCTGCGTCCAAACTCAGCAGAGAGGTACAGAAATCGTGTGCCGAGAAATAGATAGGCGCACGCGCTGTCCGTTCCATATTGAGTCCCATTTCGCGCGCAATGGTGAAAACGGCCGAGGTCAGAACCGAGAAGTCCGCCGGGTTTACCCGGATTTCATATTGCTTTGTCATAGGATAGATCTCCTGTCTATTTAGTCAATTCGATTAGAAAGCTAGAATATGGAGTTACCTCCAAGAAGGCATCTGGTGGAACAAGAATGGTGGTAGTGATCATCTCCACGATAGCGGGACCTTTTATTACATTTCCAACTTCCATACTCTCACCATCATAGACAACAGTAGAGCTAAATCCGCCACTATCCTCAAAGTATGCTTGTCTCTGGCCTTTTATAAAAGCCGATGCATCACGACTCACAAATGCAGACTCTTCCAATGGAGGGGTATGTACGGTGCCACAAGCTGCCAGACGCAGGTTGAGAATTTCAGTCTCCGTAGTATCGCGATAGGAATATAGATTTTCGTGCAGTTCGTGAAATTCATCGACTAATTGTTTCAATGCAGATGCATCTAAATCCCCGTCTATTACTCCAACATTTTTATTTCGAATGGGGACTTCCAATTCATGATACTGACCCTTGTAACGCATATCTAGGGATTTTATGTAATAGCGGTCCGGTATAGAAATTCCCTCTCGTTCCAAGTACTCGTCCCCCGTCGAGCGCATCTCTTCGAATCCATAGTTGAGCTGACCTAAGTCAACGCTACCCATACGGCAAGTGATTGAGCGCACAAAATCATGACGAACATCCGCTATAACACCGCCCAGTGCACAGAAAACGGATGATGTTTTGGGCACAAGCAGGCGTCGAATTCCGAGAACCCGAGCGAGACTCGCAGCATGCAGCGCACCGGCACCGCCAGCTACCACCAAAGTATAACGGCGCGGATCTTCGCCTCGCTGGACTGAGACGATCGAAATTCCATCGACCATTTGATGATCAATGATCCGACGCATAGCCCAAGCGGCATCTACCACATCAAGGCCTAGCGGGCGTGCAATTTCCTCTTCTATAACTTTGTGAGCGAGCTCGGGATAAAGAGCCATCTCCCCTCCAAGGTAGTATTTGGGGTCGAGATAACCCAAAACAAGATCGGCATCGGTGCTGGTCGGCTTTTGTCCACCTTTCCCATAGCACGCCGGCCCCGGATCGGATCCAGCGCTCTGCGGCCCCATATGCAGAACCCCCATTTTGTCCAACCACGCAATACTCCCCCCACCCGTGCCAATAGTATGAACGTCTACCAGAGGTAATTTCATGTGATAGATGCCGCCGACAGCGCTCTCAAGAGTGGTCATAGGTTTCCCTTCTTTAATGAGGCAAACGTCAAAACTGGTACCACCCATATCCACCGTGATAACATTTTTAAGATCCAGGGCTTGACCTACGTAAGCGGCTGCCGCAGGAGCGCATGCAGGGCCAGAAAGCACTGTTCGGACTGCCTGCTCGATGGCCACTTCGGGGAAAATAACTCCCGCATTGCTTTGCGTTATAAGCAACTGACCGTCAAAACCCCCTTCTTTCAAAGAGCGCATAAGATTAGTCAGATAGGCTGAAAGTTTAGGACCGACATAAGCATTGATCACCGAGGTACTCATACGCCAATATTCACGAATCTCTGGTTGGATTTCGAATGAAGCACAAACATAGCAGTCGGGCATTTCCGCACGACATATGTCGAGTGCCCTCCTCTCGTGAGCAGGATTCTTGAAAGACCACAAAAAACAGATCGCAACTGCCTCAACCTGCTCCTTTTTGAAAAAATCACACGCCTGATATACATCTTTTTCACTAAGCGGCGTAACTTCATCACCAGCAAAATTTATGCGCTCCTGAACAGGCATACGCAAGTAACGAGGGCAAAGACTGTCGGGCTGCGGTATTGTGAAGTTATACGGATTCTCGCGGATACCGAACCGAATTCCAAGAGTATCTCTAAAACCAAGAGTGCATAAAAGACCGACTTTAGCCCCGCTCCATGTAAGTACGGTATTGGTGCTTACGGTAGTACCGTGAGTGATGTGAGTTGTTTCTCTGAATAGCGTTTTAACATCTTTATCGAGCATGCTTGCTACCTTGGATAATCCTTCCATAATAGCAATCGAAGGATCTCTTGGCGTCGATGGTGTTTTGGTAACATGAATTCGACCTTTTTCATCAAGGCAGACTAGATCGGTAAACGTTCCGCCGACATCAACTCCGATAACATACCGCATCGCTTGCCACCCTCCTCTTTTAAAAAGGTTTCCTGATTCTTCATTTTTATTACCAGATGGAATAACTTTACAAAATGCATATAGAGATTTAAACTTCATCATTTTTCAAACGATTTGCCGTTACAAAGATATCAGCAGTTTTTAAATTAAATTTTATCTGGAAATGAGAGTTTTTTAAATAGCAGCCAAATTTAACTTATGCGCGAACCTAATCTGGTGGTCGCCGCATATGCAAACCTGCAGTTTGACTCCTCGACTGGCAAAAATTCATTTCCGGATTAAAACAAGATTTATTCTTCGATCTGTAAGGCTCTAATTCAGATTTAAAACTGCAAATACTGTCGTTTATATTTATGCAAAATCTGATGAATATTTAGATTCTAGAACTTACATTGTGACTATACTTGATAGGAACGTATATCCAAGAGAATTGGCGAAAACATTTAAGGCAAGTTTCGAAACGGAAAAGCCAACGTTGTCCAACTTCATCGCGACATACAGGAGAAATTGTGTCATGTGCAAAGCGGATTCAACATTCCTCATGGAGCCAGGTTGAAAACTATCTTTTCCACGGCTGAGATAATCACGAAGCCGATGTTGAAATTTTGTCTCTATTTTTTTGGTTATATAAAATCGGCCAGTATTTTTCCACCAAACATTTGTTTGATGAATAGCCTTCTTCATATAACCTGTCAAGAAAAATTTTTGCGCATATCAAATTGTCAGGAAAGTACTGTAGTTTCAGATCGTTACAAATGAGGACGATTGCATTTCCTTCAGCCAATAAATATATCCTTGTAGTTTATGTTAGATTTGCATCTGTAAATGGTCTTCTCTGCCAATCTGGGTATCAATGTTGAGATTTGCTTGTGCGGTGTACAATAGGTCTCTTTCTCGCAAACGGTTGGTTTTCTTAATATTGGCAAACCGAGGCCTGCGGTAAAGCGGTGGGAATAAGCACGCGAAGCGTCTGAAGAAAAGACTCTCATTTCCGGATTGAAAACCGGGCCATGCTGGATGAAACATTTCCGGATGGATATAGGATAGCTTTATAATCTCTTTACATCCTAGACCAATCAGGGCATTATCGGTCGACGTGATTTTGAGAAACATTCGTCTTTCGCGGAAGTGTTTTCTATTGTCATTTAGCTTCTAAATTCAAAAAGATACGGATTAGCAGTTATCCGCTTCCTTTCTCTACATACCCGGGTTCTTTTGCGAACTGCGCAACCCATTCTGTTTTCCAGAAAAGTTGTATAAGATTGAATTTCATCGATTTCGTACACGAAAAAATCGCTTGACAGCATCTTTCTAACCCGCTATTTATTTATCAAATGTTCGTTTCATAAATAATCAGAGAGACATGGCACGGCCTAAAAACACCCAGAAAATTTTCGAAATCGACCGCGTGATCGCCCATCTGTTTGCTCGGAAGGGCTATCAACGTACTTCTATGCGGGACATCGCGCACGAACTGGGCATGAATCAAGCTTCTCTCTATTATTATTATAAGAGTAAAGAAGAGATGCTTTTCCGTCTCATGAATGGGGCGATGGAGGATTCTTTACTTGTTATTGAAGATATTTGCGCTTCTGATCTTTCACCCGAAGATAAGTTGAGCCAAGTTCTCAGTTTTTATAGTCGCTATTTTGCAGGCGAGCAAGAACGTGAAATTCTTTTATTAAATGAAATGAATTCTCTTAACGATCAACATCGTAATATTCTTAACGAAAAACAACGTCACTATGTCCAGTTGTTTTATTCTATCTTGCAAGAGCTCACCGACCAAAATAAAATGAAACCGATTGATCATACTGTTGCAACATTCGCTTTCTTCGGTATGGTTCATTATACTGTGCGTTGGTATAATCGTGATGGACCTATCAACTTAGAAGAGCTAGCTAATATGTTTGTTGAAATATTCACTAGGGGCATTTTCCGCTAGCCTTATATGCTATTATCAGTTTTCACAATTAGTCACAAATCATCATAAAAACAACAAATTCAGATAGACCATCATTTTTTTATTCAATTTTTCGTTTTTAGCTTGTTGATGAGGATCTTAGTCTTTATATTGCCCAAGTCCATTAAATGTATATGAATCGCTACACTGAGCTTGCGAGCTAGTTCCCGTTCGGAAATGACTTTTTTGCCTGTTTGGGTGTCAATCTGCTAGTCGCACCCGTTTAACTGGCCGATTTTATTGAAATTAGGAACCAGAACTTTCCGCAATGCGGTGGGACTGAGCATGCGGCGCATATACAAGAAAAATTTTTCATTTCTGGATTGGAAACCTGGTCGTGCTGCAAAAATCATTACCGGACGGATACGAGGCGTTTATGAAAATTGAGAAGATCGACCACATCTGTTTTGCCGTAAAGGATCTGGATGATTTAAAGAGGGTTTACCAGGATGATTTCGGGTTGACCCCGGCCTGCGAGTACGTTG
>Ga0068712_1002848_pt1 | contig 17759 bp, 17 predicted proteins | sample MTBAKSrepl1MetaG_FD_62987 | JGI IMG/M metagenome (GOLD analysis project Ga0068712, IMG submission 62987) | Enrichment culture microbial communities from Arthur Kill intertidal strait, New Jersey, USA, that are MTBE-degrading - MTBE-AKS1... | ecosystem: Environmental > Aquatic > Marine >... | reverse complement strand
TGTGTCTGCCTCCTATCGGCATGTGAGCACCAAGATTTTAGGTGAGTTTCCCATCGTAATGGACAAGGTGTCGCTGGAATTGGGCGCCCAGCGGGAACAGTTCCGGTTGTCTTTGGAATCACGGGTGGATAATCCAGAATCGACCCTGGCCAGCTTCAATCGTCAGTTTGCGTTAAATGGCGGCGAAAAAGATGCTGTGGAGTGGGCCTGGCCACAGGAAGCTGGAGAGACCATGTTTAATGTGGTCAACACGTATACCAGGGCGGCACAGAAGGAGGATTTGCCGGCCGAATCGAGTTTTCGATTGTCACGGGTTGGCGGGAATATATTGGGGATGTTGAACTGAGAAACGAACTGTGGTTCGTTTTCTGGGGGATGAAATCTGGCCCGGTGGGTTAGCAGGGGGCACCGGGCCATATCAGCAAGCCTGTCATCATCGAATAGCGGCCCAGCTTGGGCTCATGAGCTGGGGCTTTATAGACGAAGTCAAAAATTTTTCGAAAACCAACCAGATCAAAAAATTTGATCAGCGGCAAAACGCCGCAAAATGCGCTCAGCTGCTCGCTACACGTATCATAAGCGGTTGACGCATTGATTTTCTTGGCTTTCGTGCCATTTGGGCTAAATCCTTTAAGGTTGCGGTTTTTGCTGAAATCTGATTTCTTGGATTTTACCATCTGGGTACCTCCTGTTGTTATGGGTTGTCTTTGCAACTCCCACATTAGCAAGGGTTCCCAGATGGTTTCTACCCTTTCTCGCTATTCAGGTGAAAAATTCAGGTAATAGTTTGTGCCAGGTAAATTAATGTGCTGGAAAGAGAATAACAAACAATGATAGATCTTACAAAGCAGAATGGAAATAATTTCCGATCTCACTAAAAGAGTCCAAAATTCTACATATATGAAACTTTTGGAACAAAACCAAGAACTGTATCACTTGCTTTTTCATCAAAGCCCTATAGGAGTCTATCTTTATGACAAACACTTGGTGATTACGGAGTGCAATGAGAGGTTCCTATCCATGATCCGGTCGAGACGCGAGCGGATAATCGGTCTGGACATGAATATGCTTTATGACAAACGCACGCTCCCGGCAATGCGTAGAGCCCTTCAAGGCAAATTAGGCGTCTATGAAGGCCCGCACCGGCCGAGTAAGAAGGCGCCCGAAACCTGGGCATATCTGAGATGTGCTCCCCTGTTCGACCGTAACGATGAGGTGGACGGCGGCGTTGCCATTATCGAAGACATCACCCGGCGGAAAACGCTTGAGACAAAGCTCCAGAATTCGCTTACGCGCATGCGCCAATATTCAGCTCGAATCGTACAGGAAGGTGAGAAAGAAAGGGCGCGGGTTGCACGCGAAATCCATGACATGCTCGGTCAGTCCCTTACATGCTTGAAGATGGATTTGGAATGGATGGCAGACAGAATAGGCCAACCGGAATACAGAGAGAAAATTTATTCCATGTCAAAAATGGTTGATTTAACAATCGAGTCCATGAGGAAGATTTGCACCGAATTGCGACCCAGCGTTTTGGAGGAACTGGGGCTTTCAGCCGCTGTGGAGTGGCTTGCGCAGGACATAGAGAACAGAACCGGTTTGAAAATCGAGGTCGATTGCGAAGACATTTTCCTATTCCCGGATCAGGCGACCACGGTTTTTCGCATCATTCAGGAGGCATTGACTAACATTTGTAGGCACGCGAAGGCGACGAAAGCGATCATCGTTCTTTTCATCAAGGACAAAATCCTTCATCTGGAGATCAGTGACAACGGCATCGGAATCAGTGAAGAGATTGTTACAATTAATAATTCTTTGGGCTTGATGGGAATACGCGAGCGAGTGCTTCTTTGGAACGGCACCGTGCATATAAAAGGGACCCCCGGCCGGGGAACCAGTGTCAGTGCAAGAATCCCTGTACCTGAATCGGAAGGTCGGGAGGTATGAATTGATCAGAATTTTTATACTGGATGATCATTCGGTTGTAAGGGAGGGGTTAAAGCGGATTATCGAGGAATCCCCAGATCTGAAGGTGATGGCGGAAGCCGCCGACGGGGCCGAGGCTCTTAGAGTGCTAAGCAAAACCGAGGTGGACCTGGTCATTACGGACTTATCGGTGCCCGGAATCAGCGGAGTGGAGCTGATCAGCCGAATGAAGGCTTTGAGGCAGAAGACGCCAATTTTGGTGCTAACAATCCATCCCGAGGATCAGTTCGGTTTAAGGATACTCAAGGCAGGGGCGTCAGGTTACTTGACGAAAGAGAGCGCCCCGCGAATGCTTCTGAGGGCGATTCAAAAAATTCTTGCAGGCGGAAAATTCATTAGCGAAACGCTTGCCGAACAGATAGCCCTACAGCTCGACAACGTGGACAAACTCCCGCATGAAAAATTATCCGACCGGGAATTTTCAGTACTATGTATGTTCGGTATGGGCAAAACAGTGTCGGAGGTTGCCTCCGAACTGGGTCTGAGTGTCAAGACGGTCAGCACTTACAAGGCAAGGATCATGCAGAAAATGCAGATCAAGACTACCGCTCAACTGATACGCTACACCATCATGAATAATCTCGTCTGAGACACATTTACGGCCGCAGGCCGCCTCAAAGAACTCGCCAAGGCAGGGTCGTTGGGCAAGCGACGCCGACCAGTTTCCACAATACAAATGATCGCAAAGCCGCATTCTAAGACCAATCAGCATGAAACCTTACAATCTTTATAGGTTTTTTCCTACAAATTTTTCCGGCCTTGTCTGATTGTTTCCTTTTTTTGGGCATGTAATATCAACATCAGGGAAATGAGGCTCAATTTGGGTATCTGATCGATTTCGGTTGGCGCATTCCTAAATACAGCAGATCCGTCGCTGGGTAAGCAGTTAATCATTATGGAATTGAACGATTTTCTATCTTACATTATTGCAAAACATACAAAAATAGGAGAAATTTAATGGCCACCATCCCAGAAGCGTATTTACCTCCCAAAGAATGTCTCCCCGAGAAGATTTTTGCACTCCCCGAATGCCGCCTTCCTGAGCGGTTGAACATTGTAGATTACTGCATCGACAGGCATGTGCGGGCAGGTAGAGGTGAACACATTCTCATTTATTTCAAGGACCAAAGAATTACTTACCGGCAGATGCAGGAATTGGTCAACAAGCTTGCAAACGCCCTACGCGAACTTGGCATGGATAGAAACGACCGGGTGATGCTGCGATCAGAAAACAATCCGAAAATATTTGCCGCCTATTTTGCATGCTGGCGAATTGGCGCGATCCCGGTGCTGACCCACCATTTGCTGCGAGCAGAGGAAATTGCTTTCAGGGCCAACGATTCGGAAGCTATATCCATCATTGCAAGCGCTAAGGGCTTCGATGACGTGCAAAAAGCAAGGCCCAGCTTCAAGACGGTCAAGGACGTCATCCTGTTGGACGGCACGATGGAAAACTGTCTATCCTATGATACCCTTGTCTCCAACCAGTCTGCGGACTGCGAAAGTGCAGACACCCATAAAAACGATTTGCTTAGAATTATTTACAGTTCAGGCACCACAGGCAATCCCAAGGGGATCATCACGTCGGTTGGAGACATTGTCTGCCTGATGGAAAGTTACTGCCCGAATATCTTGGACTTGAGACCTGAGGACGTCATTGGCGGCCATCCCGCATTTGCATTTGCTTTCGGCTTTTCTTTGCTCCTTTTTCCAGGTTTTAAGGGCTCCAGCGTGTCTTTAGTCGAAAGTTTCGACCCGAAGCAGATGTTCGAAACCATCCAGCAGCATAAGATTAGCGTCCTGTTCTGTGTGCCCACGGCATTCAGGATGATGCTGGGCGTCCAAAACGCAGAAAAGACATATAATTGCAGTTCGCTGCGAATCTGCCAAAGCGCAGGCGAATGGCTACCAGGGGTAACTACCAGGGAGTGGAAAAAGCGTTTCGGCGTGACGATCATAGATTCAGTTGGATCCGGTGACCTTAATTACTGGCTTACCACAACGATAGATACCCCAGATGACAAACTGGATTCATCGGGCAGACCCTTTCCAGGCGTTGAATGCAAAATCGTTGACGATTTTTTCAAGGATGTGCCCGTCGGTACGGAAGGCGAACTTTTGGTGCGGGCGCCATGGGGACAACAATATTGGCGGCGCCCGGACAAACAAAAGGAGGGTGTAGTGAAAGGCTGGAATAGGCCTGGGTTGATCTATTTAGAGGATGAGGACGGCTATTTTTGGTATCGCGGCCGCAACGATGAAATGATTGTCAGTGGGGGCTATAAAATTCCCGGTGGAGAAGTCGAGTCAGCGCTTCTTCAGCATCCTGCGGTGATCGAATGCGCCGTTATTGCAGTGCCCGACGAGGTAAGGGGTAACATCGTAAAGGCCTATGTGGTTTTGAAAGATGGATATACCGGCTCTGAGTCCCTGGTGGAGGAAATGAGGGATTTTGTCAAGCAGAAGATCGAGGTATACAAGAATCCACGAGCGATCGAGTTCGTTAAATCAGAGAATTTGCCAAGGACCATCACTGGCAAAATACAGCGGTTCGCACTGAGAGATCTGGAGAGGGCAAGACAGCAGAAAACCAATCGACAATAGCTTGGTTAGGAATTTAAGGAGATCGAAATGTCTATTAAAAAATATGGATTTTTTTGTTTCTTTTGCGGGAAGCACTGTAGTCTCATCGCCCACGTGCAAGATGGGAAGGTTATCAAGGTCACCAAAGACAGGGAAAGCGGTATTCTTTCCGATATATGCCCGGATGCAAAGGGTCCCGTAACCATTCCCGGTGTATACAATCATCCGGGACGGCTGAAATATCCACTCAAGCGAAAGGGAAAAAAAGGCGGCGGCCAATGGGAGCGCATTAGCTGGGACCAAGCCCTGGATGCAATTACCAGCACTTTTCAGTCTTGCAAAGACCAATTCGGACCGGAAAGCATCGCCATGGTCCTGGGAGAGCCCAAGGGCCTAGATTTCGCCTTCGGACAACGTCTCGCTTCGGTAATAGGGACCCCTAACGTTATCACGCCAGGCTGCTACTGCGGTGTACAAACAGCGGCCGCCAATCAGTTTACGCACGGTTCAATGATGGTGAACGCTGATTACGATACGAAAAAGACACGCTGCATGGTGATATGGGGTAATAACCCAAGGCATATCGGCGGGACTTTCAACGGCATGATGCCGACCGAGATCGATGAACGCCTTGACAACGGATGCAAGCTTATTGTCATTGATCCCGGCACTATCGATTATGCATCCAAGGCCGATCTGTGGATCAAGCCTAAGCCTGCTATGGACGGGCTTTTAGCCCTCGGCATGATCAAGGTGGTCATTGAAGAAGGCCTTTACGACAAGAAATTCGTGGGGCGTTGGACGGTGGGATTCGATCAACTCAAGGAACACATCGCAACGTTCTCCCTTGATGACATCGAAAGGGAAACCTGGGTGCCCCGTGATCAGATCGTCGCTGCGGCCCGAATGATTGCGTGTAACACACCTTGCATCATCGGCACGGGAAATGCCCTTGAGGGAACTATTGCAGCGCTTCAAACCTGCCGAGCGATATTTATATTGAACGGACTGACCGGCAGCGTGGGGGTTCCCGGCGGACTCATCGTCAAAACCCAGAACAAATTTTACAGGCCGGGCAAGTTTTACTTTCCGAAAGGATTTCCACGACAGAAGGAAAATTCCATTGCCAACCAATTTGTACTTGCGATCGGGTCGGCCTATGTTCCAACCCAGACGTTAGTGAATACCATCCTGACCGACAAGCCATACAGCATCAAAGCCGGCTTTTTCTCGGTGACCAATCCTCTCTGCACTTACCCGGACGCAAAGGCGACCTACGACGCCCTGATGAAATTAGAATTCATGGCCGTAGCGGAAATTTTTCACACTCCAACCACTGCTATCGCGGATATAGTCCTCCCAGCTGCATTGCCTGGAGAACATGCCACCATTGCCTATTGGCCAGCATGGACAGGGCAGGTCAAATGTGATCCGAAATTCATCGACCCACCTGGAGAAGCATGGCCCGACATGAAAATTTTCAACGAACTGGCAAAACGGCTTGGGTTCAGTGAGTATTTCTTCGAGGATACCGATGAGAAAATGCTGGATTTCTGGCTCGAGCCGGGAGGCATTACGTTCGAAGAATTCAAAACCAAACGGATTCTGTACCCTGATCATATCTACCTCAAAGGAAACGAGGACGGGTTTTTTCAGACGCCTTCGGGGAAGATGGAAGTTTTTTCGGCCCAAATGGAGCAATTGGGCATCGACCCGCTGCCCTACTATAAAGAACTCATGAAGCCTAAACAGGTGGCCTCCGAATCCGAGGATTACCCTCTCATCTTCACTAACAGAAAGGAAACGGGCTACATGCTTTCCGGTTATCGCTCCGACCCTGCGATGCGGAAGCGTTATCCAGAACCCTTGGTCGAACTTCACCCAGACACTGCTCGGGACGCCGGGATAGAAAAGGGTGACATGGTTTACATTGAAGCTGCCAAAGGCCGCATCGTTCAAAAGGCGCAATTTAACCCCGACTTAGACCGCCGGGTCGTCATGCCCGCGTTTGGTTGGTGGTTTCCCGAAGAGTCCGAAGAAACCCAATATGGGTGGCGGAAATCCAACATCAACATCCTGACCAACGGATACCCGGAAGAACTTTCCACCGGGGCCGTCCAACTCAGAGGAATACCGTGTCGCATTTATAGAGTGGACGACCAGGTGCTTTGAAGGGTGTTTCAGTTGTCCGCGGCCACCGCAAAGCAACTGGCAGATGGAAAATGGGTGTCAGAAAATATTTTGAAGAGGAGGTGATTGCCTGCATCCCATCGTCAGCCCTTGCGTAAGAATGTAGCTTAAACCAGAAAAGGAGAATCAAATGAGACTTAATTATCGATCCTGCTTCGCATACCTAATGTGCCTGACCATCGTACTTCTGACAGGTACTGCTATGGCTGAATCGGCAAAAACCTACAAATTCAAACTACAAAACATATATGTTCCCGGAACCACGATAGAGACCTATGCAGGGCCGAAATTCATCGAGCTCGTGGACAAGCTGTCGGGTGGCAGGATTAAAATCGAGAATTTTCCTCCCGGTGCCCTTGCCCCGCCTACGGAAATACTTCAGGCAGTAGGTGCGGGAATGTTTGAGATGTCGGCTTCGGCCGGAGCCTATGCGGCAGGAACCATTCCCGCTGCCTATCTGGAATTCGGCGTCCCTGGAGGGCCAAGAACTTTCGGGGAATTTGCATCCTTCTTCCGTAATACGGGCTATCTCGAACTGCTCAGGGAAGAATATGCCAAACAGGGCGTCTTTTTCATCGCGCCCTTAATTGACGAATGGTATGGCATGATTTCCAAGAAGCCCGTCCGGAAACTGGACGATTTCAAAGGGATGAAAATTCGGGCCACTGGGCTGGTTGCGAAAATGTTCGCAGAACTGGGAGCCTCACCAGTTTTTATACCATTGGCTGAAGTCTACACAGCTCTTTCGATGGGTACCATTGACGCCATGAGTTTCGCGGATCCTGATTCTCACTGGGATATGAAGCTGATGGAGGTGGCCAAATTCGAGATCGCCCCGCCCATCATGGTTTCGGCAGGCAACTTGATCATGAACCTCAAGACTTGGAAGTCTCTGCCCGAAGACCTCCAAGCCATCATTGAAGTGGCGGCATGGGAGATTTCCTTCAGGGTTTTTGCCGCCACAAAGGTCGCCAGTTTCGCTGCATTGGACAAGATGAAAAAAGAGTACGGCGTCGAACTAATCACCCTGCCTCAGGAAGAGGTAGAAAAGTGGGATTTAGTTAATCGAAAGGTGATGATGGGCATCGCCGACAAGGGGCCTGCCGCAAAGAAAGCGGTCGATATGATGGTTCAGTGGATCGAAAAGAACCGAGAATATTTCGATTAAAAGTGAGGTCGGGCCCGGTATAATCCCGGGCCTTTGCTTAAGCGCAACTTCGGGATTTATTTGGAGGGGATTTCACCGGGAGAAAATACATGAAGGTTTTTTTTCGAATCGTCGACGGGATTAGTTTAGGTTTCATGTGGATATCGGTGGTCATGACATGGGCGATGGTGCTTATCGTTTTCAGTGGCGTCGTGGCCAGGTATTTTTTCAATTCTCCGGTCAGTTGGATTCCCGAGTTTTCCCAATTTCTTTTCGGTGCCTCGTTCATGCTCGGAGGCGCTTATGTGTTAAAGATAAACGGACACGTTCGGATTGACATTCTAGTGCGCCGGATTGGCCACAAAGGTAGGGCCGTTCTCGAGTCCTTGACCTCCACCGCATTTTGGGTGTTTAGCCTGGTTTTGCTATTCAAGGGAGCTGAAATGGCGATGACATCACTGAGAAACATGGAGACTTCGGGCACCTATTGGGATCCTCCGGTTTACCCGATCAAGATGGTGATTCCTTTGGCGGCGGCACTGATCATGATCCAGGGACTGGGCAAGCTTATGGCCGATATTACTAACATCTTCAAAGGCGATAAATAAATGGGCATAGAATTAGTGACTGTTCTGATGTTTTTATTTTTTATTGCCGGCTTGTTCATCGGTATCCCACTGGCATTCGTCCTCGGTGGAATCGGAGTCGTTTTCACCATTGCCTTGTGGGGGGTTAACGGCCTGTATGTTGTTCCATCGTTGACTTGGCAGATGATGGGTTCGGAGGTTTTGATCGCCGTGCCCCTTTTCGTTTTGATGGGTGCCATCTTGCAACGGTCCGGTATTGCCGACGATCTGTACGATGTCGCCTATAAATGGGCGGGATCCATAAATGGAGGACTGGGGGCGGGCACGATTGTTATCTGCGCCCTATTTGCGGCCATGGCTGGCATTGCCGGTGCAGCCACGGTTTCTCTTGGCCTGATCGCCTTACCGGCCATGCGAAAGCGCGGATACGATACGCGGCTATCCATTGGTACCATCGCGGCCGGAGGAACACTAGGGATCCTAATACCCCCAAGTGTACCTATGATTTTTTATGCCCTTTTCGCAAGAATGTCTATTGGGCAACTCTTTCTGGCCGGGATTTTGCCAGGGGTGCTCTTTGCGTTGCTACTAATCATCTATATTCTCATAAAGGGAAAATGCAGCCCGAATACCTGCCCCTCCATTCCATTTGAGGAGAGGGCTTCGCTTCGTGAAAAATTTGTGGCCCTTCCCGATGTCTTGCCCTCAGTAATTTTAATCATTCTGGTTCTGGGATCCATCTTTTCAGGCATCGCCACTCCAACGGAGTCGGCCAGCGTCGGAGTGATCGGATCATTCATCGTTGCACTCCTCAAACGAAGGGTAGATTTCAGGCTCATCAGAGAATCTACTTTTCAGACCGTTCATATCACAACGATGGTAATATGGGTGATGATGGGCGCTGCAGTCTTTGCCGCAGTTTACCAGGCCCTGGGTGCCTCACAGCTCGTGGAGAAAATAGCGGTTTCGGGAGACCTCTCGGTCAATCGATGGTTCATCATGGCCATCATTATCGCCATTCTTTTCATCGTTGGTATGTTTTTAGATGCATCCGCTATAGTGATTCTCTTCGTGCCGACCCTTGTTCCTCTGATAACGCAGCTGGGTTTTGATCCTCTGTGGTTTTCCGTGATTTTCATCATTTCCCTAATGGTTGGATATCTGTCGCCTCCTTTCGGGCTTTCGCTCTTTTATATCAAGGGCATCGTCCCACCCGATGTGAGCGATTCGGATATTTACACATCGGTCTTGCCATTTATCGGTGTTTTCATCCTCGGGACCTTGTTGCTCATACTTTTTCCCTCCATCGTACTGTGGCTACCGAAGGTCCTGATGTGATGCGATTAAATTGGTCCGGCTGGTGATGATGAGATCGGTTGTAGGAATTCTCGATTAAAAGGGGTGGACTTGCCAACAGTTCCGAATCCTTAATTAGAGGAGTTGATTGCGGCCTAAAACAGGATACGCTGCGGCAAATAAGGAAATCTCATGCTATCTTTGCCTTCAAAGCCATGGAAAAAAGTACGGATTGAGCTAATCGGACAAAACCTATGCCGGTTGACCTTTCTCAATCCCATTCCTTCTGTCCGTGAGTTTGAACAATTCTTGGAGGATCTCGAAGATGTCATTTCCGATAACGAGGACATCGTTATCAGGGATTTCGGGAAACGATATGTGGAATTGCGCATCACCGATTATAAGTCATTTAAAATACGTTTGGTTTTCTTGAATATCTCTGTCGCCCAGGAAGACGTTTGAATGCATATGGAGCTTACCGACCGGAAGTTGGACCAAACGCTGAGCCTTTGTCCTTTCTGCCTAAAAACCCTTCCTGCAACGATCAGGTTAGATGCTCGAGGGGAGGTATGGATGGAATGGGTTTGCCCGGAACATGGCCCGCAGACTTCCCCGGTTTGTCCGAATTTAGAAAGCTACCTATCGATCCGCAACATACCCCGAAAAGTAAAAAAACCTGCTGCTCAGAGGGAATCGACCGATGCTGGCTGCCCGAATGATTGCGGACTGTGTCCTGCCCACAAACAGCATACCTGCCTGGCCATATTGGAAATTACAAACCGCTGCGATGCAGGGTGTCACATTTGTCTGGCCAATTCAGTTGAACACGGCTGTGATTTGAGTATCGAGGCGGTAGAATTCGCCTTACGCCGATTCATCCACTATGAGGGAGCACCTGCACCTCTTCAGTTGAGCGGTGGTGAACCAACACTGCATGCGAATCTTTGTTCGATTATACGGTTGGCACAATCGCTCGGCTTCAGAAAAATAGAAATTGACACAAACGGCGGTGTCCTTTCGGAGAATCAGGACCTCTGTTTCAAGTTGAAAGAGGCCGGGCTGTCCGGTATCTATCTCCAGATGGACGGCATCAGGTCCGACATTTCTCGCAGAATACGCGGCCGCGATTTGACCGCAAGCAAACTAAAAGCGATCGATAACTGCAAGCGCTCCGGACTGCAGGTTGTCCTTTCCGTTACTCTTTTGCCTGGTCTAAATACAAATTATATTTGGGAAATGGTTCAGTTTGGAATTCACCAAGGACTGACCGGCGTCAACTTCCAGCCGGTCGTTTTAAGCGGACGGTATCCGCAAGATCTCCCCGCCGAACGGTCCTCTCGGTTGACGCTCGGGCATTTCCAGAAAAAGATTGAGACACAGAGCGGAGGGATAGTGTGTGTCGGGGATATGCAGCCGATTCCCTGTCCTAGCCCTTTGTGCGGTGCCATGGCCTACGTGATCATCTCCAACGGAAAGATAACGCCGCTCAATCGGCTCGTGGGGAAGGATTCTTTATCGGGCTTTCTTGCAGATCAGAGCGATTGGGAGGAAGTCCTGAAATGTCTGGACGAGGATTGTTCTTGCGGCCGGCCCTGTCTATCAGGAATCGGCAACTCGGACAGCCTCAGCGGCGCTCACGATTTTTTCTCGATAGGATTTCACGGTATGATGGACGCTTTCAGTTTTGATATAGAAAGAGCCAAACGCTGTTGTGTACATGAGCTGCTTCCAGATGGACGGCTTATTCCTTTTTGTCTTTACAACACTAAGTATAGAGGGAAATTGCCTGTTTGATATAATAACGCGGTTATCCACAAAACCCAAGTGATTAAAAAGGCTCGGGTCTCATCCACCTGAGTTGGAGCCATGACAAATTATCGAAAATGGCTCCGAATGCGCAAAAGATGGGAATCTGGGCACTAACGTCGGCCACCTCGGATAACTGATCGAATCTGTCACTTGGGTTTTGTGCATAACCGCATTAAATAATGGACGCGCCAAACTGGCCGATCTTTTGCCGCATATAAAACGCTTTGTCGATAAGAGCGCGCATCTGATGACCGATCTGCTTTAAATCTATCGAAAGGTCGGCAAGATGTTTGCCGCTCAAGATTGGGTGAACCATAGCCAGAAAGAATATGTTCGTGGTGAAGCTCACAATAACACGGCAGAGTCCTTTAATGCGAACCTGGAGCGCGCCAAACTGGGGGTTTTTCATTATATGAGTAAGAAGCATTTGGCGCGCTACCTCCACGAGGTCTGTTTCAGAATGCAATGGCATCCTAAATTTGAGTTACACAACTTAAAGCCTTTTTATTGGTTATAGATCCGTTTTTTTTATCCCCAAGATAGGTTGGAGGCCATTATCATGATTACCTGCACCGACATCCCCATCCTGCCCAATAAAGACAAGGAGTTGAAGGGAGGCAATGAAGGCCAATGAAAACGTTTGATCATCTCTTGGAGGCGTCCGCGGAGGCTCACGGACATCTGTGCCCAGGTCAGGTGGTGGGCGTGCGTATGGCCTTGTTGGGCTGCCGGCTCATCGGCCTGGACAATCCCCGCAGTATCGAACAGATCAAGAAACTGATCGTTTATGTGGAGATGGACCGCTGCACGGCCGACGCCGTGGCCTTTGTGACCGGCGTCAAATTGGGCCGCCGGTCGCTTAAGTTCATGGATTACGGCATCATGGCCGCCACCTTTGTTAACCTTGAGACGCAGAGCGCCTTCCGGATCATTTCCACTGAGGAGGCGCGCGACCTGATTTCGCTCTATGCTCCCGAGATAACCGAAAAACGCAGGCAGCAGATCGTGGCTTACCGTCGGATGCCCGACTGCGTCCTCTTCAACGTTCAGAAAGTGCGCGTGCTCATAGAGCCCCATGATCTTCCCGGGCCGACACGAAACAAAGCCACTTGTGCCCGTTGCGGGCAGGTGGTGCGTGATCACAGGGAGATCATCGAAAATGGACGTCCATTGTGCCGGCCTTGTGCCCAAAGCGCCTACTTTAAAAGTCCCCAGGCCATATCGTGGTCGGATATGAACTGGTCGCCGGGAGATGAGAAGTCAACCGCTTATCATGAAACAAAACCCGAGAAAAGAATAAGGAAAACGGTTACACCATGTTGAAAAAAGTGCCCCTGAAAGACGCTGTCGGCTCCGATCTGGCCCATGACATCACCGAAGTGAGACCGGGTGAGTTCAAGGGGCCGGCCTTTCGCAAAGGACATCGGGTCTGTGATGAAGATATTTGCCGTTTGCAGAGATTGGGCAAGAACCATCTCTACCTGATCGATCTAGAAAATGACGAACTCCACGAAAACCAGGCAGCCAGAATGCTTGCGACGGCCATCGCCGGGGAAGGCGTAACGTGGGAAGACAATCCCAAAGAGGGCAAAATCGAAATGTTTGCGCAGCACGACGGCCTACTGCGGATTGATATGGCCGCACTGGGGGCCTTGAACATGATCGATGAAGTGATGTGCGCCACCCTGCACAACCATACACGCGTCAGAAAGGGAGAATTGGTGGCGGCCACAAGGTCCATCCCGCTGGTCGTCAAGCGCGAACCGATCGAACGAGCGGTCGCCATCGCATGCCAGAAAGGCGCCGTGGTGGAAGTTAAAGCGATGAAAAAGGCGCGTGCCGGACTGATCATCACCGGCAACGAGGTTTATCATGGCCTAATTCAGGACGGCTTCGAGCCCATTTTAAAAAAGAAACTGACCGACCTTGATGCATCCGTCGAGACCGTCGATTTTCAACCGGACGATGCCGAACGTATAGCCAGGGCAATTCGAAACCAGGTGGATAAAGGATTTGATCTTTTACTGCTCACAGGCGGTATGAGCGTGGACCCGGATGACGTCACCCGGCACGGCATACAAATGGCCGGCGCCGAAGAGGTTCACTACGGTGCGGCCGTGCTGCCGGGCGCCATGTTTCTGGTTGCCTATATTGGCGAAACGCCGATTCTGGGCGTACCAGCCTGTGGCCTGCATCATCGTGCCACGGCACTGGATCTGGTCTTGCCGCGAGTTCTCGCAGGTGAACGAATCGGCAAAGCACAGTTGGCATTTCTGGGACACGGCGGGTTGTGCCGACAGTGCCCAAAGTGTTCGTTTCCCAACTGCGCGTTTGGGAAAGGCCTTTAAAACAAAAAATCTTTATATTGAAAGAGGAAAAAAAGCGCACTGCCAAGAGCACAATTCTATTATGTGGAGGAGGCGTTTATGGTCAAGGCGGAAAATACCAAAGTTAGGAGTATATATCGGGTGCCCACAAGTTTACTTTATACTTGATCTCGTATTTGGCTATGACGGCTATCAATATCTTCGCATCCTTTACGAGAAAGGCGCTATTATTTAAAGGATTCCGAGGAATTTGCACAGTTTCAAGTGCCCCGCCTGCAAGTTTCGAAACATAAAACAAGAAAGGTGCTAAATCGTGCGATAAATCAAGATGAGGTTTTTCAGTGCACGTCGTTCATACATGTGGGTCTTTAAATACATGTTTTGGAGTTATCCCGCAACAGTAAATTCATAGATAAATCTCAGCTTTTGGTAAAGGCGACAACTATGACGTTAAAAAAACTATTATTTTTAAGGAGAGCAACTAAAGGAGGAAGCGTATGAAAAAATCAGTTGAAAGGGAGTGGAAACATGTATTTTGCCATGTCTGTCCAAGTCATTGCGCTCGTAAGGTAGCAGTTGAAGATGGAAAAATTGTGGCAGTGGAGCCGGACCCTGAGAGCGGCTATGCAAGTGCAAAGTGTGTTTATAACAAAAGTGAAATAATGAAAGAAGTCTGTACACATCCAGATCGCCTAAAATTTCCACAAAAAAGATTGGGGCCAAAAGGGAGCGGCAAGTGGAAACGAATTTCTTGGGATGAAGCTTTGGATACAATTGCCAAAAAAATCTTGAAATATAAGGCTGATTTCGGTCCGGATAGTCTTGCTATGATTTTGGGAGAGCCTAAAGAGATGGAATTCGCATTCGCACAAAGATTTGCGTCTGCATTTGGTACCGCAAACACTGTTACGCCAGGGAATTATTGAGGAGTGCCTAGACTGGCAGGTGCCAGTTCTGTTTTCGGAAATATTTTTTTTGCAGACCCTGGTCCCAAAACTGGGCTCCTATTGCTATGGGCATTTAACCCGATAGGCCTGATGGGTGGTGAGATGAGAGAGAATATAGAAGCAGCACTCTCAGCAGGCGCCAAATTGGTGGTCGTCGATCCGAAAAGAATCCAACTTGCGAGGAAAGCCGATCTTTGGCTTGCACCTAGACCCCAAAGCGATGGGGCTTTAGCGATGGGTATTATTAAAATAATAATCGAAGAAAAGCTATATAATGCAGATTTTGTATCCAATTGGACAATTGGGTTAGAAGAACTTGAAAAAGAAATTAAATCATTTTCATTAGAAGATGTGGAAAATGCTACCTGGATACCGAAGAAAAAAATTGAACAGGCAGCTAGATTACTTGCAGATTCAAAAAACCAGCCTGTTTGTTACTTTGAAGGAAATGGCATAGAGAGGAGCATTCATAGTTTTCAAGCATGCCGTGCAATAAATGTCTTGAGAGCTCTTCTCGGTGACGTGAACACCCCGGGTGGAAATTCTGAATTGACACCCCAACCTTTCGCAAGAATGGGGCGTTTTTATTTCCCGAAAGGAGTTCAAAGAAGAACAGATAGAGGCCTTTGTAGTCCCTTTCGTATAGGTGCCCCACACCTCTATGTTCCGCCACAGTCGCTAGTGAGGGCAATCTTGGACGAGAAGCCATATCCGATAAAGGCTGGCATAAATATCTTGACCAATCCCCTTGTGAGCTATCCGGATACGGAGGCTACTTACAATGCGTTTTTGAAACTCGATTTTTTAGTTGTGTCAGAATTATTTCCCACTCCAACATCAGCGGTTGCCGATATTGTTCTTCCAGCGGCTTGGGGTGGGGAGCATGAATCGGTGGGGTATTGGCCAGGATGGCAGCAACAAATTAGGGCTTATCCAAAGTTGGTCGATCCTCCCGGGGAGGCCAAACCGAATTCAGAATGGCTAAATGAGCTTGCAAAGAGAATTGGACTCGGAAAGTATTTTTGGGAGAATTGGCAAGATTGTTTGGATGAAATTCTTGAACCGGCCGGGATCACCTATGAGAAGTTAAAGGAGGTGAGATGTCTTGAAGCGACAAGGCTTTTCAGAAAACCAGATGAGGGAATTTTCCATACCGAATCGGGAAAAATTGAGCTATACTCTAATATGCTGAAACTGCTGGGCTATTCGCCAACTCCGGTATTTAGGGAATTAACCGATTTTCTTTATGATCCTTCCGAAGAATATCCTCTGCTTATGTTCAACGGTAAGGAAGCTGCATTCATGAATAACGGATATAAACATGTTAAGATGGCGAGGGCGAAAAGACCTTATCCAACGGTGGATTTAAATCCTAAAACGGCTGAGAAACTAGGCGTTGAGAAAGATGAATGGGTTTACATTGAAACAAAAAAGGGAAGAGTTAAACAGGTACTTAAACTGGACCCGGATCTCCATCCTAATCTGGTATTCCCATCGATGGGGTGGTGGTTCCCAGAAGAGTCTGACGATCTTTTTCAATTTAGGAAATCAAACATAAATGTACTTACCTCTTGTGATCCGCCTTATGATCCTGAGTTAGGCGCAGTGGAGTTAGGAGCCATTCCGTGTAAAGTTTATAAGGCTGATTAAAAGTGCCGGTGAACCCTTGATCTGTAATGGTTAAGACGGGGGGTGGATTGGTCCGAATGAAAAATGGGCGCTGATAATTGGGTGGTGTTTTTGCTTCGGTCTGTGGATGATTCTCTATACTGCGGCATTACAAACAAACTGGAAAAACGGTTATTGAAGCATACCTCAGGTAAATGCACCAAGTACACAAGATCCCGTTTGCCCTTACAATTGGTCGGTGTCAGTTCCAAAATGACAAAGAGTGCGGCGTTGAAACTGGAATACTGTCTGAAAAGGACTCCGACGCCCGACAAGATAGCTGCATTGGAACGATTGAACACAAATTGAGCAAGGAGGTAATTTTCACATGCTCCCGAATATCAATGAGGAAGACTTGATGACAGACCTGATCTGCTATTGTTTCAATTACACCAAAAAAGATATTGAACGGGATCTGCGACAAAACGGCAAGTCCACGATCATGGAGAAAATTCTTGCCGAAAAGCGGATGGGTGGATGTCAATGCGCTGTTAAAAATCCCAAAGGGCGCTGATGTCTTTCCGATGTCCGCCAGGTGGTGGAAAAATACATAACATATAGATTTAACAGCAAAAATATCATTTTTCGAGGAATTCTTACATGCTCCCCAAAATCATCGGCATCTTATCCGGCATTCTCGCAGTCGGCGTCTATGCCTGGAAATTTAGAGAAACTCCTCTGTGCCGGCCGTGAATCATGTTGCCCCTTGGCATCGGCGTCGGGTACGCCGTTTATTGGGTGGTGAGAAGGGTGATGTCTTAAATCGGGTAGGGCGGTAAAACCGTTTTTTCTGTGTGAGAATCCGTGTGAGAAAAACTGTCCAAAATTGACCAAAATATGGAAAATTTACAAAAATGTAGAAAATGTATATCCAATGGTTTCAATATGTTGTTATAAAATTAGGAGGTTAGGAAACTCAGAGGTCTTGCCTGAAAATCCCCGTGTCGGCAGTTCGATTCTGTCCCTCGGCACCATAAAAATCAAGGGGTTACAGTGTAATAGCTGACCCCTTGTTTTTATTTAAGTCAACAGAAAGTCAACACCTGCCAATCTTTTCCGCTTCTGTTTGGTCCTGTTCGTCTTTTTTAGATCTAATTCTTTTTGCCATTTTGGTTCCGAAAAGTTGAGTCTTTGTGCGGTGGTCCCCATCCTTCGGACTGTTTTTCGATGGGGCTAAGCTCTGAGTCGGTTAGTATGTTTTCTACTACTTCAGCGTGTG